>Ga0105047_10010000_pt1 | contig 15549 bp, 12 predicted proteins | sample MAT04_FD_78384 | JGI IMG/M metagenome (GOLD analysis project Ga0105047, IMG submission 78384) | Freshwater microbial communities from Lake Fryxell liftoff mats and glacier meltwater in Antarctica - MAT-04 (megahit assembly) | ecosystem: Environmental > Aquatic > Freshwater > Ice > Liftoff... | reverse complement strand
CAAGAGTTATGGTTCGTCGACCCGCGCACGTTCGGGGAGGTGGTGGTGTTCGACCCGCGCAACGTCGCAGTGGAACTGCCAGAGGTCGCGAAGATGGGCGTCGACCCAATCGCCGATGGACTGAGTCGCAAGCAGTTCGCCGACATCCTGCGTGGCCGCTCGCGCCAGATCAAGGCATTGCTGCTCGATCAACACGTCATCGCTGGCATCGGCAACATCTACTGCGACGAGAGCCTGCACATCGCCGGGGTGCGCTGGGATCGACAGTCCGACGCCGTCACGCCTCGCGAAGTAACCCAGTTGCATACAGCGATCATGCGTGTTCTTGGCGAAGCGATCGAGGCTGGTGGCAGCACTCTGGCGGACGCCCAGTACGTCGGCGTCGATGGCGAAGGCGGCTGGTTCCAACTGCATCACCGGGTCTACGATCGAGCGGGAGAGCGCTGTCTGACCTGCCGAAAGGCCGACATTGTGCGGGTCGCAGTTGCCGGTCGTGGCACCCATTTCTGCCCCCGCTGCCAACGCTAGAGCGAGCGACTGCCGTTTAACTGCCGTTGTTCCAGTAGCGTCGCCCCCGCTGTGTTCTTGAAATCCCTCACCCTCAAAGGATTCAAGTCGTTCGCCGACTCGACAACGCTGAACCTCGAACCAGGGGTGACGGTCGTCGTCGGCCCGAACGGTTCGGGCAAATCGAACGTTGTCGATGCCGTCGCGTGGGTGCTTGGCGCGCAAGCACCGACCGCGATGCGCAGTCAAAAGATGGACGATGTCATCTTCTCCGGCACGGCCAGCCGACCTGCGCTCGGACGCGCCGAGGTGTCGCTGACGCTCGACAACTCGTCGGGATTGCTGCCGATCGAGTTCACGGAAGTCACCGTCTCGCGCACGCTGTTCCGCACCGGCGACAGCGAGTACGCGATCAACGGCGTCACCTGTCGCTTGCTTGATGTGCAGGAACTGCTCAGTGATGCTGGTGTCGGACGGCAGCAGCACGTCATCGTCAGCCAGGGACAGATCGACGCAGTGCTGAACTCGCGGCCCGAAGAGCGCCGGGCGATCCTCGAAGAAGCGGCCGGTGTTTTGAAGTATCGCAAGCGCAAAGAGAAAGCCGAGCGCCGTCTCGATTCCACAGAGGCAAGCTTGCTGCGCGTGCAAGACCTGTTGCGCGAAGTTCGCCGACAGTTGCGGCCGCTCGAACGCCAGGCAGACGCCGCGCGGCGCTACGGCGATCTGGTCGCCGAGTTGAACGCGCTGAAAATCTTTGTTGCCGGTCGCGACATCGCCGCCCAGCGTGCGCGATTGATGGCGCTGGCTACCGAAACGCTCAGCCGTCAGGCACAAGATTCAGCGCTGCGCGCCGAACTCGCATCACTCGACACTGGTGTGATGGCCGCCGAAGCAGAACTGACAGCGCGCGGCGACACCGACCTCAGCGACGAGATGGTGCGCGTCGAGCAGCTGCGTGAGCGTGCTCGCGGCATCGCTGCGGTTCTTGTCGAGCGGCGACGTTCTATGGAACGCGATCGTGGTCAGCTGATGGATTCAGGCGTCGTCGCCAACCTGGAAGCCGACGCACAAGAACTGCGCGACGAGTTGACGTCTGTGGAATTGGAGCTCGGCGGTTTGGGCGCCGAGGAAGCGCTGCGTGTCGAGGAGGAGCAAGCGTTCAGCGAACAACGTCGCGCAACGATGGCATCGATCGACGGCATCGTCTCGAGCACATCGGCGGCTAGTGCGGCGGCGGAAGTTCGCGGAGAACTGCGCTCGATGCGATCGAGTCTCGAGCGCGCTGAGGTCGAGTTGCGTCGCCAGCGCACGCGTCTCGAGACGCTGCAGCAACGCGCGCTGCGGCTCGAGGGCGAATCCGAGCGTCTGCGCATCGAGTGCGATGCTGCACAGGAAACCGAAACTGCACTTGTCGAGGACGTTGCAGCCGCCGAAGCGCGTCGTCTTTCGGCGGATGCATCTTACGAATCAGCGGTTACGGGCCGACAAGACTCGGCGCACGAAGCCTCACGATGGAAGGCGCGCGCCGAAGCCTTGTACCTCGCGCTCGAAGGCGCCCGTGCGCGAGCGGGTGCCGAGCATCTGGCGAGCGTCGACGGTGTGCTTGGCACGTTGCTCGATTTGGTTGAGATCGACGCTGGCTGGGAAGCAAGTGTCGAGGCAGCACTCGGCGAAGCGCTCGAAGCTGTCGTTGTAGCGACGCCGGATGCTGGCCGGCGCGCCCTGCAATCGCTGCAGGCGAACAATGTTCACGGGGCGGTGCTGGCGGTTGGCCCGCGAGCGAAGCACGATGTGGCGCTCGGCGCCGACAACGGGGGAGACGCCGTTCGTCCGCATGTCCGTAGTCGTCACTCGGGAGTCCCCGAGTTACTCGACGCGGTTCTCGGCGGCGCGGTGCGCGTCGACCGGTGGCAAGACGCACTTGATTTGGTGATCGGTGACCCGAACGCCGTGGTCGTCACGGCGAGCGGCGATCGCTTCGGCCCGAGTGGCTGGCGTATCGGCGCCGGTGGCAGCGGCGCGACCGCAACCGCCCTCAAGGAAGCGACCGAGCGTTCGGCGCAAGCCGATGCGGAACTCGCACTGCGCGACACGGCCCTGGCAACAGCCAAGGTTGAACTCGACGCTGCCCGTCAGCAGGAAACTGATCTGACACGCCGGCTCGACAGTCACGACGCCGGCTTCTCCGCCAACAGCGAAGCGTTGGCGAGAGCACAAGCCGAAAGTCGCGAAGTGCAAGCCGAGATCGACACCGTCGAGCGCGGTCTGGGCGATGCCGACGAGCGCACAGATCGCGAACGCGCTCGCATCGCAGAACTCGAAGAACTGGTACCGGCGCTTGAGGCGGATGAAGCCGCGGAGGCGCAAGCGGCCAAAGCGCGCGGCGAAGCGCGCGCGCAACTGGAAGCACAGGGCGCGTTGCTCGTCGGCAAGCGCCAAGACCTCGAGGTGCGCAGCGCCAGCCTTCACGAAAGGCAGGCGTTCTTGCAGCGTCGTCTCGGCGAGACCGAGCGACGATTGGCCGCGGATGCGGTGGCTCGCACGGAAGCAGCGCAGCGACGTGTTGCGGTCGAACGCAGCATGCAGGCCGTCGAGCGCCTCTCAGGGCTCGTCGATGGTCATCGGCGCGTCATCGAAGTGCGCCACAACGAGTTACTCGAGATCCGCCGTCGTCAGAGCGACGAGGTGCGCGCTGCGTCGGAACGACTTGAGGGACTGCGTCGTCGCCGTGCGCAGGCGGAGACCGAGTTGGAGGCGACCCGCGAGCGCAGCCGTCGGCTGGAGATCGAAGACACTGAGATCAAAGTTCGCCTGGAAGGCGCGCTGGAATCGCTGCGTCGTGAACACGACCTCGAGCCGGAGGTCGCCGAGGCGGCGCTGATGCCGGTGCTGCCCGAAGGAACAAACCCGTCCGCACGCGTCCGCGACCTTGAGCGCGAGCTGCGCCTGATGGGCCCGATCAACCCGTTGGCCTTGGAAGAGTTCAACGGTTTGCAAGAGCGCCATCAATTCTTGGAAGCGCAGCTTGAGGATGTGCGCACTACCCGTCGCGACTTGATGCGCGTGGTGAAGGCAGTCGACCTTGAAATCCAAACGGTGTTCTCGGCGGCGTTCGCCGATGTCAGCACGCACTTCACCGCACTTTTCGCCACGCTGTTCCCAGGCGGCGCTGGCAAGTTGATGCTCACCAACCCCGACGACCTGCTCAATACCGGGGTCGAAGTCGAGGCCAAGCCGGGTGGCAAGAATGTGAAGAAGCTGTCGCTGCTGTCGGGGGGCGAGCGCAGCCTGACAGCGCTGGCGTTCCTGTTTGCGGTGTTCCGCAGTCGCCCATCACCGTTCTATGTGATGGACGAAGTCGAGGCCGCGCTCGACGACGTGAACCTGCATCGCTTCCTGGGTCTGATCGACGAGTTCCGCCAAGAGGCGCAGCTGCTGATTGTCAGCCACCAGAAGCGCACGATGGAAGCTGGCGACAGCTTGCTCGGGATCAGCATGCAACCAGGCGGTTCGTCGAAGGTCATCGTTGAGCGGGTCAGTAGCTCAGCGTGACCCCGGACTTGGGCTAACCTCCCAAATCTCCCATGGCGACCACCGGCGCACCCGCAATCCAACTGGTCGGCCTCCACAAGGCCTTTGGCAGCGGCGAGCACGAGGTAGTCGCCGTGGAGTCTGTGGACCTCAGTATTGGCGCCGGTGAGTTCTTCTCCTTGCTCGGCCCATCGGGTAGCGGCAAGACCACGGTGCTGCGCATGATCGCCGGATTCGAGTCGCCAACGTCGGGTGCCGTGTTGCTGGAGGGCCGCGATGTGACGCATCGCGCGCCGTACGACCGCGATGTCAACACGGTCTTTCAGGACTACGCGCTCTTCCCGCATATGAGTGTTGCGCAGAACGTGGAGTATGGACTGAAGGTCAAGGGTGTGCCCAAAGCACAGCGGCGCAAGCGAGCGGTGGAAGCGCTCGAGAATGTGCGCCTGGCCGACTACGCGCGTCGCAAGCCCAGTCAGCTCAGCGGCGGTCAACGCCAACGCGTTGCTCTGGCGCGTGCGCTCGTCAATCGTCCGAAGGTTTTGCTGCTCGACGAGCCGCTTGGCGCGCTCGACCTCAAGCTGCGCGAGGAGATGCAGGTCGAGCTCAAAGCGATCCAACGCGATGTAGGCATCACGTTCGTCTTCGTGACCCACGATCAGGGTGAGGCGCTGAGCATGAGTAATCGTGTCGCCGTGTTCAATCGTGGCCGAATCGAGCAGGTGGGCACCCCGCGCGAGATTTACAATCAGCCAACGACAGAATTCGTGGCGGGATTCGTTGGCACGACCAATGTGTTGTCGACCGAGCTCTCGTCGGAGTTGCTTGGCAAGGCAGCAGTGCACAGCGTTCGCCCAGAGCGCATTCGAGTTGTCGAACAGGCGACGGGCGACGACGTCTCAATTGTCGGCACTGTCAGCGACGTGCAGTACCTTGGCGCCGATAGCCGAGTGCGCGTCGATCTTGCCGACGGATCACATCTTCTCGCCAACGTGCCGAGCGACGGGCTCGTCGGCGTGGTCATCGGTGGTTCAATCCGCCTGGCCTGGTCGCGAACAGCGGCCACCACAGTCGCAGAGTCAGAGTCAGAGTCAGAATCAGAATCAGAATCAAGCCAACCAACAGGGGGAAATGAATAATGAGGAAGGCACACGTAGCAATGGCGCTATTGGCGTCGCTCTCTATCGTCGCTGCAGCTTGTGGCGACGACGAGAAGACCGACACCACCGCGGCGCCCACAACGGTCGCAGAAGCGCCCAATGAAACAACGGGCGACACCGCCGCTCCCGACACCACACCCGCCGAGGTCGACTACATGTGGACCCCGAACGCAGATCTGGTGGCCGGAGCCGAGGGTCAAGTCAATGTTGTCGCCTGGGCCGGTTACATCGAAGACGGCTCGACTGACCCGGCATACGACTGGGTGACACCGTTCACCGAGATGACCGGTTGTGCGGTCAACACCAAGCTCGGCAACTCCAGCGACGAGATGGTGCAACTGATGCAGAGCGGCGAGTACGACGGCGTGTCGGCTTCTGGTGACGCGACGCAGCGCTTGATCAGCGGTGGCGAAGTCGCCGAGATCGACGTCGCCGAATACAGCAGCTACGACAACATCTTCGATGGTCTGAAACTGCAGCCTTGGAACTCGGTCGACGGGGCGCCCTACGGCATTCCTCACGGCCGTGGCGCCAACCTGTTGGTGTACAACACCGAAGCTTTCGCCGATGGCGCCCCGGATTCCTGGAGCGTCATGTTCGAGGCTGGCAGTCCAGCAGAAGGTGCTGTCAGCGTGTACGACAGCCCGATCTACATCGCCGACGCGGCGTTGTATCTGATGACACACCAGCCCGATCTGGGCATCACCAACCCGTACGCGCTCGACCAGACACAGTTCGATGCGGCGATTGCCCTGCTCGAGCAGCAAGCGGCACTCACCAGTCAGTACTGGGCGCTGTACACCGATCAGCAAGCCTCGCTAGAGGATGGTTCGGTCTTGGCCGGCACAACGTGGCAGGTCATCGTCAACCTCGCGCAGGGTAACGGCGCGCTGATTGATGCGGTGAAGCCCGTCGAGGGTGCCACCGGCTGGAGCGACACTTGGATGCTCGGGTCGAACGCCGCCAACCCCAACTGCATGAAGTTGTGGATGGACTGGATTGCATCGCCGTGGGCCAATGCTCAGGTGGCGGTGTGGTTCGGTGAAGCGCCGAGCAACGCCGTGGCTTGCACGCTCGAGGGCATGGCTGAGCATTGCGCGACCTTCCACGCAGAAGAGGACGACTACTGGACCGACGTGTGGTACTGGACGACGGCGACCGAGCAGTGCCTCGATGGCCGTAACGATGTCGCGTGCGTCGGATACACCGAATGGGTGAACGCTTGGACCGCTCTGCGGGCGTAGCTAAAGCCAGCACGGAACAAAACGATGCAACGGGTGGGAGGGCTTCCGAGCCTTCCCACCCGGTGCGGAGTATCAACCGTGTGTTTCATGGTCGACGTCGCCTAGGCATCGGCGCGCTGCTCGGCGCCCCGCTGGGCTGGATGCTGCTGATCTACGTCGGTTCGTTGCTGCTGCTTGTGGTCAGCGCTTTGTACCGCCTTGACCCCCTCACACAGAAGCCGACACATGAGCTCACGAACCAAAATCTGATTGCCGCGTTCAAGTTCTGGGATCCCGACGTATGGCCTGCAATTTGGGTGTTCTTTCGCACAGCCGCAATTGCGCTACTCGTCACACTCCTTTGCTTTCTGATAGCGCTGCCGGTGGCGTTCTTCGTCGCCAAGGTGGCGCCGCGCTGGGTTCGGCGCGGGCTCGTCGTAGCGCTCCTCATGCCTTTGTGGGCCGGGTACCTCGTGAAGGGGTATGCGTGGCGAGCGATGGTCTCGCCTGCCGGTGGTCGTTTCGCCGCGTCCGGTCAAGGTGAAGGCGGATTTCTTGAGTCGGTATTCGGCTGGACACCTGGCTTCGGCCGTGTGGCGATCGTGGTGGCGCTGGTGTACCTGTGGCTGCCGTTCATGATCCTTCCCATATATGCCGGCCTCGATCGATTGCCGCCGTCGTTGCTCGACGCGGCGAGCGACCTAGGCGCGAAACCGTTTCGAACATTTCGATCGGTCATTCTTCCGATGCTGTTGCCGTCGGTTGCAGCCGGGAGCATCTTCACGTTCTCGTTAACTCTCGGCGACTACATCGTTCCGCAGATCGTCAACAACGGCCAGGAACGATTCATGTTTGGCACAATCATCAACGCCACGCTCGGCGCGCCGAATCAACCACTCGCGGCCGCATACACGCTGTGGCCACTCGTCATCATCATCTTTTACCTCCTCGCGATGAAGCGCGCTGGCGCGTTCGAGAACTTGTGACGCCATGAAACTCTCGCTGCCTGCCCGCTGGTCGCTCGCCGGCTTCACGCTGTTGACGCTGGTGTTTCTCTATCTGCCGCTCGCCGTAGTGCTGCGCTTGTCGTTCAATCCGGCGAAGTCGGTTTCGTGGCCGGGGTTCAATGGCTACACGCTTGACTGGTGGCGCAAGGCGTGGGAGGCCGATGGTCCCAAGGAGGCGCTGATCAACTCGTGCAAGGTGGCCTTCGTTGCCATGATCCTCGCGCTGGTGCTCGGCACTCTCGCTGCCATGGCGATGGCACGGTTCCACTTCTTTGGCAGGAGCACTGTCTCATTCTTGATGGTGCTGCCGATTGCACTTCCTGGCATCGTCACCGGTATCGCTTTGCAAAACACTTTCTCGCGAACTTTCGATCTCGGGCTGTTCTCCTTTCGAGTCGGCTTCGGGTTTCACTCGTTGGTGATCGCACACGCAACGTTCTGCGTGGTTGTCGCCTACAACAACGTGATCGCTCGGCTTCGCCGTTCGTCGCCCAACCTGCTCGAGGCTTCCGCCGACCTCGGTGCCCACGGCTCGCAGACGTTCCGATATGTCACGTTTCCGTTGATGCGGTCGGCGCTGTTAGCTGGTGGCATCCTCGCCTTTGCACTGAGCTTCGACGAGATTGTGGTCACTACCTTCACCGCTGGCTCGGGATTTCAGACGTTGCCGCAGTGGATCCTGGCCAACTTCAGTCGACCGCAGAATGTTCCATTGGTCAATGTGATGGCTACGTTCGTGATGATCGTCAGCATTCCGCTTGCGTACCTTGCGCAACGGCTCAGCGACGGTGGGACTGATTGATCGTGATCTACATCATTCTGATAGCGGTTGTGCTGGTGTTCGGTGTTGGTGTGGTGCTGTGGAGCCGACGGCGAGCGATGAAGCCGGCGCGATCAGCAGTTTCCGCATCCGTCGACAGCGCTGCACCAGCCGGGTCGCCAGCGCTGCGAACCCGTATGTCCAAGGCGCGCAGCGCGTTCAGTGGGGCGCTTGTACGCATCAGCACGCGCAGCGGAATCACCTCCGAAACTTGGATCGAACTGGAAGAAGCGCTGCTGCTGGCCGACGTTGGGGTTCGCGTCGCCGACGAACTGCTGGCGGGTTTGCGCGCCGGTGTGAAGGCGAAAGAGATCGTCGAGCCGACACAGTTGGTCGCCGCGTTGCAATCGGAGATGAATGCTCGCCTGGCGGGCGCCGACCGATCGCTGCACTTTGTCGCGGGCGAGACCGACAGCCCGAACGTGTGGCTCTTCGTTGGAGTGAACGGAGTCGGTAAAACGACAACAATCGGAAAGGTCGCCGCACAACAGCGCGGCGCTGGTCGCACGGTGCTCCTTGCCGCTGGCGACACGTTCCGTGCGGCGGCAGCCGAGCAACTTGCGGCGTGGGCCGAGCGCAGCGGTTCGGAAATTGTGCGTGGCAACGATGGTGGAGACCCGAGCGCAGTCATCTTCGATGCCATCGAGCGGGCGAGTGCGCGCCACATCGACTTGGTGTTGGCTGACACCGCTGGCCGTTTGCACACCAAGAGCAATCTGATGGACGAACTAAGCAAGGTGCGCCGAGTCGCTGCCAAGGGCAAGGGCCGCGTGACCGAGGTCTTGCTCGTGATTGATGCGACAACTGGCCAGAACGGTCTCGCCCAGGCACGCGAGTTCGGCGCGGCGACGATGACCGATGGCACCGGCCTCACGGGTGTCGTGCTGACGAAGCTGGATGGCTCGGCCAAGGGTGGCATCGTGTTTGCGATCGAGACCGAGCTTGGGCTGCCGGTCAAACTGGTCGGGGTCGGCGAGACGATCACCGATCTTGTTCCGTTCGATCCGGCCGAGTTCGTCGACGCGCTTTTCCAAATCTCTTGAATGTTTCAGCAGGTGATTGGTATTGCACTGATAGATCGCCAATGATGTACCAGTGAATTCAGCGGATACGAGCGTCGAGGCGGACGCGCCCAAGGAGCCAAGCCCGCCCAAGGCGCCCAGAGACCTGCGCAAGGGCTACCTCGCCTGCAGCGCTGCGACGGTTTGTTCGGTCATCATTCCCGGTACAGGGCACTTGGCTATCCGCGCGCCGTTCCGGCGCAGGGTGGTCATTGCGACGGTGCTCAACGTTGTTGCAATCATCGCCCTCATCGCGATCGTGCCGCCAGGAAGCAGCCGCAGCGATTTGGTCGACATCATCGAAAACCGCTTGGTGTTCGTCGGCCTGGGGTTTGTGCTGCTGGTTCTTGCCGCGACGCGGTTGTGGAGTGCGATCGACTCCGCATGGCAAGCACGCCCCACCGAGGGCAAACCGATCAAACTCGCTGCGCTGCTGACGGCCGCTGTCGTGATCGTCGGTGGCGTTGGCCCACTCGTCGTGGGCGCCGATTACATCATCGAAACCGATCGCGCCGTTGAGAAGGTGTTCGGCTCGGAAGATGCAGAGACGGCGCGGCCGACCGAGCTGACGACTCCGACGACGGAACCCGGAACCGGTGTCTCGACCACCGATTCAACTGTCGATTCAACTGTTAGTTCAACGACAACCATCGCGCCGTTTGCGGAGACCGAGCGGGTGAACGTGTTGTTGCTCGGTGGCGATGCTGGACCTAATCGTTACGGCCTGCGCACCGACTCGATGATCGTTGTCTCAATCGATCCGGTCACCGGCGATACGGCGATGATCTCGATTCCGCGCAACCTGTGGGGGCTGCCGTTCCCTCCCGGCACGATTCTGCATGAAAAGTATCCCAAGGGCTTCAAGGGCCTCGCCAACGCCCTGTACCCGACGGTCGCCGCCCACCCCGAAGACTTCGGCGGTGGCGACGACGTTGCCTCGCAGGCGATCAAGCAAGGCATCGCGCAGTTCCTCGGCATCCCGATCAACTACTACGTGCTGGTTGACATGTTCGGATTCATCGATGTGGTCGATGCGCTTGGTGGTATCGACATGTACCTGCCCGAGCGCATTCACACTGCTCGCAGCCCCACCCGAGACATGCCCCAAGTCCCCAAGTACTTTGAGGCCGGGCAACATCACTTCAACGGAATCGAGACGCTCGCGTACGCGCGTACGCGTTACTCGGACAGCGACTATGGCCGCATGGGTCGTCAGCGGTGCGTACTTGGCGCGATTGCCTCGGCGGCGACACCGACCGCGTTGGCCACCGGGCTAACCGACTTGGTTTCCGCCTTTGGCGATGCAGTTCGCACCGACATTCCGCGCGGCCGATTGGGCGAGATGGCCCAGCTGGTCGATCGTTACGTCGAGGCTGGGGGGTTCGAAGAGGTGCATACGCTGCATCTCGCGCCGCCCACCATCCCGAGTTCGCAATGGGATCCGGTGGAAGTGCGAGCATTGGTGAGCGACGTGCTTGCTGGCGATGAGCCCGAAGGCACTAAGTCCACCACTGATCAGTGCGGAAAACTCAGCGATGTTTGATTCGCTTTCATCGCGCCTTGAAGGCATCGTCAAGAAGCTTCGTGGCCGCGGTCGATTGACCGAGGCCGATGTCGACGAGATGCTGGCCGAGATTCGCACTGCGTTACTCGAGGCCGACGTCAATGTTGGTGTCGTGCGCAACGTGACTGCGCGCATCCGCGAGCAAGCGATTGGTGCCCGGTTGAGCGAAGCGCTCGACCCAGGCCAACAGGTGATCAAGATCGTCAACCAAGAGTTGACGGCAATGCTTGGTGGCGAGACGCTGAAGATCAGCTACGCCAGTCGCCCTCCGACGGTTGTGTTGATGGCCGGTCTGCAGGGCTCGGGTAAGACGACGAGCGCGGCGAAGTTGGCGCGTTGGTTCAAGAGCCAGGGTCGTCAGCCACTGCTAGTCGGCGCCGACCTCCAGCGACCGGCGGCCGTTGAGCAGTTGCGCACGCTTGGTCGCCAGATCGATGTGCCGGTGTTCAGCGAACCTGGCGACCCAGTGAAGACAGCCAAGCGTGGGCTTGCGGAAGCCCGCCGACTTGGCCGCGATGTTCTGATCGTCGATACCGCCGGTCGCTTGTCGATTGACGCCGAGATGATGGAGCAGGTCCGCCAGATCTCCAAGGTCGTCGAGCCGAACTACACGTTCCTCGTCATCGACGCGATGACCGGCCAGGACGCCGTTGGCGTTGCCGACGCATTCCACCAGGCGCTTGCGATCGACGGTGTCATTCTCTCCAAGCTTGATGGCGATGCGCGTGGTGGTGCCGCTCTCAGCGTCAAGGAAGTGATCGGACGGCCAATCGCATTCGCCAGTACCGGCGAGAAGTTAAACGAGTTCGAGCAGTTCCACCCCGACCGCATGGCCAGCCGCATTCTCGGGATGGGCGACGTGTTGAGCCTGATCGAGAGTGCTGAGCAGGCTTTCGACCAAGACGAGGCGCAGAAGGCCGCCGAGCGGATGCTCGATGGCGAGTTCACGCTTGATGATTTCCTCGATCAGATGCAGGCATTGAAGAAGATGGGGCCACTGAGCAACGTGCTCGGCATGATGCCTGGCATGCCCAAGGAAATGAAGGGCGCGCAGATCGGCGACGATGCCTTGAAGCCGGTAGAAGCAATCATCCGCAGCATGACCGCGCTCGAGCGTCGCAAGCCCGAACTGCTGAATGGCAGTCGTCGCATGCGCATCGCCAACGGCAGCGGCACCTCTGTCGGCGAGGTCAACCGATTGGTGAAGCAGTTCCAAGAAATGCAGAAGATGATGAAGCGCATGGGCGCCAGCGCCCGCGGCGGCAAGAAGGGCAACAGGGGATTGGCGGGCATGGCCGGGATGCCAGGCATGCCAGCACTTCCGGGGCAGGGGTCGCCAGGTGGCTTCCCGCAGTTCAATTGATAGCCTTATCCAGTCCGCAAATCGTGTTGCGTCGTTCAGTCGAGTCGTTCAGTCTTAATAGGGAGCACAAATTCCATGGCAGTGAAGCTGCGCCTCACCCGAGTCGGTAAAACCAAGCAGCCGCATTACCGCATTGTCGCGGCCGATAGTCGGTCGCCGCGCGACGGTCGTTTCATCCAGATCCTTGGCACCTATAACCCGCGTGGCGAGCCCTCGGTATTGAAGGTCGACAACAGCAAGGCCGTGAAGTGGCTGCTCGACGGCGCGCAGCCGACCGAGCGTGTGAAGAAGTTGCTCGAGATCTCGGGTGCTTGGACCGAGTTCGGCACCGCTCGCGCGGCTGTTACTCGTCCGGCCAAGTAACTCGTCATGACCGACGTCGATCCGAATCAGATTCCGGCACCGACAGCGACGGCAGTGCTCACGCATGTCGTGCGTTCGATCGTCGACGATCCCGAGGCCGTCAAGGTCGATGCCAAGGAGAGCCGCGGCCGCGTTCGGCTGGAAGTTCGCGTAGGCCCTGGCGATCTTGGTCGCGTGATCGGGCGTCGTGGGCGCACCGCGCAGAGCATTCGCACGTTGGTGCGTGCTGCTGCGACACGTGACGACGTCGAGGTCGACGTCGACTTTGCCGACTAACTGGGCAGACTCATCGTGTCTGACCTGTTGTTTCGTGTCTGACCACTTGTTTCGTGTCTGACCAATTGTTTGAGGTGGGCCGCATTGGCCGAGCCCATGGCGTGCGCGGCCAGGTCTACGTTGACCTGCTGACCGATCGCGACGAGCGCGTGGCGGTCGGTGCCCGGCTGAAGGCTGGCGAGAAGTGGCTGACGGTGACGAGCGCTCGCCCGGCTGGCTCGCGGTGGTTGGTCCAATTTGAGGGATGCCTCGATCGCAATGCCGCCGAATTGTTGGTCAACACGGCCCTTTTCGCGGAGCCACTGGCGGACACCGACGACGGCCTCTACGTGCACCAACTGATCGGCGCCGAAGTCGTCGGCCCCGATGGCCACAGGTACGGACGCTGCGTGGCGGTGGTCGCTAACCCAGCGCACGATCTGCTCGAGTTGGAGGACGGCTCGCTTGTGCCGACCGTGTTCATCACCGCTACCAGCGACGGCCAAATCACCGTGAATCCGCCGGAAGGCTTGTTCGATCTCGGGGAATGATTGGCTCCGACCGATTGTTAACTCCTAGTTCGGTTGCGTCAAGAGTTCGTCAAACCTACGGGCGCGGCCGACAGGGAGCGATCATCATGAGTTACGTTCGTTGTGTAGATCAACGGTCTCGCGGTGGGAGAAATCAATGGGCAGTCACTTGAAAAGCAGCAAGCTGAAGGTGATGTTGATCACCGGCGATGCCTTCGCTTTTGCGCTCGGCTACGTCCTGATCCTCGACTTTGCGAACTTTCCGACCACTCATGGTTGGGCCAAGTCTGTGGCGGTCATGGCAGCGGCAATCGCTATCGGCCTCGCCGCCGTTCGCTCGCAAGGTCTCTTCCTCGCCCGCGTTAGCGCCGTTCGAATCGTCGAACTTACTCGCAGTACCCGGGCGGTCGGAATCACCATCGCCGGCATGATCATCTTCGATCGCGTCAGCAAGATTGGCTTCCGTATTCGCTATATCGTCGGTGGCGCGTTGATTGCGTGGCTCTTCTTCGTCGTGCTGCGGTCTGTCTTTCGCTCGTGGGTTGCGACCAAGCGAGCGAACGGTTTGCACCAGCGCCAAGTGATTGTGATTGGTGCCGACGAGGAAGCCGCCCGCCTGATCGAACTGTTTGCGACGCATGCCGATCTCGGAATGTCCGTCGTGGGAATTGTGGGCAACCGTGGCGAAGCCGTGCGCCACAACATGGCCGCACTGTGGCTCGGCGAGGCCGATCAGGCGGAAGAGCTAGTCGCCGCGCACCGAGTATCTGGCGTTGTGGTCTCGCCAACGGCGCTCGGGCCGACCCGGTTACGCGATCTCATCCGCAACTTGCAGCGACTTGATCTGCACGTCCACTTGGCTACCGGCGTTTCTGGCATCGACGCCGGTCGTCTGCGGCGCTTGTCGCTGTCACACGAACCGTTGCTCTACGTCGAGGCCCCGCCCTTGTCACGGATTCAGTTGGGACTGAAGCGCGGCTTCGACGTAGTCGCATCTGCTGTTCTTCTTGTCGTTGCCGCTCCGCTGATGGCACTCATCGCTGTTGCTGTCCGAATGGGCGATCGTCGTTCAGTGGCGGGTCGTTCCGGGGTACCCGGCCCGATCGTGTTTCGTCAGCAGCGCGTCGGGCGCAACGGGGCAACGTTCGACGTGTTGAAGTTTCGAACGATGTCGGTCGATGCCGAGGCTCGCTTGGCCGCTTTGAAGGCGAACAACGAGCGCAGTGGCCCGCTGTTCAAGATGGAACACGATCCGCGCGTCACCCGCGTCGGCCGCCTGCTGCGCGCTACAAGCCTGGACGAATTGCCGCAATTGGTCAACGTGCTACGTGGCGAGATGAGCCTGGTTGGTCCCCGGCCAGCGCTGCCATCGGAGGTCGCGACGTTTGCGCCCGAATTGCGCGTGCGCGAGCAGGTGCGTCCGGGCATCACCGGCCTGTGGCAGACCGAAGCACGCGACAACCCGTCGTTCGAGACCTACCGTCGCCTCGACCTGTTCTATGTCGAGAACTGGTCGGTCACGCTCGATCTCATGATCCTGCTCGGGACTATCGAGCATCTTGTTGTGCGTTTGTTCGCGGCCTTCCGTCGCAAGCCCGGCACGCAACTGCGCAGTGAAGTGCAGACAGGCGTAGTACCCGTGGAGCCGAAGCGGATCGCAAGGGCGGAGAGTGCTGCATGACCCGTCGTCGACTGGCTTTGGTTGGCGCTGGGCAAATGGGTTCGAGTCATGCTCGCATCATCGCCGAGTCGCCACTCGCCGAGTTGGCGGTGGTCATCGATGTCGATGCCGAAGCCGCCAAGCGCGTTGCGGCAAGATTCGACAGCGTTCCGTCGACCAATTTGGACGACGCGATTGACTGCGACGGCGTGATCATTGCAGGCAGTACTGCTGCGCGGATGGAGTGCGTGCTGCCGCTGGTCGAGGCTGGGATACCGATGCTGGTCGAGAAGCCGTTCGCACCGACGCTGGCCGAGCTGGATCTTTTGCTTGCCATCGCGCAGAAGTCGGGGGTTCCAGTGATGTGCGGGTTCGTCGAGCGGTTCAACGCCGCGTTTAGAACGGCGCTCCAGATTCTCGACGGACCGGCCACGCACCTGCTCGCGATCCGGCACTCGCCAGCAGCGACTCGCATTACGTCCAGCGTTGTGAACGATCTGATGTT
>Ga0105047_10009999_pt1 | contig 15550 bp, 9 predicted proteins | sample MAT04_FD_78384 | JGI IMG/M metagenome (GOLD analysis project Ga0105047, IMG submission 78384) | Freshwater microbial communities from Lake Fryxell liftoff mats and glacier meltwater in Antarctica - MAT-04 (megahit assembly) | ecosystem: Environmental > Aquatic > Freshwater > Ice > Liftoff... | reverse complement strand
CTCGGTTTCCAGGCTGACATGGCTCACACACTGCTGTACCTGCTCGGGTACAATGCCCCAGAGCACCGGCTCTTGCCGGAAGGGTTTGATTGGAAGGACGAAGACGCTTTCGACGAAGCGTACATGAAGCTGACCGATGAGTTGCGGCCTTGGACGATGGACTTCCACGTCGCTCAGAACGATGGCACGGTTCACGGATCGGGGAGCCATGACAAGACCGGTCGCCACTGCCAGGCGAAGGATCCGAACGGGAAACTCGACATCGTCAAGCGGGCCGGTTACTGGCTCCGCGAGGGCGCGGGTGGATCGCCGCACATGCGTTACCGGCACATCTGCTGGGACGGCTGCATGTTCCCGAACTCGGTGATGAATAACCCGCAGACGTGGAACGACATTCTTTCCACGATGATCGATGTGCGAAACGCCCACGGGTGGCACGAGTAAACGAGATCCTGTGAAAGCCCAGTGGTTGTCACCACTGGGCTTTTGCATTTTGGAGCCTGTTCGCGATGTTCACCGGCAAGGTTCCTGTATGGACCTGAACGACCTGAGTATCACGCTGGTCCTGGTGAACTGCGTCTGGCTTCTGGCGATGCGTCCGGCGCGGCTGTGGCTCATGAAAGCGGTCGCCGTACTCGGGCTGCTGGGCGGAACATGGCTCTGGCGGCCCGACCGTGCGGGCTATTTCGCAGTCGGCCCTTGGGCGTTACTCCTCATGCTGCCGATGTGGCTGCAGCATTGGTCGACACATCTGATTCAGCAACGCAAACTGAGGCTGGCGAGTTGGACATCATCGCTCCTGGCGTTCCTGCACCCCTCAGCGGGGGCCCGGGCCATGCGTCAGATGATTGGCGTTCTAAGACACCTGTATTGCGGCGAGGTCTCCGCCGGACTGGATCTCGCTCGTCAAAAAGGGCTCTACGATCCCGGAATCCGCCATCTGGGAATGGTCATCGAAGCCCAGATGACCGGGCAATGGGCGGCATTCGAGCAGCAGTTGGAAACGATACCGTTTGACGGGTTGAGTGACCCCAGCCTGCTCAGCGGCAAGGTAATCGCGGTGGCCGAACGCGGGGCGTGGGCAGATTTTTCATTACTCTGCCGGCTCATTGGCCAGTCTCGCTTTTCGCCCGATCAGAATGCAGCTCTGTTCCTGAGAGCGTTTGCCTGGCTGGGAGATGTGGTTGCCGTTCGAAACTTGTGCCTGAGTAGTAGCCAGCTGATCGCCTTCGAAGCGAGGGAGTTCTGGACGGCTGTCGCCGAGCAAGTGAGCGGTGCCGGAGAACTCGCGCGGCAGCGGCTGACGAAGCTGCACTCTCGATCGAGTCTCGCACTTCGCCCGATGATCGAGCACCGGCTGGCCACACCGGCTGTGGGTCCGGCGGACGAAGGGCTTCGAGATCGAGCATTGAGCGAACTTCGCTCGGTCCGTCAGGTCATTCAACACGAGGCTCGATATGCCATCCTCTCCGGCGGACGACATGAGTGGCCGGTCATGACGATCTCCCTGATGCTGGTCATGCTCGCCGTCTTTATCCAGGAGATCCCCGGTGGCAGCGAAGACACTCAGAATCTGGAGAGACTCGGGGCCATGGTCGTTCCGCTGACCGGAGAGCCCGGTGAATGGAAGCACATCTTTATTTCGGGGTTTCTGCACTTTGGTCCCCTTCATCTCGCCTTGAACCTGGTCGGTCTTCTTTTTCTCGGACGGCTCATGGAGCGTGCCTGGGGACGTGCGGGGATGCTGGTTCTGTTTCTGGTCTGTAACGTCACTTCGGCAGCCTTACTGCCGTGGCTGACTTTCATCCCTCCGGATGAGTCAGCTGTCTTCGCGGGAGCAAGTGGCGGGATCATGGGCCTGCTCGGCGGAGCGTGGGGACACCTGTTCGTGGGCTGGCTCTCTCAGCGAACGCCACTCCTGCAGAGCCAGTTCCGCACAGCTTGCTCAGTCATTCTGCTCCAGTGTGTTTGTGATCTCATGACTCCCCAAGTCAGTATGACGTGCCACTTGATCGGGCTCTGTACGGGGATTATTTGCGGGATCGTGGTGGGGATGTGCGGTGGTCGCCGCTACGCCAGTCGTCCGGTATAGTCCGCTCATGTTTCGAGTTCGCATGAGCGCCGGGCACCTCGGATACGTGCCACTCTCTGGAATCCTTTGATGCCCGACGAGCCGCATTCCACTCACTCCGAATCCCGCCGGGTCCTCAGCCTCTGGGATACGGTGAGCCTCATTCTCGGAATGGTGATCGGGACTTCGATCTTTCGATCGCCCAGTCTGATCTTCTCCAACATGTCGGGAGTCGGGTCGACGCTGTTGCTCTGGATGGGCGGGGGCGTGTTGTCGCTCGTCGGAGCCTTGTGTTACGCCGAACTGGCCGCAACCTGGCCGGAGCGCGGCGGCGATGTGACCTACTTGAGCCGGGCGTTTGGAAACTGGCTGGGTTATCTGCTCGGTTGGTGCCGAATCATGATCATTATTCCCGCCAACGTGGGGATCATGTCGTTTGCGTTTCAAGACTATTTGATGCAGGCCGGGAACCTGGACCCGAGTCTCAGCCCTTGGATTTCTCTCCTCGCTGTGGCTGCCATGACAGCCATCAACCTGACGGGAGTGCAGTCGGGCCGCCGAGCCCAAAACACGCTCACGATCTCGAAGCTGATCGGCTTTGCAATGGTCATCCTGGCAGGGCTACTCATTGCTTCGAAGGGGAACTGGCCCGCGATGTCTGCCCCTCTGACCGCAGGACGAGCAGCGAATCCGGGGCTGGCGCTCGTGTTTGTGCTGTACGCTTTTGGAGGCTGGAATGACGCGGTCTATCTGGCGGCGGAATTGAAGGAGCCTCAGCGCAATCTCCCTCGGGCACTCGCTGGGGGAGTGCTGGCGGTGTTGCTCGTTTACCTCGCCGTGAATCTCGCCTATTCCACACTCGGTATTGAGCAGCTGCGAATCGCGGACGTGCCTGCTCGAGATCTTTCGATCCGTGCGTTCGGAGCATACGGAGGCGTCCTGGTGACTGGGCTGTTGATGGTCTCGGCACTGGGCGCGATGCACGGAACCATCTTTGGCGGCACTCGCTTGGCTGTCGCCATGGGAGAGCGGTACTCGACGCTCCGCTGGCTGCGTCACTGGTCCCCGCAGGGGGCACCAACGCGAGGTGTGCTGCTGGTGGGCTTGAACACGTTTCTGTTGGTGTCAGCCGTTGAAACAGAGACCGGTCGAACGCTCATCAATCGGTTGGTTCAAGCTGTGGGAGCCACTCAGGCCATCCCTTGGAACCAGTTCGGCGGCGGGTTCGATACGTTACTAGCGGCGACAGCTCCACTGTTCTGGGCCTTTTTTCTCTTGGCGGGAGCGTCTCTTATTGTGCTTCGAATTCGAGAGCCTTTGACGCCTCGTCCGTTTCGAACTCCGCTATATCCTCTCTCGCCATTGCTATTCATGGCAACGAGCGGTTATATGCTGTACAGCAGTGTGATGTATGTGCAATGGCTGGCCCTGTTGAGCCTGCTGCCTGTGGTTCCGGGCCTGTTGGCCTGGTGTTTCGAACGCGTGAATCGCGAGGCTGCATCACCTCCGTAATCGACACACCTGACTCACTCACTTGGCAACTCAGCTTTTGCTGAGAGACTTCGTACTTCAAGTTTGTCTTTGTTCTTCCAGCCCGAGTACCCTCACATGTCCTCATCGGATTCGCCTTCATCCGTCACCCGCACAGCCTGGCTGGTCGTGCTCCTGCTGATGCCGGTGGCATTGCTGAATTACCTCGATCGCCAAATGCTGGCGACGATGAAGACATCCGTGATGGGGGATATCCCTACGATCGGGAGCAAGGAGAACTGGGGCTACGTACTCGGCGTGTTTAAGTGGGTCTATGCGGGGCTGAGTCCCTTCGCGGGTTACATCGCCGATCGTTTCGGCAAGCGATATACGATCTGCGGCAGCCTCTTCGTCTGGTCCGCGATTACGTGGTGGACCGGACATGTGCAGACATTTAACGAATTATTGTGGGCTCGCGCTCTGATGGGGGTGAGCGAAGCATTCTACTTCCCAGCGGCTTTGGCTCTGATCGCTGACTACCACACGGGTGGGACACGCTCCCGCGCTATCGGGATGCACCAGATCGCGATCTACATTGGACAGATTACCGGGGGCTTTGGGGGATATGTCGCCGATGCGCCGAGTCTGGGTTGGCGGTTTGCTCTCGACTGCTGCGGCGTCTTCGGAATGCTGTATGCGATTCCGCTGGTGATGTATTTGCGAGACGTTCGTCGCTCGGATGCAGCTGTTGCGGCGCCGAAGTCGTCGGTCCAAGAGAACCTGACCGAAATCATGACGAACCGCTCCTACATCCTGCTCGTGTTGTATTTCACGTTGCCTGCGCTGGCCGGGTGGGTCGTGCGTGACTGGATGCCGTCGATCCTGAAAGACAAATTCCATCTGCAGCAGGGGTTCGCTGGACTGGCTGCGACAGCTCCGTGGCAGATCGCCGCGATTGCGAGTGCGATTTTTGGAGGCTGGTTATCCGACAACTGGATGCAGAAGAACATCCGCGGGCGAACCTTCGTCAGTGCGATCGGGATGGGCTGTATCGTGGCTGCGATCTTCGGTGTCGGAAACGCAGGGACTCTGGCGATGGCCGTCTCGTTCCTGGCTGTGTTTGGAATCGGCTGGGGCTTCTTCGACTGCAACAATATGCCGATCCTCTCGCAGATCGTGCGACCCCAACTGCGAGCGACTGGTTACGGGTTCATGAACTTCGTCAGTATCAGCTGTGGCGGGTTCGCCGACTGGCTCTTTGGCAAGCTGCTAGATCGAGGTGTGCCACTGAACATTATCTTCGGCATCTTCGCCAGCGCGGCGATCGTTTCGATCTTCCTGGTACTTAGCATCAAGCCGAAGGCTGAATTGTCGACAGGAGCCGCTGAGAGTTGAATGGCATCGAATGTAGGATTTCGGCCTCACCTATCCCGCAGGGATTCCAGAAATTAGCCGGTGGTCAGCGCAGCGCCACCACCGGACAGATTGATAATAAGTGTGTCCTATCCCGGAGGGATTGTAGCCCTGTTGAATCTCAAATAAATTCGAAATGGTGAGCTGCAATCACTGTCAGTCCTACAGATTATGGGGACGTGCGGGCGTATATCCAGAATCAGAGGCAACATCACCAACGTCGGTCGTTTCGCGAAGAGCTGGTCGACTTGCTCCAGCGGGCAGGGATTGGGTTTGAGGACCGGTATCTGGATTGAGCGGGGGTGCAATCCCTTCGGGATAGGACTTGCGCTCGAGTTTCGGTTCCGGTGGTGGCGCTGCGCTGACCACCGGCTATTGGGTGGAATCCCTTCGGGATTGTGGAGAGGCGATCTCGATGAGAAATCGCTGGCCTCACTGTGAGTATTTCCTATTGAAAAGGCCCGCCATTTTATGACGGGCCTTTCGCTCGATTTACGACTCGTACAGGGCCTACCCTTTCACAAGATCCCGCAGGACTTTGTGCAGGATTCCGCCGTTGCGGTAGTACTCGACTTCGACGGGGGTGTCGATGCGGCAGGTCGTGACGAAGTGGACTTCTTCGCCATTGGATTTGCGGGCGGTGACTTCCACAGCCTGGCGGGGCTTGAGGGTGTCATCGAGGGCGATCTCGAAGGTCTCGGTGCCATCGAGGTCGAAGGCTTCGCGGCTTTCCCCTTCGCGGTACTGGAGTGGAAGTACGCCCATGCCGACGAGGTTCGAGCGATGGATACGCTCGAAACTTTCGGCAATCACGCAGCGGATGCCGAGCAGGTAGGTCCCCTTGGCGGCCCAGTCACGCGATGAGCCGGTGCCGTACTCTTTACCCGCGAGAACCACCAGCGGCGTGTGAGTCGACTTGTACTTCAGCGAGGCGTCGTAGATCGACATATCCTCGCCGGTTGGCAGGTACTTGGTCACATTCCCTTCGCTGCCGGGGACGAGGAGATTCTTCAGGCGGATGTTGGCGAACGTACCGCGGGTCATCACGCGGTCATTTCCTCGGCGAGCTCCGTAGCTGTTGAAGTCCTCGGGAGCGATGCCGCTCTCACGCAGGAACAAACCTGCGGGGGAGTCCTTCTTGATATTTCCAGCGGGGCTGATGTGGTCAGTCGTGACTGAGTCACCCACAGACACCAAACAACGTGCACCTGTGATGCCGTGGATCGGTCCGGGGATGGTGGGCATGTCGACGAAGAACGGCGGCTGCTGGATGTAGCTGCTCTTCGCGTCCCACTGGTAGAGATCGCCGACGGAGCCTTTGATCGCCTGCCATTCAGGCGGGCCATCTGCAGCCTTGCCGTATTGGGTGGTGAACATCGATGGCGAGAGCGATTGAGCGATCGTGTCGCTGATCTCTTTCTGGGACGGCCAGATGTCCTTCAAGTAGACCGGCTTTCCGTTCTTCCCCGTCCCGAGTGGCTCAGTCGCCAGATCGATATCGGTCGTTCCTGCAATCGCGTACGCCACGACCAGCGGTGGACTGGCCAGGTAGTTGGCCTTCACTTGCGGCTGGACTCGACCTTCGAAGTTGCGGTTGCCCGACAGCACGGCAGCTGCGACGAGGTTCCCTTCGGTAATGGCTTGCGACACGGCTTCCGGCAACGGTCCGCTGTTGCCGATGCAAGTGGTACAGCCATAGCCGACTGTGTTGAAGCCGAGGGAATTCAGCGGCTCACTCAACCCGGCCTTGTCGAGGTAGTCGGTGACGACTCGGCTTCCAGGGGCCAGGCTGGTCTTCACCCACGGCTTGCTGGTCAACCCCTGGGCGACGGCATTCCGGGCGACAAGTCCCGCAGCCACCATGACACTCGGGTTACTCGTGTTGGTACAGCTGGTGATGGCGGCGATGACCACTGCCCCATCGGTGATGGAAGAGGGCTTGGGGCCGGGCACTGCAACTGGGGCATGAGCCTGATTTTTGTGGAACGTGGCCGACAGATCCTTGTGCCAAGTCGTTTTCATGTCCTTCAGCAGCACGCGGTCTTGCGGTCGCTTGGGACCGGCCATCGACGGTTGGATCGTTGAGAGGTCGAGCTCCAGCTTGCTCGAGAAGCGGGGCTCGGGTGACGCGTCGGTGCGAAAGAGCCCTTGCTCCTTGTAGTACCGCTCGACGAGGTCGACGGTGTCCTTCGATCGACCGGTTCGCTCCATATATCGCAGCGTCTCGGCATCGACGGGGAAGAAGCCGATCGTGGCCCCGTACTCGGGAGCCATGTTGGCGATCGTGGCTCGGTCAGCGAGGCTCATGGCTGTGAGGCCGGGACCGTAGAACTCGACGAACTTACCCACGACGCCGTGCTTGCGGAGTGTTTGCGTGACGGTCAGTACCAAGTCCGTGGCGGTCGCTCCCTCGGGGAGTTCGCCGGTGATCTTGAAGCCAACGACTTCCGGCAGCAGCATGTAAATCGGCTGACCCAGCATGACCGCTTCGGCCTCAATGCCGCCCACGCCCCAGCCGACCACACCCAGACCGTTGATCATGGTCGTGTGGCTGTCGGTACCGACGAGCGAATCGGGATAAGCGATGCCGTTTTTCGTCAAGCAGACGGTGGCGAGGTATTCGAGGTTGACCTGATGCACGATGCCAATGGACGGTGGTATGACGCGGAAGTTCTGGAACGCCTTCTGTCCCCACTTCAGGAACTGATATCGCTCGATGTTCCGTTCGAACTCAAAATCGATGTTGCCCTGGAGCGCCCCGGTCGTCGCGAACTGGTCTACCTGGACCGAGTGATCGATCACGAGGTCGCACTGCACCAGCGGGTTGATCTTCTTGGGATCGCCGCCCATGCGGACCATCGCTTCCCGCAACGCAGCCAGGTCAACGACAGCTGGGACACCCGTGAAGTCCTGGAGGACCACACGTCCGGGCATGAACGGGATTTCGACTTCCTTGGGCTTGGCGGCGTTCCAGCCCGCCACCTCGGCGACATGCTCTTCGTTGACGATGAACCCGTCGACGTTTCGCAAGCAGGCTTCGAGCAACACCCGCATCGAGAATGGGAGCGTCTCGATTCCCTTCATTCCCGCTTCCGCCAGCTTCTGCAGCCGGAAGATCGTGTAGTCGCCGCTACTGGTCTGGAGAGTCGATCGTGAACCGAAGGCGTTGCCAGTCATATGATTTCAGTGGGCTAGATGTCTGAGGGCAAATGGTCGCAACTCCGGCCTTCGCGGAGGAAGCACCGGACCGAGCGAGCATGACTCGGAGCGAAAGTGTATTGTTGCCTGCGGGAGTCATGATGGCAAACCCGTGAGCGACTCCGCGCGGGGTAATCCCCATTTTGAAACTCACTGTGTTTTCGGCGTCGGCGGGTGGTTGGCTGATCAGCGTGTGGCTGGTGTCGATCGACGGAAGTCCCCCAACCCAAACCACAGGTGCCCCACCCTGCGATGGCTACCGCTGGTAAATCGGCAGGTATCCTTTGTTCAGTTGCAGGATCGTCGTGTTCATGGCGGTCACATAGACCGAGCCGATCGAGCCGTCTTCCCAGCCACCCTGAGGAGTCTGTTCGCGAAGAAGTTTTTCCTCGACAAACGTGGAATACTTTCCCCACTGGTCGGGGTGGCGGTACATGACCTGGGCATAGTAGTAGTGCATGTAGTGCCAGTGGCCGTAGTCCTGCTGGCTGCCGGGCCAGACGTTCTGCTGGCAGTATTCCATCATTTTCTTGAGCTCGGGGGATTGGTCTGCAACGCCGGCATTAAACAGGACAGCGACCGCAGCTGCAGTGATGGGGGGACGTTCTCCGCCCCCCGCAAAGCTGTAGTTGACTCCCCCCGCTTGCCCCATGCAGTCGTAGATGTACTTGCGCGAGCGTTCGACAATCTCGCCGGGCACTACGATTCCGGCATTTCGGCAGGCCCGCAGCCCCTGGACCTGAGTGATACAGGTCGAACCCTCATCGAAGTCCTGGCCATCTTTCGCGGAGACATACCCCCAACCGCCTCGCGTCGTTTGCGCGGCTGCGGAGAACTTGACGGCGTTTTCGAGAACCCGTTTGATGTTCCTGCGACGCTCCACGTCTTCTTCCTCTCCATAAATCTGGGAGAGGAAGAGCATCGAAAACCCGTGCCCATACATATAGTGATAGTCGTCCGGGAAGCCGATCAGGCCGTTGGGCTGGGACGCATCGAGCAGGTAATCGACTGCACGGCTGATGTTGCGAGCGTACTTGCCACGGGTGCTGGTCGATCCTTCGGAGGCGAAAGCGATGCCCGAGAGAGCCGTCATCGCGATTCGGTAATTTCCACTGCCGACTTCCCAGTACCCTTGTCGACGTTGTTCGCGGACCAGGAACTCGAGTCCGCGGGAGACGCACTCCTCGACCTTTTTCCGGCCCTCAACGGATTCGGCCGGCAGCGCTCGGGAGGCACTCCCCAGAAGGAGTGCGATCAGAGCGATGCCGGCCGATATTCGTTGGTACATCCGTTGCCGTCTTTCCAGAGGGAAGGATCAGGCAGCTGCCGCATCCTTCACAAACAGGGCTTTCTCTTTGCGGACGATCTCAGGAGTCACGATGAACCGCTGTCCCGGTTCCTGTTCCGGCAACTCGAACATCAGATCGAACATGACTTCTTCGATGACCGAACGCAGTCCACGAGCTCCCGTGTCTTTGATCCGAGCGATCCGAGCGATCTCACGCAAAGCTGTGTCGGTGAATTCTAGCTCAGCGTGCTCCATTTCAAAGAGCTTTTGATACTGTTTTACCAACGCATTGCGAGGTTCTGTCAGCACACGGACGAGATCCGCCTCGTTCAGCTTGTTGAGCGAACTGAGGAATGGCAGCCGTCCGACGAGTTCGGGGATCATGCCGTACTCGATCACATCTTCCACGGTGACATGCTCGAGCAGGTTGCGACGACGTTCGGCTTCGTCCACGACTTCCTGTCCGAAGCCCATCATCTTCTTGCCGAGACGCTTGCCGATGATCTCTTCCAGGCCGACGAATGTTCCTCCGCAGATAAAGAGGATATTTGTCGTGTCGATCTGAATGTACTGCTGCTCGGGATGCTTGCGGCCCCCTTGCGGTGGCACATTGGAGACGGTGCCTTCCAGCATCTTCAGCAGTGACTGCTGCACGCCTTCGCCCGAGACGTCGCGGGTAATCGAGACGTTGTGCCCCGTCTTGCCGATCTTGTCGATCTCGTCGATGAAGATGATGCCCCGCTGGGCCACATCGACATCGAATTCCGATGCGTGGAGCAGCTTCAGCAGGAGGTTTTCCACGTCTTCGCCGACGTAACCCGCTTCGGTCAGCGTTGTCGCATCACCGATGGCAAACGGCACCTGCAAGAACTTGGCGAGCGTCTTGGCCATCAATGTCTTGCCGGAACCCGTAGGTCCGACCAGCAGGATGTTCGACTTCTCGACTTCAACTTCCCCGGTGCCACCCTCTTCGACCAGCGAGAGCCGCTTGTAGTGATTGTGGACGGCTACCGCGAGACCGCGCTTGGTACGGGTCTGGCCAATCACATAGCGGTCGAGATGTTCGACAATTTCCCGAGGGGTCGGGATCTTGTTAAACAGCTTCTTGGGGTCGCCACGACGGCGACGCTCTTGATCGAGGATCGAACTGCACAGGTCGATACACTCGCCGCAGATGTAAACATCACTTGGACCTTCCACGAGAGGCCCGACATCGCGATAGCTTTTTCCGCAGAAAGAGCAATTCGCGTTTTTCTTGCCGGTCGGAGTCTTCTTCGTGGAGGTAAAGTCTTTTCCGGAGGACATGGTTTTCCTTCTCAGTTGTCGATCGAACTGTCGGCGAGCCTCGTGAAGTTTGATTGACCGGGCTCCGGGATCCTTACCCGAAGACTCCAGTCGCTTCTGGGCACTGGGTGCCCGAGGCCGACTCGAACTCTTCCGCTGCCGCCTCCCTGATTCGGCTTACGGAGAATGATCATCTGCATCGTCATGATACGGAACAGGTGGCGTCAGATGACTGGAACCGGCAGTTTTGGCCGAAGTGGCACGTGGTTGAGGCGTGCTATCTCCAGACCCCATTTGCTTTTCCAACAACCGACGTTGAATGGATCGGAATTCTTCCGGCGTAAGGTCACCCTCCGATTGCGAATCACGCAAGTGTCCGAGGAATTCACCCACATCACCGGTAGGACCCTCATCTTCCAGAAACAGAGAACGAATTTTGAGAGCGACCCATGTCAGAATCGTTATCGCAAATGCTACGCCAATCACGACCAGAGCCAGCCACATTTTGTCTTGGGGCTGCAATTGACCTTGTACCCCCAGCAAAAGACCCATGACCTCCCCCCGACTCGAACCCGATACGTTGTGCACTCTTGTATTATTTGGTGCTGGGGTGACATCCTCAAGGAGTAAATGACAAAATCCCAGATGGATCTCGATTCGTAAACTCCGGTGCATTCTGCCGTTCAGGCGATCATTTCCAATTTCAGATCGATTTTCCTCTCCCGCAACTGCTGATGACATCTGCCAGTCAAACACGCTCAGTCTCGATTATCGTCCCGGTCCTCAACGAAGAGGCACGAGTGGCCGATTGCATCGAACGAGCCAGACAGTTGGGGGATGTCGAAGTCATCGTCGCTGATGGCGGCAGTTCAGATCGGACTGTGGAGCGGGCTTCTCCGGCGGATCGAGTGCTCCAGACTTTGAGAGGACGCGCGATCCAGATGAACGCGGGAGCTGCGGCCGCCGTGGGCGAGGTTCTGCTGTTTTTGCATGCCGATTGCTGGTTAGAGCCCACGGGAATGGATGAGGTTCGCTTGTCCCTTCAGAACCACCCCGAAATTGTCGGAGGTGGCTTCCGGCAGATTCTCGATCACCCCGGTTGGGTCTATCGTTGGCTGGAGTGGGGGAACGCCTCGCGAGTCCGCTGGCCGGGTTGGATCTACGGTGACCAGGGACTCTTTGTCCGTCGATCAGTCTTCGAACAGCTGGGAGGCTTCCCGGTCTTGCCATTCATGGAAGATTTGTACTTCAGTAAGAGGTTGAAACAAGCGGGCCGTCTGGCCCTGCTCGGACCTCATTTGCACGTCAGCACCCGCCGCTGGGAGCAGGTTGGACCGATCCGACAAACTCTTCGCAATTGGCGGTTTATTCTGGCAGCTCATCGGGGAACGCCGCTCGAAGAACTCGCCCGTCGGTATCGAGATACGCGTTAGTGCTGGAGAGTGACATCGCGTCAGACTTCGAAAGTCTCGCCGCAGTCCAGAGTTTTCGCCTTCACAGACGTGGGAGAGGCACGCACTGCGAATGCTCTCCACTCTGGAAGGGGGTGTCCGAGGCAGTCGGCTCAGCTACACTTCTTATATCGCTCCTCAACTCACACTCATCTTTCCAAAACGTTCCGCCATGCCCGCCTCCATGCAGCAGATCGAAGCCGCCCTTGAAGCCCTGCGTCTCGGAAAATTGGTCATCGTGCTGGATGCCCAGGAGAGAGAGAATGAGGGCGATCTCATTGCAGCTGCCGAGCTGATGACACCTGAGACGGTCGACTTTATGCTTCGCCAGGGAGCAGGCGTACTCTGCGCCCCGCTGACTGCAGAGTATGCCCAGCGGCTCCAGTTGAGTCCTTTGGTGAATCCCGACTCGAACACTTCGCCGCACCAGACGCCGTTTCTCATTCCCGTCGACCATCGTGATGCCGGGACCGGAGTGAGTGCTCAAAACCGGACCCTGACACTCCGCGCCCTCGCGAATCCGCAAGCCAAGTCGGCGGACTTTGTGCGTCCAGGGCACATCAATCCACTGCTGGCTCGTGACGGCGGTGTCTTGCGACGGGCTGGTCATACGGAAGCCACCGTCGATCTGCTCAAGATGGCTGGGCTCGCTCCGGTGGGGTGCCTGATCGAAATCTGTAGCCGCCGCAACTCAGGCATGGCCGACCTCGACGAACTTCAGGAGATGTCGGAGCAGTTTCACATCCCCATTATCTCGATTGCCGACATCATTCAGTTCCGACGTGTGCGCGAACGGCTGATCCATCGCGAAGTCGAAGTCGACATGCCGACCAGCGAATACGGGACCCCCAAGTTTATCGCCTACCGCGTCGACCATGAGGAGCAGGAACCGCTGGCCATGGTCTGGGGCGACCTGTCGACCGTCGAGGCCCCGCTGGTTCGCATGCACTCCTCCTGCTTTACCGGAGATATTCTCGGCTCGCTGCGTTGTGACTGCGGAGAACAGCTGCATATGGCGATCGAAATGATTTGTCAGGAGGGAGCGGGTGCGGTTGTGTATCTGCCCCAGGAAGGTCGCGGCATTGGGTTGGTCTCCAAGCTGAAGGCGTACCAGCTCCAGGACCAGGGGCTGGATACTGTGGAGGCGAATCACCGGCTGGGATTCAAGGCCGACTTGCGGGACTATATGGTCGGGTTGCAGATCCTGAAAGACTTGGGTTTGACCAAGGTTCGCATCTTGACGAACAACCCCAAGAAGACTGAGGCGTTCCAGAGCTGGCTCGATCTCGAAGTCGTGGAGCAAGTCCCGATTGTGGCCCCCTCGCGGCCACAGAGTGAAAAGTACATGGATGCCAAACGCGACAAAATGGGTCACATTCTGCCTCTCACGAAGCCTGTTGCTCCGAAGTAGGATGGGCAATGTCGCTTGGGACCGCAGCCCCAACTTGTCCGGCATTCTCTCGCATTAAAGCAGTTTCAGAATTTCTCTTCACCCCGTGATCGCGAGGAGTCGCTTCGCCAGTAACCCGCTGCGTCAGCCAGGGCGAGCGATATTGAATCGCGTCCCGTCAGTCTGCCGTCTGCGGAACGATCTGCCCGCGACACTGTCCCTGGCAGGGACACCTGCTCCCTCCAATCGCCCTTGCTGACGCGGCGGGTTACTGGTCTGGGTGAAGATCAATTCAGAAACCGCATGAGTGCGGCTTCACCAATGCGACAGGTCCCACCCGACAATTGACAGAGCAGCCGATTTGCCCGCCGATCGCACTTCCAATTCCCAACCGTCCTGGCGGTCGATACATTGGTATGTGCTGATCCTTCCTGCCGGATAACCGCGATGAATCCCATTCAAGACCACTTCCTGTCGCACACTCGCCGCCACTTTTTTAACCGCTCGGCGTGCGGACTCGGGGCTGCGGCACTCGCGAACTGCATGTCGCCCCAGATTTTCGGGGAGGGAACTTCGCCCGCCGCACCCGATCTCACTTCGTTGGGGGCCCTCCCCCAACTGCATCACAAGCCGACGGCTAAACGAGTGATCTGGCTGTTCATGGCCGATGCACCCTCTCAGCTGGACCTCTACGACTACAAGCCGAAGCTGGTGGACTTCTATGACAAAGATCTGCCGGAGAGCATCCGCAATGGTCAGCGGATCACGACGATGACTTCGGGGCAGACGCGGTTTCCGTGTGCTCCCTCGATCTTCAAGTTTGCCCAGCACGGACAATGTGGCTCGTGGGTGAGCGAGTTGCTGCCGCACATTTCTTCGATCGTCGATGACATCACGATCATCAAGACCGTCAACACGGAAGCGATCAACCACGATCCGGCGATCACGTACATTCAAACTGGCAGCCAGATCCCCGGCCGCCCCAGCATGGGAGCGTGGACCTCGTATGGGCTGGGGAGTCCGAATAAAAATCTGCCCGCGTTCGTCGTGCTGGTTTCTCGTCTGGGGACCGGCGCCATGCCGCAGGCTCTCTTCTCGCGTCTGTGGGGGTCCGGGTTCCTGCCGACGAAGCATCAAGGGGTCGCGTTGCGATCCTCGGGCGATCCGGTCCTCTATCTGACCGACCCCGCAGGAGTCGACAAGGCCACGCGGCGCAGGATGCTCGACGGACTCGCTGATCTGAACCAGCAGCGGTTCGAGGCCATGGGCGATCCAGAGATTACGAGCCGTATCGCTCAGTACGAGATGGCCTACAAGATGCAAACCTCGGTGCCCGAACTGGCCGACATTTCCAGTGAGCCGAAGTCGGTCCTCGACATGTACGGGCCCGATGTCACCAATCCCGGGACGTTTGCCTACAACTGCTTGCTGGCCCGTCGACTCGCTGAGCGCGGGGTGCCGTTCACGCAGGTCTTCTTACGCGGCTGGGACCATCATGGCAATCTCCCCGGCAATATCCGCGGACTTGCTCCACTCACAGATCAGCCGAGTGCCGCTCTCATCAAGGACCTGAAGCGACTCGGCATGCTGGACGACACGCTCGTGGTCTGGGGCGGCGAGTTCGGACGGACCGTCTATAGCCAGGGGACCCTCACCCCGGAGAACTACGGACGCGACCACCACCCGAGAAACTTCACGATGTGGATGGCGGGCGGCGGGATCAAACGCGGGCTGACCTACGGCGAGACCGACGACTTCAGCTATAACGTCATCGAAAATCCCGTCCACATCCACGACCTGAACGCCACCATCCTGCACTGCATGGGCGTCAATCACGAACAGCTGACCTACAAATTCCAAGGCCGCGATTTCCGGTTGACCGACGTACACGGGAAAGTGGTGAAGGGGATACTGTCGTAGAAACAGCCACCGCCCAATTCGGTGCAGCAGGGAGGGCGATGCTCCTCTCCCAGGAAATGTTCATT
>Ga0105047_10009997_pt1 | contig 15551 bp, 13 predicted proteins | sample MAT04_FD_78384 | JGI IMG/M metagenome (GOLD analysis project Ga0105047, IMG submission 78384) | Freshwater microbial communities from Lake Fryxell liftoff mats and glacier meltwater in Antarctica - MAT-04 (megahit assembly) | ecosystem: Environmental > Aquatic > Freshwater > Ice > Liftoff... | reverse complement strand
ATTGAGCAAAAGCAAATGCTTTTTCGTTTGTACGGTTACAAACAGTGATGATGGAATTTGGAAAATAATGTTTTAAATTTTTGCCAATGAGTGTACCAAATTTTCCCAACCCAACCAATGCTATTTTTTTTCCGTTAACTGTTGTATTTTGTTTTAACCATTCAACCGCCGCAAATGAAACAGATGTTGTACCAGTACTTAAAGCAGTATTAGTTTTTATTTTTTTAGATGCCTGTAAAGCAAAGTTGATGGTCCGGTCCATTATTGGACCAATTAAATCTTGCTTTTGGCTGTAATTAACAGCCTGTTTTAATTGAGATAGTATTTCAAAATCCCCCAAAATTTGAGAATCCAACCCAGCAGCCACTTCAAACAAATGTTTCAGTGCATCTTTACCTGCCTTTGTATAGGAGTTTTCTTTAAAAAAATTGGAATCAAGTTTTTTGCATTCAATAAAAAGGTTGTGTAAAACAGTAGCATCGGCTACATATGCATACAACTCAGTTCTATTACAGGTATTTAAAATGAAAATACTTCGTATACCTAACAACTTTGCTGTTTGCAGTATTAATTCTTTTTCATCATCAGAAATATGAAATACACTTCTTGTGGCTGCATCCGTATTTCGATGGCTTATTCCGCAAAGGAAAAACCTCGATAAAATGTATTCAGGATTTTGAAGTGAAATGAAGTTCATTGTCTGGCTGCAAAGGTACCTATCATAGTTTTTTTAAAAGGTATTTATTTGTCAGCATTGTGTAATTATTTACCCAAGTCAACTATATCAAAAAAATTATTCCCGAAAAAATAAAATTTAAGCAAGTTGCCCAACCATCTTCCATAAATAACAAACTACTTTTGCCAGTAATCTAAATAGGTATGATGAATAGCAACTCAAAAAAGGTAATATTGATAATGAACCTGGGCAGTCCCGATAGTACTTCTGTAAAGGACGTTCGCCGTTATCTAAATGAATTTTTAATGGATGAAAGGGTAATTGATATTCCAAAAATACCAAGAGCGCTTTTGGTAAAAGGTATAATTGTTCCATTTAGAGCACCAAGCAGTGCAAAAGCATATCGCTCTATCTGGACTGAAAATGGCTCTCCACTTATTCATCTTACATACCAGTTACAAGCTGCATTGCAGCAAAGTACTGATTATCCAATAGAAGTTTGCATGCGCTATGGCACACCTTCTCCAGAATTTGCTTTTAAAAATATTCAGGAAAAATATCCATCGGTTGAAGAAGTTATTTTGTTTCCATTATACCCACATTACGCCATGAGCAGTTATGAAACTGCTGTAGAATATGGAAAGAAAATATTTGAAAAAGGAAATTATCCTTTTAAGTTTTCTGTAATAAATACTTTTTACACAAACGAAGCATATATACATGCTTTGTCGCAAAGTATTGCTCCGCATTTGGAAGAAGATTATGATTTGTTGTTGTTCAGTTACCATGGAATACCTGAAAGGCATGTTAAAAAAACGGATCCTACAAAAAAGCATTGTCTAAATGTTGCAGACTGTTGTAATGTAGATAGTGTGGCGCATGAATATTGTTACCGTCACCAGGTTTTTATGACATCTTCTTTGGTAGCTGCAGAATTACAATTACCAAAAGATAAATTTACTACTTCTTTTCAAAGCAGGCTTGGCAGAGATGAATGGTTGAAACCCTATACTGCTGCACGTTTAAAAGAATTGCCAAAAGAAGGTGTAAAAAAGATTGTGGTTGTTTGTCCTGCATTTGTGAGCGATTGCCTGGAAACAATTGAAGAAATGGGTGAAGAAGGCAGAGAATTTTTTATGGAAGCTGGGGGAGAAAGTTTTACTTTAATACCATGTTTAAATACTGCACCACTTTGGATAAAAGCAATGAATTTGCTTATAGAAAACCACTTGCAAAACCAAGATAGTAATGTACCTGTATCTTAAAGCACTGCATATTATTTTTATAGTAACATGGTTCAGTGGGCTATTTTATATTGTAAGGCTTTTTATATACAATGCAGAAGCAAATGAAAAGCAAGAACCTGAAAAATCTATTTTAAGAAACCAGTTTAGTATAATGATAAAGCGTTTGTGGCTGGGCATTACATGGCCATCTGCTGTTATTACGCTTATTTTAGGACCACTTTTAATTTATATAAATCCTGCCATTTTAGATACTTGGCTTTGGATTAAAATTGGCTTTGTAATAGGGCTTTATTTATACCATTACAGTTTGCATGTTTTATATAAACAACAAAATAAAAATTATTTTAAATACAGTTCGCAGCAGTTAAGAATCTGGAATGAAGTAGCAACTGTTTTTTTAATAAGCATCGTAATACTGGTGGTAGTAAAGCAGAGTTTAAGTGTAGTGTGGGGTTTGCTGGGATTATTTTTGTTTGTGCTTATTTTATTGAGTGGAATAAAAATTTATAAACTGGTAAGAAAAAAAGGTGACTCTCTTAAATAACGTTTCTCGTTTCTCGTTTGGTTTACAAATTTTATAGGTGTTTTTAAAATAGCAAGTATTTAATTTAGTGTAGTTTTTAAATCATATACTTTAAATTTTATCAAAATATTTTTTGATATAAAAAAATGGCCAAAATATTTTACTGAACCATTTTTTTATTATTTATATTCTTGTAAAGAGATTTATGGACTGCATTTCTATTTGCATGTTTGCCCATTTACATCTTTGCCAATTTTGCTTCTACACTGCTACATTAAAATCCCTCAACGCATCATTTAAACTAGTTTTTAAATCGGTACTGGGTTTTCTTTTTCCTATAATTAATGCGCAAGGCACATTGTAATCTCCGGCAGGGAAACTCTTTGTATAAGAACCAGGAATTACAACACTTCTTTCAGGCACCAAGCCTTTTGTTTCTATCGGCTCTATACCCGTAACATCTATAATTTTTGTTGATTGTGTGAGTACTACATTTGCCCCAAGCACTGCTTCTTTCTGCACACGCACTCCTTCTACTACAATGCAGCGACTACCAATAAAACACCCATCTTCAATAATAACCGGGCTAGCCTGCAAAGGCTCTAACACTCCGCCAATACCTACGCCACCACTCAAGTGTACGTTTTTACCAATCTGTGCACAACTACCAACAGTTGCCCATGTATCTACCATTGTACCTTCATCTACATAAGCGCCAATATTTACATAAGATGGCATCAACACAACATTTTTTGCGAGGTAGGCACCATAGCGAGCCACAGCATGAGGCACTGCACGCACACCTAAACTTTTATAATCACTTTTCAATTTCATTTTATCGTAAAACTCAAAAGGCGGCAACACAAAGGTTTCCATCTGCTGTATACCAAAATATAAAAGTATCGCTTGCTTAACCCACTCGTTCACCTGCCAGTTTTCGCCCGCCGGCTCCGCAGTTCTTAATCGGCCTTTATCTACTTCTTCAATTACATTTCGTACCGCATCTTTATATTGCTCCTCTTTTAAAAGTTCTCTATTTGCCCATACGGCTTCAATCAAATTTTGCATGTAGTTTGTATTAATATTTTGCGAAAATACTTATAAAAAATTTCATTTTTTATAAGTATGTGTTTATGTACAAATACAGAAGCTATGGTGATCTTCAGTGCAAATTACAGTTAGTTACATTTCATCTTCAACTATCTATTAAGCTTTAACTATCCACTAGACTAGAATACAAAAACCTCACCTAAATTCTCTCCAAAGGAGAGGTCTTTATTCTTAAACAATGCAAACTATTTTAAAAGTTTTACAGACTGGCTCTACTTCTTTGGAGAGGCACGGGTGGGGGCTTTGATTTTACAACAAAATTAATATGTCTTATAATCATTGCTTATTTTACACTCAAAATAACAGCACAATGAATATTGGGTTTGATGCAAAAAGAGCTTATGAAAACAGCACAGGCCTGGGGCATTACAGCCGTACGCTGTTAAAATCTTTGGCAACTTTTTACCCTAATGAGAATTATTATTTATATGCGCCGAAAATTACAGATAAGTTTGTAACAGAACCTTACTCAAATATTTTTCCGATAAAACCTACGGGATTTGCAGCAGACATTTTAAAAGAAAAATGGCGAAGAAAATGGGTATTAAACGATCTCATAAAAAATGACATTCATATTTACCATGGGCTTAGCCACCAGATACCTGTCAACCTGCAAAGCACAAAAATAAAATCTGTGGTAACCATTCACGATCTTATATTTGAGCGCTATCCACAGCAATTCAATAAAATAAACGTACAGCTTTTTAGAAAAAAATTTACTTACTCCTGTAAACATTCCGATAAAATTATTGCCATAAGTGAGCAGACAAAAAAGGATATAATTAATTTTTATAAAATACCCGAAAACAAGATTGAAGTATGCTATCAAAGCTGTAATAATATTTATAGAAATGAGGTAGGTGAAGAAGAAAAAAAAAGGATAAAAAAACTATATAGTTTACCAGAACAATTCTTTTTATACGTTGGCTCTATCATTGTAAGAAAGAATTTATTAACTGTGGTAAAAGCTATTAAAAATTTAAAGAGCACCATCAATATTCCACTTGTAGTAATTGGCAATGGCAGCAGCTATAAACAGAAAGTAAAAAAATATATAAAGCAAAATAATCTGGATAAAGATATTATTTTTCTGTCTGAAAATGCTATTGTAAATAACCTGGAAAGTTTTCAATCATCGGCAGATTTTCCTGCAATATACCAGCAGGCAATTGCCATGATTTACCCTTCCACATTTGAGGGTTTTGGCATTCCGGTTTTAGAAGCTTTGTGCAGCAAACTACCTGTAATAACCTCTAATATTTCTTGCCTGCCGGAAGCTGGTGGCGATGCAGCATATTATGTAAATCCTACATCGGTAGAAGAAATAACCAATGCAATGGAAGAAATTTTTAATGATAAAAACCTGGCAGATTCGATGGCAATAAAAGGTTTGCATTATGCTCAAAATTTTACCCAGCTAAAAACTGCTGCTGCCGTAATGAAAGTATATACATCGCTCTGATAAATATGGAAGATGATATAAAAAACTGCCTGCGTTTTTTGACAGAAGGAGAAATTATTCTATACCCAACAGATACTTTTTGGGGGATCGGTTGTGATGCAACAAATGATACTGCAGTTGCAAAAATATTTCCATTGAAACAAAGAGAAGAGAATAAGAGCATGATCATTTTGCTAAACAATGAAGTTGATATACAAAAATATTTAAAAAGGCCTTCTTTTTATTGTGAAAAAACAAGATAGAAATTGTGGTTACAAGAGATGGATTAAAAAATTTGATACCCTACACCAATCTGCAAATTCCTGCTTTTCCATTTATCTTTTTCATTAACATCATTAAGATTGTTGAGCCCTAACACATATCTTCCATAAAATTTAAATTTGGTAATGTTTACCTGTAAGCCTGCAACAGCTCCTATACCGCCTTTATTAAAAGCATCTTTTCCATTTTGTAATAAACTTTTATTTTTATTAAATAAAATTGAAAACTGTGGACCTGCCTGAAAAGTTAAGAATGGAAGGGCTTTTACGTTTAGTAAAATAGGAATATCTAAATAATTCATTTTTATTTTGTCAACTTTTTTAAAACCATAAACGGTGCTAAACTGCGAGGCTGTATCTGCAGTTACACTACTAAATAATACTTCAGGTTGGATACCAATCTTTTTTGTGAGACCAATTGCAGCATAAGCGCCAGCCTGATAACCAAAGGTGAATTTATTTTTAAATGGTACACCCGAAATTTTATTGAGATTTGCACCCGCTTTTAAACCAGCGTGAAAACTTTGCGCAACTGTAATTTTTGTAAGGCAAAAAAAACAAATTGCAAGTAGAAATACTTTTTTCATACAATTTTTTTATAGCGTTTCAATTTTTATACCAACTACAATTATAAGCCGTTAAAAATTGGTATATTAAAATTACTATTTTACTATCATACAATTAAAGATGAAAAAAGATAATCTGCCCAAGGGCTGGCGTACCTGCCTGCCGGTAGGCAAGTGGGCAGCACTACCCCACAAGGCTCCAAAGCCAACTGAGGAGAAGTGCAGACAGCCGCAGTAAATGCCGAATGAAGATTTAATGATCAGAGCTACAAAATAGACCTGAGACAAAAGATTTGAGAAAAAAGACTAATGCACTGTATACATTTTAACAACGTCAGAACACTTTAAATTATAAATTATTCTATTAGCAAATATTTTACCCTTACTTTTGCGGCGATTTAGAATTTCTGAGAATTACATGACATGCTCAGATGCTGTTGAAAGCAGGTAACAACAAGCTTACCTATCAGGACAAATAATTTTTTCCCCACACAACGGCCCGAAGCATACTATGTGATCATCAAAAATATTTTTTTGACCATAGAGTATTGTGAAGTGGCTTTAATTAGACTTCCACAAAATTGCCTAACGGCAAACGGGTTCAGCCAAGAATAATACTACACGGTCTTCATTTTAAACAAATAATTACCATGAATGCATTTGAAGCATTAGGCCTAAACGAAAACCTCGTACAGGCAGTTACAGATTTAGGGTTTACAGAACCCACTCCCATTCAAACACAGGCTATTCCTGTGTTGATTGCAGGTACAAAAGATTTTGTAGGCCTTGCACAAACAGGTACCGGTAAAACCGCCGCTTTTGGTTTACCATTGTTACACCTTATAAAAGCAGAAGATAAATTTCCGCAGGCGCTGATTGTTTGCCCTACACGGGAATTGTGTTTGCAGATTACAAATGACCTTACAGATTTTCGCAAGCACAGCAAAGGTTTAAACGTTGAAGCTGTGTACGGCGGTGCGTCTATCGTAATGCAAATTCGCAATTTAAAAAGAGGCGTACAGGTAGTGGTAGCAACACCGGGCCGCTTAATAGATTTGATAGAAAGAAAAGCCATTGACTTACAAAAAGTAAAATATGTGGTGCTTGATGAGGCAGATGAAATGCTGAACATGGGCTTTAGAGAAGACATTGATTTCGTTTTAAAAAATACGATTAACAGAGAAAGTATCTGGCTATTTTCTGCAACGATGCCTACACAGGTGCGTGCCATTGCAAAAAACTTTATGACCAATCCGGAAGAAATTACGGTAGGTAAAAAGAACAGCGGTAACGTAAATATTGATCACCAGTTTTTTGTAGCTCCGGCCAACAGCCGTTACGAATCGTTGAAGCGGTTGATAGATTTTAACCCTGATATGTACGGCATTATTTTCACAAGAACCAAGGCAGATGCACAGGATATTTCTGAGCGTTTATCAAAAGCCGGTTACGAAATTGAAGCTTTGCATGGCGACCTTACACAACAACAAAGAGACAGGGTAATGGGACGTTTTCGTACCAAAGCTTTGCAACTTTTAATAGCTACAGATGTGGCTGCACGTGGTATTGACGTAGATGGTATTACGCATGTAATAAACTACGAATTACCAGATGATATGGAAGTTTATACCCACCGTGCAGGTCGTACAGGCCGTGCAGGTAAAACAGGTATTTGTCTTACCATTTGCCATACAAGAGAAACGTTTAAAATTAGAAGTCTGGAGAAGATGGTGAACACACAGTTCCATAAAATGGATATACCAAGCGGTAAAGATGTGTGCAGAAAACAGTTTTTTCATTTTATGGATAAGTTGATCAGTACAGATATTTCTCACGGTGATTATGAAACATACTTACCTGACCTTATGGAGAAATTTGCTGACGTAACGAAAGAAGAAGTATTGCAAAGAGTAGCTGCATTAGAGTTTGACCATTTTTTAAAATATTATGAAAATGCAGAAGACTTAAATGCAAAAGATGCAGGCAGAAGAACCATGAACAACGACAGAGGCGTTGTACGTGATGATAGCAGCAGAAAAGAACGCAGCACTTTTAATAGAAGAGACAACGGTTATACAAGATTGTTTTTAAACCTTGGAACTAAAGATGGTTTTTATAAAGCAAGCATGTTGCAATTTGTTTTAGATGAAAGTAATTTAAACAAAGAGTCACTTGGTAAAATAGATTTAAGAGATATGAACACATGGATAGAATGTGATAGTGCAAGTGCAGCGCAAATGATTTCTTCCTTGGATGGTAAGCGTTACAACAATCGTACAGTTCGTATGAACGAGGCTGATGGCGGTTTTAAGCGACCAAATGATGAAGGAAATACACGAGATGTAGGAAGCGCACCAAGAGAAAGAAAAAGAGTTTATGGTGCTGGAAGAGAAAGGAGATAATTAAAAAATAGAATTTAAGCCCTGCTGAAAAGCGGGGCTTTTTTGTGGGTGGTTTTCTAGCGGCAGATTATAATATGATACTCCAAAATTATGAGGAGTTTAGTCGAGTTCCCACTCCTTTGGAAAGGGGTTGGGGTGAGGGTGATTTGGGGCTGTGATCAAAGGAAGGTTATTCAGCATTTGTCCGCTGCCCGCCTGCAATCTTTTTATTCGTTCCTCATAAAAAGGATTTACGGCTAAGCAGCGCAGCCTCCAAACAGAAGAATTTCAGTTGACTTTTATTGGCCGGATGAAATTAAAAGGTAATTATAACATCTGAAATTTCTGCACAAATATTTAAAAATGCTTTAGTGCCTTTGCGTAATCTGAACGATAGGAAGATAACAATTCTAGTGGAAAGAACTGCCCCAACAACGGTGCATAACGAAAAACTAATGAGCTATAGCAGATTTTGTTAAACTAGCAGAACTAAGTTGCGTTAATTGCTAATCATAACAATTTTAAACTAAAACGTATCGCATCCATTAGGGGTTTGCATACAATTTAACGAAGCGAGGTTGCCGGTACCAGATATCTCATGTGGAAGCAAGACAACATCTCCTAGCTTTTTTACAAATGTTGATTCCATCACTTCTATTTGGTTACCCCTTCTTAAAAATCTTTCTAACTGAACCGTGAGGTTAAGCTTTGCATCAAAAGTCTTCTCACTTTTATGCAGTTTATTTAATTGTTTAAAAAAATCTTTGTCCATCACTAATAACCCATCTCTACTATTGCTCAACGCTTTTATGAGCTCGTCGACACCCGCAATTAAGCTATTCTTTATTTTTAAATTTTTAATCTTTCTGATAATAAATTTTTTGTGCCAATAACTCCAGTGGCTAACAATATCTTGAACCTTCTGTTCAATTAATATTTTTATTTTTTCACCCGATGTTTGAGAAAGGTCAAAAAATATAAACGGATCGGAATAATAATTACCAATTAGCTCTATCAAATTACGACTACCCCACACAAAAACACATTTTTCACTGTTTCTATTTATTCGTTTTATTATAAGTGCAAGCTTCTCAAATAAATGAATTCTATTTGTTGTTTCGTTTAAAGATATATCAAGTTTGGAGGCATAAACTGTGTGAAGTTTGTGATGGCAATACTCATAAAATATTGCTTCGTTTTGTTGTAATACCAAAAAATAAAAATCTGGCTGAATAATTATATTGGCAGTAAGCTCTAGTAGGGTTAAATGTTTCCTAAGATTAATTACAGGTATAGATGAAAAATTTAGATAAATTAGTTTTTCTTCGTAAGGTGCAATCACAATTGCAACACTTTTGCACTGCGAATGATGGTCTAATCTATTAAATAAAACTTGTAAACGTTGAAACATTATCTCAGCAAGAGCATTATGAAGAGTTTTGTGCAGTTTAATAAAAACTTTTTCTTGTAACTCCTTTAAACAGTTTTGCAGTACCTTTTTGTCTTCCATACAGGGCTGAAAAGGCAAAATGATTCCAAGCGATAAGGCAAAATTCTTTTTCCTATTATTTGAAGGTTCGAAAAAACTTTTTTCTGATAAACTGTACATCGATCATTATTTAAAATTTATTTACTAAAATTATATTTTTTATAAGTTGATGAAAGAGGGTTGGACATGAGAATCCAACCCTAGAGTAATTTATTTGGCAGTTGGTGTAAATGGTAATGCAGATTTATGAACGATAATTTTTAACTTACCGTCTTTTCCTTTTCTAAATACCCAAGTTTTGTCCACCATTACTTCTTTTCCGTCTTTACTTGTTACCCACACATTACCCATTGTTATGGCAACGGAACCATAAATTTGAATCCCCTCATTTTTCTCTCCTGCATTGTCATATCTTGCCTTTACCCAGGGCATCATTGCAAAACCTTTGTCGTTTGAATAAGCAGGGTCGCCTCCAATAAAGTAGGATAAGGCACCTTTTTTATCGTTTCTAAATGTTTGGTCGCCATAAGCTAAAGTAGGTTTAAAAAACACCTTTCCATTGTCATAATTATATGCCTCTGAAAGCACTTGTTCGGCAAAAGCTTTGTAATCTCCACCTTCTTCCTTTAATTTTCCAATTTTTACCAATGCATCACACCAAGCCTGTTGTGCTGCGTTCACTTCATCGTAAGTAATAACATCTTGTGCCCCTTCTTCAACATAGACTAAACCCAGGTCGCTTATTGTTTTTTGGACTTTATCACTGGTTTGTGTAACCACATTTTGAGCTTCTTTATTTGCTTTCTCTGTAATTTGGTTACAAGATGATGCCAATAAACCTAACGTGAATGTTGCTAAAACAAAATTATTAGTGTTCATATATTTCAATATTAGTTGCCTACTTTGTAAAACGGTGTTCGGCTTTTCCGCTAGTGAGTATTCGGTTATTCTTTTTTTGTTTAAAACAATTTGAAGGTTAAATTAAAAAAGGTTGCGACTTGCTATTTTGTTTCCGTTTGTATTGAAACATTCTTTATAAACCATCTTAATCATCTTTTATGCTTACAATAAAGTTACAAACCAGGCATGTTTGATTCCTGTTTTTGGGCAAGCGCAAATTCGTAAGCAATGCGTAAGGCAATAACTGCAAGAGAACCGTCAGGAGTAGACCACCCTTCGTGCCTCAAACCAATATCAAAAACATTTGAGCCTAATTTAAATTTATCTCCAAGGCCAAACGAATAAGCTAAGCCAGACCTACTATTATTACCCATAAAAAATATTCCTCCAACCTCCCCTGCGCCATAAAAACTACCTATATAATATCTAACACCTGCTTTTAATGGAAGGGCTGACAAAGCAGCAGTTTTAATACCTAACACATTTTTGCCAGGTAAAAAATAATAGCCGCTGCTAATTGTGGCGCTTGCATGCTTAGCAAAAACATATTCTGCTTTTATAGTTGCGCCCGCTCCTGTTTTATTTACTGCCGAAAGTTTTGTTTCTGTAAAAAGTACCTCAGCACCCACACTACCCGAAAATGTTTCTAATTTATAAGCCTGTGCTTCACAATAATTATGATTCCAAAATAAATTTGAAAATATAAGTGTTACTATTATCTTTCTCATAAAACAAGTTTAAAATGATAATGTAAAAAGGGTTAATGTTGTTTAGTATTTATTGGCCAATTAGCAAAGGAGCTTTCCCATCGGTAATTATTATTTTAGCATTCGGCGATTTGGATAACTGATTAAATGCTTCTATACTTCTGATTTTAATGATTTCAGGTGTTAGTCCTTCTGCAATAATTTTTTGGGCATCTCTTGTTCCTTTAGCTTCAATTATAATTCTTTCCACTTCAAGCCTTTGTTCTTGTAATACAAATTCCATACGCATAGCATCTTGCTCTGCCTGCAGTTTGCGCTCAATAGAACTCGATAATCCGTCGGGTAATTGTATACTTTTCATTAAAACAGATTCTATTATTATTCCCTGAGCTGACAATGTTTCGCCCATTCTGTCTCTAATTGACAATTCAATGTTCGACCTCATACCGGAATGCATGTCCTTCGCAAAGAATTTAGCACATACATCAGCAGAGGCAGATCTAAAAACATTTGCAATGATAGACGGGTAGTTTAATCCAAGTGTTTTTATAATGCTTGGTACTTTTGCCTGATCTAATCTATATAAAATTGATATTTGAGAATTTATGCTCAGTCCTTCTTTACTTGGCAGGTTAAGCGATAATTCCAGATTATTGGTTTGAATAGAAGTTTTTACAACCCTGCTGGTGAAAGGATTATAAACTACCGTGCCTTGTGTAACTATGTTATCTGACAACTGCCCAAGTTTTTGTTTTACCCCCACTTCTCCCGGCCTTATAACAGCGCAGCTATTTAAAGAAACCAAGGCCACAGCTATCAACAAAAAATAGAGTGAAATAAATAACCAGGAAAATTTATCGCCTTTAAATGTCACCCAACTTTTTGAATTAAGAATATGGTGTTCGCATTTTACTTTGTGTAAATTATCATTTTTCATTTTACATTATTTAATGGTTTTAAAATATTGATTCAATAAAAGAAATATCAACTGACGCAGTAGTTTTTTATCTCATTATAAAGATAGCATTAATTTGTTGGATAATAGTATTACTATCATAAATAATTTTTAATTCCGGTTTCATATAAATATTGTTTGCGACTTAAAATAAAAATCAGGAATTTTATTTTCAATTAAAAAGATTACCCTACATTAAAATTTAGTAAAAATTATGGTACTGCGATGAGAGGGTGTAGCATTTTTGAGTGCCCACTGTAACCCAACCGGCAGGCAAGTCTTTAATTGTTAAAGGCAAACCAAAGCCGTTTTGGCCGAGCAGCGCAAGTGGTAAATAGAAGAATTTAATTTATTTGAACAGACTAAACTAAGTGGAATAATTTCGGAGTCTTAATTAATTTTTTTGACCGTCCAATTATATTTATCTTAAAGGCAAAGAAGTAAAACCTAATGAATTTTTTCAGTACAAAACGAGCCAAAATTATATCTACTATTATTTTTATCCTTTTTGTGTGGGTCTTACTTGCACAGTGCATGATACAAAAAGAGAGATGGAGCGATGCAAAAGGGTACAAAGTTTTTAAATCTGCAAATGTTCCTTTACAAATACGAGACACTTTAATAAACAGCACCCATTTACATTACGCTGTTACCGGGCCCGATACTTTACCTACTTTAATTTTTGTACATGGCAGCCCCGGAAGCTGGATGCATTACATGAAATATTTGCGTGATACCAGCCTTCGAAAACTATTTAGAATTGTTGCCGTTGACAGGCCAGGCTTTGGTTACAGTAGTTTTGGAAAAGCCAAGCATTTAAAAGAGCAAGCTGAAATTATTTCACCTGTACTGGAAAAACTAAAGACAAAAAAACCTATGTTTTTAGTTGGCCACAGCATGGGCGGACCTGTTGTGGTAAAACTCGCAGCGTTAAACCCTTTATTGTTTCATACTGTTGTAATTGTTGCAGGAGCTATAGACGTAAAGCAGGAAAAGAAAGAAACATGGAGAAAGATAATGAATGTACAGCCTTTGTATTGGCTGTTACCAGGTGCATTTGGCCCAAGCAACACTGAATTACTTTACTTAAAGAAAGATCTAATTCCATTACAAAACGATTTCAAAAATATAACCTGTAATGTTCTATTTGTGCATGGTGATAAAGACACATGGGTTCCAATAGAAAATATTGCTTACGGCAAAAAGATGATAGTAAATGCACATGTTCTTGCAGATACAATACATGGCGCCGATCATCAAATACCCTGGAAAAATAAAGATGAGCTAAAACAAATTTTACTAAAGCGCCTAAGCTATTAACAAGAAATAGATGCTAAAATTTTAAATAAAAAAGAATATAAATATTTTTTAAAATAACAATTATAAAAGTGTATACTTAAATCTTTACGAATTAAGGTTTATTTAATCCCTAAAAAAACTTAACAATTAACTTTAAATAATGAACCGTTTTAATATAATTGTAAATACGTTATTCAATAGGTTATTATCTGAAAAAACAAAAGAAAAAAGCGAAAAAGTAATTATCTATATTGCCATCATTAGCTTCATCGTTCATTTAATGTTAATTGCTTTTGTAGAATTAAAATGGATAAAGTTCGATGATATTTCTGGGTTACTAAAAAACCCTATGGTTGCCATTTATACTCCTTTTTCGTTTATTTTATTGTATGAAGCTTATTTGCTGGTATATTATTTACCAAAGTCCACCACAAAATATATTGGTAAGCAATATGAAATTATTACGCTCATTATTATTCGGCGAATCTTTAAAGATTTCTACAAATTAGAATTTACAAATGATTGGTTTGCTACAAAAGAAGATGTAATTTTTACTATAGATGTATTTGCAGTATTGATTTTATTTTATTTGATTTATCTTTTTTACAAAACTGTTGACATAAAACCCCAGCATAAAATATCGGTAAAAGTTGAAAGATTTATTAATCTAAAAAAAATAATTGCCACCATTTTAGTTCCGGTATTTATAATGTTGGCCGTTTATAATTTTAGTTTTTGGATGTACGAAAATTTTTATTTGACAAACCAGACAGAGTTATCAATTAAAAATACCAACAAGATCTTTTTCGATGAATTTTTTACGGTTTTAATTCTGATAGACGTTTTATTACTGCTGTTTTCCTTTTTACATACCGATAGATTTAATCATGTCATTAGAAATTCCGGTTTCATCATTTCAACTATTTTAATAAAACTAACTTTTAATATAGAAGGAATTTTAAATCCCATTATTACAGTTGTTGCAGTTTTATTGGGGGTATTGGTTTTGTATATCCATAATAAATACGAAAAACTGGAAAATCGTTTTCTTTCTTCAGAGGGAGTTGTTTAGCTAAGGGGTTTATTTATCTATCGAAGGCTTTAACATGCTTAGAGGTAATCCATCCGACACTAAAAATTTATGTATTCCTATTTTGATAGAAATTTATAGATCACTTTATTCTTACCCCAGCTCTATAACAGTTATCTCCGCCAACTGCCCTACCCTGCCTGGATAACCAATAAAACCAAAACCTCTGTTTACATACAATTTTTGTTTTTCGCTTTCATATAAACCCGCCCATTGTGGATACATATATTGAACCGGGCTCCATTTAAAACCAGGTAGTTCTACACCAAACTGCATACCGTGTGTGTGCCCACTCAGCATCAAGTCCACATCAGCATAATCCTTTTTTACTTGTGCATCCCAATGGCTCGGGTCGTGGCTCATTAAAATTTTAAATGGATATTTTTCGGTACCAGCATGTGCAAGGTCCATACGGCCATGCTTTGGAAAACGGGCTTTATTACTCCAATTTTCAATACCTATTAAAGCAATCTGTTCAGCATTTTTTTCCAGTACAACATGTTCATTCATTAATAATCTCCAGCCCATATCAGCATGTACCTTTTGTAAGTTAATTAGGTTCTGTTCTTTGCTAACACCATTTATAGGCCATTGCACATAATCGCCATAATCATGATTACCCAAAGTAGAAAACACACCCATTGGTGCTTTTAGTTTGTCAAATACATCAATGTAATTTTCCATTTCGGTCGCCTTGTCATTTACCAAGTCGCCCGTAAATAAAATAAGGTCAGCATTTTCCTTCATTATCATTTCCACCCCGTGCTGCACCGCTTTTTTATCCATAAAACTGCCGCTGTGTACATCGCTGATATGAATAATTTTAAGCCCCTTAAATGCCTCCGGCAAATTATCAAAAGCAAGTTTCACTCTTTTTATCTGGTAT
>Ga0105047_10009996_pt1 | contig 15553 bp, 14 predicted proteins | sample MAT04_FD_78384 | JGI IMG/M metagenome (GOLD analysis project Ga0105047, IMG submission 78384) | Freshwater microbial communities from Lake Fryxell liftoff mats and glacier meltwater in Antarctica - MAT-04 (megahit assembly) | ecosystem: Environmental > Aquatic > Freshwater > Ice > Liftoff... | reverse complement strand
GGAGTTCGATGCTCACGCGTCCTCCGTCTCTGCCCGCTCGCCGGCGGCTCGTGGGGTGCGACCGCCCAGGGTCGCCGCCACGGAGACCACGATGATGCCGATCCACGAGAACGCGGACGCCCACAGCAGGCAGTGGTCGCCCAGTTTCAGCGGGTCCCCGAGCCGCTCACCGATGGCCTGGCCAGCCCAGGCGCCTGCGATGGCCGCGGGCAGCACGAGCAGGACGTGCAGCCGGAGGTTGCCGCGGAACAGCACGTACAGGCATGTGTGGAGGGCACCGAGGATGATCGACATGACGACCACCGGCGCGACGGCGGGGACCGCGACCTCCATCAGGCGGGCGCCGGGACGCGAGCCCCGGTCGGGGAGGATGGGGCGACCGCGTCTCGCGCGGCGGGCGCCGACTCGGCTGCCAGGCGGCCACCACCGATGACCACCTCATCCGCGTAGCACACGGCGGCCTGGCCGGGCGCGGGTGCCCAGGCGTCCGCGTCGAGATCGGCGAGCCAGCGTCCGGGCGTCAGCGGGTCCCGATGCAGGGTCCCGGGCAGCAGCCCCGCTCGATGGCGGATGCGCACCCCCGCGCGGAACGGGCCCACGGGGGCCGCACCCGACGTGAACGTCATGTCGTCGATCACCAGCCGCCGGCGGACGAGGTCGGCGCGGCGGCCCAGCTGGACGAGGTTGCGCGGCAGATCCAGGCGTGCGACGTACTGGCGCTCACCGGTGGCGACGCCCAGGCCCGCGCGCTGGCCGATGGTCAGGCCCACGGCGCCCGGGTGCGTGCCGGACGCGCGACCGTCGGCGTCCAGCACCGGGCCCGGGGCGGGCTCACGGCCGCTGCGCTCGGCCACGGCGCGCCGGACGTCCCCGTCGGGCACGAAGCACAGCTCCTGGCTCTCCGGCTTGGCCGCGGTCGCGAGGCCCAGCTCGTGGGCGATGGCGCGCACCTGGGGCTTGGTCAGGTCACCCAGCGGGAACCGCGTGTGGGCGAGCTGGTCCTGGTCCAGGCTGTACAGGAAGTAGCTCTGGTCCTTGTCGGGGTCCACGCCCGCCAACAGCTCGAAGCGGTCATCGACCCGACGCACCCGGGCATAGTGTCCGGTGGCCACCCACGAGGCGCCGTAGAGGTGCCGCGCTCGGCCCAGGAGCGCCCCGAACTTGACCGTGGTGTTGCAATCGATGCAGGGGCTGGGGGTACGACCGTCGAGGTAGGCATCCACGAAGGGATCCAGGACGCCCGCGGCGAACTCGCGCTCCAGATTGAGGATGTAGAACGGGATGCCCAGCTGGCCGGCCACGCGGCGGGCGTCCTCCGCGGCGTCGAACGAGCAGCAGGAGCGCTTGCTGGACGCGGCCGCGTCCGCCTTGTCGTGGAGGCGCATCCAGACGCCCACGACATCCGCGCCGGCGCGAGCGACCATCGCCGCCGCCACCGAGGAATCGACGCCACCGGACATCGCCACCAGGACGCGCCCTGACGGCCCCGCGTCAGCCACCCGCGATGACTCCCAGTGACGGCATGGCGGTGCGCCGCAGCTGCGCGTGGCCCGCGCGCACACGCTCGATCGCGGCGGGCACCAGGGCCACCGCGCGGTCGATCTCCGCCGCGGTCGTCGCGCGGCCCACTGACAGGCGCAGGGCGCCGCGCGCCTCGTCATGGGGGAAGCCCATCGCGGTCAGGACGTGGCTCGCCTCCGTGGAGCCCGACGCGCACGCCGAGCCCGAGGAGCAGCACAGCCCGTCGAGGTCCAGGGAGACGGCGATCGCCTCACCCTCCGCGTCGCGGACCACGAACGAGGCGTGGTTGGGCAGCCGATCCTGGGGGTGGCCGGTCAGCTCCGTCCCGGGCAGCGCCAGGACCGCCTTTGCGAGCCGGTCGCGCAGGACGCGGACATGCGGCGTGGTCTCGGGTCGCTCCGCGACGATGAGTTCCAGCGCACGGGCCATCCCCGCGGCACCCGCGACATGCTCGGTGCCTGCCCGCCTGTAGCGCTCTTGCCCGCCGCCGTGTTGCTGGGGCAGGATGGCGACCCCCCGTCGGATCCAGAGGGCGCCGATGCCCTTGGGCCCCTCCAGCTTGTGACCCGCCAGCGACAGCAGATCCGCCCCCAGCGCGGCCACGTCGATGGGCAGCCACGCGGCGGCCTGGACCGCATCCACGTGGACGAGCGCCTTGCCGCCGGCCCGGACGCACGCGACGAGCTCCGCGGTCGGCCCGACCGTGCCGACCTCGTTGTTGGCCATCTGGAGCGACACCAGGACCGTCTTCTCCGTGACGGCGCGGAACAGTTCATCGGAATCCAGGCGGCCGTAACGGTCCACCGGTAGCACCACGAGTTCGAAGCCGAACTTCTCCAGGTAGCGGCAGGCGTTGAGCACCGCGTCGTGCTCCACGGCCGTGGTCACGATCCGATGCCCGCTGGCCTTGCCCGCCCACGCGGCACCCTTGATGGCGAGGTTGATGGCCTCCGTCCCGCCGCTCGTGAACACCACTGCGCGCGACTCGGCACCGAGGGCCGCCGCCACTCGCTCATGCGCCTCGTCCAAGGTCACGCGTGCGGTCCGGCCCAGCGCATGGGGCGAGGACGGGTTGCCCCAGGCCTGGGTCAGAGCGGCCAGCATCGCCTCGACCACCTCCGGACGCGGCTGGGTCGTGGCGGCATGGTCAAGGTAGATGGGCGTCACCGCTCGATTGTAGGCGAGGTGGTACCCGACGCCCGCCAAGGCATGCGCGCTACACCCGGATCCGCTCGCCCGCAGGATCCCAGAGCGGCTCGCGCATGACGGATGCGCCGATCCAGGTGCCGAACACGTCGCTCTCACGCCTTCCGATCGCGGCACCGACACCGCGAAGCCGAGCCCCGCGTCCCACGAGGTCTCGTCGGGCGTGATGTCCGCGGACCAGACGCGGTAGCCCTTCTCCAGTCGCAGCGCGTCGATGGCGCGGTACCCGCCGGCCACCATGCCGTGGACCTGCCCCGCCTCCCAGAGCGTGTCCCACAGCGCCCGACCGTCGTCCGTGGATGCATTCAGCTCCCAGCCAGCTCACCCACGTAGGTCACGCGCAGCGCCAGGACCGGCACCGCACCGACTTCTCGCCGAAGACCGCGCCCAGGGCTACCAATCGCTCATACGTCGGGGCGGTGCGCAGCGGCCGGCCGGCGTGGCGCTCCTCGTTCGGATAGTGGATGTCGTAGTAGGTCGCGTACCCCTCCCGCGTCCGCGCCAGGGGTGTGGCGCTGGGAGCGATACGTCGCCCCGAACCGACGGATGTCCATCCTCCACAGGTCCAGCTCCGGGGCCATTGGGATGATGGGCACGGTGACGCCCACGAGCCGCGCGATGTCGGGCGCGTACATGCCGCCCGCGTTGACCACGATCTCCGTACGCAGCTCGCCGCGCTCCCCGCCCTCCTCCACGGTCACGCCGGTCACCCGGCCGCGCTCCCGGGAGACAGCCACCACGCGGGCGCCCTTGCGGATGGCGGCGCCACCGGCGCGCGCCCCGGCGGCCATCGCCAGCGCCAGGCCGGAGGGGTCCAGCCAGCCGTCCGTCGGCAGCCAGACCGCGCCCCGGACGCCATCGAGCGACATCAGCGGGAAACGGTCCTGCGCCTCCCGCGCGGAGATGAGCTCGAGGGGCAGCCCGAACGTCCGCGCCCACGCCACCTGCCGCCGCAGCTCCTCCTTACGCGCCGTGCTGGACGCGAGCCGCAATGAGCCCACCTCGTGCCAGCCGGGGTCCACGCCCGTCTCGGCGGCCAGCTCGCGCTACGGCGTGACGCCGTCCATCATCATCCGGTTGAGCGTCACGGAGCCGCGCAGCTGCCCACGAGGCCCGCGGAATGGAACGTCGAGCCGGACGTCAGCTCCGCCCGGTCCAGAACCACGATGTCCGTCCAGCCGCGCTTGACCGGGTGGTCGGCGATCGACGTGCCGCCCACGCCGCCACCGATGATGACCACGCGCGCCTGGTCCATCCCGTCGGTCCTCCTCCCGTGTCGTGTCGCCGCCCGCGGGCGCCCGGTGGAGCCGACGCGCCTTCGGCCACCGCGCGCCGCGCCGCCTCGAACGACGGCCGGGCGGCGTTCGTCAGCAGCCGGTCGAAGTGGCGCGCCGCGTACTCCCGGAAGTCCACGTCCAGGTCGCTGAGGCCCTGATGGGGCACGCCCCACATCGCCTCGCGGAAGTCGGAGACGACGCGCATCAGTGTCACCCGGGAGACCGCTGCGCGCGATCGCGAACGACCCAGCCATGCCTCCACGAGCCAAGCATCCCCGTCCGCGGTCAACTCGTGATCGATGGACAGATTGCCCAGATCGAACCATGGATCGCCCATGCCCGCGTACTCCCCAGTCCACGATGCGGATGCGCGTGCCGTCATCGATGAGGTTCGCATTGAGCAGGTCGTCGTGGCAGAGCGGGAGCTCGCTCGGGTGGGCCAGGCACGCCCGCTCGATGCTCCGGCCCAGCGCGTCGGCGCGGGGATAGGCATCGGGCAGGGTGACTCCGCGGGCACGTGCCAGCGCGGCGTACATCTCCGCCACGCAGCGGCAGGAACAGGCCGGGCACGGGCGGGCCACCGTGGACCCGGCGCAGCGAGTCGGCGGCCCGGACCAGGGTCCCCGGCTGGTGCATCGACTCGGGCGGCACGGGCGCGCCGGTGATGAAGCGCGTGACAAGGTAGCCCTCGGGCCGCAGCCAGGCGGTCACGTCGGGCCCACGCCCACACCCGCGGCGGCGACCGTCGCGGCATGCTCCAACTCTCGGCTGATGCCCAGGAGGTGCGTGTCGTTGCCTGCCAGCCGCAGCACATGCCGCTCTGCCAGACCGGCCGCGTCCACGAGGAAGTTGCGATTGGTCAACCCGCCCGAGAGCGACGTGAGCGTCCGGCCGCGCAACTCCGGGATCCGCCACAGCGCGGCCTGCAGGTGGCCGTCAGGGTCGTGGGGATCGGGCGAGTCGCTCACCAGCGCATGATGCGCCTCGTGATCAGCCCTCGTCGCGCTCCGCGGTCCGGCGCAGGTCCTCCTCGCGACCGCGCTCACGGCGGCGGTCGTGGAGGACGAGCATCCGCTTGCGCAGCCGGATCGACTTCGGCGTGACCTCCACGAGCTCATCCGCGCCGATGAACTCGATGGCGGACTCCAGGGTCATGGGCGGCGGCGGCGTCAGGCGCAGCGACTCGTCATGGCTGTGGGTCCGGATGTTGGTCAGCTTCTTCTCCTTGCAGGGATTGACATCCATGTCACCCGAGCGGGAGTTCTCGCCGATGATCATCCCCTCATACACGTCCACGCCCGAACCGATGAACAGGGTGGAGCGCTCCTGGAGGTTGAACAGGCCATAGGCGTTGCTGGTGCCGACGCGATCGCTGACCAGCACGCCGTTGGTGCGGTGCTCCACCTCACCCGCCCACGGACCGTAGCCCTCGCCGATCTGGTGCAGCAGGCCGGTGCCGCGCGTCTCGGTCAGGAACTGGCCTCGGTAGCCGACCAGGCCGCGGGTGGGGATGATCGCCTCCAGGCGCACCCGGCCATCCGCATCGCTGGTCATCTGCTGGACACGCGCCTTGCGCGCCGCGAGGGACGTCGTGATGGCGCCGATGTGATCGGGCGGGATGTCGATGGTGATGCGCTCGTACGGCTCGTGGGTCTCGCCGCCGACCTCGCGCAGCAGCACCTCCGGCCGGCTGACCTGGAGCTCGAAGCCCTCGCGCCGCATCTGCTCGATGAGCACCGCGAGCTGGAGCTCGCCCCGGCCGCGGACCTCGAACGTCTCCGGCGAGTCCGTGGGGCGGACCTCGATGGACACGTTGCCCAGGGTCTCCTTCTCCAGGCGCGCCTTGAGCTGCCGCGAGGTCAGGAACTGCCCCTCGCGCCCGGACAGCGGCGAGGTGTTCACGCCGATGGTCATGCGCAGGGTGGGTTCATCCACCTCCAGGCGCGGCAGCGGCCGCGGGTCCCCGGGCTCCGTGATGGTGTCCCCGATGGTCACGTCCGGCAGGCCTGCGACGGCCACGATCTCGCCCGGGCCCGCCTCCGAGATCTCCTCGCGCTCGATCCCCTTCGCGGTCGTGAGCGACGTGACGCTGCCCGTCAGCGTGACCGTCCGACCCGGCTCCACGGAGCCGTCCGTGCTGCCGGGCGCCTCGCGCACGACGGTGATCCGCTGACCCATCCGGATGGTGCCGTTACGGATACGCCCCACGGCCATGCGGCCCACGTACTCGTTGGCGGACAGGTTGGTGACCAGCAACTGGAGCGGATGGTCCGGAACGTACTCCGGCGCAGGCGTGTGCTTGACGAGCAGGTCCAGCAACGGCCGCAGATCCGTTCCCGGGACGTCGAGGTCCAGCGTGGCCGTGCCGGCGCGCGCGTTGGTGTAGACGATGGGAAACTCGATCTGGTGCTCGTCCGCGCCGAGGTCCATGAACAGCTCGTAGACCTGGTCCACGACCTCCGCGGGTCGAGCATCCGACCGATCGATCTTGTTGATGGCCACGACGACCGGGAGATGGCGCGCCATGGCCTTCTGGAGCACGTAGCGCGTCTGCGGCAGCGGCCCTTCCGCGGCGTCCACCAGCAGGAGCACGGCGTCCACCATCAACAGGCTCCGCTCGACCTCGCCGCCGAAGTCGGCGTGGCCTGGCGTGTCCACGATGTTCAGCCGGATGTCGCCGTACTGGATGCCGGTCTGCTTGGCGAGGATCGTGATGCCCTTCTCACGCTCCAGGTCCCCCGAATCCATCACCCGGTCAGCAACGACCTGGTTGGCGCGGAAGGCGCCGCCCTGCCGGAGCATGGCATCGACCAGCGTGGTCTTGCCGTGATCGACGTGGGCGACGATGGCAAGGTCGCGCAGATCGTGACGGATGGCGGCGGGCACGGTGGAACGAGTGGCGGTCGTCATGGGGTCGTGCATCGTCCCACATCCAGCCCGACCCTGCCCGTGACGACCAGGCGGGCGCGGCGCGTGGGCGCGTGCCGGCGCGGCGCAGCGATTCCCCTGCGCGACGTATCCTCGGGGCATCCTGCTCTGCTGGAGGTCCGTAGACGCGCGTGCTCACCCGACGTCCCGCACCCCGACCCTACGACGTGATCGGCCTGGAGCTGCTGCTATCCGTCGCGAGCGCCGTCCTCGTGGGCCTGCTGCTGTGGTTCGCGATGGCCTCCGGGGACGACCGCGGCGTGACGGGAGGGCCGATCGTGGGCGTCCTCGTGATGGTGGGGCTGGCGGTCGGCGCTGGCTGGTTCCTGTGGCTCACGGGGGTCAGCGGCTGGCTGCTGGCCGGCGCGAGCGGGGTGGCCGGGATCCAGATCGCGTTCCTGTCCGTGCTCGGTGCGTCGGAAGCGGGCTCCGGCGTCAGCGGCATGGCCCTCCTGCTGAGCCTCGGATGCGCGGTGCTCGGCGGCCTGTGCGGGGTGTTCCTGCCCTCCCCTTCCTCGCGGCGCTATCGCCCTGCGCCACGCGTCCGTGCGCAGGCAGGTGGGCCGGCGTCCGCACCACGCATCTCAGCCCGGGTGGCGAACGTGACCGATCGCTATGCGAAGCCGGCGGCCGCGGGTGTCGTGGCGGGCGCTGCTGCGGTCACCGCCGCGGGGTTCCGTCGCGCTTCGCGCGCCACCCCGACGCCGTCCGCGCCTGCTGACGTGCCGCCGGCGCCCGTGCTCCAGCCTCAGCCAGGCACCCCCATCCGCACGACGGGCCCGACGTCGCCCGTCCCGGATGCCGCGGCCGGTGGGCCGGCGACGGGCCGGGCGACGACGCCCGTGCCGGCCGATGGCGGGGTGGTCCCGGCCCTCGATTCCCAGGGGGCCGTCGCACACCGCGGCGCCGGCGCTGCGCCGCGGGCGGCGACACCCGCCAAGGGCACGCCGGCCCGCAAGGCGTCCGTGGCACCCAGTGCGCCGCAACCGGGCGCCACGGCCGTGAAGCCGCGCCAGGATCCGGGGGCGATCGCACGCTCCGGTCGCGCCTCGATCGATGCTGAGCTCGCGGGACCGGCTCGCCCCGGCCCCGGGCGGACGCCATCCAGCGGGTCCCCGGGGTTTCGTCTGGTGGATCCACCGCCGCCCATGCGACGCGTGAGACCCGCCTCGAGCGACGGACCGCGCCTGTCACCCGTCGATCGTCCGCCGCCGCCACGGCCGCCGCGTGGCCGCCCGGTCGGACGTGCCGGCGACATCCAGCAGGTCGCCGATCCGGGCGCCGTCGCACCCACCGTCCGATCGCTGCCGCCGGGCGAGCCCCCGCCCGGGTCGGCGGACCGACCGGCCTCCCCATCGGCCACCCCGGCGCCGCGCCAGCCCACGGTGGGCCCCACGGACGAGACGCTCCCCTACCCCAACCGCGACATGACCGGAGACGCTCGATGACCGTGGCCGCCGTGATCCTGGCCGCCTCTGCGGCGTCCGCGCTGGCCGACGCCGCGGGCCGGGCGTCCGTGCGCCGGATCGTGGAGACCGCTTGGGCCGGCGGCGCGATGCCCCTCGTGGTCGTCGCGGCCGACCCCGACGGGACCGTGGCAGCGGCGCTCGGTGGGTCCGAGGCGACCCTCGTGTCGCCAGCGCCGGTCGAGAGTGGCCCGGTCGGCCAGATCGTGCGCGGGATGGGCGCGGCCGCGACGCTCGTGGCGGGCACGGATGCCGTACTCGTGTGGCCGGCACGCCTCCCGTGGGTGGACCCCGAGACCGTCACGATGCTGCTCCAGGCGCACGGTCTGGACCCGGAGGCGATGCTGCGTCCCCGCTGGGACGGCACCGACGGCTGGCCGGTCCTGGTGCCCATGCGGCAGCTCGATGCGCTCGCGTCGCTGGCGACCGGGCGGCTGCCGGATGACCTGATCACGGACCTGGCGGCAACCGGCGTGACGCTGCGGACGCTGGACCTGGGCGATCCGGGCGCGGTCATCGACCGGGAGACGTCCATCGACCACTTGCCCCGATATGAGGGCCCGTCGGAGCCCGTGGGCACGCCGCCCGACTGGGGAGCGGCGGCCGCGGACGGTACGGACGATGCGCCCGCGGCGGGCGTGCGGCGGATGGACCCCAGGAGCGGGGAGTGACCCACACGTGACCCACCCGGCCGATCCTGGCGGTCCGGCGCCCGCACCCGCGACGCCCACCACGATGGTGACGCCGGTGCGACGCCGACGACGCCTGCGGCTCGTGGCGAGCGTCGTGGGCATCGCGCTCCTCGTGGCCGTGGCGGTCGCCGTCTGGTGGCTCCAGCCCCAGCCGTTGCTGCCCCAGGCGACGGCCGCGCTGGCCTCCACGGAGTCCGTCGCGTTCTCGCAGGATGCAGGCTGGCTGGAGTACCGGCCGACCGCGGCAGCGCCGACCGTGGGCCTCATCCTCTATCCCGGCGGCAAGGTGGAGACTGCCGGCTATGCCCGCTCCGCACGGGCCATCGCGGAGCAGGGCTACCTCGTGGTCATCGTGCCCATGCCCCTCAACCTGGCGGTTCTGGGCGCCGACCGTGCCACGGACGTCATCGCGGCGTACCCCGGCGTGGACACCTGGGCCATCGGCGGGCATTCGCTGGGTGGCGCCATGGCAGGCCAGTACGCCGACAAGCACCCCGACGTGATCGACGGGGTGGCGCTGTGGGCGGCGTTCCCCAACGGTGACCTGTCGGACCAGCCGGAGCTCGCGGCCGTATCCGTCTACGGCTCGCTGGACGCCGGCGCGGAGCGGTTCGGGTCCGGCGACACGATGGCGGACCTGCCGTCGGGCACCCGGTTCGAGGTCATCGACGGTGGCAACCACGAGCAGATGGGCGACTACACCGGACAGCCAAACGACCCGCCCGCGACCATCACGCGGGACGACCAGCAGGCGCTGGTCCGGGCCGTGACCCTGGACCTGCTCGCGGACATCGCCGCCGCGCCCTGAACGCGGGGGGCGCACCTGCGCGACGAATCGACGGCGCCACTGGTGTCGGTCGTTACCATGGGCCCGGACCCAACGACCTGCGGCGGGCGCCGGGCGGCCCATCTGTCCGGCACACCATCCTGCAGGCGCCTCAAGGAGGAGATCCATGCGACGTTCCGCGGCCCTCGTGGCCATCACCGCGGTCCTGCTCACGGCTCCGGCCGCCGTGGCACAGTCTCCGACGCCGACACCCGAGATCACGCCGCCGCCTGCCCCCACCGGGGTGCTCGCCGCGGTCCAGCAGCGTGGGCAGCTGATCTGTGGCGTCAACGGCGCCCTGCCCGGCTTCTCCGTCCTGGATGAGGCGAGCGGCACCTACACCGGCTTCGACGCCGACTTCTGCCGCGCCATCGCGGCCGCGGTCCTGGGTGACGCAGCGGCGGTCGAGTTCCGGCCCCTCACCGCCGCGCAGCGCGGCCCCGCACTCCAGACGGGCGAGGTGGACGTGCTCATCCGGAACACGACCTGGACCGTGGGTCGTGACGCGACGTGGGGCCTGTTCGCGCCCACCACGTTCTACGACGGCCAGGCGATCATGGTCCGCAGTGACCTGGGCGTGGCGACCGTCGAGGAGCTCGCCGGCGCGACGATCTGCGTCCAGTCGGGCACCACCACGGAGCTCAACCTCACGGACGCCTTCCGGGCGCGCGGCCTGGAGTTCACGCCGCTCGTGTTCGCCGACATCGACCCCACGTACGCGGCGTACGCGGAGGGGCGCTGCGACGCCGTGACGAGCGATCGGTCGCAGCTCGCATCCCGGCGGACCACGCTGGCCGACCCCACGGCCCACGTGCTGCTCGACGAGGTGCTGTCCAAGGAGCCCCTGGGACCGGTCGTGCCGCTCAACGACGACCAGTGGTTCAACGTGGTCAAGTGGGTCGTGTTCTCCACCGTCGAGGCGGAGGAGCAGGGCATCACGGCCGAGAACGTGGCATCCATGGTGGGTGGCGAGAACCCTGTCACGCGACGCCTGCTGGGTGACGAGGGCGACCTGGGCCAGGCGCTGGCGCTGTCCAACGACTGGGTCGTGAACGTCATCGGGTCGGTCGGCAACTACGGCGAGATCTACGATCGCAACCTGGGTCCCGAGACCCCCTTCGCCATCGAGCGCGGGCTCAACGCCCTGTGGACCGACGGCGGCCTCCTGTACGCGCCTCCGTACCGCTGACCCCCCGGCCCTGGCCGGGGTGCAGGTGCATCCCGGCCAGGTCTGACCGTTCGGCGCTCTCCGTCCACGGCTGATGCGCGCTCCACCGCGTCCGCTTCCCTCCACCCCACCGTGGCGCGACACGCGGGTGCTGGCGGTCGCTGCCCAGGTGGCCGTGCTGGCCGTGGTCGCCGTGGCCGCGTGGCTGCTGGTGGGGGAGCTGCTCTCCGCCATGGCCGCCCGCGGCCTGTCCTTCGTGCCCGGGTTCCTGGACACCACGGCGGGCTTCGAGATCGCCGAGACCGCGCTCGACTACGGCCCGACCGACACCTACCGCCAGGCACTCCTGGTGGGTCTCGCGAACACGATCATGGTGTCCGTGGTGGGCGTCGCCCTGTCCACCATCCTGGGCGTGCTGCTGGGCATCGCGCGGCTGTCCGACAACTGGCTGCTGAGCCGGCTCACGGCCGGCTACGTGGAGATCTTCCGCAACACGCCGCTCCTGGTCCAGCTGCTGGTGCTCTACTTCGCGGTCTTCCTCCAGCTGCCGCCCGTGCGCGAATCGCTTGCGGTGGGCGACCTCGCGTTCCTCAACCAGCGAGGCATCTCGCTGCCACGACCCCTGCCGGGGCTCTCATTCGGGGCGTTCGCGGCCATCGTGGGCGCGGCGTCCGTCGCGGCGTGGGCGCTCTGGTGGGTGGCGCGCCGGCGGAAGCGTGAGGGCCGCCGCTCGCCCGGCCTGCGTCGCCTGGCCCTGCTGCTGCTCGTCGGGGCGCCCACCGTGGCCTGGATCTCCCTCACCGAGGCGCCCATCGTCCTGGAGCTACCACAGCTCGGCACGTTCAACCTCAGGGGCGGCATGTCGCTCTCGTCGGAGCTGGCGGCCCTGCTCGTGGCGCTGGTGCTCTACACGTCCGCGTTCATCGCCGAGATCGTGCGAGGCGGCATCCAGGCGGTGCCGCGTGGGCAGCGTGAGGCGGCCCTGGCGCTCGGCCTCTCCGAGGGCGCGGTGCTGCGACGGGTGGTCCTGCCGCAGGCGCTGCGCGTGATCGTGCCGCCGCTCACGAGCCAGTACCTCAACCTCATCAAGAACTCCAGCCTCGCCATCGCGGTGGGCTACCCGGACCTGTTCAACGTGAGCACGACCATCGCCAACCAGACCGGCCAGCCGGTGGCCGTGATCGCGTTGGTCATGGTCACCTACCTCATCCTGAGCCTCATCACGGCGGCCATCATGGGAGTCGTCAACCGGCGCGCGCAGCTGCGCGAACGATGAGCGCAAGCGGCCTGATCCTGCATCCCGCCGAGCCACCGCCGCCGGCAGCCCGGCTGGGACCGGCCGGCTGGGCGCGCCAGCACCTGTTCAACAGCCGGACCAGCGGCGTCATCACCGTGCTGCTGGTGATCACGCTCGCGGCCCTGCTCGCCATCATCGCGTCGTGGGCCCTCACGAGCGCCCGCTGGGGCGTGGTCACGGACAACCTGCGGCTGTTCCTGATCGGTCTCTACCCACCTGCGGAGGCGTGGCGGCCCTGGCTCGGGCTGATGGTCGTGTCGACGCTCACGGGCTTCTCAGCGGGGACGTGGGGCGGTCCGCTGCGGACCACCGCCGTCTGGCTGGGCGCGGCGCAGCTGCTGCTCGCGGGCCTGATGCTCGCGTCGCCGATGGGGCCCGTGCCGGCCTTCGGCATGGTGCTCGGTGCGGGCGTGATCGGTGCCGGGGCGATGGCAGCGCGGCGCCGCCCGCCCAGCCGGCGGCTCCTCCGCTGGGCGTGGCTCGGCTCGCTGCCGCTGGTGTGGTTGCTGCTGGGTGGCATCACAGACGGCGTCGTGCTGCCGCCCGTGGGCACCGACCTGTGGGGCGGGCTGCTGCTCACGCTGGTGCTCGCGTCCGTGAGCATCGTGCTCTCGTTCCCGCTGGGCGTGCTGCTGGCGCTGGGCCGGCGCAGCTCCCTGCCCGTGGTGCGCATCCTGTGCACCGGCTTCATCGAGGTGGTCCGCGGCGTGCCCCTCGTGACCATCATCTACCTCGCGGACATCATGCTGCCGCTGTTCCTACCGGGCGACGTGCGCATCGACCGGGTCATCCGGGCCATCGGCGGGCTGACGCTGTTCTCCGCGGCATACCTCGCGGAGAACGTGCGCGGCGGCCTCCAGGCGATCCCCCGCGGCCAGCTGGAGGCGGCCCATGCGCTGGGCCTGGGCGCCATCGCCATCCACCGCTTCATCGTGCTGCCGCAGGCGCTGCGGATGACCATCCCGGCCAACGTGGGCCTGTTCATCAGCCTGCTCAAGGACACCACGCTGGTCATCATCGTGGGCCTGCTGGAGATCCTGGGCATCGGCCGCGCGGTGCTCGCCCAGCCCGAGTGGCTGGGGGCCCAGGTGGAGGTCTACGTGTTCATCGCTGTCGTCTTCTTCGTCCTCTGCTGGACGATCTCCCAGGCCAGCTACCGCCTGGAGGCCACGCTGGGCGTGGGCCGCCGATGACCCCGCAGACTGGAGCCGTGATGCCCGATCCGTCCCTCGAGGATGCCGACCCGATCATCCACATCGAGGACGTCCACAAGTGGTTCGGGGAGCTGCACGTCCTCCGCGGCGTCTCGCTGGACGTGGCGCCGGGCGAGGTGGTGGTCGTGTTCGGTCCGTCCGGCAGCGGCAAATCGACGCTCATCCGGACCATCAACCGGCTCGAGACGCACCAGCGTGGCCGCATCATCGTGGACGGCATCGAGCTCACGGACGACATCCGCAACATCGCCCAGATCCGCCGCGAGATCGGCATGGTGTTCCAGTCGTTCAACCTGTTCCCGCACCTGACGGTGCTGGACAACGTCGCCCTGGCGCCCATCCAGGTCCGCGGCTGGCGGCGGGAACGCGCGGAGAGCGATGCCATGGACCTGCTGCGACGGGTCGGCATCCCGGAGCAGGCACAGAAGTACCCGGCGCAGCTCTCCGGTGGTCAGCAGCAGCGCGTTGCCATCGCCCGGGCGCTCGCCATGCAGCCGCGCATCATGCTGTTCGACGAGCCCACGTCCGCCCTGGACCCGGAGATGATCAACGAGGTCCTGGAGGTGATGCGCGAGCTGGCCGCGTCAGGCATGACGATGGTCTGCGTGACACACGAGATGGGGTTCGCGCGCGCCGTCGCGGACCGGATGGTGTTCATGGATGAGGGCTCGATCGTGGAGATCGGCCCGCCGGCGCAGATCTTCGAGGCACCCCAGGAGGAGCGGACACGCCGCTTCCTGCAGCAGATCCGCCACTGAGGCCGCAGCGGAGGCGGCCCCGCTGCGTCAGATCTTCGGGGTCTCCGGCTTCGATGCCCTGGGTGCCAGAGCCAGGCCCAGCTCGGCCAGCTGGATGGCCTCCACGGGTGAGGGCGCATCGAGCATCAGGTCGGATCCGGAGCTGGTCTTGGGGAAGGCCATGACCTCCCGGATGTTGGTCTGGTCCGTGAGCAGGGCGGCCCACCGGTCCACGCCCAGCGCGATGCCGCCGTGGGGCGGGGCGCCGTACTCGAACGCCTCCAGGATGCCGCTGAACTTGGCCTCCTGCTGCTCCGGCGACTGGCCCATGAGCGCGAACGAGCGCGACAGTTTCTCGCGCGTGTGGAAGCGCACCGAGCCGCCACCGAGCTCCCAGCCGTTGAGCGCCAGGTCGTACTGTTGGGCGCGCGCCCGGCCCGCGGGGTCGTCCTCGCTGGGCCGGAACGGATCGCCGGACGTGGTCACGAGCAGCGCCTCATCCTCCGGAAGCACGCCCGAGAACGGGTTGTGGGTGGCGTCCCAGCGGTCGTTGTCCGCGTCCCACTGGTACATCGGGAACTGGTGCACCCAGACATAGGCGAGCACCGTCGGGTCGGCGAGCCCCAGGCGCGTGCCGATCTCGATGCGGACCTTGCCCAGTGCCTCCTGGGCGTGGATGTCCCGGTCCGCGACGATGAGCGCCAGATCGCCCGCGCCGGCACCACACGCGGTGGCGATGGCGGTGGCCCGCTCCGGGCCCACGGCCTTCACGATGGAGCCGCGGATCTCTGCCGAGGGGTCCGCGGGCAGCGCGATCCAGACCAGGCCCCTCGCGCCTGCCCGCCTGGCGAGCTCCGTGAGGTCGTCGATCTCCTTGCGCGTGGCGCTGGCCATGCCGGGCGCTGCGAGGCCCACGACGCGGCCACCAGCCGCGAGGGCGTCCTCGAACACGACGAACCCGGCGCCCGCCACGACCGCCGCGAGGTCCTGGAGCTCCATGCCGAAGCGCAGGTCCGGCTTGTCGATGCCGAAGCGGTCGATGGCCTCACGCCACGTCAGCCTCGGGAAGGGCAATCGCAGGATGGGTCGCTCGGGCGTGACCGCGGTCGAGACGGCGATGGCCATCTCCTCCACCCACGCCATGACGTCCTCCTCCGCCACGAAGCTCATCTCCAGGTCCAGCTGGGTGAACTCCGGCTGGCGGTCACCGCGCAGGTCCTC
>Ga0105047_10009994_pt1 | contig 15554 bp, 16 predicted proteins | sample MAT04_FD_78384 | JGI IMG/M metagenome (GOLD analysis project Ga0105047, IMG submission 78384) | Freshwater microbial communities from Lake Fryxell liftoff mats and glacier meltwater in Antarctica - MAT-04 (megahit assembly) | ecosystem: Environmental > Aquatic > Freshwater > Ice > Liftoff... | reverse complement strand
CCAAGCTAAATTGCACGGCCCGGCTGGGAGCTTTCGTTTTCTTTTCTAACGTGAATTTGATGAGCGTCTTTTCTTTGCCGATCGTCGGCAAGCCGTCGATGAGTGTCCGGCGTTCGATTGACGTATGTCCGGCAAGCGCGGTGCGAATTTCGCCGTTGGCCTGGGCCACGGCAAGAATCAGTCGCTTGATGGGCACCTCAATGTCCGGGGGTAGCCCCACAATCGGAGCCGCAAGTGCGGCCTCGAGTTCCGCGTTCGGGGGCAGCGCCGAGGCTGCTGGATCAATCACGGTGATCGCTTGGCCCAAGGACCACCGTAAGCCTGAAGCATGCCAAGTCATGACCTCGTTCATCGCGTCGACGGGGTCATCAATCGCCCTCTCGACGGCCGGACTCACCCGCGTGGCGGGGATGCTGCGGCGGGGGTAGCGAAGGTCAGCCGGCAGTAAGTTCCCCACCGAAAGCGCGTCTTCGAGGCCCTGTCGTTCGGACGGAAGCCATTGGGCCGTTGCCGACGCGGTGACGAGGCTGACGGCTAGCCCGCAAAGAATTGATCGACCCATCGCCATAACGTATGCTCCGGAACGCGACCATCGTCCATGACTCGCTCGTCAAAGGGCAGGTTCTCCTCCATGGCGCGTTCGCTGTCCCAGAATAGCCCGAGACCCTCGCGCCCGGTTGCGTCCAGGGCCAAGATCGCCAACGATACCGACTCCTCGTCGCGCGCGGTTGTCCAATGGGCGAGCAATGGATCAACTTGCTCATGCAAAGTGCGGCCCGCGGGGTCATACCGTCCGGCTTGGCGCGCCCGCCGGATAAAGTCAAGCTCCAGCAGCGACACCGGAACGCGCGCGAGGTCACCCGCGATCAACGTTGAATCAAAGAAGAAGCCGTTGCCCAAGAGGTTGCGGTCCATCGCCCGGTAGCCCACCATGCGCGCCAGTCCCGCCGTGACCAAGGATCGGGTTCCGACGCGTCCGGGGGCCCCTCGCCGGAGCATGAGGTTAGGAAGTGAGGCTCGCCAACCTCCCCCCGACGGCCAGGCCAAGTTGATGAGCGGCTTGCCTTCGTCGTGGCGGCGATTATTGAACTCCAGGGGCGACAGCAAGTTCACCGAATCGTCGATAAACCGACGGAGAACATAGTCTTGATCTCCGTTGGGCAGGACCGTGGGCAACGATTGCTCGTGGGCCGCGTCGGGCGGGGTCGTCTCGTGGTCGGGCGATCCCTGCAGCCACACCAAACCGTGGACTCGGTCGAAGCCATCAACCCACCTCAGCTTGGGTGTTTCCAGACGTGACACGGCTTCCCGGAGCACGCGAAGTGACGCGGCATCTAGCTCGCCCGGGTGGGCGTTCACGATGCCCAAGTCGTCAACGTTGAGTAGATCCAGCCGAAACTCCACCGAACGCTCGGGCGGGTCCGCCCCCAGACCTGCGACAGTAAGGGGTCCCATCGGCATCGAAACTTGCTCTGGGTTCAGGCCTAGCCAGGCGGCTTCGGCAATACCTTCGGGTGAGTCCGCGCGCAATCGCACGACGTGAGCCGACTCCGCGATCCGACGTAAATCGGGCGCAGCCTCGCGCAGGAGGGAAACCTCTCCCTCGGCGGCCAGCAGCCCCGGCAACACCACCAGCAAGCGACGCGTCAGATTCAATGGCTCGCTGCCCCCACAGAACTTCGGCGTTTCCTCCGCCACCGCTTAAGGGCCGCTAGCCAGTAGGGTGATGTAAAGACAAGCACCCCGGTCATGTCCAGCAAAACGTCATACGCGGAGCCCGACCGATCGCTGACAAACACCTGGCGCATCTCGTCGAACGAGGCGTGGGCAAGGGTCCACAGCAATGCAAACAAGAAGGCTCGGTTTGCGGTGGCGCCGGCCATTCGCACACCCTTTGCCGCCAAAAGACTAAGCAACCCATAGAAGCAAAAATGGATGCTTTTCCGGAGTAAAATCACCGCCCACTCGGCCCGGTCCGGGTCCCAGGCTTGGACATTCACCAGGTAGTCCTTCCAGGGCTCGCCGCTTCCACGACCGCCACTGAAGAAGCCGATTAGGAGCCCACATAGGAGCGCACCCGCGAACCACGGCAACGCCCGGCGGGCGGTAGGAAGCGCGAAAATCTGAGTTAAGCTCGCGATCGCAGTAACGGACGCCCCGACCGCCAACCACTGGGCCTCCTCTGATCCTAACGCCGACCTACCGTAGCTTAAGAGGTAGAACGCCGCAATAATTGGCCCGTACAGACCCAATGCGCCGGCGACAAAGCGTCCCCGCTGCGTTTTTTCGACCGGGAAGAAAGATAGTGGCCAAGCTAAGAAAGTAATAAGGCCAAGGACGAGCCAGAGGTGCGATCCATTGAGCGTGAATACAATTGCCGCGTAACCCGCCGCAAGCGCCCCGCCAAGTTGGGCGATGCCAGCCAAAGATGCTTGCGATGCAGGGGGCGTGTTTGCCATCGGGATAAGCGACCGGCCGCCCTGCCGGTGTTGCCCCTAGAGGATAGCCCAACGAGGGGTAGGATAGGCTCGTTCATGCGCATCCTGATCACGAATGATGATGGTGTCCACGCCGAAGGCATCCACCGTTTGGCTCGCGTCGCCCGGGATCACGGGAAAGTTTGCATCGTCGCTCCCGACCGCGAACGTAGCGCCTGCAGTCACTCGATGACCATGCGCGACCCCCTGCGCGTGCGCAAGTTGGAGGCTTCTAGGCTCACCCAGCACGGCATTGACCTTCAAGGCGTGGATGTCTACGAAGTCAACGGAGTTCCCGTCGACTGCGTCAACGTCGGTCTCACGGTCGCCTGGCCCGAGGGCTGCGATCTCGTCCTCAGCGGGATCAATCACGGTCCGAATCTCGGGTTCGACATCACCTATAGCGGGACGGCCGCCGGGGCAATGGAAGGCGCAATCAATGGTATCCGGAGCGTGTCTTTTTCACTTGCGTGCTTCGTGGACGGTTCTCCGCTTCACTGGGACACCGCCGAAGGTTGGCTTCGCGCCCAACTGGATTGGCTCCTGAATCTGCCAAGTCCGAACCTCAGCTTCACCAACGTCAACATTCCTAATCTTGCCGACCCAGAGGATATTCAGGGCACGCGCATCGTGGCGATGGGACAACGCGTCTACAAAGACCGCGTGGAAATGCGCGCCGACCCATGGGGCCGACCCTATTATTGGCAAGGCGGAACTGCCGTGATGGATACGCGGCCCGAGGGTACCGACGTGTGGGCCGTCAACGAGGGTTATGTTTCGGTGACGCCACTGAGCTTGGACTGGACTCACCGAGCGGTCATGGCGGAAGTTGCGAGCGCCAACGAGGCCTTGCGTTAGGGCGAGGTGGTCGCGGGGCCGTCTCGTCTTTCGGTCAACTCTTCAATCAGTTTCGCCTGGTGCGCCAGCATTTCCAAAATTGCCCGCGTCTCGCGTTCGGTCTTCAGGTTCACCTCGTAGTCACTCTGACTTCGAAGGTCGGCGGACCTTCCTTGCGCGTTTTGACCGATCAAGATCAGCGGCATCAAAAACAATTGAATCATGTTGGAGAAAAACAGCCAGAGGATAAAGCCCTTGGGCGGATCGAACCGAAGCGAAGACGGTGCCAATGTGTTCCAACCGAGCCAGAGTACGGTCCAGGTGAGGATGATGAAAAAGAACCCGATCGAGCCAACGCGTTGGGTCACCTGCACCGCGGCTTTTTCCAATGGGGCTTGGTTTTGATTTAGCTCTTGCGAGACATGCCGTACGGGATGGCGTTGGGCAAACAGGTGTTCAAGGGATCCGATTCGGGTGGGGGTGGGCTCACTCATGCCCCAGTCTAACCCCCTTAGCCTGGGTCCTGATTGCGTTCCCAGGCCGTTAGCCAGTGCCGGATCAAGGACGACTCGCCCTGCTCCAAGAGCGGCCCGATAGGCTCGTCACCGTGGATCCAGCGGAGCGTCTGGAAGGCTCGCTGTTGCCGCTCGAGCTCGCTGAGGACCGGGAGCTCAAGGTCTAAGGAGTCCTCGTGACGCTCGCCTACAGTGGGAACAAGCCGCAGCACCGAGGTGGTCGGTGGGAACTGCTGAACCACTCTGCTGACGAACTCCTCCCGGGTGGCGTCAGGTTGAGCCCGTTGGACGCACCACCGCCCCACCAGCACGATGGCCGCATCCACTTCCAATGCGTCTTCTAGAGTCTCAACGATGGTCAACGCATGCGGCGATTCGGCCGTTCGGAATAGCGACCATCCCAGGCGTTCCATCAGGTCCAACCGCTCGAGGTCGGCATCCCACAGTAAGACTTCCAACGGTCGCTCACCGTAAAAAGAGGCAACCGCCGCCAAAGTGATTGGCCCCAGCCGCATATTGCCAATCCCTAAGAGCGCAAGCCGTCTCATGGCCTGCAGTCTTACCCGGAGGCCCGAGCTAAGGGAAACCCCGATGGTAAGCTGGCCGGGACAATATGGATCCCTTCGCCGAAGAACACACTGAGCTATCCGGCAGTCTGATTACGCTCGAATTCGGCCCTGGCGGGCGGATTACCCAAATGTGGGCGACGGATCCCGCCTTGCCCGACGAAGGCGAAGAATTCCAGTTCATTCTCCCGCCCTTGGCATTCGGTGAGGAATCTGCCGAAGACCTCTTTCCGGGCACCATTCTCATCGGGGCCCGTACGGATCCCCAAGCCCCTTGGATCCTCAGCCGAAACGGTCATGCCCGAATCGTTGAGAGCATGGACGACGATCGCCCTGACGATGGCGGCGTCACGTTTGAGTACGAGTTCCCCCTGTTGCCCGAGATCGAGGCGACCGGTCGCTTTTACGAGCTGGCGGGAGAAGTGCCCCAAATCGTGTGGGACCTTACCATCAAAAACGGCGGACGGATTGCGCTGGAGATCGGTGAACTCGGCTTCCCGCTCGCGTTCAACACGTTTTACGATGGCTTTGGCTGGAGCGACGAGCAACTGAGCCGTTTGTGGACCAGTCGCCTCTACGTCCACAAGTTCATTGGCGGTGCGGCCAGCTGGGTGTTTGCCCAACGCATGACTAGCGAGCCGCCCGGTCTGTTGGTGTTCCCGGGCGAGCAAACGGGTTGGGAGTTCTTCGCCCACGTCGCCAGTAGCCTCAACACCCCACACCAGTGGGAGGGGATTCCCGTCGTGTACGTGTACAGCCGAGCCGCCGTGGAACGCGAGGGCTGGAGGCCGTGGTCGAACGAACACACGTCCCTCATCTTAGAACCCGGCGACCACCGAACATTCCAAATGCGCTTCGTGCCGACCGACCGGGACAAGCAGGATGGTGTGAACCAGACCCTGGCCGCCTGCGGTCGTCCGTCTATAAAGTTGTTGCCGGGTGCGGTAGCGCCGGTGGATGTGGGCATCGCCGTCGAAGTGCAGGGCGCTACGCCCACCCGATTCTTCGTGAGCCGCGAGGCCGCAATCGAAACGGATTCTGACGAAGAGGGCGGGTTCTGTTTCGTTCAACCCCACGAGCAGGGCCCACTTCGCCTGAGCTTTGAAGACACCGAGGGACGCCTGAGCCACGTCCACCTGATGTTCACCGAGCCGCTGGAGTCGCTGATTCGCAAGCGCGCGGCATTTATTGTCGATCACCAGACCGTCCAAGCGCCCGGGGGCCCGCTTGACGGGGCCATTGTCCTGACCAATTGCGCCACCATGGAGCGCGTGACCGACCCGAGTGAGTACCTCGGGGCCAGCGGCATCGAGTGCTCGCTCGGGGATGCGCTCTACCTCGCCGAGAAGAACACCCTCTATCCAGAACGGCGCGAGATCGCCGTTTTGGATGACTACATCGATAAGTTCCTGCTGCAAATGGTGCAAAATCCGGGCGACCTCTCGGTGGGTTCGGTCCTAGCCGACGGCATCGGCGTCGGTCAGTACGCAGGCAGACCTCTGACTTACCCCGACGTCTTCAGTCTGTACCACGCGATGTACCGCATCGCCCGGTCCTATGGGGCCACTCGACGCACGGTGAACGAGTACCTAGTGCTGGCCACGGGCACCGTGGAGTCTATGTTCCGCTACGGCTGGCGGCACTACGTCCTCACCGTTGGGATTCTTGGCTACGCGAGGGTCTACGACCTGCTACGCGACCTTGAGCGCGAAGGCCTGGCGGACATGGCGGCCCGGATTCGTGGATCGGTGGAGGCCAAGGCCCGCGCGATGGTGAAGCAGCGCTACCCCTATGCCGGGGAATCCGTGATGGACACGAGCGGATTCGAAGAAGTCTTCCACGCCGCGCTGTTCCTCAACGACGACGAGCACTTGGAGCGCACGATGCGCTGCGCTTACGCGGCCCGGTCTTTGGCCCCCAGCTGGTGGTGGTACGGCAGCGATAAGCGCAGTTGGGATGGCGCGGACTCCACGCCGATGAAGGCGCTCGCCGATCGAGGCGAAGCCTGCCTGGCCCACACGACGATCCCAAACTCCGCCATGTTTCTGGCCCAACTGGACCGGGATTACCTAGCGATTCCTGAAGCCTACATGAGGCTTGCCTTTGGGGGCATGCTCGGCCCGTGGTCGCTTGTCCGGAACGACGGTGCGGCGTCGATGTGCTACTGCCCGGACCTCAGCAGCAAACACCATGGCTACAACGCCTACACTGGCGCAAGTGGGCTGGGCTATACCCATTACCTCCAAAGCGCGGGTGCCTATGTGCTACCGAACCGAAGCCACGGGTTCTTTACCTTCGGCTGTCACTTTGAACAGGATGAAAAGCGCTACCGCGTGCGTCCGTGGGACGGGGTGGGGCGTCGAGTGATTCTCAGGCAAATCGGCGCGCGCATCGCCGTGGAGTTTGGCCGAATCGAGGAGTTAGACTTAGATTTACGCAAGCGCTGGGTCGAAATCACGGTGGTAAACCCCGCCGACCAACGATTGACGACGTCATTACACCTTGAGGGCCTTTGGGGCCTCCGTGTTCGCTGCGGCGCGACGATCGCGGAAGCGGTGGACGGTATCTTTACGTTACCGATTGAACTGCCGGCGAGCTCGAGCGTCCGGTTCCGTGCCGAAGTAATCTCATGAGTATTCCAAACTGGTGGCTCGTCCTTACAGGTGTCTTCTTTGGCCTGGCAATCCTCCTCACATGCCTGATGGCATTCCTGATCGTCAACCTGATCGGTATGCTTCGCAAGCTTCAGGACCAGGTGGCGGTTCTGACCGCGCGCGCGGACGAAATCGGCGTTGAGGTGAAGTCGATCGCCCAACAGGTGAACCTACTCACGCGCAATACGGCGGCTCGCGCGGAGCGGCTGGGCGGCACGATGGATCTCGTCTCCACTCAACTTCGGGCCCGTTCCCAATGGATCAGCGCGGGGCTCACCGCACTGACCGTCGTGCGAAGCTTGATCGCAAAGCACCGGTCTGCCAAAGGTTGACCCCGAATTCGAGCGAAACTCGACCCCCAGGCCGGACCGGTTGACATTCCCAGCTCTAATGCGCAATAATCGTTCTCGTACCGCGGGGTGGAGCAGCCTGGTAGCTCGTCGGGCTCATAACCCGGAGGTCGCTGGTTCAAATCCAGCCCCCGCACCCAGGATTGGCCCTGTCGCAAACCGCGGCGGGGCCTTTAACTTTCAGATCTCATTCTTAGTTGTGATTGCCCGGTTCGTTTCGGCTGTCCCTCACCGGGGGTACGCTAAGCTGGAATGAGCATGCTTCAAATTACACTGGCCGTCTACGGATTCATCAACGTGGTGGGCGGAGTGATTGGCTTCGTGGTCGCTAAGAGTCCGTTGTCGTTGATCGCGGGCGTCGGGTTTGGCGTGGCCATTCTGGCTTCCGCCTTTTTGAGCAAAGAAAAACCGGCGATAGGCTTTCGCGTGGCAGGCATTTTGACCTTCATGCTCGTCTGTTTCTGGGCGTTCCGTATCACCGAAGTGATGGCGCAGGGAAAGTCCATCGTCATGCCCGTCGGCAATCTGGGCTTGTCTATTCTGATGATGGGCGCCCTACTTTACGGTCACTTCTCCGCCCTTCGCCGCCGCAAGCTCAGCCCCGTTGACTAGTCTTGGAATAAATTCCGAATGGGCAGTGCGCGAATCTCGCCCGCAACCCGACCGGCGGGAGAGTCCACGGAAATGGGTCCGCCCGAGTCAATCGTGTCGTTGCGGACCATCGCCCCCGCGACCGTACCGAGCTCGGGATGCTGAAAGGCTTGGGTTATTGAACCCACAACCCTTTGGTCGGGACCGTAGACACTCGCCCTTGGAACCACCAAGCCGTCTATCACCACAGCCACCCACGTACGGTTGGTGTGACCGCGAGAGTGGATTCGTTGTAAGACTTCTTGCCCTAAGTAGCATCCCTTTACGTAACTCACGTGATCCGTCTCAAACGCGCGGCCGAGTTCTGGCGGTAGCGTCTTGCGATCGGTATCCACCCAATACTTCGGGATCCCTGATTCGAGGGCGGCAAACCGGGATTCCGTCGGTCCGAGGACCGGTAATTCCGTCCACCACTCCGGATCGGGCCCTGCCGTCCAGAGATCCCACCCGCCGGAGCCCGTGCGATCCCGGCGAAGCAACCACGCCGCCGCTCCCCCTACCGAAATCGACACCGCATCGAGGCCGGAATGAACTAAATGCCGACTAATCCAGTCCGTGGCCGTCGGCCCTTGCACTGAGAACCCCCGGCCCGTCCAAGGCTGGCCCACCACGTCCTCGATGATCACCATACGCTCTAGGCGATCCGCAAACGTCGGGGCAGAGGATGCGTCGAGGGTTACCAAAAGACCTTCAGGGTCCTGATAGGCCCGCGCGATGGCCTCAATTTGGCCGGTGGCGTTGCACAAGCAGAACGGACGCGACTCCCCCGCCGCGAGTCCGCGCAGGTCCTGCGTGGCCTGGCCTTGTAGCCAACTCGCCGCATCCTCCCCCGTCAACCGGAACATGGATTGGTCTTCGAGCGGGAACGTCACCGCGTCCGAGCGCAGGCGTTCCAGTAATGGTAGATTTACTGATTCGGGAAGAGTCATGGGCAGTCGTGTTGTATAGGATACGCTCAGCGTGAGATGACATTCGGCGATTCGCGTGGAGTTGCTTGGTTTACCGGACTCGCAATCCTGTTTGGCCTCGCCGTCTCGGAGTCTCAGCGCTTCGAGCGAGCGGTCGCCGCCGACATCGCACTTCGACTAGAGGGTAGAGCGAAACGCGTGCGCGTTCGAGCTCGATTCGACACGAGCCGGCAACTCTCGGTCGTCACCATTCACGCTCGCGACTTCCGCACCGATCAGTTACCGCTCTTTGCCGAGTCGCAACGGGAGGGTCTCGGCGAGCTTGATGAACTGACGTTGCGTCTGGAGCGATTTCGCCTGGCCGGGCTAGACGTAGAGCGACTCGACGCGGTTATCCCAGATTGCCGTTACGACCTCGGCCTAGCGCTACGCCATCGCCAAATTCGATTGCAGAGCAGCGGTGTGGGCATCGGCTCGGTCACCGTATCCCAAGATGCCCTCGGGCCTTGGATCACGTCCCGGTTCCGCGAGATCAAGTCCGCCACCGTTCGGCTTGATCGGCACCACGTCGAGGTGACGGGCGAAGCCGAGTTTTTGGTCGCCAAAGCTCGATTTCGGGTGATCGCGGAACTCGGCATTGAGTCGAGCAACCGCATTGTGCTCTCCAACGCCCGAATCTGGATGGATGACCGGCCGGCCGAGCCCCTTGCCCGTGCGGCGCTTTTGGACTTACTCAACCCGGTCGTCGACCTGAACCGGGATCTCAAGCTGTTCGACGCCATCCGCATGACCGAGTTGCGCATCGGGCGCGGACGGCTAACCGCCCTCGGGACCGTGCGCATCCCGACACAACCGACCGAAACTACCAAGTAGGAATGCCAGGTATCCCCCTCACCCTCATTGCGTTGCTAGCGACCATTGATCCGCAAGCGCGGGTCATGGGGCCGGTGCCGCCCCCAACTGCGATCCAATCCGGGATCGATGCCAGTTGGGCGCGCCGTCCACTAGAGCAATTAGTGGGGGCGGATCGGCAGGTCATCGGTCGTTGGTTCGATGGCTCCCGCATCGTGGGGACCGAGACCGCGACTTGGCTCTCGCCCCGACTGGTGGCCGCTCAACTGGGCTTCCTTGCGACCACCGAATCTTGGCCCGAGGGCGAAATCTTACACCGGTGGCGATTGATCCGAACGGCCCTTGCGGGTCAGCACATCGTCCTGATTCGCACGACGGCGTACCCGCGTCAGTCGCTGGGCGACGTGACGGCTACCGCCGCGGCGGACGCGCGATTCTTGGGATTAGCCAAGGCCACTGTGAACGGCACGACCACCGGATTGTTCACGCTTGTGCAACGCCAGCGGACCCGCACCCGTGATGAGCTTCACCCCCCGCGATGGTGGGACATGATTCCCGAACTCACCGCGATTGCCCCCCGTGACCAGCGGGGCGCATTGCCCTATCGTCCCCAGTTGGGCGACTATTACGCGTGGGACACCGTGCTGCGCGTACCGGCCGAAGCGCCTTGGCGAGGTGATATCACCCTTAAGTTAATCGCCCCCCGCCGCGAGCGAACGGCCGTATTCGCCGCCCGCGAGCGCCCCGCTCCTCCCACGCCGAAGTTTAACCTTGACCCCTGAGTGGGAGCTTGCGCGTATACTCGGGCCCGATGCGATGGCTCTTTGGGCTGGTGGTGGCGCTTTACGTGGGATTTGCGGTGGCCTACGCCTTGGCAACGCCCTACCGGACTCCGGGCGTGCTGTTGGGTCAGCGCGATGCACAAGGCCGACCTCAAACTACCGCCGATGTCGGCGCGCCGGACGAGCGCCAGCACGCGAACTACATTAAACACCTGCTAAATGGCCAAGGATTCCCCGTGCTTCGCCCCGGCACCTCGGACCTCTACGAAACCTACCAAAGCCATCAGCCGCCGGCGTACTACCTCTTGGCCACAGCCTGGGCGAAGCTGCTCGGTCTGGATCCCGCCCTGCCCGGAGCTGGGCTTCCCCTGCGAGCGCTCAACATCCTCATCGGGGTCTTGACCCTCGTCGGCGTCTACCGAGCCACGGCAATTGGATTTGGAAATGAGGGTCTCGGGATACTGGCCGCCGCGATGACGGGCCTAACGCCCATGTTCCTCGCCCTTAACTCGGCAGTCTCTAACGACCCGCTGTTGTTCTGCCTGGGCAGTTGGGGGTTGGTCGGGCTGGCACAAGTCCTCCGCGAGGGATGGTCTCGACCGCGCGCGGCGATGATGGTGGGCATCCTCGGCCTTGCCCTCCTCACCAAAACTACGGCGCTAGCGCTCTTCCCCACCGTGATCGCGGCCGCGTTGTTAGCGGAACCAAGCCGGCGGACTCTATCGATGCGGTGGAGCGCATTGTGTCTCTGCGGAGCCGGCCTGATCGCGCTACCCTGGTGGATCCGTAATCTATCGCTCTATGGCGACCCACTGGGCTTGCGAGCGTTTAGAGAGGCGTTCGTGGGAACGGCGCAGCGGGACCAAATGATTCAGATGGTGACGCAGATCCGGGCGGCCCGGGGACTGGATACCGGTGGCGCGGCGTATGAGTATTGGACGCAGTGGTTCGGTTGGTGGACCCTCCGAAGTTGGTTCGGAGCGTTCGGTCAGATGGATATTTTTATGCCGCCATTTACTTACGCCGTCCTCGCTATTGTCGCCGTGATCGGCGTCCTGGGCTGGGTACTCGGGTTCAAAACCCTGCGAGACGACCCGGCGGGTCGGGCTTACGCCATCACGGCGCTGGTGTTTACCGGCGTGGTGGCCCTCCTGTTTCTCCAGTTCAACCTCACCTACTTCCAGGCGCAGGGGCGCTACCTTTATCCGGCCGTGGCGGCGATTGTCGGCGGCTTGGCGTTTGGCTTGCACTACGCAACCCGTCGCGTGCCGGTACCGGTGCTCATCGGCGTCACGATTGCCGTGGGGGTCGGTCTCAACCTCTTTACGCTGAACTTCCTGAGCGAGCAGTTCGTTCGACGGACAACCGTCGTGGGTTTCAACGAATTGGGGCGCGTAACCATTGAGGGCTCCCGACCGTCGATTTGAACGTGGTATCGATGTCGCTGGGATCCGCTATCCGATCGACGGACTACGACGAGGACCTGATCCTCGTCGAGCGGTTCCTCGCGGGTGACCCCGAAGCGTTTCCGACCCTCTACGCCCGCTACTACGACCGCGTCTTCTCTATCGCCCGGGGCATTCTGATCGATGCGGATGAGGCCGAGGATGCCGTTCAAGAAGTCTTTACCCTCATCTACCGCAACCTTTCGCGGTTCGACCGTCGCTCCCGCCTCAGCACCTGGTTGTTCCGTATCGCAGTTAATCGCAGCATCCAGCAATCGCGTTCTGCCCGTTATCGCAACCGTTGGACCACCTTAACCGAGGCCGACGAGCAGGCCGACGAGAGCGCGGTACCGGTCCTTCCCGACTCCCGCATAACCTTTGCGATGGAGCACTTGGGGGCGAGTGACCGGGCCATCCTCACGTTGTTTTATTGGGAGGACCTGAGCTTGCAGGAGATCGCAGATAGTCTAGGTTGCGGCGTCAATGCGGCGAAAACCCGCCTTTTCCGCGCCCGGGAACGCTTCCGACGCTACTTTGAGGACGCGCCTGAATGAGCCAAATTCCTGCCGCCATGGACGAACTGCTGTGGATGATCGCCGAGAATGGTGATGACTCCGCGATTGAGACCTTCCTCAAGCGCTATCCCGATCAGCGGATCGAGATTCTGCGCCGACGCCGCATGGTGATGGACCTGCGCAGCGCCAAACCGCTGGCCCTGCCGGGAGGTAAGCGACCCGACTTCATCCCAACGGTACCGCGCGCGGTGGCCGCGCCTGCATGGCGTTGGCCCGTCGTGGCGGCCAGTCTCGTCGTTCTCCTCACCGTGACTTGGGCGGCTTACACAGTCACCCAGCGCTGGCAAGCCCGCCAAGCGGTAGCGATGGTGAACTCGATGGACAATCCGTTACCTCGGCGATCGATTTTTCGGACGGCGGAGCCACCGAGCCCAACGCCGGCCCCGGTTGCGGACCCTAGCCAGCGTTTAACCCCCGAAGCCGCGCCGGTGGTTCGGCAACCAGCGATCACGCCAGTACCGAGTGTCAGTGCCGAGCAGGTGTTGCCGAGCCAGGCACCCTACGAGCGTCCCATCACGGTGCGCCTGACCGAAACCACTTTGGATCGAGCCCTCGGTTTCATCGGTCGGGCCAGTGGGCTTTCCGTCGTGATTGGCCCCGGTATTCCCGACGAAATCACGGAAGTGGACTACGTCAATGTCCGTCCGCTGGAGGCCCTCAAGGATATGGGCCGACGTTACGGCTTTACCGTCTTCGACCAGGGTAATGGCACGGTCCTCGTGATCCCCGCCGTGGATCCACAGGCCGCAACCGCTGGTCCTCCATCGCGGCCATCTCCCACGGTGCCGAGTCCGGCCCAACAAACGCCGAACCAAGGCCTTCAGGGCCCCATCCGTAGCCAAGAGTAGACCCCCAAAGCAATTGTCCTTTTGTGCAGGTCTCCGAACGTCCTTTTAACGTATCCACAACGTCTCGATATACTGTAGGTGACCGGTTGTTACAAGACCGGTGGGTCAATCGCTATGCCAAACGTGCAACGTAGCTCGGACGTAGTGGAGGTTGTCGCGGAGCGCGCCCTCTCATTCGGACTTGGCGGACTGTTTAGCCTGGGTCTTGGGGGACTATTCGTTTATTACCGGGGCATGCTGATGACCCTTGGATTCCTCCTCCTTGCCTTCGGATTTGTTTCCGTTAGTTACGCGATATGGGTCGCGCTCCAGGTCCGCAAAGTGGTTCACATCAAGGCAGAGTGCCCCTACTGCCAGGGAAAGAACGTGCTGACTGCCGCCCCCGAATCGGACTTCACCTGCACCCACTGTCACCGCTCCATTCCGGTGGTCGATGGCCGGTTCCTGAAGGTATTTCAGGTTCGTTGCGGCTTCTGCAATGAACTCGCATACTACAGCGAGAAGAGCGTTGGCTTGATCTGCGAGAATTGTGACCGGGTAATCCCCATCGCCACCGAGGACGGTGCGGCGCCGGCCAAGAACTTTGGCGCGTTCGCCCGGAAAGACGATGACCGCCCCTATGACTTAGTTCTGCTTGCCCCTGGGCACAAGGGCGAAGAGCTGGTGGCCTGCCTTCAGTCGATGCTGGCCCTCAACCGCAACCAGGTGAAGCAGATGCTCACCGAGCTTCCGGTGACCCTGTTAAGCGGCGTGCCCAAGCGGAAGGCCGACATGCTGGCCGCCCAAATTGCGATGCACGATGGCGCTGCCGATGTCGTTGAGACCGCCGTAGGCGTCTAACTCGCAACAATCATTGGGGTAATGGCCCGACGCCGCCCGAAAGGGAAGGGTCGGGCCGTATAATAGTTCATTCCCTTCAGGAGGCCATGGTTGACCGATCAGGTGTTGATATTCGATACGACGTTACGTGATGGAGAGCAGAGTCCTGGCGTGCGTCTTTCGATGGCCGACAAGCTGGAAATTGCCCATCAACTCCGATCTTTAGGCGTCAACATCATCGAGGCCGGGTTCCCGATCAGTTCTCCCGGTGACTTTGAGAGCGTCCAAACCCTCGCTCGCGAGATCCCCGACGTCACGATTTGCGCCCTCACCCGAGCTCGTCCGCGCGACATTGACGTCGCCGCCGAAGCCCTCGCGCCCGCTGAGCGCCGCCGGATCCACACGGGACTTGGGGTGAGTGAGAACCACCTTCAGCATAAGCTACGCATGACTCGGGAAGAAGCCCTGGAAGTCGGGGTGCGCGCAGTGCGCCATGCACGCCAATACACTGATGACATCGAGTACTTCATGGAAGACTCGGGTCGCGCCGACGCCGATTACCTTTACAAGGTCGTCGAAGAAGTCATCCGGGCGGGAGCTACCACCATCAACGTGCCCGACACCACCGGCTACACGTACCCCAACGAGTACTACCACCTCATTCACGGCATTATCACGAACGTCCCCAACAGTGACCAGGCTGTTTTCAGTTGCCACTGCCACAACGACCTGGGCATGGCTACGGCTAACACCCTCGCCGGGATTTTGGCCGGCGCTCGCCAGGTAGAAGTGACCCTTAATGGAATCGGAGAGCGCGCGGGCAATACGGCGCTTGAGGAAGTGGTGATGGCCCTCCACATTCGTGAGGATAAGTTTAAGTGCCAGACCAGCATCGACACCACGCAACTGGTGCCCACGTCTCGGCTGGTCAGTCGACTCACCGGCATGGTGGTTCAGCGCAACAAGGCCGTGGTGGGGGCTAACGCCTACGCGCACAGCAGTGGCATCCACCAAGATGGCGTCCTCAAGGAGCGCTCAACTTACGAGATCATCGACCCGGCCCTCGTGGGGGCTGAGAAGAGCGAAATCATCCTTACGGCGCGTTCCGGTCGGCATGGCCTGAAGCACCGCCTGGCTGAGCTGGGCTACGAATTCGCCTCTGAGCGATTCGAGCTTATCTACGAAAGCTTTTTGCGGGTGGCCGACACCAAGCAAGAGGTTGGCGACGATTACCTCCGCGAGCTTGTCGCGAGCTAGTCAGAACACTAATTCTAT
>Ga0105047_10009993_pt1 | contig 15555 bp, 10 predicted proteins | sample MAT04_FD_78384 | JGI IMG/M metagenome (GOLD analysis project Ga0105047, IMG submission 78384) | Freshwater microbial communities from Lake Fryxell liftoff mats and glacier meltwater in Antarctica - MAT-04 (megahit assembly) | ecosystem: Environmental > Aquatic > Freshwater > Ice > Liftoff... | reverse complement strand
GCGACGCCACGCAGCCTGAAACGCCGCTGGGTGCGCTCTATGTTGCGCTGCAAAAACGTGGCATCGACGGCGTCTCGGACGATTCCGAACTGACGCTCAACGAATGGCTCGAGATTCCCGGATTTGACGCCACGACGATCATTCCAACCGATCCCCATCCGCTTGCCGCAATGCTGACAGGTGCGAGCAAAATCTCGGTGCAGAAGATGAAACTGCGCTTCGATTATTTCATGTACGTGAATGCAGCCGCCGGATACACGGCTCCAAAAATCACCGTGAGCGAGTTCAACAATCTCTGCAACACGTTCTTCAGTCTGCCTACGGATATAAATAACCCCGCGAGTCCGTACGCAAACTTCGGATGGAGCTACTACAGCCACGACTTCGCCCCGCAGTATCACAAGGCGATCCTGTTCGCCCCCTGCAAAACCGATCCAACTCTCGCCAGTGATCCAGTCCACGCCGGTAAATTTGTGTACGGAGATCCGGCGAAGGTCTACGAGCCTCTGGATTCTCTTGGCGACAAATACAAGAATTACGCCATGGAAGACCTGCGGCGCTGGAGTTGCAAAGGCATGAAGCGCTCAGCGTTCTACGACATGTACTTCAACTTCGGCGACGGCATGGTGATGGAACTGGGCGAGAAAGACACGGTCCCGCCCAGCGAGGATACCGTAGCCATCGAACGCAAAGTCGGGGCCGCCACTCCGGAACTTCAGACGCGTGACCTGATCGACGACGTACAGCAGATCACCAAGGGTACTCCAGCGGCGGCGGAAGATATCGTTGTCACGCCCGGCCTCAATGGAACTTTGGAAACGGTTCCGGAAGTCGACGATGTCACCGTCAATGTAATCAGCTCCAAGACCGCCGACGATTTTCCGACCAGCACAGTGGTGGGCGACGATGTGGCCGATGGCGACTTTATCCTTCCCGGTCCGGACGGAATTTTGCAGACAACGCCCTCCCCTGAAGATCAGATCACAAAAGTTATCACGGCCGGAACGAACGGCATTGCCGACACCGCAAGCGATAAAGACGAAGACGACAGCACCGACGGCGCTACCATCGTGATCGGACCGAACTTCACCAACGACACCTTCGTCTGGGGACCGCTGCGCGCCTCGCAGCGCACGCAGGACATGCTGCTTGAATCCAACAAAACACAGCGCGCTGCGGCTCGCTTCAACTCCGGCAAGAACAGCGACGGCGACGTCTCCTGGTCGCCGCAGTTCTCTTTCCGCTCGCGGTACTTCCAGATCTTTGTGCTGGGTCGTGGAGTTATTGAAACAGGAACTGGGACGAGCCTGAAGCAGCGTTCCGTCGGCGAGCGGCGCATCGAGGCCGTTTACGATGCGTGGACCGACCAGATTATCTGGCAGCGTTCCCCGGTCTCCGAAAAGCGCGCTCTCAGCGAATAGTATTCACAGTGGCGCGGGCTTTTCTGCCTGCGATCAGGAGAGACGGTTGTGCGGGCGCAGAGGCCCGCACCACTACGATTCTTCAGCGATACTGGCCCATCAAGTCGGTGGCCTTCTGCGCCGCTGCGGTGCCGGGAAAGCGCTGATTGAGCGCCTGGCAACCGCCCATCATTCCCTGTATCACAGGCATGTTCGCCTTGCGGAACGCCTCGTCCGCCGGATCCGTCGAACCGCGCACCGGCTTGAGCTTATCGCTCGCCGCCTCGATCTGTTTCCACATCACTTCCGCGTCGATCTCTTTTTTAATCGCCGGATCTTTCTTCATCGCCGCGGCTTCCTGCGACGCCTTGGTGCCAAGCTCGTCACCGGTGAATTGCAAAGCCAGCTTGTCGAGCCGCGTCACGGCTTCGAGCGGCGCCGTTGACTTCTTTTCGAGCGCCAGCTCTAAAAGCTCCCGCCCGCCGCCGTGCAGCGCGTCGTACATCATGTTGGCCTCGGCTGCCTCCGCCGCATCCTTGCTCGCTTTTTTGGCGGTCAGAGCCTTCAGCACCGACCCAAGTCCCATTCCCGTTTTCACCTGCGCTGCAAGCGCCCCGAGCTTGACGTAAGGGCCCGCTCCGGCCAGTGCCCCGGCTGATTCCTTGATCAGCTCTTTGACTTTGTCTTCCAGTTCTTTTCCATGCAAATTTTCAGCCGCCATCTTGCCATCGGCGGCAAACAGAAAATTGTGCGGAAGGGAGGAAACGTTTGCGCCCTTGAGATTGCCGCCAATGGTAAGTTGCCAATCCAGATTGCGCGCCTTTGCCATTGTCGAAATCGCCGGCGCGGCGCTCAACTGGCTCTCCAATCCGATGATATGAAATCCCTGCTCGTTATATTTTTTGTAGATTCCCGCCAACTGCGGGAACTGCGCGATGCAAGCGGGTCAACGCGTTCCCCAATAATCGACCAGCACCACCTTGCCCTTCATCTCCTTTAATGAAAGGTCAGGCCCCGAAACCGTCTTGCCGGGAGTCAGATCCGAGAGCGTCATCGCCGCATGCGACGAGACGCAGACAACCATAAGCACCACGGTGCCGAGTCTGGTCATACAATTCAAAGTGTCACTCCTTTTTTGTACCTGTGATTATGTGCGAGCCAACAAGCGCCACATACTACTGTACGCAAATGACGTATGTGACGCATATATTACGGCAGGAAAATCCGTCGACTTCAGCAACTATTGATGGGAATTAATCTTTTCTAAAGGCGGAGATTTTTTGAATCAGGCGAGCAACGCACCCCTTAAGGCGGGAGAACGTCTCTTCCGCGTGCAGGAAATTCGCTTTGCGTCCCATGTTCTCCAGTTTCTGAGCCGTAGCGCTGGCATCTGTTCCACCGAAATAGCCGACCGAGCTCTTGAAACTATGCGCTCCAAGCTCCAACTTCTCGCCGTCTCGGGATTGGATTGCTTCGTGTATCGTCGCCAATTGTTCCGGAACATTTTTCATAAATATGGCCATGAGTTCCTGCGCAATTCCCAATTCCATATCCGCCATAAAAGGCGTGCCGGCGAACGGCCTTTCGATGGAAGCGTTGTCCTGAATCAAAGCCTTTTCTCTGCCAGCGCTGCGCAACACAAGCCGTTCGATGATGTCCAGAAGGGCCTGCGCTTTTAACGGCTTGGAAATGTATGCATCCATCCCGGCCTTCAGGCACCGTTCGCTGTCTCCGTTCAAGGCATGCGCGGTCAGCGCCACTATCGGAATGTGTTGATGGGTCGATTTCTCTGCATTGCGAATGGCCGCAGTCGCTTCGAATCCTCCCATGCGCGGCATCTGGATATCCATCAATATCACGTCGAAGGCCTCACGCGTAAGACACGCCAGCGCCTCTTTTCCATTATTGGCCAGCACCGTAGTGTGTCCCCGTTTTCGAAGAATTCCTACGGTGGAAACTTGATTGATCTCATTGTCCTCCGCAAGCAATATGCGAAGCGAGCGCGTCCCCTGGGCGACCAGGGCCAGGCCGGATTCCGTGGCATCTTTCGGCTCAAAAGGCGCGGCGCCCAGGCTGGTCAAGACCACGTTCTGCAGATCGGACTGCCCGACAGGCTTAATCAAATACTGTGCAACACCAAGCGCTTTACATTGATTTACAGATTCCTTCAATCGAGCTGAAGAAAGCATCATGATGATGGGACAGGCGATTGAAGGATCGAGTCTAATCTGCTGCGCCAGATCAAAGCCGTTAACCTCAGGCATCTGAGCATCTATCAACGCCACAGGAAATGGCTGACCCGCGGCAGCGGCGCGCTTAAGTTCCGCAAGAGCGACGCGCGGGCAACTCACGGACATGCATTTCATTTTCCAAAGAAACAATATCTCCTCGATGATCCGCAGACTGGTGCGGTTGTCGTCCACCACCAGAATGCGCTTCTCCTGCAGGTTAAGAGCGCGCTCCATCATGTTGCTGGCGGCGGCGTTTATGCGCCGGCCAAACCGTGCGATGAAATGAAATGTGCTCCCCCGCCCATTTTCGCTTTCGGCCCATAACCGTCCGCCCATCAACTTCACAAGGCCGCTCGAGATCGCCAGGCCCAACCCCGTTCCGCCGTGCGTTCGCGACGTGGTATTGTCCGCCTGTTCAAAGGGCTCGAAGATTGCACGTAGTTTGGAGAGAGGTATGCCGATTCCCGAATCGCTGACCGAAAAATGCAGCCAGATATCGTCGCCCAGACTCTCCTCTTTCTCTATTTTCACTGCGACTTCGCCGCGCTCCGTGAATTTGATCGCATTGCCGATTAGGTTGATGAGAATCTGCCGCAACCGTCCGATGTCTCCCACCAGTTCATTTGGCACGCTGGGCAGTACACGAAGTGTCAGCTCCAATCTCTTTTCGTGAGCGCGCACCGCGAGCGTTTTCAAGGTATCTGCGATGTTGGTTCGGAGCGCGAATCCAACGGGATCAAGAGTAAATTTTCCGGCTTCCACTTTGGAGAAATCGAGGATGTCGTCGATCACCCTCAGGAGAGAATCGGCCGACGCTTTGACCATTTGCAGATGCTCGCGCTGTTCGGCGCTCAGCTTCGAATCCAGCACCAGATCAGTGATGCCAATGACGCCGTTGATTGGAGTGCGGATCTCATGGCTCATATTTGCCAGGAACTCGCTCTTGGATCGGGTCGCGGCCTCCGCGGCTTCCTGCGCCGCACGCGCTGCGTTTTCGGCGCCTTTGCGTTCGGTCACATCGGTGATGACTCCGACCAGATCCCATCCTGATTGGATTCGGGAGACTTCAACGATCTCCTCCATCCAACGCGCGGAGTCATCCTTGGCGCGCAAACAGAACTCCTGCCTAAAGGTCGGCGTGCCATTTCGCAGCGCTGAGTGGTAGGCCTCATTCATTCGCGCCAGACCGCTCTCGCCCTCCACCAGGTGCCGGCTCCACACCTGGCTGGGCGATTCATTGGGCGAAAAATACATCTCCAGATCGCGGACAATGTCCGACGGATGAATCCACAGATCCCAATCAAATATCCCGTCGGGCTTCTCCAGAACCCGTGCGTCCCACAAGATGCAGCGCGCACGGGAAATGACGCGACCCAAGCGGTCCTCTGCCCGTTTGCGCTCCGTTATCTCGGCCTGCAATTTTTCCTGCGCAGTGGATATTTCCGCAGTCTGCGAATGTTGTTTGTGTGAATCCCGCAACCGTTCCGCGTCGTCGTCCATTTTTTAATTCCTCGTTTTGCCACCCGCAACAACGGCTCGGAAGTGAACGATTAAAAGCGCCGTCCCGAGTGCCTTCTGCATTTAATGATCAGTCATTTGAGCCTCGAATTGAGGGTGCCATTATGCGACGTTAAGGCAGGCAAAACGTGCGCCGTTGAAAGTTAATCAAAGTCAGATTAGCTCTGTGCATCATTCAAAGCCCGTTGTGCGATTGTCACGGAACGAATTTCGAGACAATAGATTCACACCATTTTGACATCGAGGGATTTTCAAAATGTCGAGAATTAGGGCAAAAATACGTTGTGGCTCTTCTGGGCGCTTTACGGTCGGAGCCTTATGGACGTTTTTCGCAGCAACCAATCGGGACGATTTTGGACGTAAAGTGGGCGCCGAATTGTTGAACACTGCAATCTAAACAGAATCATTCACGCCGCGTCGAACAGCTTGATGACTGTCGCGCGTCGCTGCTCGCCGGTTTTTTCAGCTTGGGCCGGCGGGTCAGTCGCACGTGATTGCAGATCACCATCTCTCCAGCCCTCTCAATCGCGTTGGCTTTTTTACTTCGCTTCCGGTGTAATGGCGCGCATGGAACGCTTTGAAGTGCGCACCACTCAGCATGCCGAATTTCGCGAGATTACCAATGAGGTCAAGGCGCTGGTGGCGCGCTCAAAGATCGTCTCGGGCGTCGCTCACGTTTTCGTTCCGCACACCACGGCGGGACTGACGATCAACGAGAACGCCGACCCCGACGTCAAAGCCGACATGCTCAAATCGCTCGATCAGATGGTGCCTTGGGAGCAGCCGCATTTCCGGCATGCCGAGGGCAACAGCGCAGCTCATATCAAGGCCAGCATGATGGGTTTCTCCACCACCGTCTTCATTGAAAACGGCGCGCTCTGCATGGGTACCTGGCAGGGCATTTACGTCTGCGAATTCGATGGGCCGCGCACACGCCAGGTCTGGGTGCGCGTCGAGGCGCTCTGATATTTGTTCGCCACCAGGGAGTTAACAACGAAACATGATCCATGCCACCGCACTTATTTCACGTCAAGCTGAACTGGGCGAGAACGTCGACGTCGGCGCCTTTGCGCAGATCGAAGCCGGCGTGCGCGTCGGCAGCGGCAGTCTCATCCACGCGCGCGCGCATCTGTGCAAGGGCTCGGTTATCGGAGCGCAATGCGAGATCCACATGAACGCGGTGATTGGGCACACGCCGCAGGATTTTTCGTTCAGGGGTGAACCGATCTCAACGATTCTCGGCGAGAAAGTGACGGTGCGAGAAAACGCCACGATTCACGGCACCGTCGGTCCGGTCGGTACAATTGTCGGAGACAACTGCTACTTGATGGTGGCCAGCCACGTGGCCCACAATTGCACGCTGGGCAAAGGCGTGCTGCTGGCCAACGGCGCGCTGCTGGCCGGACACGTGCAAGTCGGCGACGCCGCGATCATCTCCGGAAATGTGGTCATCCATCAGTTCGTGCGCATCGGGACGCTTGCAATTCTCTCTGGCGGTTCGCGCATCGGCATGGACGTTCCTCCTTACCTGATCGGCGACGGAGTCAATTCGATCACCACGCTGAACAAAGTCGGACTTCGCCGCGCCGCGTATTTCAGCCCCGCCGACAGGCAAGAGGTAAAGGAGGCATATAAGATTCTGTATCGCAGCAAACTTGAATTGAAGGACGCGCTGATTCGGCTGCGCAAAGAATTTAAAAGTCCCGCGGTGGCGCACTGGGTCGACTTCTTCAGCGCCCCAACGCACCGCGGATTCTGCCGCCTGCGCGCCGGAGGCCGGCGCGGAGCGGCCGCGGAGAGTTCCGGCGACTGAGTCGTAGCGCAGGCATCCTGCCTGCGTGGTGCTCCGAATAACCTTCGCAGGCAGGATGCCTGCGCTACCTGGTATTAAGATCTTTGATCGCCCCGACCAGATAAAGCGAACCGCTGACCAGAACGGTGCCCCGATCGCCGGCAAATTTCATGGCCACTTCAATAGCCAACCGGCAATCCGGATTATGCGCGGGGCTCTTTCCAGTCAGATTCTGCCAGGCCCGCGCCAGCTCCGCCGCGCTCTCGCCGCGTGCGCTGCCGAACTGAGTGAAAACAACGCCACCCAAATTTTCGATTCGAGCCAGCTCTTTGAGCATGCTCAGCACATCTTTATCTTTGGCGCAACCAAAGAGCACGACCGTGCCAGTCCCCGTGCCGCAAACCTCGTTCAAAATAATCCGTAACGAATAGTCGTTGTGAGCCCCATCCAGAATGACGCGGCATCTCGTTCCCGGCCAGACGATCTCTTCGAGCCGCCCGCACCCCTCGACAGCCCGCGACCCGCGCTGAATCACATCCACACTCAGGTGCGCGCAAAGGTGCTGCATACAGAAAAAATCAGCAAGCTGCACCGCGACCGCCCAATTCTCCGCCTGATGCGCCCCGCAAAGACCAAGCTCCGCGTGGACCTCGCCGCGACCCTGCAACATTGTCCGGGCGATTGCGCGACGCAGACCCGTGCGCGATTCCCCACAGCCTGCAAATCCCTCAATCTCGGCATGCGTCTGATAAAGCCGCGACCCCGCTGCGCGCGCGTACTCCTTTATAACGGCCAGGACCTCCGGCCGTTGCGGCGCGCTCACCACCGGCACGCCAGATTTGATAATCCCCGCCTTCTCTCGCGCGATCTCCTCAATGGTTTTGCCGAGCACCGCCTGATGATCCATGCTGATGCTGGTGATCGCGCACGCCAGCGGTTTGACGATATTCGTCGCATCCAGCCGCCCGCCGAGACCCACCTCGACAATTGCCACGTCGACGTTTTGCTCCGCAAACCACGCCATCGCCAGATGCGTCAACACTTCAAAATAAGTCGGGCCGCGCTCGCCCTGCGGCGGACTGCGCATCGCTTCGATCACAGGAATGCTCTGTTCGAGCAGGCGCGCGAAATCAGCTTCCGAAATCATCACGCCATTAATCTGAATGCGCTCGCGCACAGTCTGCAGATGCGGCGACGTATACAGCGCCGTTTTGAAACCCGCCGCGCGCAGAATGGAATCGGCGAACGCACAGGTGCTCCCCTTCCCTTTCGTGCCGGCCACATGCAGAACCGGAAAACGATCCTGCGGATCGCCCATGCGCCGGGCCAGTTCGCGCACGCGATCAAGCGTCATCACCGTCCGCGCGTGCTGCCCCGGAACGAGGCGCTCGAAATTAACAAATCCATCAAGGTAGGCCGTGGCTTGAGAGTAATTCATGGTTGCGGTTCTTTCCCTCTCCCCTTTTGGGAGTGGGTCGACGTGAGCGTAGCGAACGCGCGGTGAGGGTAAGACGTACTCTCTTGCAAAGAAGCGTTTGCCACTCCCCAACCAACTCACATTTATTTCTTGGTGGGGCCCACCCAGGTCGTGCCAGTTTGCGCCGGCATGATGCGCGATTCAAACTGCTCTTCCGCGACCGCTTCTTGCGCCGCCTCTTCGATGCGTTTGAGGATTTTCAGCAATGCCGCGAGGTCCTGTGTTTTCAACATGTTCGGCCCGTCGGACGGCGCTTTGTCGGGATCGGGATGCGCCTCAATGAATAGTCCATCCACGCCCGCTGCAACCGCTGCGCGGCAGAGCGTCGGCACATACTGGCGCTCGCCGCCCGAGCGCGTGCCCATGCCGCCGGGAGTCTGCACCGAATGCGTGGCATCGAAAATAACCGGAAAGCCAAGCTTGCGCATCGCCGGCAATGCGCGCATGTCGTTGACCAGATAATGATACCCAAAGCAGGTGCCGCGTTCCGTCAGCATGATGTCGTGATTGTCGGTGGCCTTGATCTTCTCGACGATATTGGCCATGTCGCCAGGCGCCAGAAATTGGCCCTTCTTTACGTTGATTACTTTACCGGTCTCGGCTGCGGCAACGAGCAGATCGGTTTGGCGGCAGAGAAACGCTGGAATCTGCAGCACGTCGCATACGGCAGCGACGGCCTCGCACTGGCCGGGTTCATGCACATCCGTCAGCACCGGGACTTTCAACTCCTCCTTAATGGAAGCAAGAATGTCGAGCCCTGCTTTCATTCCCAGGCCGCGGTAGGAACTGGCCGAAGTGCGATTGGCCTTATCGAAGGACGATTTAAAAATCAGCGCAACGCCAACGCTGTCGGCCGCATCCTTGATCTGGCGCGCCGTATCCATACAGTGCTTGGCCCCTTCAATCACACAGGGTCCCGCAATCAGCACGAAGCCATTGCCGCCACCAATTTTCACGCCCGACACGTCGATCTCACGCGTTTTCACGACCATCCATCCTTTCTACTTTTAATGAGTCCAGTGTGGGTAAAGAAAGTTTAAAACGAATCGTTTCAAACTTTCTTCCGTTCATTAACAACACTGGACTCAATAAGTTCGATCGGATTCTAGAATTTGGCGCCGCATTTACCAGTTTATCCGCACCAACAAATTTTCATTCTCCGGGGTATCTCTAAAATGGGTCTGACGTTTTCGCTCGGCAAAGGCAATTTGCCAAGTCCAGCAGGCTCGCTAGGATACGTTTTCTGAAAACGCTTTCACCGGAGACCACGCGATGGCGATGCACGTGCGCAGACCAACAGGCAACAAATTAGCCAAACAGCTCAGCAAAGCTCCCGAGGTTCAGACCACCGGCGTTTTCACCGGAACCGCCCAGGTCGGCGCGGTCCGCGGCAAGCGCGCCCATGCGCTCGCCGAAGAACTGCTCACGCGCGGCTGCCTTTTTATTCAGACTCAAGTCTGGGACGAAGCGGCTCGCGAGTTCCGCAAAGCAATTAAAATGGAACCCGATTACGCCGAAGCCTTCAACAATCTGGGGCTGAGCCTCCTTTATGCAAACAAGCCTGAAGAGTCGCTCGGCGAGCTTGAAGCCGCTCTTGAGATCGTGCCCGGCTGGTACATCCCGCATGCCAACCTCGGCCTGGCGTACCAGCGCTTGAACAAATATCCGGAATCGGCGGAGCACTACGAAAAATCGGTGCTCAAGCAGAAGAAGCAGCCGGCCGTCTGGCTGGCCTTGGGCGATGTGCTCGGCGCGCAGGGCAAAACCGATAAGGCGCTGGAAGCCTACGAGACAGCGCTCTCGCTCTCCTCCAATTACGCGCTGGCGTACCACCGCGTGGGTATGATTCACGCCCGCCGCAACAAGATCGACGAAGCGCGCGAGGCGCTCGGGCGCGCCGTCGAACTGGAACCGGACAACGCCGAAGCGCTGGCGGTGCTCGGCGCCATCGCGGCCCGGCGCGGAGAATTCAACGATGCGCAGAATTATTTTGCTCAGATTCCCGCCGACCTTGAAAAAATCCCCGTCGCCGCGACACGCGGCGTGCAGCGCCTGCAGACGTTCCGCAAGGGATTGACGCGCGCGCTGGGCGAACGCAAAGCGAGCATCACCGAAGTGCCGCCGCTGGCGCAGTGCTATTATGAGTTGGGACTGGCGCTGGTTCTCACCGGCAACGATTCCGGAGCCAAGGAAGCCTTTCACAAGGCCTCGGACACCGAACCGAACTGGGCAGACCCGCTCGTCTGGTTCGGATTCTATTCCGCTCTGGACGGCGACGGCGGCAGCGCCCGCAAATACTGGGAGACCGCACTGAAGCTCGAGCCCCGCAACGGCGTGCTGCGCGAGCAGCTCGGATACCTGTCCATGGCGATGGGGTTGGGCAAGGAAGCGGAAGCGTATTTCACCGAAGCCAACAAGCTGGGCCGGCTCATTCCCAAGGAAGACCTTGCGGCACTAGCGCAATAAGAGCAGTTATTGAGTCCAGTGTTGTTAATGAAGGGAAAGAAGACTTGAAACGAATCGTTTCAAATCTTCTTTATCCACACTGGACTCAAATAACAATTTGAGAAACTCACGTGGGCAGACAATTTGTCTGCCCACTTTTTTTCCCACGATTAGCGCACTGACCTATGCCCAGAAAACCATCACCCGAAAAACTGGAATATGCCCGCAAGATCGATGTGGCGTTAAAGGCCGCATACCCGGATGCGAAATGCTCGCTGACCTATCAGAACCCGCTTCAACTTCTGATCGCCACGATTCTCTCCGCACAGTGCACCGACGCGCGCGTCAACATGGTCACGCCGGCATTATTCAAGAGATACAAAAGCGCTAATGAGTTCTCCGAAGCCGATCCAGCCGAGCTTGAGAAGCTGGTCCAATCGACCGGCTTCTACCGCAACAAAGCCAAGTCGATTCGCGAAGCATGCCGCGACATCGTCGCGCTGCACGGCGGCGAAGTGCCACGCACGCTGGAGGAACTTTTCGCGCTGCATGGCGTCGGCCGCAAGACGGCCAACGTGGTGCTCGGAAATGCATTCAATACGCCAGGCATGGTCGTCGACACACACGTCGGTCGCATCAGCCGCCGCTTCGGCCTGACGCGCCAAACCGATCCGGTCAAAGTCGAGCACGAATTGATGGCGCTCTTTCCTCCACTGCGCTGGACGCCGATCGGTCACGAGATGATTCTGCACGGCCGAAGATACTGCAAAGCCCCGACGCCGCGCTGCACAGGTTGCCCGCTGCTCGACCTCTGCCCCTACCCCAAAAAGAATTTCAACGTGCTCGCGGTTGAAGAGTAAGCCCTTTTTTTGTGTGTGGGTGGGGCGGACATTCCTGTCTGCCAGAAGGTATGATCGAGCAGGCAAGACTGTCTGCTCCACGTAGACCTGCTTATTTTTCGGTACCGAAATTCTGAGGATGCAAGCCGGCCGAATCCGGCGGGTCGTTCAGCAATGCCGGATCCCCGTCGTTCTGTGGCGCGCTCTCAGGAAGCGCCGGAACTTTATCCAGACGTTCGAACGCCGCTTCGCACTTTTCATCATTTGCCGTCAGCGCATCCACAAAAACCTGCGAGCCGCGGTTGTCCTGAGCGTTGGCCGCCTCCTGAGCCATCAGCTTGCGATGATACGCTCCGATCAACGTTCGACGGCTTAGCATGCCGATCACACGCAGCGAACCCACTGGTCCGCGCGGCGCTTTAATCGCGGCCGAAATGGTGTTGCGTGACGGAGCGTGCGCGGGCAGGTTCCGCTCCACCACCGGCAGTTCATCCAAATTCTTCCGCGTAAAGAGCCGCAGCGCGTCATCCAGATTCATATCGGGCGTGACCGTGGCCACATCGGTGGTTCCCAGATCGCCGGCCACAACCAGGTGACCGACGGACTGCTCGTTCATGATCTGGCGAATGTCGCTCAAAGAGAAGATACCGATGAGACATTGATTCTCGTCCACGATCGGAAAAACCGTCGCGCTCGAACCTTTGATGCGTTCCAGCACGCGGTCGAAGGGCGTATCGGCGGTAAACATTTCGGGCTTGATCGAGTCGATCAGTAGAGCGTCTGAAACTTTGATCTCTTCCAGCACGTTGACTTGAAACTCGCCGCGATGCGCGGGCGAATCGGCGATGCCCGCGACCTGCTCATGATTCATGACGATGGAACGGCTGAGCACATACGCCGACGCGCACGCAAGCATCAATGGAACCAGCAGCCCGTACGAACCGGTGATCTCGCTGACCATGACGAGGCTGGCGATCGGCGTTTTCGTGCACGCGGCAAAGAGCGCGCCCATGCCGACCAAAATCATTCCCGCCGACGCGCCCGGCGTCAGCGCCAGGTACGATGGAAGATAGCCCGTCTCATCAAGCGCCCGGCAGAATCGCGCATACGCCGCGCCGGTCGCCCCGCCCAGAAAGAGCGACGGAAAAAGCAGCCCTCCACTTCCGCCCGATCCGCACGTCAGACTGGTGGCCACGATTTTCGCCAGCACCACCACCGCCATAAATCCCGCAAGCTTGAACGAGACCCACGGCCCGAGCCGCTGCGGCGACAACGCCTCCTCGAGCAGGCTCTGCATATATGCGTTGCCGCCACCCATGAGATGCGATGGATGTGACCCGCCAATCGCGTAACCCTCCGCGGAGTTCATCTGCCCGATACTGAAGATCATCGCCAGAACCAAAACGCCGAGGATTGCGCCACCCAGAGCGGGCTTGAGCCCTTTATGAATCGGCAACTGGCGGAAGACGTCATGCTCAGTCCAGCGCAGAAATTTGACAAACAGAAACGCCACGAAGACGCAGATCAGGCTCAGTAGTGCATAGTGCAGAAGCTCAAGCGAGTTTCCGCCGCGCGATGGAAATCCGATGATCGTATTGCTCGAAAAGTTCAGGATGCGGGCATGCCCCTCGGCCCCGGTGAGATATCCTTCGATGCCAGTGAAGACGGAGTACGCCGTGACCGAACTGATCACGCCGGGGATCACCGCGTCGTGCTCGAAATCCGGTTCGCGGTAGAGTACCTCGGCGGCAAAGAGCGCTCCGCCAAGCGGCGCTTTAAAGATCGCGCCGATTCCGCCGGCCAGTCCCGCAAGCATTAGAAGACGACGGTCGCGCACGGATAAACTCAGCACGCTGGCCAGCGTCGACCCGAAGCCGGCTCCGATCTGAGCGATGGGGCCTTCTTTTCCCGCCGAGCCCCCCGAACCGATCGTCAGGATTGAGCAGATGCCGTTGATCAAAGGAATGCGCGCGCGGATCTCGCCCTTCTCGCGGTGGAACGCGCGGATCACTGCGTCCGTCCCATGGCCGCGCGCATCCGGCGCCAGCCATAACGCCAGAAATCCGGCCAGGCCGCCGCCGACCATGGGCACGACCGCCAGCGCCCAGTACGGGTATCCCGGCGAGCCTGTCTTGAAGAGCCACTCCGTCAGAATTCCGTGTTCGACAAATTTGAGCGCCAGATCGAAGAGCAGCGCGCCGAGGCCCGAGACCACCCCGACGAGAACGCAGAGTCCGATCAGTCTGAACCAGGATTGAAGATGAAAAAAACTGGCTGCGCGTTCAACGCCGTTTGGGACCTTCGTCATGGCGATAAGTTTAACGCAACCCGGCGCCGCACGCGACGAAAACTGTCAGCGTTACGGCTTTACGACAAGCAACTTCGGCTCGCTGAATTCGCGCACCACTTCTTTGACGCCCTCTCGGCCGAAACCGGAGTCTTTCGTACCGCCGTAAAGCGCGGCATCGATTCGGAATGCCGTCGGAATATTGACCAGCACAGCGCCCGCATCGATCTCGCGATAGGCCGTCTCCGCGTTACGCAGCGACTGCGTGAATACACTGGCCTGCAATCCGTAACGCGATGCGTTCGTCAGCGCGATCGCTTCCTGCAAGTTCTCAACGCGCTTCAGAATGGCCACCGGGCCGAACGCCTCTTCGCAGCTTAATGGCTCGTCGGCCGGCACATTTTCAAGCAGCCATGGTGAAATCAATCGCTCGCCGCGACGCTCTCCTTTAATGAGCGTCTTCGCGCCGTGTGTGACCGCGCTGGCTGTCCATTTTTCGATGCGGTCGGCGGCAGAATTGTCGATCAGCGGTCCGACAAAAGCCTTCTCGTCGGCAGGATTTGCGCTGACCGATACTTCAGTAAGAATCTTTTCGGCAAGCTTCCGTTCGAATTGATCGGCCACCGCGCGGTGAACGAACAGACGCTGCGTCGAGATGCAGACTTGTCCCGCATAAATATAAGCGCCCACGCTTGCGGCCTTCGCGGCGGCATCCAGATCCGCAGACTCGTCGACGATCAGCGCCGCGTCGCCGCCCAGTTCGAGCAGCACTTTCTGGCGCGGCAGAGCGTTCTTCTTGATCGACCAGCCCGCACGCGCTGAACCTGTGAACGAGAGCGCCGAAAACGCATCGCTGGCACAGAGCGCCTGGCCTGCGGCCAGTCCGCCCGGCAGCACTTGAAACGCCGCAGGCGGCAGCCCGCTCTGCAAAATGATCTCTCCGAGAATCAACGCCGCGCCCGGCCCTTGCGGTGGCGGCTTGATTACGATCGGGCATCCGGCCGCAATGGCTGGAGCAATTTTATGCGCCGCGAGATTGAGCGGAAAATTGAACGGCGTGATGCCCAGCACGGGTCCGATTGGAAAATACTGGATGCGCCCGACCATCCCGGCGCCCTGCGGTTCCTGATCCGGATAAACAATCTCGCCAGGCAGTCGCAACGCCTCTTCGGCAGCGATCTGAAAGACACGCGCGCCGCGTTGAACCTCCAGCCTGCAGAGCCACATCGGCTTGCCGACTTCATCGCGAATGACCTCGGAAATCTCTTCCAGGCGCAAAAGAATCTGAGCCGCAATTTTCCGCAACGCATTGGAGCGCTGATCGCATGTCAACGCGCGCATCGCCGGAGCGACCTTGCGCGCCGCCTCACCCGCCGCGCGAGCCTGCTCGGCGGTGGCTTCGAAAACAGTGCTGACGGACTTGCCCGTCCAGGGCGAGAGGATCGACATCGCATGCGGGCTCTCGACCCAATTGCCGTCGAGGAGAATTTTGCGTGTGGTAGAGGCAGCCTCGATTTTTACAGGAGCAATTGTTGTAGCCATCGTAATTTTTATTCTCCACCAACG
>Ga0105047_10009992_pt1 | contig 15557 bp, 16 predicted proteins | sample MAT04_FD_78384 | JGI IMG/M metagenome (GOLD analysis project Ga0105047, IMG submission 78384) | Freshwater microbial communities from Lake Fryxell liftoff mats and glacier meltwater in Antarctica - MAT-04 (megahit assembly) | ecosystem: Environmental > Aquatic > Freshwater > Ice > Liftoff... | reverse complement strand
CTTGAATTCGCCGAAATACTTGGTGATCGCCGCCGTCAGCGTCGTCTTGCCGTGGTCAACATGGCCGATCGTGCCAATGTTGATGTGCGGTTTGTTCCGTTCAAACTTTGCCTTTGCCATGGTCGGGCACCCTCAGGTTTGGGGCCCGGCGACCGGGCCCGCTGCAGATGGGCGGCGATTTATGCGCTAAACCGGCGGAAATCAAGACCCGCCGACGGCGGTGTCAGTCGGTCGACGACGGGCCGGGCGTGGGTTTCGGCGTGGGCGGCAGGCCGAACCATTCGGGATTGGTCAGCAGCCAGGCCTCGACCTTCTTGGCGGCGTTATACGACAGAATCTCGATCTGTTTGGCCTTGTTGCGGGTGATCCCCGAACCGATAACCGTCTCGCCCGACAGCTTTTCGAAAACGTGCAGCTGCTTGCCCTTTTCGTTCAGCTTCTTGCCTGCCGCGTCATCCCATATGTTGACGGTGATCACCAGAATGCTCTTCGGCTTCAGCACCACCGGCACGCCGGGAGGGGCCAGCGCAAAACCGTCGATCGAAATGCCGAGGTTGTAGAGTTTGGTCCCCTCATACCGGCCGAACCGGTCGTCGATGGCCTTGGTCATCGCTGCTTTCCATTCGTCGCCCGTGGCGGGACGCGAAATCGGAACCATCTCCATCTTGTCGGTCACGACGATGTTCAGCCCCAGCGCAAAGTCACCCAGCGGAACGGGGGGTTCGGCCAGATCGTTGGTCTGGCAGGCTGCCAGCACCGACAGGCCGATGATGGACACGACGATACGCAGAAACGACATGGCAAAAACCCCGGAACGCGGCACAGTCGCCGCACACCTTCGCATAGCCGCTGCGACGCTCGGGCGCAATCCCGGGGGCATTGCGAGGCGCAGGACGCGCGCTATATCCCTGTCACAATCAAGGGAGCCCGGCCGATGATCGACGTCGAGACGATGGTGCGGGCCGATCAACCGGTTCCGGCGCGGGTGCCGTTGTCCAACATTCCGCGCGGGGTGTTCGGATCGTTCCGGGCCGGGCGCCGCAATGTGCTGGAACTGATCCCCGAACTGGCGACGCGGGCGCCAATCCTGTCGGGGCGGACAGGCAAGCGGTGGCACATGGTGATGGACCCCGAGGCGCTGCGCCATATCCTGCGCGACCGGGTCGACGATTACCCCAAATCCATGGTCACCAAGCTGATTCTCGAACCCGCCATCGGCGACAGCCTGTTCGTGGCCGAAGGCGCGCATTGGCTGTGGCAGCGCCGCGCCGCAGCCCCGGTGTTTTCGCATCGCAACGTGGCGGCCCTTGCCCCCGTCATGACCCATGCCGCCGAACGCGCGGCAGAGCGGATCGGGCGGGGGGTGGGCCGGGCTGTCGATGCGTTCGACGAAATGGTCACGGCGACGTTCGAGGTGATCTCGGACGTGACGTTTTCCAACGGCGACGGGTTTGACCGCGACTCCGTGCACCGCGCCATCGAGGATTACATCGGCAAGACCGCCCGCGTGTCGCTGCTCGATATCATCGGAGCCCCCGCCTGGGTGCCGCGCCCGCACCGGATGATGACGGGCAGCGCGATGCGGTCGATGAAAAGCTTTGCCGACGACGCCATCAACGCCCGCCGCGCCGAAGGGCCCAAGCCGGTGCCCGATCTGCTGGATTTGCTGATGGACGGCGAGGACCCCAAGACCGGCCGGCGGATGACCACGGCAGAGCTGCGCGACAATCTGTTGACCTTCATCGTCGCGGGGCATGAAACGACGGCGCTGACCCTGGCCTGGGCGCTGTATCTTTGCGGCTTCGATCCGGCCGTGCAGGCGGCGGCGCGGGCCGAGGCACAGGCGGTTCTGAAAGATCGTGCGGCGACGCAGGGCGACATCGCCAACCTGCCGCTGATCCGCCGGATCGTCGACGAGACGCTGCGAATGTATCCGCCCGCCGCCTTTCTGTCACGGACCGCGCAAAAGGCCGACACGCTCTGCGGGCGCGAGGTTTTGCCGGGCGATACCGTTGTTCTGCCGATCTATGCCCTGCACCGGCACCACAACCTGTGGCCCGACCCCGACAGGTTCGACCCCGGCCGGTTTGCCGACCCCAAGTCGATTGACCGGTTTGCCTATCTGCCGTTCGGCGATGGCCCGCGCATCTGCATCGGGGCCAATTTCGCGCTGCAAGAGGCGGTGATCATCCTTGCCACCCTGCTGGCCCGATTCAAATTCTCGTTGGTGCCCGGACGTGCGCCAAAGCCGGTGATGATCCTGACGCTGCGGCCCGAGGGCGGGGTCTGGCTGCAGGTGGAACGGGCCTAGCCGCAGATCCGTTGCAGCGACTGCCATTCGGCATCGGTCAACACCGGATTGGCCGCGCCCTGATCGGCGGCGCGGGCCTGCTCGGCGCGGTTGCCGGAACTGGGGTGCGTTGACAGATAGTCGGGCAGGTTGCCGTCGATCTTGTCTATCCGGTTGAAAAAGCTGGCAAGCCCAGCCGTTCCGATGCCGGTTTCGGTCAGCAGCCGGTGGGCAAAGGCATCGGCGGCGGCTTCGGCGTCGCGGGTGTAGGAGGCCGACAACAGGTGATCGCCCAGCAGCGCAATCACGAAACCGCCCGACGCATCGCCCAGCAGCAGCGACAATATGCCGGCCGATCCGGCACTGCGGAAGGCCAGCCGGGTCGGGTCGCGGGCCTGCACATGGCCCATCTCATGCGCCAGCACACCGGCGAGTTCGGCCGGGGACCCGGCCTCGTCAAGCAGCCCGCGCAGGATGATCACCTGACCACCCGGGGCGGCAAAGGCGTTGACCATCTCATGATCGAACACCCTAAGCCGCAGGTCATAGCGCAGGTCCTGCCCGGCGATCAGCTGTTGACGCAGGGTTTCCAGCGCCGCCTCGCCCGCCGGCGCGGTGCAGACGATCTCGGAGGACCCGACATTGCCCAGCGTCAGCGCCACCTGCTCTACCACCGCATCGCCGAACGCCACTTCGCGTTCAGGCGAAAGGTTGTTCGCCAACTGGTCCGAAAGGCGCGGCAACAGCACGAACAGGATCAGCCCGATCGCCGCGATGGCCCCCGTCAGCCGCAAGGCAAGACGTCCGTAAGTGCCCCGCCGCGTATCGACCTTGGCCAGACCGGGCGCTGTCGTGCGGACAAAATCCATCATCCCGGGGTCGCTGATCACCAGCCGCGCCGGGTCGCGCGGGGCTTCGTCGTCGGTGTCGGCCACCATCGTCAGGGTCATCGCCCCCGCCTGCCCCGGCAGCAGGCGCAGCCGGTCAAGCGGCCAGATCACGCCCTGGGTGCCCAGCGACGGTCCCTGCAGCCACACCCCCCGCAGATCGCGCGACGGGCTGACGATGACCACATGGCGGGTGGCGGTCAGCCCGTCGAAATAGCTGGCGGCCGCCGGTTGCATCAGAACGCGCCGCCGATATCCAGCGCATCGGCAAAGCCTTCGGCATCGGCGCCCTTGTCATGCTGGCGCTGGCGGATCTTTGACAGCGCTTCAAGGTTGGTGATTGTCAGCGTGCTGGTGAAATGCGCGAGAACCGGCTGGGTGATCAGCGCCATCGTCAGCGCCCCGGCAAAAATCAGCAGCACCAGATACGCCACCACACCGGCAATGATCAGCGCCAGCGGCGGCTCGGCCCCCGACACAAGCCTGTTTTCAAACAGGACAAAGCTGATGCCGCCCAGAATCGCCGCCACCACCCCGACGATGATCGCCACCATCAACCCGCCAAGCAGGTATTGCCCGATCACGGTGCCGGTGCGCGGGGCCGCATCGAACCCGATTTCGGGCCCCAGCCGCTTGTTCCGGGTCAGATAGGCAAAGCCATGCACGCGGAAATAGATCATTCCGACGATCAGCCAGACATAGCCGACAACCCCCAGCAGAATGGCAACCGGCGCGGCCAGCGCCGCGTGGGCGACGGTTGCCAGAACCGCTCCGGCGACGGCTGCCAGCACCAGAAGCCCGAGGCCGATGAAAATATGCTTCATGCTCCGGTAAAGCCTTGTCCAGGAGCCACCCTGCACAAACCGGGCGTCGCCGTAGAACATCCGGTCGGTCAGGTATTTCTCCAGCCGGAACGTCATCAGCGGTGTCAGCAGCCCCAGCGTCAGGATCGACACCACCAGCAACAGGATGGCCCGCCAGACATAGCCGCCCGCGCCATGGATCATGCCGAACCGGATGCCGCGAAACCGCGTCCGCGCCAGTTTGTAGCGCCGCGCCCGGTAGCCTGCGTAGAAGATCAGGGGCAGCACGGCAAAGAACGTCGCGTAGATCAGCACCAGCTGCGCCAAAACCTCGGCCTCGGTCCGCGGGTTGACGATGAACCGCAGGCCAAGCGCAAACAGCACCAGTTGCACGACTGCCAGATAGACGGCCAGGATGACGACCGAGACGAGGAAGCCCAGAAACTTTTCCAGGCCCGTGCCGGTGTATTCGAACGCATCGCCGTCCAGCCGGGTCGACCCCCAGATATACCGCCGCAACCGGGTCTTGCCCCAGAACCGGTAGATGCCAAGTGTGATCAGCGCCAGCAGGCCGGTGGAAAACGCCAGCCGAAAGATCGGGCCACGTTCGCCGGTGTAGCTGACCCGAGTTGTGCGGGAGGTTGAAAATGTCATGACTAAATCCTGCGCCCGTGAGCCTTCGCCCGGTTCAAATGGTTTTCGGTCAACAATTGCGCCGCGCCGTGTGACTGCCGTGACGCACAATCCTGCGCCCAGATACTTCACCGGCTTGGCCGTGAACGCAATCGTCAAGCGTGCCCACCACCCCTGATGTTTGCCGAACGGGCTCCTGCGGCCGGCGTCCCGCTCAGGTAAACCTGTTGTCCCTTGGAAATCCGCGCGGGGCCATGCGGCCTGCGGTGGCCCGTGCGGCCAGCCATTCGGTCAGGTCGGCTTCGGTGCGGGTGCGGCCTGCCGGGTCTTTCCACGACAGCCCGTTCGCCAGCGTGAATGTCGTGGCGTCCGACAACCCGCCGTCCTTGTAGCGCTGCAGGCGCACACCCTTGCCCCGCGCCATTTCCGGCAAGTCGGTCAGCGCGAAGATCAGCAGTTTGCGGTTGTCACCGACCACGGCGACATGATCGCCGGCCACCTTGCGGCAGATCGCGGTCGAGGCCCCCGCCGCCACCGTCAGCACCTGCTTGCCCGCCTTGGTCTGCGCCAGCAGATCGTCCGACAGCACCACGAACCCGTCACCCACCGACGAACAGATCAGCATCCGTTCACCCGGACGGTGAATGATCAGGTCAAGGATCTCGGCTTCGTTCGGCAGATCGATCATCAGCCGCACCGGCTCTCCCATGCCCCGCCCGCCGGGCAGGTTGGCCCCCAGCAGGGTAAAGAACCGGCCATTGCTGGCGATCAGCAGGATCTTGTCGGTCGTCTCGGCATGGAAGGCAAAGCGCGGCCCGTCGCCGTCCTTGAACTTCTGTTCGGCGTCCAGCGGCAGGTGCCCCTTCAGCCCGCGTATCCAGCCCATCTTCGAACAGATGACGGTGATCGGCTCGCGGTCGATCATCGCCTCCATCGGCAGGTCCTCGACGGCGCCCGCCTCGGCCAGCAGGGTGCGGCGCGCGCCCGCCCTGGTCGATTTGCCGAACAGCCGCCGCACCTCTTCCAGATCGGTGCCGATGCGCGCCCATTGCAGCGCCGGATTGGCCAGCAGGTCATCAAGATCGGCGCGTTCGCGCACAAGATGATCACGCTCGCGGATCAGTTCCATTTCCTCAAGCCGGCGCAGGCTGCGCAGACGCATGTTCAAGATGGCCTCGGCCTGCACGTCCGAAAGCTGTCCCTCCCCGGGCAACGGCGCGCGATAATCCTTTTCCGACGCCGCCCGGACATGGGTCCGGCCCCAGTTTTCGACCATCAGGGCGCGCTTGGGATCGTCATCATAGCGGATGATGTCGATCACCCGGTCAAGGTGCAGGAAGGTCAGCAGGAAGCCTTCCAGAATCTCCAGCCGCGCGTCGATCTTTTCGATCCAATGCTGACTGCGGCGCAGCAGCACATCGCGGCGGTGGTCAAGAAACGCCTGCAACACCTCTTTGAGGCTGCAGACCTTGGGCACCCGGCCGTCGATCAGCACGTTCATGTTCAGCGAAAAGCGGCTTTCCAGATCAGACGCGCGAAACAACTGCCCCATCAGCATGTCAGGCTCGACCGTCCGGCTGCGCGGCTCCAGCACGATGCGCACGTCATCGGCGGATTCGTCGCGCACATCGGCGAGGATGGGAATCTTCTTGGTCTGGATGATGTCGGCCAGTTTCTCGATCAGCCGCGATTTGGGCACCTGAAACGGTATCTCGGTGACGATGATCTGCCACATCCCCCGGCCCAGATCCTCGACATGCCATTTCGCCCGCACCCGGAAACTGCCGCGCCCGGTGCGGTAGGCCTCAAGCACTGTCGCCCGGGTTTCCACCATCACCCCGCCGGTTGGAAAATCCGGGCCCGGGATCAGATCGACCAGCGCCGCATCCGCAAGGTCGGGGTCGTCCAGCATGGCCTTGCAGCCCGAGATCAGTTCATCAAGGTTGTGGGGCGGGATGTTGGTGGCCATGCCCACGGCGATACCGGACGACCCGTTGGCCAGCAGGTTCGGAAAGGCCGCGGGCATCACAACCGGCTCTTCCAGCGTGCCATCATAGTTGGCCCGGAAATCGACGGCGTTCTCGGTCAGCCCGTCCATCAGCGTCTCGGCAATCGCCGTCAGCCGGGCTTCGGTATAGCGGCTGGCCGCCGGGTTATCGCCGTCGATGTTGCCAAAGTTGCCCTGCCCGTCAACCAGCGGGTAGCGGACGTTGAAATCCTGCGCCAACCGTGCCATCGCGTCGTAGATCGCCACGTCGCCGTGCGGGTGATAGTTGCCCATCACGTCGCCGCTGATCTTGGCCGATTTGCGAAAGGCGCTGGTCGCCGTCAGCCGCAGTTCGCGCATGGCGAACAGGATGCGGCGGTGCACCGGCTTCAGCCCGTCGCGCGCATCGGGCAGCGCGCGGTGCATGATGGTGGACAGCGCGTAGGTCAGATACCGCTCGCCGATCGCGCGGGCCAAAGGCTCGGCAAGGGTGACAGGCTCGGTCTTGGGATCGTCGGGACTATCGGACATGGAAGCTGTCTAATTCGCGCCCCCTGCCCGGTCCAGCCGGAAATGCGCGGGCCGGCGGGGCCAATGGAAATTGGCCACAGATATTCCCTGCACGGCCGGGCGAATACGTGGTAAACACCCGTAGTGGCGTGTGAATCGGTGTGCAACAGTAAAAGGTGAATGATGATAAGGCTGACTGTTTTATTGGGTGCCGGGTTGTTTCTGACCCTTTTGATCGCCGGACAGGACAATGGGCAGATGCGCGACGGACTGCGCCTCGCCAGTGCCGTGGAAGCGGCCCCGACGCTGCTGCCCGCGGCCACCCCTCTGGCCGTAATACCAGCCGCCGGTCAGGTGACCGAGGTCGTGTTCGTGCCGGCACAGCCCGTGGCACGGGTGGTTGAACCCGCACCCACGCCCGAACCCGCCGTGGTCGCGGCCAAAACCGCAGCGCCCCCGCCGATTGTCCAATACATCGCGGCCAGATCGGCAAACGTGCGCAGCGGCCCGTCGACCAGCGACCTGATCGTCGGCAATCTGCGGACCGGAGAAGCGGTTCTGGTGGTGCCGCAGGACGATCCGGTTCAGGGCTGGAGCCGGATCCGCATCGAAGGCGATGGCATCGAGGGCTACGTCGCCTCTCGTCTGCTGACAGATATCGAGCCTGCGACAGAGTAACCTGCCGGTTTGCATCCTGCGCCGCTTCGCCCTACCAAGGGTGGCGACACAGACAGGGCGCACCGATGGCAGGCAAGTCGATATTGATCACCGGGTGTTCGTCGGGCATCGGGCTTGATGCGGCCCGGGGGCTGGCCGCGCGCGGATGGCGGGTGTTCGCCACCTGCCGCCAACAGCCCGACTGCGACCGCCTGACGGCCGAAGGGCTGGAAAGCTTTGTGCTCGACTATGCCGACGAGGCCAGCATCACGGCCGCGGTGGCCGAAGTGCGCACCCGCACCGGTGGCACGCTGGATGCGCTGTTCAACAACGGCGCGTTCGCCTGCCCGGGCGCGGTCGAAGACCTGCCGCGCGGCGCGTTGCGGGCGATTTTCGAGGTCAACCTGTTCGGCTATCACGATCTGACCCGCCAGGTCATTCCGATGATGCGGGCGCAGGGTCACGGCAGGATCATCAACTGCTCGTCGGTGTTGGGGCTGGTGGGGGTCAAATGGCGGGGGGCCTACGTGGCGACAAAATTCGCCATGGAAGGACTGACCGACGTTTTGCGCATCGAGATGGCCGAAACCGGCATAAAGGTGATCCTGATCGAGCCGGGCCCGATCGGCACTCGCATCCGCGTCAATGCCATTCCGCACTTCGAACGCTGGATCGACTGGCAGAATTCGGCGCGGGCCGAGCAATACAAAGCGCTGCTCGACCGGCTGTATACCAGTCGGGGACCGGACAGGTTCGAGTTGCCCCCATCCGCCGTCACCGCCAAACTGATCAGCGCGCTGGAATCTCCGCGCCCCGCCGCGCGCTATTTCGTGACGACGCCGACCTATATCAGCAATCTGGCGCGTCGCCTGCTGCCGACATGGGCGCTCGATCACGTCTTGTCGCGCGGGTAGGGCTTCGCTTTTTGGCGGAAGCCGCCTAGATGATGCTGAACAGGGGGACAGGACCATGCTGCAGAACGACCCGATTTTCATTCTTGCCGTGCTGGCTTGCCTTGTGGTGTTGGTCATCCTGATGGTGGGCATCGGCGGCTTTGCCCGTGGCGGCGAGTTCCACGCCAAACATTCCAACCGCCTGATGCGCTACCGCATCGCGGCGCAGGCTGTTGCGGTGATTCTGATCGTGGGCTTTGCCTGGCTGCGCAGTGGAGGCGGCAACTGATGGTTATTCTGTCGAAAATCTACACCAAGACCGGGGATGCCGGCGAAACCGCCCTCGGCAACGGCGTGCGGGTGGCCAAGAACTCGGCCCGGGTGTCGGCCTATGGCACTGTCGATGAAACCAACGCGACGGTCGGCATGGCGCGCCTGCATGCGACGGGCGATCTTGACGCGGCGCTGCAGCGCATCTCGAACGACCTGTTCGATCTTGGTGCCGACCTGTGCACCCCGGACATGCATCTGGACGCCGATGCGAAATACCCGCCGCTGCGGATGATCGCGGCGCAGGTGCTGCGGCTGGAGTCGGAAATCGACGCGATGAATGACCGCCTGACGCCGCTGCGCAGCTTTATCCTGCCCGGCGGCTCGGCGGTGGCCGCCTACCTGCACCTGTGCCGCACGGTCTGTCGGCGCGCCGAACGCCTGGTGGTCGAGCTTGCGCAGGTCGAACCGGTGAACACCGACGCGACCAAATACCTCAACCGGTTGTCGGACTGGTTCTTTGTCGCCGGGCGCATCGCCAACAACGACGGAGCCGATGACGTGCTCTGGGTGCCCGGCCTGACCCGCGGCTCCTGAGGAACGCGACGTCCTGCCCCACTGACCTGTCGCATTTGGTCTGTTCGGAACCGGCCCGACGCGGTAACAGCAAGATTACAAGGTGGGCGGCCCTGACGGGCCCAGATAGGGGATTTGCGCCGATGAAGGTTCTGGTGCCTGTCAAACGGGTGATCGACTATAACGTCAAGGTTCGCGTCAAGGCGGATGGATCGGGCGTCGACCTTGCCAACGTCAAGATGTCGATGAACCCGTTTGACGAAATCGCCGTCGAAGAGGCGATCCGTCTGCGGGAAAAAGGGGTTGCGACCGAGGTGGTGGTGGTGTCGATCGGCGTCAAGCAGGCGCAGGAAACCCTGCGGACCGCGCTGGCGATGGGGGCGGACCGCGCCATCCTGATCGAGGCGACCGACACCGTCCAGACCGATATCGAGCCGTTGGCGGTCGCCAAGCTGCTGGCCGCCGTGGTGCGCGAAGAGGCTCCGGGCATTGTTCTGTGTGGCAAGCAGGCCATCGACAATGACATGAACGCCACCGGGCAGATGCTGTCGGCGCTGCTGGGCTGGTCGCAGGCGACCTTTGTTTCTGAACTGGTCATCGCGGGGGATGTGGCCACTGTGACGCGCGAAGTGGACGGCGGGCTGCAGTCGATCACGGTAAAGATGCCGGCCATCGTGACGGTCGACCTGCGCCTGAATGAACCGCGCTATGCCTCGTTGCCCAACATCATGAAGGCCAAGGCCAAGCCTCTGGCGCTGAAAACGCCCGCCGACTATGGCGTCGATGTCAGTCCGCGGCTGACGATCGTGAAAACTGTCGAGCCGGCAGGGCGCAAGGCGGGGGTCAAGGTGGCTTCGGTTGACGAACTGATTGCGAAACTCAAAGACGAAGCGGGGGTGATCTGATGGCCGTTCTTCTGCTTGCCGAAGTGATCAATGGCCAGTTGGCCACGGATTCGACCGCCAAGACCCTGAGCGCCGTCAAGGCCCTGGGTGACGTGACAGTGCTGATCGCCGGTGCGGGCGGCGATGCCGCCGCAGCCGAGGCCGCCGGGCTGCAGGGTGTCAGCAAGGTGCTGTTCGCCGGTGACCACGTCTATTGTCACGGCATGGCCGAACCGACTGCGGCGCTTGTGGTCGCGATGGCCGGCCCGTTCGATCATATCGTCGCCGCCTCGACCGCCTTTGCCAAGAGCGTGCTGCCGCGTGTGGCGGCCCTGCTGGACGTCATGGTGCTGTCGGATGTGATCGGCGTGGTGGACGCATCGACCTTTGAGCGCCCGATCTATGCGGGCAATGCGGTGCAGACCGTGACCTCGGCCGACGCCAAGAAGGTGATGACGATCCGCACCGCGACGTTCGACGCTGTCGGCATCGGAGCCGCTGCACCGGTCGAGAACGTGGCAATGGCGGCCGATGGCAGCCTGTCGACCTGGGTCGAAGACCGGGTTGCAGCCACCGACCGCCCCGAATTGACCAGTGCGGGCATCGTGGTGTCGGGGGGGCGTGGCGTCGGATCGAAGGACAGCTTTGATCTGATCGAGGGCCTGGCTGACAAACTCGGCGCCGCCGTGGGTGCCAGCCGCGCCGCCGTCGACAGCGGTTATGCCCCGAACGACTGGCAGGTTGGGCAGACCGGCAAAGTCGTTGCCCCCGATCTGTATGTGGCTGTCGGCATTTCCGGCGCGATCCAGCATCTGGCGGGCATGAAGGACAGCAAGGTTATCGTCGCCATCAACAAGGACGACGAGGCCCCGATCTTTCAGGTCGCCGATTACGGTCTGGTGGCCGATCTGTTCGTGGCTGTGCCGGAGTTGATCGAAAAGCTGTAGCGCGGCAACACTGCGCGCACCCCCGGCGGGCACCCCAACGGGTGCCCGTCGGCGTCACATCAGCCGCGACACCGCCGGCGTCAGCGCCCGCGCCACCTCGATATGCACCGCAGCACCCGGCATCTCGGCTGCCGCAGGGGCTTCGAGCGGGCCAAAACTCATGCCCGCCAGACCCTGCGCCCTGGCCTGCAGCGAACTGACCACCTCGACATAGGCGCGGGCCTTGGGGCGGATGGCCGCCACCATACCGGCATCGACCAGCACCGGATCGGACCGCAGCGATGCCTGCTGGCCCTGCGCCGGGGCGTGATCCGCCATCCACAGCAACACACCGCGCCCCGGCAGACGGCCCAGCAATTGCGACATGCGATCCACCCAGACCGCCCGCAACTCGGCCGCCACAAGATCGAACCGCTCGGCCGAGGTCGCCCGCAACGTGGTCAGCATGTGACGCGTGAAGTGGAACTCGGTAAAGTCGACGTCGCGATAAATTGACTTCAACAGCGGCGTTGCATGCAGAAACCGGTCGTTGCGGCGCGGATGCACGGCGTAATAGCGGTTCGACAGATTATGCGCCCCGACAATCTGCACGACGGTCACCTCGGCCTCGGCGGCCACCTCCATCACGCCGGGCTCGTTCAGATAGACATCCAGCCCGGCGTTGATGCAGCCCAGGTTGACCACCGGCAGCCCCATGGCCGTCTCGACCAGCGCCGGATAAGGCTGTGCAAGGTATTTGCCATAAGTCTCGGTTCCGCCGAGAACGGCAATATACGGCCGGTCGAGCGCCCGCCTCGGGCCCCGGAACAGCAGCCTTGACGTGCCATACCGGCACGGAAAATAGTCCAGGGCACCGCTGCCCTGAAAAGCATAGGCCATACCACCCACCCACATAAGTTTCACACCCGTCGATCAGGCTGCCCCACAAGCCTTTCGAATTGGCTAAACTGCGCATTCGCACAAAATCCTTCGGACTTTGCCGCGACGCAGCAGGGTTGCACAGGGTCTGCCGCCCGGCCTAAGGTGCGCTGCAACCGCAGGAGCATATCGCATGGAAATCCGGACCATCGGCATTGTCGGCGCGGGGCAGATGGGCAACGGCATCGCGCATGTCTGTGCGCTTGCGGGCTACGACGTGCTGCTGAACGACATCTCGCAAGACAACCTGGACACGGCGATTGCCCTGATCGACCGTAACATCGAGCGGCAGGTTTCCCGCGGCCGCACCACGCCCGAGGCCAAGGCAGAGGCTATGGGGCGGATCCGCACCACCTTGAGCCTGCCCGATCTGGGCCAGACCGATCTGGTCATCGAAGCCGCGACAGAGCGCGAGACCGTCAAGCAGGGCATCTTCGACACGCTGCTGCCCCACCTGTTGCCGCACACGATCCTGACGTCGAACACCTCGTCGATCTCGATCACGCGGCTGGCCAGCCGCACCGACCGGCCCGAGAAATTCATGGGCTTCCACTTCATGAATCCGGTGCCGGTCATGCAACTGGTCGAGCTGATCCGGGGCATCGCGACCGACGCCGAGACGTTTCAGGCCTGCCTTGCAGTGGTCGAAAGGCTGGGCAAGACAGCGGCGACCGCCGAGGATTTTCCGGCCTTCATCGTCAACCGCATCCTGATGCCGATGATCAACGAGGCGGTCTACACGCTGTATGAAGGCGTCGGCAACGTGAAGTCGATCGACGAATCGCTCAAGCTTGGGGCCAATCACCCGATGGGGCCGCTGGAGCTGGCCGATTTCATCGGGCTCGATACCTGCCTTGCCATCATGAATGTGCTGCATGACGGGTTGGCCGACACGAAATACCGTCCCTGCCCGTTGCTGACCAAATACGTCGAAGCGGGCTGGCTGGGCCGGAAAACCCAGCGCGGGTTTTACGATTACCGGGGCGACGTGCCGGTGCCGACCCGTTAGATCTTGTGGCGCAGGTCCAACGTGTGCTGGCGCAGCCAGGCCAGGAAGCCGCGCGGATTGCCGTCCCAGTCGTTCAGCACGTCGGCCGAAATCGGCTCGCCGATGACCGGGCGCTGCGGCTTGAACAGGCTGCGCTTGATCTCATACAGCAGCAAGCCCTGCCGCAGCGTGGCCGACACCAGATTGGCGATCTGATAGATCCGAGAGTTCTGCCCGGTAAAATAGATCGGCAGGATTGTCGCGCCCGAGCGGTGAATCATCTTGTGGGTGAATACGTTCCACTCCGCTTCGACTGCCGTGCCGAACCACGTCTCGGAACACGCCACGCGCCCGGCCGGAAACAGGATGATCACGCCGCCCCGTTTCAGATGTTCCATCGTCAGGGTCCGCATCTCGAGCCCCAGTTCGCGCGAGTTTGCCTCGTGCGGGAACGGCACCGGAATCATGAACTCTTCAACTTCGGGAATGCCGGTCAGCAGCGACCGCGTCAGAATCCGGAAATCCGGGCGCACGCGGTTGACAAGTTCGGCCATGATCATGCCATCGACCAGCCCCGAGGGATGGTTGGCCACCACCACAACCGGACCGGTTGCGGGAATGCGGGCAATCTCGGCGGCCGGGGTATCGATTCGGATCCCCATGTGCCGCAGCGCCTTGGGCCAGAACGGCGAGCCGTGGGGCGCGCCCGACTTCTCGAACGACCGGATCAGCATCAGCAACTGCACCTTGGCCGTCAGCCATTCGATCAGCCGGATCGACCCCGCCTTGAACGGATTCTTGAAGGTTCCGGCATAGGACAGCCGGCTCATGTCATATTTGCGCGGCTTCGACGCGAGGGCGGGCTTGGTCACACGCTGGGTCTGCGGGGTGTCGGTCACGAAGCGTCAGCCTTTTGATTCGCAGCGCGTCAGTAGTCTTCGCCAAACCGGTTGGCTACCAGCGCCTCCAGCGCACGGGCAAGCAGTTCGGCCTGCTGACCGCTGGTCTGTACCTCAATAGAACTTCCGCGCGAAGCTGCCAACATCAAAAGGCCCATGATGCTGTCGCCCGACACCGTCAGGCCGTCTTTTGTGACCGTCGCACTGGCATCGAACGACTCGACGACTTCCACGAATTGGGCAGATGCCCGGGCGTGCAGCCCCTTTTCGTTGACAATCCGCAGGGTCAACGCCGGTCCGGGCGTCACGCGCCGCCACCAAGATCGAGGCTATTGATATACTTCCGGCCCGCATCCAGTGCGGCCGCCACCGCTTCGGGCACCTGCAGATCGCGCGATTTCGCCAGTTTGATCAACATCGGCAAGTTGGCCCCATAAACGATCCGGCGCTCGGGCCCCCCTGCACAGGCCATAAGAGACAGATTCGAAGGTGAACCGCCGAACATGTCGGTGACCACAACCACCCCATCGCCCTGATCCACCTCATTCGCCGCAATGCAGATTTCGGCCTGTTTGCTGGCGCGGTCGTGATCATCCTCGATCGCGATGGCGCGCATGGCCTGCTGCGGTCCGACCACATGTTCGACCGCCGAGAGATACTCTCGCGCCAATCCGCCATGTGCCACGATCACGATTCCGATCACGCGCCTTTTACCCCGATACCGGTGGCTGTGATGCCACTTTGCGTTCCAGTTCCAGATGCCGTTTTGACACCGCCCAGCCGGCTTCTGCAAGCACCTTGCCCAGTTTTTCCGCGACAGCAACAGACCTGTGTTGCCCGCCGGTGCAGCCGAACCCGATCGACAGATGCGCCTTGCCCTCGGCCTCATGGGCTGGAAGAAGCATTTCGATCAGCCCCTGCAACCGCAAGAAGAACTCGGCAAACCGCGGGTCGGCCTCGACATGGGCCACCACGGCCGGGTCTCGCCCGTCCAGTGCCCGGAGCGCCGGCACCCAATGCGGATTCGCCAGAAACCGGCAGTCGAACACCATGTCCAACCCGCGCGGCAGCCCGCGCTTGTAGCTGAACGACTGCACCGACACCGCCAGATGCGGCGCGGTTCCGCCGTCGAACCATTGCACGATTTCTGCCTTCAGATCATGCGGCGACATGCCGGTGGTGTCGATCACATGATCAGCCCGCACCCGGATCGGCGCCAGCAGGTCGATCTCGCGGTCGATGCCGATCTCGGGCGTTTCCGAGGGCGCCATCGGATGCCGCCGCCGGGTTTCGCTGTAGCGCCGCACCAGTTCGGCCGGGGCACAGTCAAGATACAACAGCTCGAGCCAGACCCGGGGGTCGCGCGTCAACTGGTCGATCAGTTCGATCAGCGCCGAAGCGGCAAAATCGCGGTT
>Ga0105047_10009991_pt1 | contig 15558 bp, 17 predicted proteins | sample MAT04_FD_78384 | JGI IMG/M metagenome (GOLD analysis project Ga0105047, IMG submission 78384) | Freshwater microbial communities from Lake Fryxell liftoff mats and glacier meltwater in Antarctica - MAT-04 (megahit assembly) | ecosystem: Environmental > Aquatic > Freshwater > Ice > Liftoff... | reverse complement strand
GGCCGCAACGAAAGCGTCGAACTCGGCGCATACGCCGCCGCCCTCTGCGAAGGGTTGAGTTCGTCCCTGCTCGAAGACGGCCGCATCCGCATCGAGACTCAGTCAACGCCGGTGATGACCAACCTGGATGAGGCCGTCCCCTTGGGCTTCATCATCAATGAGCTGGTCACCAACGCGGTGAAACACGCCTACCCGGCGCCGATCCCCGGGGTCATCCGCGTCGCCGTCCAGGCCCTCGGCGAGCAGGTGATCGTCACTGTCGCCGATTCCGGATGCGGGTCCCCGGACACAGCCCGCCTGTTCGATACCGGCGGCCTTGGCATGACGCTGGTGCGCTCGCTGGTGGGGCAAATCCGGGGCGAGCTGCGGATCAGTGCGGCCTCGCCCGGCTTGGTTTTCGAAGTTCGGGCGCCCCTCAGCGCGCGTTCTCCCAACGCCAGTTTGCAGGGAAATCTATTCTGAGCTCCCCCAGCAGCGCCGCCTTGTCTTGGGACGCCCGCCTTTCGGCTGAGCCAAAGGTCTGCCCGGATCGGGGCGGCCAGGCGACGGCGTCGGCCTCCATATTGACGATGCGAGGCGCTGAGGGCGCGGTCACTGTGCCTACGGAACCGTGCTGGGCGGCTGGGTGTGGGAGGGGTAGATGCAGGCCTTGAAGCAATCCCTCCGTATCCGGACGGCATTGGGGTTCGGCCGGTGGGCCTGTGGGCAAGAGGCGGTGACCGCCCGCCCGCCGCCCTCGCCCGCCCCTGCACCCTGCGAAGCGGGCCTCAGCCAGGCTGCGCTTTATCCTCGACGGGCATGGACCCACGCCAACGGCGGAAAGATGAACGCCTCGTGCTTCGCCTTTCGGGACATCAACCGGAACGGCGTTTACGACCAGGGCGACCGACCGATGGCCAATGTCGCTTTCGTCGGCCGCAACGACCGGGGGTGGAGCCATCTGATGCGGTCGAACCCTTCGGGCTTCGCCAACTATCGGATGTCCTTGACCAACCGTGAGTGCGAAATCGTCGAGCCGGGCCTCTACACCTTTGAGCTGATCGTGCCGCCGGGATGGTCGGTGACAACAGGCAACGCGTTCCAGGGCCGCCGATTCCGCGGGCTCATCGGCGCCCCCGGGGACCTAGTCATGGAGTCGCTGCCGAGGCCGATCGGTCTCGCGCCCGACTTGGCGATCCAGGGCAGGGTCGAGGATTTGGGGCCCTTGACCGTCGTCATCCAAGGACCCGAGGGCCAGGAGGCCGCGGCGGAGCTTGAGGGGCCGGGGGCCTTCTCGGTTCCGGTCACGCCCGGGGCATGGCGCATTGCGGTGAGCGGGTCGGGCAACACGTTCCAGCGCACGATCGAGGTAGGCCTCGCGGCGCCTGTCGCCCTGTCCGCCATTCGCCTGGGCCGCGAGGATCCGCCCCCGGCGGGGCCCGATCGGACGCTCGGCTTTGACGACCTGGTCAGCACCGGGGTTCTGGAGCTGCCGAACGGCTATGGCGGCCTGAACTGGTTCAACTGGATCGCCACCCACCAGATGAACTACCAGGGTGAAGGCTACATCAACGGCTGCATGTCCGGAGAGTTCGTGGCCTACAACAGTTCCGGGCACCCGGCCGTCATCTCAAGCGATCAACCGTTCGACTTCGTCGGCGGCCACCTCACCGGCGCATGGCTGACCGTAGAAGGTGAAATCGTCCGCGCGAAAGGATGGCGACGCGACGAGCTAGTCTATGAGGACGCCCTGCCGCTTTCGGCCATGGGCCCGGTCTATTTCGCCGCTGATTACCGGGGCGTCACGCGGGTCGAGTTCGCCACTGATCACTATTGGCAGGTTGTCGTCGACGATATGACCTTCAGGCTTCCGTCATAGGCCCTTCAGCCGCGCTATTCGGTCAGCATATAGGGCGCCAGCTTGTGGAATAGCTCCTCTCGAGACGACACCTCAAGCTTGCTGTAGACATGCCGGATATGGGTCCGCACGGTCTTGACCGAGACCCGGAACCGACTTGCAATTCCTTCGGCCGTCAGGCCGCCGCCAAGAGCCTGGGCGATTTCGCGTTCTGCGCCGGTCAAGCCAAAGGCTTGGCTAAGATCCGCCCAGTGATATTCGAAGGTCTCGTCCGCATCATAGGCGGTCAGGCCGATCAGAGCGGCGCCCGGCAGGCGACGCGCGGCCAGGACCAGGTGATGGTCTTCCTGGTCCGTCAGGCAGTAGACCGATAGCCGAGCGTCCGAGCTCTGAATAAACTGGGAAAACTGTTGAGCCCGGGCAGGCTCCCGAGGGCGCACCGTCCCGTTTCGAAGCACCAGGCGTCCGCCGTTGGTCAGCATGTGTCGCGCGGCGGCGTTGCACCACCGAAGAGTCAGATCGTCTTCCAGGATCAGCCGTCCGCGCCGGTCCGCATCGAGCCAGCTGGCCAGCGCACCCTCGGACGTCACTCTGTCTTGAAGCCTGTTTTCATCTGCATCCATGGCTGCCCCCAGGAGGATGTGCCATCACTTACCCACAACACGCCCTTGACTTTTCCACAAGGCTGGCTTTCGCGCTAGGAAAAACGCGCCTAAGTGGCTCTGAACGGCGCTACTATACTGATCCGGTAGCTAACAAAGAATTCATTCTCCCAATAGGCGATCGATTCAAGTCAATCGACAATTGAGCCTTCCCTCTCCTGGCATAAAGCGTGCCAAGAATCTGCATCTCTACGCAATATGGAGGATGCGACCTTCGGGACGCCGCCATTAACCTCTCCTTAACGCTTGGTTGCACGGCCCGGGGGGCGATCCGCCCCATTTTGGCCCTGGTGCAAAAATGGGGGGTGTGGATGATATTACCCACAGGTGGTCGGCAGCCCCATGCGAAACGGGGGCTCCCCGTTCAACAGATGCGGCATTTCGCCGCATGCGTCTCCATGGCGCTTGCGCTTTGCGCCGCTCTTCCAGCGGGCGCTCAGGTTCCTGGGGAGTTCGTGGTCGGCCGGGACGTGCCGGTCCGTAACGCCGTCATCCCGGGGCCGCCTGGGAACTACATCGGCGTGCAGATGAAGCCGGACATGTCCGTCATGGACCAGGTGTTCGGCCCCGACGGCATTGGCGGCGGCGCTCCGATCACCGATGAAGCGGCCGCTGGCATCACCTCGAGCACGACCGCCAATGACGGCGCCGCAGCGCCGGCGGCGGGCCCCGCCGAGGGACTGGGCGCCGCCGACCAATATCAGTTCGCGGGCGGCTCGATGGAGTCCCGTAGCGGGCTCGGCGGCTCCATCGTCGGAGCGGTCAATACGGGCCTGGCCCCGCTGATGAGCGTCTCCCGCATTCTGGGGGGCGGCCAATGACCGACCGAAGCGCGCCCAGACCCCTCCTGCTGCTCCAAGCTGCGGCCGTGGTCGCCGTCTGGCTGCTGGCGGGGGACGCCCGAGCCCAGACTTTGCAGGACGAGCCCGGCAGGAGCCTGGACTCTGCTGTCCTGTCGGGCGGTGGAGCCGCGCCCGCGAGCGGCTCTATCAACGTCAACGCCGTGGCCGGGGTCGGCAACCAGCAAGCCAACGCCGTCGTCATGTCGATCGGCCGCTCCGCCGCAGCTGCTGGGCTCGTGATCCAGAATATCGACCCTCCCGCGCCCAAGCCGGCCGAAGCCGCGGACGGGCTCGAGCCGGACGGCGGCCAGACGGCATCCCCGGCGGGGGGCGAGGATATTCCCACGGACGTGGCCGCTCTTGAGGGGGACGATGTCCTGCCCCGCGATCGGGTCGCGGGTATCGAGGGGGGCGCCTTCGCCGGCGCCAGCGGCGTGATCGCCGTCAACGTCGCGGCGGGGGCCGACAACCAGCAGGCCAATGTGGCCGCTATCGCAATCGGAATCCGCGGTCCGGCCGCGGCTGACGCCCTGCTCAGCCAGACCCGCGCCGCACCAGAACCTGAAGGCGCGCAAGACGAGTCCACGCCCCGGGGAGACATCGCCACCGACTTAGGTGACGGCGCCTTCGCGGGGGCCAGCGGTCTGGTCCAGCTCAGCCTTCTGGGGGGCGAGAGGAACTCCTCCGCCAATACCTTCGCACTGTCCGTCGTGGGCCGTGGGGGGGAATGAGCCGCTCATGGCTCGGATAAACCTTGGGAGCTAAAACAATGCGTAAGATGATGTTGATGGGGGGCGCAGCTTTCGCGGCCCTTGCCATGGCGCCGGCCATGGCAAACGCCCAATTGAGCGCGTCCGGCTCGATCGACTACTCCAACCGGGTCGACGCCACGGTCGATGTCGACACCTATCTCGACAAAGACCTGACGCTGTTCGGCGGCACCCTGGCCCTGGGCCTGGTGGTCACTGACAGCGCCGCAGTCGCCATCGTCGACAACAAACAGATCCTGTCCGGCAATTCCGTGACGTTCGAAGAAGAGAACGAACTGAACGGCGAAAACGGCTATGTCAGCTCCGTTTACGGCCCGGGCTGGAGCGAATCCGGCAACGATCCGAACGACTCGCTGATCGACGGCGTGCAGGAAGGCAACATCCGCGTTGGCTTCTTCGCGCCGGTGATCAACAATGTCGCCGGAGCCAACATTAACGCTACCGGCAACGTCGGCGTGAACATGGCGGCCGGGCAGTTGAACGTCCAGGAGAACGTGGCTGCGATCGCCGCCTCGAACTACAATGACCTGAACACCGACGGCGCTGGCGACGTGACCGGTCACACCGGCGGCTGGGCTTCGGCCTCGCTGATCTCGCTGCAAAACTCCAGCGACAACTTCTACGGCGCCGTCACCGACGACGAACTGCCGGAAGATGATGAGGAAGCTGGCGGCGGCGGCAACAACTACCGCGACCGCAACACCGTCGGCGTCGCCGTCGTCGGCGGCACGGGCAACATCGGCCTCAACGAGGCGGCCGGCGCGTTCAACATGCAGAAGAACGCGCTTGTCATCGCGATTGTGGCCGACAGCGCCCTGGCCGAAGCCAACGCCGCGGTGATCCAAGCCTCCTACAGCAACGAAGTGGCTGTGCAGGACACGATCAACACCGTTCAAGGCGTGACCGTGACCGGCTCCGGCAACATCGGCGTCAACCTCGCCGCTGGCGTGGGGAACATGCAGCAGAACTCGCTGGTCATGGCCCTGGCCTCCGGCGCGGCGGCTCCTCCCGGACCGCCTCCTCCGCCTCCCCCCACCAATGGCGGCGGAAACGGCGGCGGCGACCCGAGCTAGCGGACGTCGTTCGGCAGGATGCTCTCTCCGCAGCCTGCCGGCAGGCGGTGGACGCGGACCCCAGCCATCCACTGCTGAAGGGGTGGAGGCAGCCTTCGGGCGGCCTCCACCCGCCCTTCCCTAACCCCGGAACCAACACAGCCATGACCGGACCGCGCACAAACCTGACGATCCTTCCGCCCCGCCTCATGGCGGGCCTGGCGGCGGGCGTCGCGCTGGCGACGCTGGGCGGATGCATGACGGCGCCGAGCAGCCAGGCCCCGATCCAGATCGGCATGATCTCGGAAGGGGCGGCCTATGTGGCCAAGCCGATAAAGAGCTGGAAGGACCTCAAGTTCGCCAATCTGGTGCGCCAGCGCACTGATTTCAGCTGCGGCGCAGCCGCCGTGGCGACCATTTTCAACTACGCCTACGGCAAAACCACCAGCGAGCAGCAGGTGTTGGTCAATATGTTGAAGGTCTCAGACGAGGCCGTCGTGCGCGAGAAGGGCTTCTCGCTGCTGGACATAAAGACCTACGTCGAGGCCATCGGCATGCGCGGCGAAGGCTACAGCGTCGATTACGCCGCCCTGGCCGAACTGAAGATGCCGGCCCTCGTGCTGATCAACCCCCGCGGCTATCGCCACTTCGTTGTCCTGCGCAAGGCCGACAAGGACTACGCCTATGTGGCCGATCCGGCCTTGGGAAATCGAGTCCTCAGCCGCCGCGAGTTCGAAAAGACCTGGAACGGCGTGGTCTTCGTCATCCTCGCCGAGGGCTACGACCCTGACACCATACTGCGCAAGCCGCCGCCCGCCCTGTCGGCGCGGCGCCTGTTCGATCAGCGCGCGCCCATCGCCAATGCCGAGCCCTACGATTTCGGGCTCATCTCCGCCTTCAACTTCGTTCTTTGACCGAGGATCGGGCCATGTTCGAGTCAACACCGACCAAACCCGCCGCCTGGGAGGCCTACGCCGCTCCGCGCCGCTGCAACCGGGGCGGCAGGCGAATGTTCGCCGTCCTGTTGGCGACCCTCACGCTCTCCGCCGGGACACCCTCTACGGCGGGCATGCCCTCGTCCGGCCTTGAGGGCCGAGGGGCGCGGGTGCCCGATGCGGCGATGGCCGAGATGCGGGGCAAGTATATCCGCCCAGACGGCGTCGCCTACTTCGGCATCCAGCTGCAGTCCACTTGGGAGAGCGCCTCGGGCGCCACCGCGGCGACCATGCTCATCTCGGTGGATTTCAATGGCCAGGCGGGCAATCTGAACGCGGCCACCCCCCGCGTCCTGGTCGGATGGAGCGGGGGATGCTCGGGCTGCTCCGATCCCTCGGTCGATCTTGGCCCGGGGGGATCCCTCGAGACGGTCACGGGGGTCGTTCAGAGCCAGCAGATCGCCGGTTCGGACAACCGCGTGCGCAATGACATGACTATCGAAATCGGGCCCATGGACGCCGGCGGCCTCGATGAGACCGGCCTGACCGAGATCGGCGGCAGCACCAGTTTCGCGGGCGGCTCGGTACAATTCGACTTCGCAAACAATGAGATCGGGCTGACGCTCCTCGGCGGTGACTCCGAGATGGTCCGCCAAGCGATCAACGGCGATGTCGGCCAGATGGCCCAGAACGTCGTCTTGTCGAGCGATTTCAACGACATCCGCAATACTTTCACGATGACCGTCGGCCTGGACCAATTCCGGCAGACGGAAATCGCCAGCGTCCAGAACGCCATGTCGGTCATGGCCGGGCACGGATTTTGAACGCCGCTCCACGGCAAGGGGTCAGTCGGAGGAACGACCATGGGTAGTATGAACAAACTATGCGCGGCGGCGGCCGTCGCCATCGCGGCCGCCGCCATAGGTGCAGCGGCCGCAGGGACGCCGGACGGCAGATTCGCCGTCACGGAGCCCGGTCGCGCAAGTTGCGAGGCCTACCTGAAGGCGCGAACCGACAGGTCTCCAGCCTTCGGCCTCTATCTGGGATTCATCCAGGGGTATGTGACCGCCGCCAACCGTTATGAACCGGACACTTTCGATCTGGCGCCTTGGCAAACTCCCCAAGCCTTCGCCCTGATCCTGGCCAACCACTGCCAAAGCGCACCCAAGGAAAGATTGGCCGCGGTGGCCCAGAAGCTGGTTGTCACCATGCGGCCGACCCGCCTCGCCGAATTTTCCGATCTGGTCCTTGTCGGCGAGGGCAAGTCCCGGCGCCCTGTCTACAAGGCAGTGCTGTCGCAAACACAAAACGCGCTCTTGAAGAAAGGCCTGTACCAGGGGCCGGTGGATGGCAGGTATAGCCCGCCACTCAAGGTTGCGCTGCAAGAGTTCCAGAGGTCAGCTAAGCTCCAGCCGACGGGCCTCCCGGACACAGCCACCTTGTGGTTGCTTTTGAGGCCGTGAAAAACGGCCGGAGAGTCTTGAACCGAACGTTAAGTTATTGGCGGCGAATATCGCCTGAGCAGGGCTTGGGCTAACCACATTGGGGGGAGCATTATGAATCAGCTTGTGAGTACCCGCTGGGTCGGAGCCGTTCTGGCGGCGAGCGTCGGCATGGCCACGCCCGCTGCGGCCCAGGAAGCCGCGGAGGGCGTCTCCGCCCTACGCACCGAACTCATGGACCTTCAGGCGGAGAACGCCCAGCGCCAAGCGAGGATCGACACCCTCGAGCGGCGGCTGCAAGCCCTGGAGTCGGCCGCCGGCCTCGGCGCGGGCGCCTATCCCGTGCCGGACGCGGCCCAGGCTCAGATGAGGGGGCGCGGCGGCCGGACATCCATGGGGCGGTTCGTCGGCACGGATGTGGTCGCCATGTTGCCCGACGAGCAGGGCGGATCGGGCCCGACCTCGACGCCTGACGCCTACGCCCGCACCGCAGCGTCCGACGAGGAGCCGCTGCGCAAGGAGCCGGCGCAGTCCCAAGCCGTGGCCACGGTCACGGAGGCGGAGCAGGGCTTTTTCTCTCGACGGTTCACCCTCGAAGCTGGGCTCACCTATTCCCACTTTGACGACGCGCGCCTCAACCTCAGCGGGTTCCTGGCCCTGGACTCCATATTCCTGGGGTTGATCAACCTGGAGGAATCCACGGCAGACATCGCTACTGTGGACTTCTCGGCGCGCTACCGGCTGACCGACCGGCTGCAGGTGGACGCCGCCATCCCGTATCTCTTCCGTTATTCGAACTACCAGTCCGGCGGCGCCGGATCGAGCGCGGCGGGGTTGCAAGAGGCCAGCCAGACCGACCACGGGATAGGCGACGTCAGCGTGGGCGCAAGCTACCGTCTGGTGCGGGAAAAAGCCTATTGGCCAGACATCGTCATCAACGCCCGGGCCAAGGCCCCCACGGGCCGCCACCCCTTCGGCGTGGAACTCGAGACGATTCCGGACTCCGGCGACAACCTGGCGATTCCGACGGCCCTGGCGACCGGCAGCGGAGTATGGGGCGCTTCCCTCGGCGTTTCGATGCTCAAGACGCTGGACCCGATGGTGATCTTCGGCAGCCTGACCTATTTCCGCAATTTCGAGAATGATTTCGACGATCTCGACGAGACGCTCGGCGACCAGCCCGGCAAGGCGAAACTGGGGGACGCCATCCAGTTCGGCGGCGGGGTGGCCTTCGCCCTCAATGACCGCTCCAGTCTCAGCCTGTCCTTCACCCAGCGGATCGTCGAACGCACACGCTTGACGCGAACTGGAGGGCGCCAAATCCGCGTCGTCGGCAGTCAGGCCAATGTGGGCGTTTTCAACATCGGAGCGACTTTCGCCTTGAGCAACCGCATCAGTTTGCTCACCACCCTGGGGGTCGGCATGACCGCGGACGCCCCCGACATGGTGTTCAGCCTGCGACTGCCATTTACGTTCTAGAGGCTCGGGGAAGAACTTTGAGCGAGTTCGCAACCTACATATAGAGTATATTATAGAATACTTTTCGCCGTTGTGCTGTAATCATATAGCTGAATATGAGCGATTTTTGTCGCCCGTTAGTTGAAAGTGGTTTCTATACCGTTAAAGTTGTTGCGGTATCCCGTCATGCTTGTTAGCGTTGGCCTATCAATAAGGCGCAAACGAGTAGACGGGTGCCTACATGATTGGACGCGTCAAGATTGCTCTTGTTGTTTTCGGGACTCGCCCGGAAGCTATCAAGCTTTGGCCGGTCATCCGGGCTTTGCGCGCCAGCGGCGAGTACCGTGTCGTCTCCTGCTCTACTGGTCAGCATCGCGATCTGGTCGAGCCAGTCTCGGCGTTGTTTTCGGAAACGTCGGACTACGATCTCAAGATCATGCGTCCAGGCCAGAGCCTGACCTATGTCGCAGCAGCGGTCGCCGAAGGCGTCGCCGGTGTGATCAAGAACGAATCCCCAGACATCTGCCTTGTACAGGGCGACACCACCACCGCCTTCGCCGCGGCCCTGAGCGCGTTCTACTGCCGAGTGCCGGTGGCCCACGTCGAGGCTGGCCTGCGCACGGGCGACATGGCCTCTCCCTGGCCGGAAGAGGGCAACCGGGTGATGATCAGCCGGTTGGCGGACTATCACTTCGCGCCCACCGCTGCGGCGGAGCGCAACCTGCTGGCGGAGGGTGCGGACCCCGAACGGGTCTTCCTCACGGGCAATACCGTGGTCGACGCCGCCCTGCATGTGCAGGCTCTGATTGCGTCAGGTCATCGAAACCCTGAACGGCGGTTCTCCGGGGTCGACGCCGAGGCGCCGGTTATCCTGTTCACCATGCATCGCCGGGAAAGCTTCGGCGGGCCTATGGAGCGTGTATTCCGCGCCCTGCAGCAATTCTGCGTCACCCATAACGTGCAGGTGTTGTTCCCCATGCACCCCAACCCCAGCGTGAGACGGGCGGCTCAGGATATCCTCGGATCCCAGCCTAACGTGCATCTGTGTGATCCTCTCGACTATGACGAGCTGATCTACATGTTGGGGCGGTGCCGGTTCGTCATCACCGACTCCGGCGGCTTGGTCGAGGAAGCCCCCAGTTTTGGCAAACCGGTTCTGGTCCTTCGCGACACAACCGAGCGGCCGGAATCGGTGGAGGCAGGCTGCGCCATTCTGTGCGGCGCCGATCCCGCCAGGATGACGTCGCTGGCGGACGAACTGCTGAAGGACGGGCGCCTATTCCGCTCCATGGCCTCGACCCCCAATCCCTACGGCGACGGTCGTGCAGCAGAACGCATCGCCGCCTGCCTCACCAACGCCGGGAACAACCGGCCCAGCCGTCCATCCAACATCGAACACCTCGGGAGGGCGATGTGATCGGATCGCATGTCTTCACCGCGCTGGCTATGGCCGCGGCCCTGTCCGCCCCAGGCTATGCGTTCGGCCAGGCCAGCCTGTCCCTGGCGGAGTCCCGATCGAACGTCACCGTCTACGCCGGAGGGCTGGACGTCACCAAGGGCTTCGAAAACCGCAACTACGCCGGCATTTTCTACAACCAGTATTTCGGATCCGTCGGAGTGCACGCCGATATCGTCGGTATCCGGCGCGAAGAGGACTCCGGCTTTGCGACGGTGGGGATGTCGTGGGACGCCGCCAAGGGCGTGCGGCCAAAGGTCATGATCGGGACCAGCACCAGCAATCTGGACATCCATCCAGAGGTGTACGTCTCCGCCCAGGCTCAGATTCGGCCAACCGCCGATACGCGGACCATCGTCACCCCATCGATCACCTACCGCAAGTTCCGCACAGGCGCGGAGGAGGTTATTCCTGGAGTGGACGCCGTCTATTATTTCTCCATTCCGGCCGACACCACGGGCTACTACGTGGCCCAGGCGGGGGCCAATGTGGTGCTCGGCGAGGCTGATGACACCGGCTACTCGGTGGGCATGGGGCTTCAGACCGTGCGCGCCAACGGGCTGTCGTTCGGGGCCTATGTCGAGGCCGGAAGTCTCGCCTACGACTCCCTTATCGGCGAAGGCGTACAGACCGACTTCTATTCTGTCCGCCCGGCGCTGGGCCTGCGCTTCACGCCAGAAACCGAGGTCTTTTTCCGAGGGGAGTACACGCACACCGACTTCTACGAGGCATCGGGCCTGCTGGTTGGCTTCAAACTGACGTTCTGACAGGCGCTGGGGAGCGGAATGAGCATAGTCGCCATCGCGATCCAGTCGGGCTTCCTGCTGATCTTCGGGCTGACCAGCCTTCTGACCCTGCTCTTCCTGGTGCGACAGGTGGGACTTTCCCTGTTGGTGGTGGGCCAGCCGCAGAGCAGTCCGTACAGTCGGGTGGTTCCTCTGGAGTGGCCCCGGGTCACGGTGCTGGCGCCGGCCCATAACGAGGAGCGCGTTATTGGGGACTGTCTCGGGCGCCTGATGGCGCTGGACTACCCCGCCGACCGGCTTCACATCCTGGTGGTGAATGATCGCTCGACCGATGGCACCGCCGCGATCGCTGAGGCCTGCGCCGCAAAGTCCCGAGGGCGCATGTCTGTGCTGCACCGGCCAGCGGGCGCCGCTCCGGGAAAGCCCGCGGCGGTGATGGACGCCCTGGCCGCGATCGACAGCGACGTGGTCGTTTTCTTCGACGCCGACTACCTGCCTGAACCGGCGCTGCTGAAAATGCTGGTCGCCCCCTTCATCGACCCCCAGGTCGGCGCCACCATGGGCCGGGTCGTCCCCTACAACACCGGCGCCAACCTCTTGACCCGGCTGCTCGATCTGGAGCGACGCGGCGGATACACCATCGACCAGGCCGGGCGGGCCCAGCTCAACTGGCTTCCGCAGTTCGGCGGAACCGTGGGCGGCGTGCGCATGCAGGCCCTGCAGGCGGTGGGGGGCTGGTCCTCGACCACCTTGGCTGAGGACACCGACTTGACCTACCGCCTCTTCCTCGGCGGCTGGACAGTCGAATATGTCGATGACGCTGAATGCTATGAGGAATCACCTGAATGCTGGACCGTCCGCTTTCGCCAGGTCCGGCGTTGGGCGTGCGGCCACGACCAGTGCATGTTCAAATATTTCCTGCCGGTGCTACGCGCCCGGGGGCAGCCGCTGATGCGGCGGCTCGACGCCGCCCTTGTGCTGCTCTTCTTCCTGTTTCCACCCCTGGCCCTGGTGAACCTGGGAGCGGCGCTGGTCTATCCGACCCTCTATGCCTATCCGCCGCTGAACTTCGCCATCGTTTCGGCGGCGCCATTCGTCGTCAGCTTCGGCAACTTCGCTCCCTATTTCCAGATCATGGCGGCGGTGCTCCGCGACAGGCAGCCGGCCGCGGCGACGATGCTGCCGCTGCTGTTCTTGTCGTCGACGGTCAGCATGCTGGCGGCCAGCCAAGGACTGCTGTTCGCCCTCAAGGGATTGGCCCGGCTGCCGTCCCTGGGTTGGGACAAGACCCGCCGCTACAGGAGCGCCGCACATGCATGAGGCGGCAGCCCCCCTTTTGCTGACGGCGGGCATCGCATTGGTCCATGCCGCCTATTTCCTGGCCCTCAAGGGGCGGGCGTCTCAGCAGACCATTCTGTTGCCGGCCATGCCCCCCGCTGGCCCGCAGCCCCCGTTACGCAGGAAAGGGCCATACTCCCCCAATAAGGGCGGCGCTGCGGTGCGGCGGCACGCGTCGCTGCGGATCGACGCCGGCCTGTTCCGTCGGCCCCTGATCTGCAGCCAGGACCTGCACGTCGCGGGGGACGCCGTATTCGACGGGGCGGTCAAGATCGAGGGGGACCTGCTGGTCACCGGCGGCGCCGTGTTCGAAGAGCCCGTGGTGGTCAACGGCCGCGTGCGGGTCACGGGATCGGCGACGTTCCGCGCCGGCCTGCTGGCCAAATCGGAATTGCTGATTGAGGGGCAGATGCAGGTGGGCTCGCCGGCCGGCGGCGGCTGGCTTTCGGCCCGATGGGTCCGGATCGACGGTGCGCTTTGGGTCAATGGCCGGCCCGAACACGCCAGCGCAAGTCTCCGGCGGGCGGCGGGCGCATGAACCGCTGGACCCACGCGGTGTTGCTATGCGCCCTTGGCGCGGCGGGCTACGCGCTCAGCGCCCAGGCCTTGCCCCATTTGATGCAGGCCGTGCTTGCGCTGGAATGCGCCAGCGGGGTTTTCACCGCGACCTGTCGCCTGGGCGAGGACGGGCCCTTGCGGACAGATGTCTATATAACGTCGGCTGCCGGCGCGGCCCTGGCCTGGGGCGGAGCAGCGGCGCTGTTCAGGCGGCGGCTGATCTATCCGTTTGTGGCGCTGTTCAGCCTGCTGGCCCTGGCGGCCATGGCCTATGACGCTGGCTTCGGCAATCGCTTGGTGGCCGGGGCTAAGCTGGCCAACGACACCTTCAACGTGTTGCGTTTCGTCATATTCGCCAGCTTCGTCCTGACCTTCGTGCTGCTCAGGCGCACGCCGCCTCGGGTCGTTCACGCCGCCGGTGCGATCGCCGTCTCCTATCTGGGCGCCCTGGCCTTCATGGCCGCATTTCTCTTCCTGCGAGAGCAGGTGATGGGCGCCCTGGAATTGCTTCTACTTTATGGCGCATACGCGTTCGGAGGCTTCACCGTGCACCTGATGACGGTCAGCCTGATGGTGGCGGGCGTGGATCTGAAGGCGAGACAGGGCGGCTTCGGGCCGTCTGTCACAACCCCCGTTAGCGGGGCGCCTCAATCGAGGCGATAAGCACTAGGCGCTGCTTGCCGGCAGGGGCGAGACGCGCCAGGCGCTCCGACCCGGCCGGGGCGGCGAAGACGGTCGGCCCGAGCAGGCCTCCACACACGACGCCTTCCATCGGCTCGCCGGCGGCGCCGCGAGCGGTGAACTTGCGTGCGTATTCACTCTCGTTGCCGCAGCCAGACCAAACCATTTCGCCGATGGCGACCTGCGACAGGCCGCCCTTTTCAACGGCGCCGGCGAAGTCAGGGCCGGACGTTGCGCAGGCCGACAGAAGGACCGGCAGCGCGAGCAATGCGATAGCGTGTTTCATGAGATCGCCTTGAGGTGGGCGCGCCGCCGCAGCGACGGCGCGGATCATTGAGGGTCCCTTGCCGGTATTGAAGATGTCTTAACTACCGGCAGCGAAGCGAAGACGCCCGGACGGGACGCCAATACCGACAATAGGGTCGGGCGATTCTTGGATGACTTGCTGCGGCGAAATGTCCGGCCCCGGAGACGTCGGATTGGGCCGTTTTGCGAGCCGACAGGGCCTCAGAGCCGATCGACGACGAACTGGACGATGCCCAGCGCCAGACCCACGCCGAGGGGTCGCGTCCCGCTGTGCGGGTGATCTAGGGCGTGACGCAAGGCCGCCTCGGCGTTCTCGCCAGCCAGGGCGAGCGCAGCGTCCACCGAACCGGTGTAGCGGGGCACCACGTCATCGCGTGTGCGCCAATCGGGAAAAAGCCCGCCGAAGACAGTCGGACCGGACGGAGCAGGTCCGTCGCCCGCGCCTCCGCGCGGACGCAACCCCGCGCCAGGGATTTCCGGCGCCAAGCGCCAACTGATCTCGGCGTCCAAGTCGCGGTCCGGCCCAGAGGCCGCCCTCACACGGTCCCGCAAATCCTGCATCAAGTCGGTCAATTCGTCATGCATCGTTTGCGATCCTTAGCGGAATTCAGAAGCGACGTCACTAGTTGCTCAGTCCAACGACTTTCAAATCCAAGCATCGTTTATTCTAACGGGCTCACAAAAAGGGATGAGCCTAAAGTTGGATACTTGGGGGTTAACCACACTTAGCACGCCGCCGATCAATACTAAGGATTCCCGGCATGGTGGTGCACGTTTTGCAGTTCCCCCACACGGAACCCCTGCGCAACCTTAACCACAACCGGACGGCTGTCACAAACAGTCGGCAAAGCCCCCAAGCCCCGGTCGCACCCATAGGGGCAGTGGCTTGCCGGCGCGCGCCCTAACAACCCTCAGGGGAGTCGTGATACGCTGAGTTGTAAAAACTACGATCCAGTATCTATCGGTAAGGATCGGCATATCCGGTTGCCTCATCCCTGTGTTCGATGAAACTTTGTCTGACCTATTACTCTTCGATGTGGCCCTTAAGCTCGGTCGCCAATGCCGTTACCGGGGCAAGACTGCCGGAGTTGAATATCAGCGGCAAAATGCCGCAACCTACATCGTGAGTATATCGCTCTCGCAGTGAGTTGGCCGGGCGCCGGAATTCAACGATCCCGCCGCTGACGGCCAGACCCTCTGGCGCGCGGCATTCTGACGCGGCCGTCAAGGTCGCCGCCGACGAAGGGGCGGCGCGCAGGATCGGGGCCATCAACTGCTTTTCAAGCCACGGCCCTCAGAGCAATCGCTGCCCCGCGCCGGTGGCGTGGCCCGGCTGGCCGTCGATCGCGCCATCCTGGCTTAACCGCAATTAAACCTGCTAGGCCCACCATGCCTCGGCATTGTCGCGAGGACGGTTATGCCGAAATGGGCTGCACGGCGCTGGTGGCGCGATGAGGCGGGATCGACCGCCGTTC
>Ga0105047_10009988_pt1 | contig 15560 bp, 8 predicted proteins | sample MAT04_FD_78384 | JGI IMG/M metagenome (GOLD analysis project Ga0105047, IMG submission 78384) | Freshwater microbial communities from Lake Fryxell liftoff mats and glacier meltwater in Antarctica - MAT-04 (megahit assembly) | ecosystem: Environmental > Aquatic > Freshwater > Ice > Liftoff... | reverse complement strand
TGGCACAAACCCTGCAAGTGCAGTAATGGCGGGCTTTAAAGTAGTGGTAACAAAGTGTGATGAAGCAGGCAATATTGACATGATAGATATGGCTGCACAAGTGGAGAAACACAAAGACAACCTTGCGGGCTTAATGGTTACTTACCCAAGTACTCACGGTGTGTTTGAAGAAACTATTAAAGATTTATGCCAGTTGATTCATGTTAACGGTGGGCTTGTATACATGGATGGAGCAAATATGAATGCGCAGGTTGGGTTGACTAGCCCTGGATTAATTGGAGCTGATGTTTGTCACTTAAATCTCCATAAAACTTTTGCAATTCCTCATGGTGGCGGTGGCCCTGGTATGGGACCAATTGGCGTTAACGATAAATTAAAACCTTTTTTACCGGGCCATGTAATTAATGAAGACGACGGACATCAGACAACGGACAACGGAATTGCAAACTCCGATAGCAATAGTCAAGCGTCTGTGGTCGGTGGTCAATTTCCTATTCACGCTGTGAGTGCTGCACGTTATGGCAGCGCAAGTATTTTATTAATTAGCTATGCCTACATAAAAATGCTTGGTGCAGATGGTTTAAAAAGAAGTACAGAATATGCTATTTTAAATGCCAATTATATGAAGGCAAGATTACAAAATGATTATAAAATTTTATATGCGGGTAAAAACGGTACATGTGCTCATGAATTTATTGTAGATCTTCGTCCGTTTAAAACAAGTGCAGGAATAGAAGCAGAGGATGTAGCAAAAAGATTAATGGATTATAATTTTCATGCACCAACGTTAAGTTTTCCGGTAGCAGGCACCATCATGATTGAACCAACAGAAAGTGAAGACAAGGCCGAGCTTGATCGCTTTTGCGATGCCTTGTTAAGCATAAGAAAAGAAATTGCAGCTATAGAAAATGGCACTGCAGATAAAGCAGATAATCTGTTGAAAAATGCGCCGCATACACAATTCATAATAACGGCAGACGACTGGAGCAAACCATACACCAGGCAAGAAGCAGCATATCCCTTGGGTTATGTAAAAGAAAATAAATTTTGGCCAAGCATAAGCAGGGTAAATAACACTTACGGTGACAGGAATTTAATTTGTACCTGTGAGCCTATTGAAAGTTATATGGAAGAGGAAGTGGTAAGTCAATAATGGATTTTGAAAATGAAAATGCCCTCAAATTGTGTGAGGGCATTTTTTTTATGATAAGCTATAATTTTTTATTTCATTATAAAGTGTATCTCGTTCTATTGCTGTTCGTTTTACTTGCTTAATAAGCGTTACTAAATCCTCGGTTGTCATGGTTGGAGTTTGTTCCTCGCTGCCTGCCATGCTATATATTTTTGTAGTATCATCAATTGTTCCGTCAATATCATTCACGCCAAAAGATAAGGTTAGTTGAGCATTTTGCCTTCCAAGCATGGGCCAATATGCTTTGAGGTGAGGAAAATTATCCAGATAAATTCTTGCAATGGCATACATGCGCATATCTTCTGTAACAGTACTTTCTGCTATATGACTCATATCGTTGTTACTGTTTCTAAACTTTAAAGGAATAAAAGTATTAAACCCTTTTGTTTTATCCTGAAGGTCTCTTAGTTTACGCATATGATCTACCCTATGTTCATATTTTTCAATATGGCCATAAAGCATAGTAGCATTGCTGTGCATACCTAAATTATGCGCCACTTCATGTATTCTTAACCAGCCTTCACCAGTTACTTTATCACCAGCAATTTCTTTACGAATATCTTCATGAAAAATTTCTGCACCTCCACCTGGTAATGATTGTAAGCCTGCATCTTTAAGAGCCTGCATTCCTTCTTCAACAGTGAGCTTTGCTTTCCTAAACATATAATCCAGTTCTACTGCAGTAAAACCTTTTACATGAAGATCCGGCCTGTGCGCATGAATTTTTTGTATCAATTCAATAAAATAAGCCATATTCATTTTTGGGTGAACACCACCTACAATATGAACTTCTGTAATAGGTTTACCATCATAACTTTTTACAATATCCAGCATCTGATCAATACTTAACTCCCACCCTTCTTCTTTATTTGCGTAGAGACGGGAGTAAGAGCAGAATTTACAACTGAACACACATACGTTTGTAGGTTCAATATGGAAATTTCTATTGAAATATGTTTTATCTCCATGCAGTTTCTCCCGAATAAAATTTGCCAAAGCACCTACAAACGGAAGGTCAGCTTTTTCAAATAATGTTATGCATTCCTCATCTGAAATCCGCTCTGTAATTTTTACTTTCTGTGCAATACTTTTTAACGAAGCATCTGAAGTTAAATTTATTAGTGTATCTATGGAAGCACTCATCTCTCTATAATTTTTGCAAATTTACGAAACATATTGCCTTTGTTATTTTTTATAAAAGAAGTCGTTTTCCAAAAAGGGAAATATAAATAATAGTAATACACGATTGTTTTGACAAAACATTTTATTGGCAGCAAATAATAATTTAATAACTTACGATTTCAATAAAGCCACAAAATTCTTCCCAAAAAAAATAAAAATGAGTATAAAGTTTCGACTGATAATAATGAGTTTTTTTCAATTTTTTGTATGGGGAGCTTGGCTTATCACAATAGGTACTTATTGTTTTAATGCAAAAGGATGGAGCGGTGCTCAGTTTGGAGCAATATTTTCAACATTGGCGCTTTCATCTTTATTTATGCCTGCACTTGCTGGTATCATAGCAGATAAATGGATGAATGCAGAAAAACTGTATGGCCTATTGCACATTTTATATGGAGCTGTTTTATTTTATGTGCCTTATGTAAACGATCCCGATACGCTTTATTATGTAATTTTTGCAGCAATGATTTGTTACATGCCTACTATCTCCTTATCAAATTCTATTGCTTATACTATTTTAAAAAATAACAATTATGATGTAGTAAAGGTATTTCCACCAATTCGTGTATGGGGAACAATAGGTTTTATTGTAGCTATGTGGATCACAAATTTATCTGGAAGTAAAGCAAATGCAAATCAATTTATCATTGCTGCTGTAGGTGCAATCATCCTGGGAATTTTTTCCTTTACTTTACCAAAATGTCCTCCACCAAAAACGATTGGAAAAAATGCCGGTTTTGTGGAGCAATTAGGATTAAATGCCTTCAAATTATTTTCTAATTATAAGATGGCATTATTCTTCATCTTTTCAATGTGTTTGGGAGCCGCTTTACAGCTTACTAATATGTATGGTGATTCTTTTTTAGACGATTTTAAATTATCTCCGTTATATGGCCCTGATTCTTTTGTAGTAAAATATTCAACCATCATCATGTCTATTTCTCAAATTTCTGAGACAGTTTTTATTTTAGCAATACCGTTTTTTCTTAAAAGATTTGGAATAAAAAATGTAATGCTGTTTGCAATGGTAGCATGGGTACTTCGTTTTGGATTGTTCGCATATGGTAACCCCGGAGATGGATTGTGGATGATTATTTTATCCTGTATTGTATACGGAATGGCTTTTGACTTTTTTAATATTTCAGGTTCCTTATTTGTAGAAACGGAAACAGATCCTAGCATACGCTCTAGTGCTCAAGGATTATTTATGATGATGACTAACGGTGTAGGGGCTTTGCTTGGTACAAAAATAAGTGGATGGCTCATTGATGAATATTACACAACTGCATCAGGCAAAGACTGGACTGGAATATGGCTGGCATTTGCTATCTACTCATTGGTAGTTGCCATATTATTTGCAATTTTCTTTAAACACTCCCACGAAAAAACGATTACCGTGGCAGAAGCAAAATATTAAAATATTGAAAAGTTTGGTACATAAAAACGCCGCTATATTATTACAGCGGCGTTTTTGCTTCAACCAAAAAAACTATTTTAAAGCTTCTATCTTTTTTACAAAATTAGCTTTAGGTTGTGCACCCACTAACTTATCTACCACTTCGCCATTTTTAAGGAAAAGTATTGCAGGAATACTTGTAATACCATAATTAGTAGAAATCTGAGGATTTTGATCTACGTTTAATTTTCCTACATTAATTACGCCTTCGTATTCTTTTGCAAGTTCTGCAATTACTGGTCCTATTGCACGACAAGGGCCACACCATTCTGCCCAAAAATCTACAACGGTTAATTTATCTGAGTCAAGTACTTCAGTTTTAAAATTCGAATCTGTGAATTCCAATGCCATAATAGTATATTTTAAATGTTTATTGTCTATTGGCTGATTTACGGCCATTTATTAAATTTAGTGTTGCAAATCTATAACCAGTATTTTTATTTGCTACAATGACATATCCACAATAGGAGGATAAGCAATTTTTATTTTTTTAACTGCTATGCTGTCAGTACAGTTACACCAATATCATTTCTGCTGTTTAAATAAAATGCCATATCATCATTCATTGTAAAACTTTTTTCTAATGTATAAAGACATATTTTTAAATTATCCTCAAAGTCTTTTATTAAAAATTTAAGCTGAGTTTTCCCTGGGTTATCTTTCACATTAGTTTCTAAAAATTCAATCATTTCCTTTTTAATATCTTCCGGCTGTATTTCAATTTTTACTTCTTTCGTTAGCGTAGATTTTACTGTTTCCAGCAAATGCAGTTTTGTTATTTTAAATTCATACGTTTCTCCGTTGTAACGTTGTTTAAAACCACCTTCCAACATTACAATGGCACCTTTTTCTAAGTATTTATTAAACTTTATATAGTCTTCACTAAAAAGTGCAAAGTCTGTTTTACCTGTAAAATCTTCTATGTGTAAAATACCAAAGTTTTTACCTGTTTTTGTAACCCTGTGCTGACCATCTGTAACGAGCCCTGCCATGCGAAATGTTCTGGAAGGTGGCACGGCATCCACCATATTTTTTATTTCAATGTAATCAGTGAGTGGGCTAATGCCGTAATGGGTCAATTCAAATTTAAAATCGTCCAACGGGTGGCCACTCATGTACATACCCGTTACTTCTTTTTCGAAATTTAGTTTCTCTACTAATTGAAAAGGTGAGCATTGACCGAGTTTTGGCGGTACAATGTCAGGCATTTGCAAATCTCCAAAAAGCGTATTGGCAGAGCCTGCAGCCTGAGACTGAAATACAGAACCAAATTTTACAATCTTATCTAATGCAAGCACATCGCCGGGTGCAGTAAAAAAATATTGCGCCCTGTGCATATCTTTAAAGCAATCAAAGGCTCCACTGTAAATTAAACTTTCCAATGTTTTTTTGCTCACTGCACGCAGGTTTACCCGCCGCACCAAATCAAACACATCTTTAAATTTTCCGTGTTTGTTCCTTTCTTCCACAATATTTTCGATGGCATTTTCACCTACGCCTTTCATTCCACTAAATCCAAACCTAATTTCGCCTGCTTCGTTTACCGCAAAACCATTGTTAGACTCATTAATATCAGGACCAAGCACTTTTAAACCCATGCGTTTGCACTCCTCCATATTGAAAGTTATTTTTTCAATACTTCCTGCGTGGTTTAACACAGCAGCCATATATTCTGCAGGATAATGCGCTTTTAAATAACCGGTTTGGTAGGCTACGAATGCGTAACAAACAGAGTGAGATTTATTGAACGCATATTGTGCGAATGCTTCCCAGTCTGTCCATATTTTTTCCAGCGTTTTTGCAGGATGACCTTTTGCACTAGCCCCTGCAATAAAATCGCCTTTCATTTTGTCCAGCGTTTTCCGATCCTTCTTTCCCATTGCCTTTCTTAAAATATCAGCCTGCCCTTTACTAAAGCCGCCGAGCTTTTGAGAAAGCAACATTACCTGCTCCTGATAAACCGTAATGCCATAAGTTTCTTCCAAATGTTCCTGCATCTCAGGCAAGTCGTAAGTTACTTCCTGCTTACCGTTTTTACGTGCAATAAAATTTGGAATGTAAGCCATAGGCCCAGGGCGGTATAAGGCATTCATGGCGATGAGATCACCAAATTTATCAGGTTTTAACTCACGTAAATATTTTTGCATACCGGGGCTTTCAAACTGGAATGTTGCATTGGTATCTGCTTGTCTGTATAAATTATATGTCTTTTCATCTTCCAGAGAAATATTATCAATTTCAATGGTTACGCCATGGTGTTGCTTAATAAGTGCTAACGCAGTTTTTAAAATGCTGAGGGTTTTTAAACCAAGAAAATCCATTTTAATTACGCCCGCTTCTTCAATAGAATTTCCTTCTATCTGGGTAAGCCATAGTTCAGATTCTTTGGAAGTTGCAACAGGCAATAATTCCGTAAGATCTTTTGGAGCAATAATGATAGCAGATGCATGAATACCGGTATTCCGAACAGAACCCTCCAGCTTTTCTGCCTCGTGTAATACTTTGGCCAGTTCATCTGTTCCGTTATAAAATTCCCGAAGTTTCTTTATTTTTTCTACATCGTCGGGTTGAAGTTGTTCTTTTTCTTCCAGTGATTTTTCTCCACCTTTTGCTGCTTCTTTTGTTGTGATGGGTGCAGTGAGTAATCTTTTTAAATTCATACCCGGTCGCTCCGGTATCAATCCAGATAATGCACGGCTTTGTTGCAACGGCAAATCCATTACCCGTGCAACATCTGCTATACTGCTTTTAGCAGCCATTGTGCCATAAGTAATAATTTGTGCTACCTGGTTCTTACCATATTTATCAACTACGTAATCTATCACTTTTTGCCTGCCTTCATCATCAAAATCGGTATCTATATCCGGCATCGATTTACGTTCGGGATTTAAGAAACGCTCAAAAAGCAGGTTATATTTTATGGGGTCAATATTGGTAATGCCTATACAATAGGCTACCACACTACCTGCAGCAGATCCACGGCCTGGGCCAATAAATACGCCTATTTCTCTGCCGGCTCTAATAAAATCGCTAACAATTAAAAAGTAACCTGCAAAACCCATCTCCCTTATTACACCCAATTCAAATTGGATTCTTTCTTCTGTTGTTGGTGTAAGTATTTGATAGCGGTTTTTTGCACCCGTCCAAGTTAAACTTTCGAGGTATTCATCCTGGGTTTTAAAATTGGCAGGAACGGTGAAATGGGGTAATAGAATATCTCTTTTTAAATCCAATAAATCAATCTTCGAAACTATTTCATTGGTATTATCAATGGCTTCAGGCAAGTCATGAAATACATCTGCCATTTGTTTTTGTGTCTTCAAAAAAAACTGATCGTTGGGGAAAGCAAATCGTTTTCCCTTTGAAGACAAGTCATCATCGCCATGCTCTCGAGATGCAGGTGTGGTTTGTTTTTCACCAGTATTTATGCAAAGTAAAATATCGTGTGCATTAAAATCTTCCTGCTCAACATAATGGCTATCGTTACTGCCAATAACTTTTACATTGTATTTTTTTGCAAATTTGAGGAGGATATTATTCACCTTTTCCTGATCGGGAATGCCATGCCTTTGCAATTCAATGTAATAATCTTCCTGAAAGATATTGAGCCACCATTTGAATTCATTTTCACCCTCTGCTTCCCCTTTTTTTAGAATAGTTTGCGGTACCAATGCTCCAAGGCAACAGGTAGTTGCTATTAATCCTTCATGGTATTTATGTATAAGTTGCTTATCAATTCGGGGGTATTTGCTGTACATCCCTTCTATATAGCCAAGCGATGTAAGTTTTACAAGGTTTTTATAACCAATATCATTTTTTGCAAGTAATATCTGGTGATGACGGGGATCTTTCTCTTCTTTGCTGAAAGTTTTGCGTGTACGATCAGTAGTTATATAAAACTCACAACCTACAATTGGTTTTACTTTTAATGTACCGTCATCATTTTTATGTTTATATGCTTCTTTTACAAACTCAAAAGCCCCAAACATATTTCCATGATCGCTTATGGCAATGGCCGGCATACCATCAGCTATTGCTTTTTTATACAGGTTTTTTATTGATGCTGCACCATCTAAAAGTGAAAATTGTGTATGTACGTGTAAGTGTGAAAAGTTCATGGAAGAATAAAAAATAACACTGAAAAAATGCAAATATCGTTTTAATAAAGTTCTATTCTACTTCTAAAAAGATATTAATACTTAAAAATTTAATCATTTTTAAAGAATGTTTTGTGTCTTAATATACAGAAAGTTTTGCAAAAAGTTAAATAGTTAATTGTGCATAAAATTATAGAATAGCAATAAAAATAATTTGTTAGCGTTTTGCCAATAGTACCGTATGAGTATTTATTTCCCCAAATGATTTGTAATTGTAACTTTCAATCCCTACTTTTGCGATCTGACGAATTGAAATTTATTTAATAATTGTTGTAGGACAAGATTAATAGATAGGAATAAAACAATAGACAAACAAAGAATTATAGAAGCACAAATAACAAAGGAGATAGTCTTATACGTGTAAACCAATATTTTACGTATGAAAAACTTACTGTTTGTTTCTGTTGCGCTAAGCGTTTTTACAGTTACTTCGTTTTCGGCATCAGCCCAGTTTAAGATGAATTTCTTAAAAGATATGAATCTCTTAAATGATGGAGTTGAATATGGTATAGCCAAATCTGGTTCCAAATTTACCACATCATTCAAAAAAATTCTTGCCCCCGTTTTAATGGCTACAGAGTTGTGCAGCACCATCCAGTTTAAATATGCACAAATCTTAAACAAAGATGTTGAATTGGTGACGAATAAGTCTCTTTTTAATTTTATAGATGAATGGTGGGCTACACGTTATAGATATGGAGGCACCTCTAAAAAAGGTATTGATTGCAGTAGTTACACAGGGCATTTGTTGAATGAAGTATTTGGGTTGGTTTTACCTAGAACGGCACGTGAACAATATGCTGTTTGCAGTAGAGTTAACAGAGAAGACTTGTTAGAGGGTGATCTTGTATTTTTTAATACGAGAGGTGGTGTGAGCCATGTAGGGGTTTATTTGGGAGAAGGATATTTTACACATTCCAGTTCCAGCGCCGGAGTTACAATCAGTAGTTTAGATGATAACTATTATTCAAAAAAATATATTGGTGGTGGTAGAGTAGGTGAGAATGATTATACAGCAAAAAATTTATAACGTTTTTCTTTTTGATTATAAAGAAGCCCCGACAATTTTGCCGGGGCTTATTTTTTGTTATATCTTTCTATTTTGTAATGGATGACTTATCTGCTTTCTTCTTTTTTATAAAATTATAAGCAATATTTATTTTAAAATTCCGTGTTTTAGTGAAACTGTAATTTTGCAATATAAAATTATTGCCGTAAGTGAATGTAGTGTTTTGCTGCGTAGTAAAAGGATCAACGGTTGATAATGTTACGATGATTGATTTTTGAAAAAACTTTTGTTGTGCATTAAAATTCATACTTACATTAGTTCGTACGGTGCCTTGTGGGTTGGCAAATCTATTGTAAGTAACGGCTGCTCCAAATTGGGTATTATTTTTAAGTGTGTAAGTATTATTAATATTAGATGTAAAACTAGCCCCATTTCTATAACGCAACACCTGCTTTCCAAACGCATCATACAGGTTATAACTATAACCTACACTCCCATTAATTTTTACATTTTTTGCAATACTGTATGCGCCCCATAAGCTAGCTTCGTATTCTTTACGGTTAGTAATATTTTGGTATGTAATAAAAGTTTTACCATCCGGCTGTAATGTTCTAATAGGAGCATATAAATTAAGCAGTACATTGTAACCAATACTTGCATTATAATTAATTTTCTTAAAATTTTTACCAATTGATGCATCAAAATTGTGTGCATAAAATGGTAATAGATAAGGGTTACCAAATCGTGTATTATATGGGTCTCCAATATCCACTGCGGGGTTTGTTTCATTAATACCGGGGCGCTGTAAACTCTTTTTATAACTTACTGAAAGAGTATAATTACTAAGCCATTTTTTGGTAATTAAAACAAACGGGAGATAACTAAAATAAGTTTTATTAAACTTATTGTTGAGCGATATATGATTAAACCCTTGCCCGGTATTTTCAATCTGTAATCCTATAGTGGCATATAAATCAGTTTTGTATCTGTATTTCAATGCTGCCCTTGTTTGCAATATTTTTTGTTTGAAATAAAATTCATTGTCAAAACCAAGCTGTGGTAAAATAACATTGGCGGGCTTTTTTAAATATTGAGCATCTAAATTGTTATAGCTATTGTTGTCAAAATAATTTGCACCAGTGCTAAAAAAATACCTGCCGCTGTCAAATGATTTATCGTAATTAATGCGAAGAGAATAATTTTTTGATTTGTTATAATTATTTTGAAACTGAGTAGAATCGATCCCCAGGGCTATCTGGTTAAGCCCAAAAAATTCTTGATGAAAGTCTCGTTCATTGTTATTGTTTGCATAAATAAGACCAGTGATAATTTTTAAAACACCTGTACGTTTTTTGTCTTTCCATAAATAACTACTGCTAATATTTACCGTATGATTTTTTATATGAGAACTGATAATCCTTTCATTAAATTTATACGCAACTAAATTCCTGTTCATGTTTTCAAATTCGCTTAACGAATTATTGTTGCCTACATTCGCATTATAGCTGATTGAAAAATTTACACTGTTATTCTTATTAAAATCATAATCAGTATTCCATCTTAAAGTAGGTTTAAAACTTTTATTTTTATAACTACTGGCAGAATTTAAAAAATTGGAAGAATCTGCATAATTGTTTTGTCGTTTGTAATAAGAATTACCAATAAAACTATTGTTAGAGATAGCCACATTAAACTGTGTAGCTATCTTATTTTTTTTGTAAGTACTTGCTAAACCTGTGCCTACCTCCCCTCTTGTACCATAAAAAACATTTGCTCTAAAAGTAAATCCTACTTTACCTTTTTTACTTACTATATTAATAACACCACCCCGCTCATTTGCATACTGCGGTGGAGGGTTTGTCATTACTTCTATTTTATCTATAAAACTGCCAGGCATACTTTCTAATAATTCCTGAAGTTGTTTTGAGTTAAGTTCTACAGGCTTATCATCAATTAATATTTTAACCTGCTTACCTTTTAAAAGGATACTGCCATCTGCATCTATTGTAACCAATGGAGTTTTTTGTAACAACTCATTTAAGTTATTAGAATTGGCCGCTGCTGTTTCCCCCACATTAAAAATAATCTTGCCATCTTTATTTTCTATGAGTGGCTTTTCCGCATATACAATAACTTCATCCTCAGTACCTATCTTATTTAACAGTGTTATTTCGCCTAAATTTAGTTCCATTCTACCCTCCTTTAAAATAATACTGTCTATTCGTTTGCTTGCAAAACCGATGTTAGAAATTTTTAGTGAATAAAAATTTGCCGATAGAGAATTAAATTCAAAGAAGCCATTCTTATCAGTTGATTTACTGAGGCACATATTGAGATCGGTTGTTGGACACAACTCTACAGTGGCATTAAAAAGTGCCTTATCACTAGATTGAAGAATAGTTGCTGATATAATTCCGGTAATTTTTTGTTGTGCTATTACAGAAATGGAGAAAAAGGATAACAGTAAAGTAAAAAATACACGTAACAATTTCATTGAAATGTAAAATAATAATTTACATGGTGTAAATGAAATTTTAAGAATGATAAGTTTTTTAATTTGTAATATGTTTAAAAATAAAAACCCCGTTCAAAAAAATGAACGGGGCTTTTAAAATATCTATGATTTAATTAAAAATTTCTAACTGTCATTTCTGTTCTTCTGTTTTTAGCACGACCTGCAGCAGTTTCATTATCAGCCACTGGCTTAGTCTCACCATATCCAGCAGATTTTAAACGAGTTTCAGAAACTCCTTTGTCTACAAGATAAGTTTTTACAGCACCTGCACGGTTATCCGAAAGAACTTGATTACTTTCATCAGATCCTTGAGCATCTGTATGACCATCAATATCAATCATTAATGACTCATCTTCTTTTAAAAGTTTTACAACTTCATCAAGTGATTTAAATGATTTTGGCAATAATTTATAACTACCTGTTGAAAAAAATACATTTTTAGCTGCGAAATTAATTCTTTCAATAACTTCTTTTGCAATTACCGGACAACCTTGGTTGCTTGCAGGACCTACTCTTGAAGGACATTTGTCTTCTTCGTCATTTACACCGTCACCATCAGTATCTGGTATTGGACAACCTTGGTAACGTGCAAAACCTTTTACAGTTGGGCATTTATCTAATTCATCGTTAACGCCATCACCATCTGTGTCAGGTATAGGGCAACCCTGGTATTTAGCTAAACCTGCAACATCAGGACATTTGTCATCAGCATCTGCTATACCATCACCATCTTTATCAGGACAACCTTGTAATGATGCAACACCTGCAACATCCGGACATTTATCATCAGCATCTAATACACCATCACCATCACGATCTAAAACAACCGGTGGTGGTGGTGGTGCCTGTACCACTGGTTTTTCTTTCGAAATATTTTGAGCTACACCAAGAGAGTAAAAAATATTATCTTTTAAAACGTCTTTGGTTAAAGCGAAGCGGTATTGCGTTTGAACAAATACGTAAGAGTTGCTTCTTAAATTTAACTGAACACCTAGTCCTGCAGGTATATATGCACCTAATTTCCCGGTATAATATCCACCACCAATACCTGCGGTTAAAAACGGAGATATTAAAGCGTCATCACCATATGGTCTAAAGTTTAAAGTGGGCTCTAACTCAGCACCAATTTGTTGATTATCTGAATTAAAATCTAATCTATCTTCTGATGCGTAATCATGAAATATAAGACCTGCTCTTGTAGAAAAATCAATTGTGTTTGTTAATCCTTTCCAATATGAAACTGAAAAGCCAAAATCCATATCCTCAATTCTAGTAAAAGATCTAGTTCCTGCAGTATTCTTTAATGTTACAGGAGTTTTAATGTCAAGTGCGTTGAAGTGAATACCAACTAAACTTCCTTTTTTAGAAGAAGAATATTTGCTATTCATCATTTGTGCAGATGCGCAGGTGACAACCACCAATAATGAAAGTAACAGTGTAAGTTTTTGTTTCATAAATGCTAATTTAAATTTAAAAGGTTATCTCGATAGTACCCCTTATTGATATAGTTTGGGTTTTTACAGAGCAAATGTAATGTCTATATTGGTACTAATCAAGAATTTTTAACAATTAAATAAATTAACTGCCGATTAAATATCAATATTTAATAGTAAGATATATTTTTTACTAATTATGCTGCATTTAATTTCCTGTTTTTTTTGAACTACAAAAAATAATCGCCTATATTTGCAGCCCAAAAACGAAGTTGAGGTCCGGTAGCTCAGCTGGATAGAGCATCAGCCTTCTAAGCTGAGGGTCATTGGTTCGAATCCAATCCGGATCACTAGAGTGGACAAATCGAAATTTAATTCGATTTGTTCATTTTTATTTTATCTGAAACCTTTTCCAGCCTTAAATTAGCAAAACATTCTTACACACACTGTCAGGTCAATCGTTAAACTTGATAAAACTGAGTTTACCGTAGTACATTAAATCAGTAATTTCTCATGCTATTGTAAAAACAGGAGGCTGTATTTATTACTACCGAACACACAAATCCATCATTATAATCAGTATGTTCACCAATGATATTGATTCGGCCGGGCGACCGAATTATTAAACAGTCTTCATTGTAAAATCAGTAAACTTTTTCTTGATATTTTTTACAATACTGTCCATAACATTTTCGAATTTTTTAAAAATGCCAGCCTGCCAAAAATTATTTGAGCATGGCTGGCCTTTACCAAAACAAAACGATTACTAAAAATAATTCTCTACCAAAAAATAGTGTACAATGCGGCCAGCACACCGCATATCATTAAAGCACCCACAGCAAAAGACGGACTCATTTTAAACATGCTCTTATCTACTTCAAGCCCATTTGGCTTAACGCCTTTTCTATTTTCGTACATGCTGATAAGTGCCATTCCAATCACACAAATTAAAAATACAAAACCCATTCTGTCTAAAAAAGGTATTTCATAAATACCATCGGCATTTGCTTTTGCAAAATTGAATTGCTCTAAAAATTGCAGGTTCATAAAACCCGGCAAAAATTTAAAAAACAGAGAGAATGCAAAACCACCTACAGTTGCAAACAAAGCGGCATTGGATGTTGTTTTTTTCCAAAAAAATCCTAAAATAAACATTGCGAAAATACCCGGACTTACAAAACCCGTATATTCCTGAATGTATTGAAAGCCACCTTTTTTATCTATTCCCATTAATGGTGCAATTACTACCCCTAAAATCATTGCTACGATAACGGTGATTTTTCCTACCTGCACCATTTTCTTTTCGTCTGCATCAGGCCTCAATCTTTTCTTATAAATATCTAACGTAAAAATGGTGGAGATACTGTTTACTTTGCCTGCCAGCGATGCTACAATAGCCGCTGTAAGTGCTGCGAACGATAAACCTTTTAAACCGGCAGGTAATAAATTTAATAAAACGGGATAAGCTTTATCAGGATTTAGTTCTCCGTTCTGCATGAGGTCTGTTTTAAAATCTCCCTGTTCGTGTAATACATACGCTGCAATGCCCGGCAGTACAACGATTACAGGCATCAACAATTTTAAAAACGCAGCAAACAAAATTCCTGCCCTTGCCGTTTTTAAATCTGCTCCCAATGCTCTTTGCGTGATGTATTGATTGCATCCCCAATAATTTAAATTTACAATCCACATGCCGCCAATTAAAACAGTTAGGCCGGGCAAGTCCATATAATTAGGATTGTCTTTTTCAAATATCATGTGAAAATGGTCATCAGCATGCTCCGTCATTAATTTAAAACCATTTACAACACCAGTCGTACCAAATTTTTCTGACACTAAATTCAATGCCAGATAAGTGGTAACCAGCCCGCCAAGAATTAAAAAGAAAACCTGAATCACATCTGTGTAACCAATTACTTTCATACCGCCGAGCGTAATAACAATTGCAAACATTGCAAGTACATACATACAAAGTGTAGTATTGATGCCGGATATACTATTTATGGCCAATGCACCTAAATATAAAATAGAAGTAAGGTTTACTACAACATATAAAAGTAGCCAGAACACCGCCATAATCATTGCCACCGTGCCATTATAGCGTTGGTTTAAAAACTGCGGCATGGTATAAATTTTATTCTTGAGGTAAACAGGAATAAAAAATATAGCTACCACCATCAATGTTGCAGCCGCCATCCATTCGTAAGTAGAAATAGCCAGGCCCATTTTAAAACCACTGCCACTCATACCGATAAATTGTTCTGCAGATATGTTGGAGGCAATTAATGAAGCGCCAATTGCCCACCAGGTTAACGATCCTTCAGCCAAAAAATAATCGTGCGAAGCAGAAACGGTTGCTTTCTTTTTTTTACGGTAGACCCAGTAACCATAACCGGCAACAATAATAAAATAAAAGAGAAAAACCAGGTAATCGTAGGTTTGTAAACGGTTCATAAGCAAGTTTTGGTGGTGGCTGTTGGTTAAATAAATCTGTTGATTATGTTCTCCATATATTCCTGTCTGCCGCTAATGGTGGCAGGTTCTCCGTGTTCAATTGCGTATGTTCTTAAATCTTCCAACGACAGTTTTCCTTCTTCGAATTCCTTTCCTTTTCCA
>Ga0105047_10009986_pt1 | contig 15561 bp, 10 predicted proteins | sample MAT04_FD_78384 | JGI IMG/M metagenome (GOLD analysis project Ga0105047, IMG submission 78384) | Freshwater microbial communities from Lake Fryxell liftoff mats and glacier meltwater in Antarctica - MAT-04 (megahit assembly) | ecosystem: Environmental > Aquatic > Freshwater > Ice > Liftoff... | reverse complement strand
TCGACACGTCGCAACGGCAGGTTCGGGCGCAAAATAACGATTCTGACGGTTGGTCAGTCTCAAATACTATCTTTTTATTCATGGTGCAAGAATGGGCAAATCGGATTTGCGATACCGACCCCCCATTAAAGCAAGAAACCCGGCAACCGAGGTTGCCGGGCTTTGCTTCTTATTCAGTTTTTATCGAACCCTGCTCAGGCGGCCATTCTGGCGCCGGCGGTGACGCCTGAAGCCGTGGCGGTGTAGGCGTTGATGGGGAGGGTGACGTTTGCGAACACGTCATCTTCCACTTCGCTATACGCTTCCCACTGGGCGGCGGTCTTGTAGCCCGTGGAGATCACGCCAGAGCTGATGTAGATGGCAGCGTCGGCGACCCAGCGATTGGCGACCGGGACATTCCAGATATTTCCGTTGATCGTCCGGAAGCTGTTCAAGTCCACATCGCGCACATAGACGGCTGCGTTCTGGTCGTGTCCGATCTCGAGATTCGGACTCACGAACAGGTTGCCCGTGAGCGTCACCTCGTGATTCATGTCCCCTTCAGTCGCCAGGAAGCTGCCGTTGCGCGACTGGTTGAAGGCCGTGTTGTGCGAGATCGTCAGATCGACGATCCGGCGATCCGGATACAACAACTGCCCGCTGGAATTCCGCGTCGTGTCGGCAGAGCGGACGCCGATCGTGGAGCTGCCTTCGTAGCTCAGGACATTGTCGCGCACATTGAGATGCTCGGTGCCCGCGCCAACTTCGATACGCGACAGTTGCGTGCGGTTGTTCTCGATCACAACCCAGCGCGTGCGGGACTCCGGCGCTGCCGACCCGTCTGCCCCACCCAGGGGACCGACGGCCACCGCGCCATAGGAGAGCGTGTTATCGGTGACATACACATACGACGCCCGCTGAATCGTAAGCGACGCCTTGTTGATGTCCTGCGTGTCTCCGTCGCTCTGACGAGCTCGGTTGGTCAGCGTGTTGTGCGCGACAGCAACGCGCTCGACACCCGCCAATCGCACAGCATGTTCGCGCGTCGAATTGGGGACAGTGTTGCCAAGGATTACATAATCCTCGCCCGCACCCCAGACCGCATATCCACGGACGGATGTGACGGTGGGTACGACATTGTCCTGGATGATGATGCCAGTGGGTCGCAGGTCGCCGTTGACGCCATCGCAGACATTCTTGAACGTGCACCCGAGGACCACGATATTATCGCCACCCGCGCGGACAGCCTTGCTGGTACCGGATTTGTTAGTGGTAGTTCCGTAGAGCGAATCGAAAGCGAGGTCCTTAATGGTGACGTTTCGTGAGAACCCGCGAGTCTGGATGATCTCGTTCAAAGCGAGGCTAGCGCCACGCAGCACCGGCTGATCGCCAGAGCCGTAAGCACCGATCTCGACGTCGTTGCCTTCAATGCTGTAAACAGTCGAAACATCGTATGTCCCGCCACGCTCGAATAGTACGCGAACGTTGCTACCCGTGAGCGCATCGGCCCGAGCAACAGTTCGCACTGCCGACGATGCCGACTGCCCGGTGTTGCTGTCGTTACCGGAAGGCGAAACGAAAATCGTCTGACGTGTGTCCTGCGCGACAGTCACCTGCGTGGTCGCAGTGTCGACGAGGCCAGCCTTGTCCGTGACGGTCAGCGTGATCGTGTAGGTGCCGGGGCTCTGATAAATGTGCCCGGCATTGAATCCGCTGATCTCATTGTAAGCACCCGCAGAGTCGCCGAAGTTCCAGTCAAAGTGCGCATCGGTGACCAGCCCGTTGACGAGGGTGGACGACAGCCCGTTGACGTGCACGCCCTGACCTTCAATCACGCGTGCCGATTTCAGTTGAATTGACGCGGTCGGCGCGGACGCATCACTCGGGGTCGGAGTGGGAGTCGGAGTCGGAGTCGGCGTAGGGGTCGGCGTCGGAGTCGGCGTAGGGGTCGGAGTAGGAGTAGGAGTAGGAGTAGGCGTAGGCGTCGGGATCGGGGTCGGCGTCGGCGCGAGGGTGGCCGAGTCGATCACGGTGAAGCGAGCGGTCAGCGTGTTGCCTCGTGTACCAGTCGCCCGGCTACCTGAAAATGCGGTCGCGGTGATCGTGTGACTTCCCAGCGACAGCTGACGGCCGGTGTAGCTGTTGTCGGTGTTTCCCCAAAGCGAATAGGGCGCGATGTTCTCCACATGATAGTTCGCATTCCCGTCCCACCCGAGCTTCACGCTACCGACGCTGCCGGTCACGTCGATACGAAACGCATATCCCTGAGCGCGCATGGCGGCCAGGTCGATGGTCTGCCCGTCGGTCACGGTCGCGACGCTTTCGCCAGTGGAGGCGTTAAGAAGCGAGAATGAACTGACCGCACCGGCAGCCGTCGGGGCGACGGTCGCTTCCGCGCGGATGCCCGCAAAGTTGTTGTCGGTACCGGGCCCCCCATTGAGTGAGTCTCTCCCGCCATTACCGGTGAGACGATCGTTTCCGTCGCCGCCCAGCAACGTGTCGTTGCCCGCGCCACCTGCAAGGGTGTCGTCGCCCGCGCCACCGCTGATGCGGGCTGGCTTGGCGATGCGCGTATCGACGGTGATCAGGTCCGCTCGCGTCCCGCCGGCAAAGTCCAACTGGCGAAGCTCTGACAGGCGCAGCGTACGCGTGTTGGTGTTAGCGCGAAGCGTGACGTCCTGCCCATCTTGCGAGAGGCTGGCGGAAATATTGTTGGATGAATCGCTGTCCCCGCGAACGGTTGCAACCCCGTCGGCAAAGGTGATCGTCGACATGTATCGGCGATCTTCAAGAACCTCGAAGACAGCCTTTTCGATCAACTGTTGTGTTTGGCTCATGCCATATGAATCGACGAGATTCAAGGGCAAATGAGCGCCCACAACCCCCAAAATCCCCCTTTCTACAGCTGAAAACAGGTCCGATAACCGAAACGCCCGGATAGATCGCACTATTTTAACGGGCGATAATGTGTTCGACTGTTTTACTGGGCTGATGGCCTGCGATTTATAGGTGGTGACGACGATCGTCGGGGGCGGCCCATGAAAAAGGGACTGGCCGATGGATCGGCCAGTCCCTGTATTGGGGCGCTCGCGTCAACTTTGACGCGTGATACACGCAATCACACTTCGACCGCACCGATCGCGATCCCAGTCGTCGGGCGACGCGTGCCGTAGCGATCGTACCAGACGCCTCGCACGGCAATCCCCGAGCGGGCAGCGGTGCTGGTGGCAGACGGGGCACCGTTGCTGGAGAGTGTCAATTGCTCGTAATGCTCGGTGCCTGTCTCGGCATACGAGGACCATTCGGTGACATTCTTAAAGCCCACTGCACTCGACCACGAGGGATAGACATAGAAGTACCCGTTGTCGGTTGTCGATCCGAATCGGCGAATGTCATACACGTTGTTGGAAATCGTACGGAAGCTGCCAAGGTTCGAATCGTTGACATACAACGCAACGCTCTCCCATCCGCCTGTCGAAAGGTTGGGTGCCGTGTACAGATTATTCACGAAGGTGATCTGATCGGGCTCTCGATCCATCACATACAGGAATCGCCCGATGGTGGCTGCGTTGTAACCGGTGTTGTTGGCGATGGTAAGATTGAGGATGGTCCGGGCCGCGTAGGCGCTGGAGCTTTGATCATGCTGTTCGACGATGATGCAGGATTCGCTGTCGACCTTGATGATGTTGTTTCGGACGAAGATGTTTTCAGTCCCTGCACCCACACGGAAGGGGCTGATGGATAGATCGTTGTCCTCGACGACAACCCAGCGCGTACGCGTGTCGGGCGTGCTGGTTCCGTCGGCGCCACCCAGCGGGCCGATCACCACGCCACCACGCTTGACGGTGTTGCGCGCGATGTAGACATACGAACCATTCTGGATGGTGACCGCACCTTTGAAGGTGTCGGACGTGTCACCGGGCTGGCCTTGCATCACGTTCTCAAAATTATTTCCGTAGATCAGCACGCGATCGGCTTCACTCAGTCGCAGGATGTGCTCGCGCGTGGAGTTGGGGCAGGAGTTGCCGAGCACGGTGTAATCGGAACCAGCCACCCATGCGAAGTAAGATCGCACGGACGTGACGGTCGGTGCGGAATTATCCTGAATGAGGACGTATTGCGGATGAAAGTCGCCCGCAAACGCGTACTTGACGTTGATGAACGTGCAGTTGCGAACTGTGATGCGATTGGCCCAGGGCTTGATGGCATTGGTCGCACCACTTTTGCTTGTGTCAGCGCCGTAGATCGAGTCGAAGGCCAAATCCCGCACGACAGCGTCGCCGGATGATTGATCGACACGAATCAGTTCGGTCAGACCGGTTGACGCCTGTCGCAAGATCGGCTGAGCGCCCGTGCCATACGCGCCGACGAGCACGTTGGTGTCTTCGATGATCAGTCCGACGCTGCTGATATCAAACCGTTCGCCGCGCTTGAAGAGGATGCGCGTGTTGGCGGTGGTCAGTTCACGGGCGCGGGCGACCGTGCGAACCGGCGCCGACGTGGAAAGGCCGCCGTTTGCATCGTTGCCAGCCGATGACACATACACCGTGCGACGGTTGTCGGCATTGACGGTGATCTGTCGCGTGGCTGTGTGGACGTTGCCCAGTTCATTCGTCAGCCTTAGCGTCACAGTGAACGTCCCGGCGGATTCATAGTTATGCGCTGCGTTAAACCCGACGAGCGTGTTGAACCGTGACCCGGCGTCGCCAAAGTCCCATTCGTACCGCGCGGTCAAGGCCGTGCCCGCACCGACCGTGGATGATAGCCCGTTGACGAACACCGTATTACCAGCGGTGATGTTCGTGTTGACCGTCTCGAAACGTGCGGTCGGCGTGCTGCCGGTTTGGACGACAGTTGTATCGATAATAGTAAAAGCAATCGACTGCGTTGCCCCGGCCTGTCCTGTTGAAGATTTCCCGGTTGCGGTAATGGTGTGCGATCCAACATTCAGCGCGGAAACCGGTGCGAGATTCGTCCCGCTGTCACCCCCGAGGCTGTACGGTGTCTGGGATTCCGTTCGGAAGTTCGCATTTCCATCAAGCCCGAAGACCACCGATGCCACCGCGCCCGCGGGCGTGGCGACGACGGCTAGGTTGCGCGTGCCGACTGTCGCGAGATTGATGGTCGCGCCAGCCGACAGCTGCGAGATCACCTGGTCGGTGTCTGCATTGTACAACGTCAATGAGCTGATCGACGGCGTGGTCGATGCTGTGACCACCGCGCCGAGGCTGACGAGCGTGTCTGTCCCGGGTCCGCCGTCGCCGGTGTCGGAATCCGAGCCTCCATCGACGTAATCGTTGCCGGCCTCGCCGTGCAGGACATCGTTTCCACTGTCGCCAAACAGACTGTCCGGTCCATCGCCGCCATTGAGCAAATCATTTCCACTGCCTCCCCACACGCGATCCTCACCCGCGCCGGCGTTGACGGTGTCATCGCCTTTGGCTCCGTACACAGTGTCATTGCCTGCACCGGCATTGATCGAGTCGTTACCCGTGCCGCCATACAACGTGTCATTCCCTGACCCACCTGCCAGCGTGTCGTTGCCCTCATTACCCCAGACCTGCAACGGCTTGGTCAGTCGTGAATCAACAGTGAGACGATCCGCCAGGCTACCCAGGCGTACGTCTATCCGGTTGACCGTCGACAATGCGACCGTGCGCGATGCGCCGTTGTCCGACGCCGTCACATTTAATCCATCACTGGAGATGGTGATGGCAGCGGTGTTGGTTGAGGAAGTATCGCCTTGGATGGTGAGGACCGAACTTGCGAGGGAGACCGATGCGAAAAGGCGTCGCGATTCAAGCAGTTCGATGAGTGATGAAGAGGAGACCGCGCGGGCGACGGCAACCTGTGCCGGGAGATCGTTATGCGGGCGCTTTGCGAAAGTGAACTGACCCAGGGCGTGATCAACCCAACCAGCTGCGCGAGCAACATGAGAGGCGATGGAAACACTGCATCGGCGAAGAGCTTTTCGCTTCGTCATTACACATCCTCGTAATATGCGATCCTTAACGCACGACGACTTGTGAGGAAGTCCAAACCCTTAGACTTCGTCGTCGCAACCCGATGCACCCAAATACAGGACGTCACCCACCCGCCACAACCCGGATCAAGCGGAAAAATAAAAAAAACTTCAAATCACAGTCTGAATCTTTGAAAACGCGCAGATGCGCGGCACTAAAGCACAGATGCCTGCAAAGCGCGCGGAATATTTTTTCATCTTTCTGTTTTTTCGCTAAACATTCGGATGAGAAAGGGACTACAGATTTGATGCGCGCCAAATTGTGCGGCCAACGATCGTCAAAAGTCCTTCCCGTAGCACGGGCTTCCTGCCGGTGCATAACGGAGTTTTGCTACGAGTAAGTACGCTGTTTAAATTCAACGCTCATCGGCAGGGGCTGGAAGCCCGTGTCACGGGAAAGTGTAGAATGACCGCCATCGAAGGAGTTCTGAAACATGGTTGAGATCAATGTGGTTTACGCGGGAGACTTACGCTGTGTGGCGACGCATCAGCCGTCGGGCGTTTCTCTTCAGACTGACGCGCCCGTCGACAACATGGGACGTGGCGAAAGTTTTTCGCCGACCGATTTGCTCGCCACAGCGCTGGCCACCTGCATCCTCACGACGATGGCGATCGTAGCCCGCCGACATGGGATAGAACTCACCGGTGCGAAGGCTCAGGTGGTGAAGGGCATGGTCTCGCAGCCCGCGCGTCGCGTGGGACAGCTGACGGTCGTCATCACGCTTCCGATCGACCTGCCTGCCGACCGACGCGAATCATTGGAAGCTGCCGGTCGGAATTGTCCGGTCTATAAAAGCCTTCATCCCGATATCGAATTGCCGCTTCGTTTTGACTGGGGAGTCGCGGTCCATCAGTAGGTGTGACCCGTGCAGGTGCGAGGTTCAACGGATGGCCTGCAACGGAATCGAAACCACATGCAAAGGGAGCTTTGCTGCGAGGCGATCAGGCGCTGCGCTGTTTCATGGGCAGGCGTAGTTGTCGGGCTGCGGGCGATGATGGTGCGGGGCGGGTGCCTTGCGCATCTGTGGGCGACATGAAACCGGCGTCGACGGAATCGCTCCATCCGTGTCGTGGTGCGTTGTTCAATACCACACCGACGAGCGTCGCGCCAACACTGGTCAGCGCCTCACTGGCCGCCACCGCCGTGGCGCGATTGGACAGGTGCGTGTCGATGACCAGCAGCGTGCCGTCGCACATGGCACCCAGCACGCGTGCATCGGTTCCACGCGTAACGGCTGTCGAATCAATCAGGACGTAATCGTATTTGCCCGCCAGCATATTCAGAACATCCGACAGTTCCGGACTGTTAAGTAATTCTGATGGGTCGGCAGCCACCGCGCCGGCAGGCATTAAGTCGAGCGAATCGATGTCCGTGGCCTGCGACGCATGTTCGATGGAATCATTTCCCTGCAGAATGTCGGTCAACCCCACGCGCCCGTCGACGCCAAAGATGTCATGCAAAATAGGCTGGCGGAGATTCGCATCGATCAGCAAAGTTTTGTGACCGGCCTGGGCAAACGCAATCGCAAGGTTGCACGCAACCGCCGTCTTCCCCTCCCCCGTGGAGGGTGAGGTGAGCAGGAGCGTTTTCATCTCCCGATCCCGTGTCCCGAAGGTAAGCTGCGTACGGGCTGCGCGATACGCATGTGCACCCACCGATTCGGCAGCATTGCGTACATGCAACGCCAGCGTGTGGATCGGCTGACGCTCCATGCGCGGAATCACCCCAAGCAACGGAAGCTTCAACGCCGAGCGAAGTTCTTCGATCGACCGAAATCGCCTGTCAAGGAATGTCAGCCCGCTCCCCAGGAGCAGTCCGACCATCAATCCCTGGAACAGCGCAACTTTCTTCTTCGGGCTTACGACGCCCGGCACGACCTTGGCATCCTCGATCACGACAACATTCATCGGGGGCGTGATCTCGTCAACGTTGATGTCCTTGATTCGCTCGTCGAGGACATCGATTGTTTTTTCAACGCGCGTGACATCCATCTGCAGGCGCATCAGCTCCGCTGACTTGGCGTTCACTTCAACGGCAACGCGCTGCTGGGCATCGAATGCGTCGCGCAGCTGGTCGAGCTTTCGCTCGGCAGCGGTCGCCCGTTGTTCGAGCGTCGAGACATAGGCCAGCTGAAATTGTTCTATCCGCGCAGCCAGCGCTTTGAGGCTTGGGTGGTCGGGCAGGTACTGCTGGCGGGCAAGTTTCTGCCGCTGTTGCAGGGTGAACAGGTCGGAACGCAATTGTTCCACATCTGTACCGGCAAGCGTGATGGCGTTTGTCGCGCGTGCTTCGCGCACCTTCCGTCGCGCAACAATTGTGTCGTCGTCGATCGTCGTGGACGATTCCTCAAACGACGCCATCGCGTTCATCACTTCCAGCTGCTGGGCGGTGACAGCATCCGCGAGGGTCTGCAACTGCTTGAGCGCGAGGTTGTCGCGCGGGTCGGCCGATGTCGACACGCCCAGCGCAGCGTTGCGCTGAAAGGCCAGCATCGCCGCCTGCTTGGACTGCAGGTCCTTCTCTCGCTCCTCTTTTTCGCGCGTCAGGTTGTCCAGCAGATCCTTGGCCGACGACTGCTGCTGATGCTTGATGTGATCCTTATACGCCTCGACGACCGCAGCCAGAATCTGCTGCGTCTCCTCTTCATACGGACCGTCAAACGTGACGGTGATGATGTCATCTTCCTTGCCCACCGATGCATGCAGACCCGCTTTCAAAGCTGCAAAGGGCGCGTGCTCGAGCGTCAGCAAGTCCTTGCATTTTTCCCACGCGCGATGAAAGACCGCAGTGGAGCTGATGACGACCGATTGCGTTTCCAGGTTACCGGTCGCGACGTGCGCGTCGCCGCGAACTGCGGGGGCTTCAATGAAAATCGATGCGGACGAACGATAAATCGGAGTGGCGATGAAGTATGCATTGACAGCGGCCGCGGTGACGCAGACGCCTGCGCAGGCGGCGACCAGCCATTTGCGCCGCCAGATCTGTTGCAGGATGGCCTTGCCCGGCAATTCCAGCGCGTTCGGCGATGCCGTTTCCTCGCCCCCGGTGATTTGATGCATGTGCTGCCGATTCATATCGCTCCCAAGGGCAAGGCTTCAGAACGCCACCCACACCTTTTGATCGCCCAACTCCCCATCACTCTACACCCGTTTTACCGAGAGTCGCAAACTTTCCGATCCCGGTCATCCTTGTCGGGCGCGTCGTTTCGGTGGTTGGGCAGGGGATGCCAGTTGTATAGACGAGATAAAGCAGGGGTAAGGTTATTCTCGGACGTGACGGGCAATCAGCCCTTTATACAATGAAGACAGGGCTCGCCCCAGATGCGTGGGTGAAAATCGCATGCGCACTGCCTGCACCGCTTGCCCGCCGAGCCGCTCGCGCAAACTGCCATCCCCCGCCAATCGCGCAAGCGCGACCGATAATGCGTCGATGTCCCCCGGCGCGACAGTCATCGCGCTGACTTCATTTTCCACCAACTCCGCGGCGCCACCCGCCGCCGCGGAGATGACCGCTTTTCCGCAGGCCATTGCTTCGACAATGGTCAAACCGAAGGGCTCGGGTCGCGTGCTGGCATGTACCACGACGTCCAGCGCGCGGTAAACGTCGGCTGTGTCTGCTTGGAAGGGCACCAGCCGCATGCGCTGATCGAGGCCAGCAGCGGTGATTTGCGCCGATAATTCGCGGGCCGACCATTGCGACCCGGCCGTCGCATAGATCGGTCCACCGACGATGTAGAACAGGACGTTTCTATTTCCCAAGCGCTCGGGCAGGCGCGCTGCGGCCTGTATGAAAATGTCGTGACCCTTCCACTTTGCATACGTAGCCACCAACCCGATTCGGATGGGGTCACTCAACGTTGCGGGCACGGGCCTGCCAGTGCTGGTGGTTGCAAGTCGATCCAGAAAACTGCCATCGACCGCCTGGGGTGAAAATCGCTTGATATCGACAGCATTGTAAAGCGCGCCGATCGCCAGGTCGGGCATGACGCGGCTCCAGTCCTGCTTCACTGATTCAGAGACGGCCAGCGCATGGCTTGCCGACCGCGTCTGCCGTTGCAAGAGTCGGCGGATCAAACTTCGATTGGAGATGTAATCATGCAGATGCCAGACAATGGGCGCGCCGGCATACTTGCATTGAGCGAGCATCAAGTGCGTCTTGAGGTTGTTCGAATGAATAAGATCGGGTGCCAACGCGTTCAGGCAGGCGCGCAGCCGACGCAGACCAGCGCGATAGGCGGGGATAGCCAGCATCAATCGGATCAGCGTGACCGCTTTTCCGAGCGTGCCTGTCGCCTGGCTGTCACCGATGCCGGTGGCGCGTTGGCCCATATCGACAATCGTGACGTCCACGCCGATCTTCCGGGCTTCGTCACACAGCGGTCCCTCCGAACCACAGATCAGGTGTAATGACGCATCCGCATCGGCCTCACGAACTGCAGCGAGCATCGTCAGCAGGCTTCGCTCGGCTCCGCCGATCTGAGAGAGAAGATTGAAGTAACAAAGCTTCATGAATGGGTCGTATGCTCAATGATGCAGCAGATTCTCATACGCTTGCGCAATCACCCTCGCGTGCTCGGCCCACGAATATCGCCCGGCCTGCGTGAGCTTGACCGAGAGCATGGGGGCACGGGAAATATTCTCCAGAACGCTGCGAACGGCATCGCTAAATGATGGGACGTCCGCAACGGGGCAGTAGAGCGCAGCGTCGCCTCCGACTTCGCGCAGCACGGGGATATCCGAGGCCACGACCGTCGCCCCGCAGGCCAGCGCTTCAACGACGGGGAGTCCAAATCCTTCTGCGTCGCTGGGTTGCAGTACGGCTGCTGCGTGCTGATACAGCCGAGCCAACGTTGCGCGCGACACGCCGGTCATCACGTTGATCTGCCCGCGTAGCGACATCCGGTCGATCATCCCATCCTGCTCGGCGGTGAAGGCGCCACCGGCCTTTATGAGTTGTACCTGCGGATGCGTGCGGCGCACGTCGGCAAGCACGTTGAGCAGCACATCGATCCGCTTTCGCGCGATGCAACTTCCAACATGAAGCAGATAAGGCTGACCAAACAGCGAAGACGAAGCAGGGTCGATCTTAAACTCGGGCGCGATACCCAGCGGGCATTTTACCAAACGATCAGCTGGTAACAGCGCGTGTTCGAGGATCTGCTCGCGAATCCCCTCAGTCGTGTAGAACACCACCGCAGCCTGCTGCAATCCTCGCAAGATACGACGCGTCATGGCGCGGAACCAACGCGGGCGCGGGTCGCTCGGTGGGTCGAGCACGGATCGGAAGGTGTCCAGGTCATGACAGAACACACCCGCACGACGCGGAGGCAGCGCGTGGACGAGTTGCGCGTAACTGTGATCGACAATGTGAAACGCGTCGAACGTCTCTGACAATCGACCTGCTGCACGCGGATACAAAAGCATGCGATTGATCAGGCGGTCGAGGTTGCGTTGCCCGGTGAGACGTCGATAGCGCGACGCAACGGCCGTCACGTCACACCCCTGGGCGGGGAGATTGTTTACAAGCATCTCGGCGCAGAGGTCCATGCTCGGCCAACCCTCTTCGCGAAAGTCGGGGAAGACACCGAGTTTGAAGCGCTGGGATGGGTTCATGTCACCCCCGAAGAACGCGCGTCGAGTAAATCCCGGGCGAAGGCAAGATGTTGTCGGGCAATCACCGGCCATGCGTAGATTGTGCGCGCGCGATCGCGACCAGCTCGGGCGAAGTGTTTGCGGCGATCAGGATTGTCCAGCAGATCGCCCAACGCATCACGCCAGGCATCGGTATTCCCTTCGGGTACGACGTACCCCGCATCGCCGATGACATGCGGGATCTCGCCGCTGTTGCTTCCGACGACGGCAAGCCCCGTGGCAAAGCCTTCGACCAGCATCCTTCCGAATTGCTCTCGCCAGCGTCCGGTTGTCAGGCTCGGCGCGCACAAGATGTCCATCGCGTTCAGATAGGCCGGCACATCAGCGTGACCCACGTCGGTGCAGATGCGCACGCGGTCGGGATAACGCGCCTGCAACTTTCGCAAATCCGGCTCCATCGGGCCTGCCCCAACGAAGAGCGCACGACATTTAGAACTGAGTGCTGCGATGACATCCATCAACAGCGCAACACCTTTTTCAGGGATGAATCGCCCGAGATATCCAACCACAGGCGGCCCCTCCGTCGCCCACCCCAATCGCGTGTGGATCGCCAACCGGGCCGCGGGATCGGGTGCGAATCGGTCGACGTCCACCCCCGGTGAAATCAACCGATGCGGCCGAGACGCATAGACCGGTCGCCTCGCCAGCGCGTCGATGACCGTGTTGCCAAATGCGATCCACCCGGTCGCACGTCGCATGGAATAGGACTCCAAGAGATTGAACGGCGGGGGGTAAGTCTTGGGGATGTTCTGGAAGGTCGCGTAGACGAGCGCCGCCTGCTTCGGCGTGTGGAAGGCGATCTGCGCGCCGGCGAAGATAAAGGGTTCTTCCCACGCATGCACAACATCCCATGGCTGCTGCAACAGCTGTTTGAGTCGCGCGTAATGAAAAAAATGTACGCGATGAGTGAGGCGGGCGTGGAGGGCTTCGACTTTGGCCACGTCAGTCGGGTCAGACTGAAACGTCACGGGGCGCAGGTCGCGCGATCCGTGAAAATAATCAGGAGAGACGCAGGTCACGTCCCACTCGCCCGCGCCCGCCGACTGCATCTCGTTGGCGAGACGGCGGTTCAAGGGCACGACATACGAATGGCCGATGGTGAGTAATCTGCGCGGCTTGATCATCGGCAAATCATCCTACGATCACCACAGCGCTGAGGCGATGATGGGTGGGGAGAATCACCGTTACCGGCGAGGGAAGTGTTTCCGAAACAGTGCTCATAAGTCCACGAGTAATTGATGCCGCTTTAACAGATCGACAGTCTGCATCAGCAGCGTGAGGTCGATCCCGGACCTGCGCGAAATGTCCTGCAGCGAATGCTGTCCGTCTGAATAATTCAACAGCCACAACATGGCCAGCTGCGCCGCACCGGGGTCGGCCAGCCCACCCGTCGCCTGATACAGCCCGCGTTTACCGAGCTGCGGTTCGCAGCGCGGAAGGGTGTTTATGTAGCACGGCGAGGCGTCTTGTGTTTTGTCGCTGGCTATTTGTTGATCCGACCGGCGCGCATCATTCGGCAACGCTCGAGAGGCTTTGCCCTGAAATTGGCCGCTTTCCAATAGTTCGCACACCCGCAGGTAGGTCGCCAGTGAGTCCGCCAGACCGTCGCGCGACATCAGCGACAGATTATCGGCTGACGAGTGATACTCGGGATACTGCCCATTGGGCGTGCGCGTCAGGCACCCGACGGGCAGATTAAACCCCGGCGAGCAATATTGTCGCTCGTCATATCCAAACGGGATAAAGTCGACAATGCGATGCGGCTTACTGGAGGTCGATAGAACGCGCTCGACCACTTGATCGATCTCCGCATTGCCCCGCCGCGAACGTTTGTAGGTCATGGGCCCGTTATCGCCTACGCACGAGATGACCAGACCGGCCCGCAGGCGGTGCAGATGCGATTCATTTTGTGCAAGCCACGCGATCGCACCGATCGTCCCTGGCGCGAAGACGAATCGATACGAAATCTTCCGTCGACGCGAACCTAAATGCATTGCAAGAAGCGTGGAGACGGCAAGGCCTGAGCAGTTGTCATTGGCCAGCGACGGATGACAGATATGCGCGGAAATCAGCATTTCGTCAGCAGATTCGCCGGGCAGGAAAAGTTCGCCCCACGTCATCACTCCGGGCGTCAGCGTTGCATCGATGTCTACGTCGTATGCGCCGGGCTGCAGTGTCTGCAGCTGCCGATCGGGCAGACAGAATCCCCAGTTGGGTTTGTAATAGGACGTGCGATAAGGCACCCAATCTGGATGATCGGGTATCGAAAAGAGGTGCGGGCGCAACTCTGCAAAATCCACCTTGCGACGGAGTGCAACGCTGTAATTCAAAACGTGAAGATTGTGCTGATCGCTATCGACCACCACGCCACCGGCAGGGTCACGCAGGACGGCGCGGCGAAGGTTCCATTCGTCGGGGATCGTCCAGTCGAAGACCTGCGTGCCTGATCGAAGGGTGTGACGCGTCAATGGAATGTACGACTGCAGAATGTCGAGCGATTGGCTGACTCCCGATCCGGTGATGCTCCGGCAGATCGGATAAAGGCGCTCGACGAGGCGATAAAGTTCGTCACCCGTCGCGGCCAGGTCAAGTTGCGCGGGTACGTCGCTCATGCCTGGTAATCCGCATAGTTGCGATCGCGATCGTGGATGTGGACGGGGGCTTCCGGCCAGAGGATCTTGAACGCCGGATCGTCGTACCGTGCTCCACGGCCGGCGGACGGGTTGTAGAACGCACTCATCTGATAGCTGAACTCATTGTCGTCCGAGAGCGTGAGATACCCGTGCGCAAACCCGCGCGGGATGTAGAGCGTCGCATGATTTTCGGCTGATAATGTAAAGCTTTCCCACTGGAGGTACGTCGGTGAATCGCTGCGCAGGTCGACGATCACGTCGAACGCAGACCCGCGCGTCACACGGACCAGCTTAACCTCAGCATCGTCCCCCACCTGCCAGTGCATCCCGCGCAACGTCCCGCGATGCGCGTTGAAGGCGACACTGCTTTGGACGAAGCGCGTCTGGAGTCCTCGAGCGGCAAAGTCCTTTTCACAGTAGATACGCGCGAAAAATCCACGGTCGTCGACGTGTCGGTCGGGTTCGATCAGAAAGGCCCCGGCCAACCGGCTAGCGTGAAACTGCATGCCCGACCTCCTGCCCTTGCCGAGACCGCAGCGTGCTGTCGAGCGATCCGTCCGCCAGCCGCTTCTTCACACAGGCAATGCGTTGATACCGCGGGCCCTCAAAGTCATCCACTTTCAGATTGACCTTGCGATACGCCTCGTACAATTCGGTCGCGCCGCGCAACGCGGTCCATTCTGGCTTGAAGTGCTTCAACACGCGGCGGGCTTTGTCGCAGGTGACGCGGTAATTTCGCAGGTCGGGCGAAGCTCCGGGCGAATATTCAATCGTACACCCCGGCACGACCTGCGCGACGATCTCCGCAAGCTCACGTACGCGATAATTCTCCGCCGTCGACCCGATGTTAAATGCTTCGTTGTGCACGTCCGCACGGTCGGCGCGCAGCACCGCTATAAACGCAGCCGATATGTCACGAATATGCACGATGGGCCGCCACGGCGTGCCGTCGCTTTTGATGAGAATATTTCCCGTGGCCGTCGCATGCGCGACGAGGTTGTTCAGCACGATATCAAACCGATGGCGGGGCGATATCCCGTAGGCCGTCGCGTTGCGCAGGTACGTCGGCGAGAACGTATCACTGGCCAGCGGGGCGACGTCGCGCTCGGTGAGCACCTTGGATTCGCCGTATGGGGTGACCGGATTGAATGGAGACGACTCATCGAGGATGGCATCCCCGCCTGCGCCGTAGTTCGAGCAACTGGATGAAAAGACAAATCGTGAGACGCCCGCCTCACGCGCGAGCCTCGCCAGTCGCACCGATGCAAGGTGGTT
>Ga0105047_10009983_pt1 | contig 15563 bp, 9 predicted proteins | sample MAT04_FD_78384 | JGI IMG/M metagenome (GOLD analysis project Ga0105047, IMG submission 78384) | Freshwater microbial communities from Lake Fryxell liftoff mats and glacier meltwater in Antarctica - MAT-04 (megahit assembly) | ecosystem: Environmental > Aquatic > Freshwater > Ice > Liftoff... | reverse complement strand
GACATCGGGCTGGTGGCGGGCGTGGACGCGACCCGGTCGTATGTGGGCACGGAAGGCTTCGCGGCACCGGAAGGCCCCGGCTCGGCGCAGGCTGATCTCTACAGCCTGGGCAAGGTGCTCTACGAAGCGGCCACGGGGAAAGACCGCCAGGAATTCCCCGATCTGCCGACGCAACTGCGCGAACTGCCCGACCGCGAGGGCTTGATGGAACTCAACGCCGTCATCGCCCGCGCCTGCCGGCACGATCCCAAGGATCGCTATGCATCGGCCACGGCGATGCGCGCCGAGCTGGAACTTCTGCAAAGCGGCAAGTCGCTCGCCCGGTTGCATCGGCTGGAACAGCGGTTGCGCTTTGTGCGCCGGGCGGGAGCCGTGGTGTCGGCCATCGCCGTGCTCGCGCTGGCCGCGTGGTGGTTTCAGGCGCGCCAGACCCGTGCCGCACGCACGCTGGCGGAGGACAACCGTCGTCTTGCCACGGAAAACGCCGAGCGCGTACGGCAGCTCAACGTCGCCCGCGGCGTCCGCTACATGGATGAAGGCGATCTCGGCAGCTCGCTGCTGTGGTTCGCCGCGGCCCTGAGGCAGAACACCAGCGATCCGGCCCGTGCCGAGAGGCACCGGTTCCGGTTGGCGAATCTGTTGCAGTTGCACCCGAAGCTGGTGGCGGCAATTCCCTTGAGCACGGGACCGAAAATCTTCGAGCAGTTTGATCAATCGCCGTTCGTCGTGGCGACCGAGGCCGGTCGCATGCTGGCGCGAACCGGCTCCGGGCTGGAACTGTGGGATCTCACGCTCCCACCGCGCCGGGTGCTGGAGGTGCCCAACGGCGGCGACTGGACCGCGTTTGACCTGACCACAGCCGGCAACCGTTTCTACGTGAGCAGTCCAGAGCGACGCCCCCAGATCTGGACCGTTGGCCCGGACGGAAAGGCCCGCATGGCTGAAGCCGAAGGGCCGCCGTTGGAGGCCGCTTGCTTTGCCTCCGATGGTAAATGGCTGGTCGGCAGCACGACCAACCGGACCTTCGTTTGGTTTGACACGGAAACCGGCAAACAAGCTGGCCTGCCGATCGGGCTCGGCGACTACGATGACCATGAGCACTCGCGGCGTGGAGACTGGTTCAGCTTCATCTACCCGAACGGAAAGACACGCGTTCTCGACGTCCTGAATCGCCGGCTGCTGGATGGCCCAAACTTGGGCCCGCAACCAGTCGCCGTTACTCCGGTGCTGAACGGCCAGCGGTTGCTGAGCTGGGCCAGGAGCGATCCGCAAACGCTCAACCAGTTGCGGCTTTGGGACACGAGCAGCGGAAAAGCGGCGGGCGCTCCGATCACCCTCCGCAAGGGTGCCACAGCCTGGTTCTACGACCAGCACATGACCCGGCTAGCCAGCGCCTGCGCGGATCAAACCGCTCGCGTCTGGAGTCTCGTCACTGGCGATCCGCTCAGTCCGCCGCTGGTGCATCCCACCCGGCCACGTGGGATCGCCTTGAGCGGTGACGGCACTCGCGTGGTGACAACGGCCATGGATGGTGTAGTGCGGGTCTGGGATGTGCGCTCCGGCCGGCTGGTCGTGCCGCCGCTGCTCCATGGAGGCGCCACCAAGTTCGCGAGCTTCGGCCCCGATGACTCCTTGCTGCTGGTGGCGGATGCGAGCGGAGTGCTTCGCATCTGGGACCTCGCCAGCCGCGACTCGTCGCAGAATACCCTCAACCTGACGGGCAAGCCGGGGACTGTGGCAATCAGCCCGGACGGCGAAGTGCTGGCCGCGTCCGGGGCAGGCGAAACCACGCTCTGGAGCATGAAGGATTACCAGCGCTTGGGCAGCTTCCGGACCCGCTCGGCCCGCGCGGAGTGGCCTCACTTCAGTCCCGATAGCCGTTACTTCGTCGCCTGCGACCGATGGCAAGGCGCGCGAGTTTGGGACGCGCCCACTGGCAAGCCCGCCGGCCCGCTGCTGGCCCACGGCACGAACACCATCGTGGAAGCAAACTTTTCTCCCGATGGACGCGAACTGGCGACCGCCGGCAAGGAAGACGCCACCGTCCATTTCTGGAACTGGGGGGATGGCAGCGAAACGCGCGCCCCTCTGGCGCTCACCAACCGGGCCATGAAGTCGGAATGGTCACCGCGCCAGGACCGACTGCTGGTCTGGACCGAACGCGGGCCGGGCGGAGTCACCGGGCTGTGGGATCTCGACAAGCGGTTGCTGCTGGGCGAACCGGCCTGGTGCAACGGCTCTTACAAATTCAGCCAAGATGGAACCCGGCTCGCGGTGGCAGATCCCTTCACCAACGTCCGGCTCTTCGACGGCGTGACGGGGGCGTTGGTGTGCGCGCCGCTCCAGCATTCGTCGTGGGTTTGGGGACTCGACTTCAGCCCGGACGGCACACGCCTCGCCACCGGCAGCCACGACCGCACGGTGGTGATTTGGGATGCTACGAACGGACGAAAGCTGCTGACGCTTCCCGCTGCGGAAGAACCAGTAACGGCAGTCGCCTTCGTGCAAGAAGGACGCTGGGTCGCGGTCTGGACGGAATCCGGCAAGGCGCGGTTGTGGAGCGTGTCCGACGGTGAACCGCTTACGCCCTGGGTGGAAATCGGCGAGCGGAACGCCTGGCTGGCGATTCACCCGAAACGGCTGATCTTCGCTGCCGGCCTTGGCCGCGGGATCAATCTGCACGAGTTCGCGCCGGCCTCGCAGCCAACGGACACGCTGGTCCGGATGGCGGAATTGTTCTCGGGCCGCAAGTTGGCGGGCGATGGCGGCAGTGCCACGCTCCCGGCAGAGCGATTGGTGCAGATGCACGACGAATTACGTCGGCTGAATCCCGAGGGCTTCCAGTTGCCGGACGCGTTGCTGGCCCGCTGGCATGAGCGCCAGACAGCCGAAGGGCCGTCGCTTGATCGGCTCGAAAGCGCCCTTTAGCACCTGGCGCGACTCAGCCAACTTCAGCCCACCAACGCCGCCGTTCGCGACCGGCGTTCCAGGCTGGCCGGCCTTCGCGTGCCGCCACGCGACCCGGCTGCTTCCCTGCGGCTGATTGATCTCTCCGCTCTTTACACGGAATCGTTCGGCACACCGGTCGGGATGGGCTTCAACCACCTGCCGGTGGGCGTCCACCGCCTAGCCGGAACGGACTTCGACCTGCGCGGCCTGATCGAGCTGCAACACGCCGACCTGCGGCCCCTGTCCGTCGCCGTCGGCGACCGGGTCAGCTACATCCCCGTGCAGCAACGCTGCGCGCGGCTGCATTTCCTGCATGGCGTCAACGCCGCCGCGCCGGCGCGCACCGAGGTGGCGCGCTGGATTGTGCACTACGCGGACGGCGCCCAGCGCGTCTGGCCGGTGCGCTACGGTGAGCACCTCCGCCAGTGGTTGCTGCCCAACTCGGAGTCCCGAGATGCCACTCACGCCACGCTGGCCTGGCAGGGCCAGGGCGAGCCGGCGTCCGCCAATGCGGCCATGTGCCTTTACCAAGCCACCTGGGAAAACCCGCAGCCCGACGTAGAAATCACCCACCTCGAATTCCAGATCGGCGATGCGCCGCCGCAACCGTTCGTGCTGGCCATCACCGCGGAATGAAACACCCCGCGCGCCACACCAGCCTCGTTTCAAAAAATCTTCCGCTTTGTTGTAAGGTCCGGCCTTCTGCGCCGGTTTAACCCCCTGTAATGAACAATCATCTCCACTCAACAACCCCCTGCAAACCCTGAATCACCATCTCATCCTCGCCGCCGCCCTGCTGCTCGCGCCGCTCACCTCCACCCTCGCCCAGTCCACCTGGCAGACGGTGGATGATTTCACCCTCGGCAAAGGCGCGATCGTCAACGGCCTGGATGCAGCCGACAATGGCGTCGTTTTCACCGCTGGCGCCTACAACGATCTGACCGGTGTCACGCACGCCATTGTCCAGCGTAGTCTGGATGGCGGTGGCACCTGGAATACCGTCCTCGACCAGCCCGGTGCCACCGCCCGCGCCTGGAGCGTTCGCGTGGGGGGCTCCGGTCTCGTCTTCGCCACCGCCACCCTGCGGTCAACCAGGAATTCGGCGTGGAACGACTGGGCAACGTTTCGCTCGACCGACGGTGGCACCACCTGGAGCCGCGTGGACACCCTCACGGCTCCCAACTTCAAGGCCAATCCCAACGCCGTGGTCGAGGATTCTGCGGGACGGGTATTCGTCGGAGGAAATTACGGCGACTCGAAAAACGCGGACCACTTTCTGACCCGACGGAGTCTCGACGGCGGAACGTCGTGGACGACGGTCGATGATCAGGCTCCCGGCGGCTTCAATGTTGTTACCAGCCTCGCGGCCACGCCGTCGGGTGTTTTTGCGGCGGGTCACCTGCGCAATGTCTGGACGGTTCGCCGCAGCGTCAACGCCGGCGCTACCTGGGCAACCGTGGACTCGTTCCTGGCCGCCCCGGCGGGGAGTTGGTCCCACGCCAGCGGGATCGCTGCCGATGCGAATGGCAACCTCTACGTCACCGGTCAATCTCAGTTCCGCGTCCACAAAGTCACCGACCTCCACTGGATCACCCGGAAGAGCACGGACAACGGCGCGACCTGGAGCACGGTGGATGATGTCGTGCTGGGCACCAATCCCTACGGCCGGTCGGTGACCGTGGATGCCTTGGGGCACCTCTTCGCCAGCGGCTATTACACGAGCGGAAGCGCCTACCATTGGGTCACGCGAACCAGCGTTGACGCCGGAGTGACGTGGGTCACCTCCGACGACCTCATTGGGATCGGTTACGCCGCCGCCAGCGACGCCGTCGGCAATACTTTCACCGGTGGCCAGACATCCCAGACAGACGGCACCCATGGTATCGTTCGCAAGCTGGCCGCACAATAAATCCGGGAGGCCGAATTCGATGAGGCCCTGAAACAATCACCTGGCTCAAAAATGATATTATGAATCCACGCACTTGCTACTTTCGCCTCGCCGGTCGGCTGCTCGTATGGGCAGCACTCGTAGGCACTGCATCCTCCCAGCAAATAGCCCAGCAGGCCTATGTCAAAGCCTCCAACACCGGGTCGGGGGACCAGTTCGGTATGGCGGTGGCGATCTCGGGCGATACCATGGTGGTTGGAGCTCCCTTGGAGGATAGCAGCGCCAGTGGCGTGAACGGCAATCAGAACAACAACACCGCTCTTGATTCGGGAGCGGTATGCATCTTCGTACGTACCGGGACCAATTGGGTCCAGCAGGCTTACCAGAAGGCCTCCAACCCCGCCAATGGGAATTGGTTTGGCTTCTCGGTGGCGATATCGGGCGATACCGTTTTGGGTGGGTCCATTTATGAATCCAGCAGCGCTCGAGGTGTGAACGGCAATCAAAACGACAGCAGTGCGTACTGGGCTGGTGCGGCCTACGTGTTCGTGCGCAACGGCACAAACTGGAGCCAGCAGGCTTACCTGAAGGCCTCCAATACCACCACTGCTTTGGTGTTTCCCCAGTTCGGCTTCTCGGTAGCAGTGTCCGGTGATACAGCCGTGGTCGGAGCGATTGGTGAGCCCAGCAGTTCTACGGGGGTCAATGGCGACGAGAGCGACCAAAGCGCCTATATGGCGGGGGCGGCGTACGTCTTTGTGCGCAACGGCAGCACCTGGACCCAGCAAGCCTATCTCAAAGCCTCGAACACCGATGCGCGTGACATGTTCGGCTCCTCGGTCGCAATCGCGGGGGAAACGGTGGTCGTCGGGGCACCCGAGGAGTCAAGCAACGCCACCGGAGTGAACGGCGACGGGAGCAACACCAGCGCCGCCGACTCCGGTGCGGCCTATGTCTTCGTGCGTAACGGGATCGACTGGACCCAGCAGGCCTATCTGAAGGCTTCCAACACGGATCGTGCTGACGAATTCGGCTCGTGGGTGTCTCTGTCAGATGACACGTTGGTAGTCGGGGCGATTGCGGAATCCAGCAGTGCCACCGGGGTGAACGGTGACCAAACTAACAACAGCGTCTCACGGTCTGGCGCGTCCTACGTCTTTGTGCGCAACGGCACCGCCTAGAGCCAGCAAGCCTATCTCAAAGCCTCCAACACCGGGGCCGGTGACAACTTCGGTGCGTCGGTGGCGGTGTCGGGCGACACGGTAGTGGCCTCGGCCCACCAGGAAGCCAGCAACGCTACCGGCGTCAACGGCAACGAGAGCGACAACAGCGCCCCGGGCTCCGGCGCGGCCTACGTCTTTGTTCGCAGTGGAACGAACTGGAGCCAGCAGGCCTATCTCAAGGCCTCCAACACCGGTACCAATGATAACTTTGGAGGAGGGTTCAATGTAGGGCAGGCTGGGGTGTCAATATGGGGCGAAACCGTGGTGGTCGGGGCGAATCTGGAGGACAGCAATGCCCGAGGGGTCAACAGTAATCAAGTCAACAATTCCGCCAGCGATTCAGGCGCGGCCTACGTCTTCACCGGCCTGGGTCCGGTACCCCTCAACTTGCCCTCGTGCCGTCTGGAAACAGCATCACGCTTCCCTGGCCCACCAGCGCCACCGGCTTCCTCCTCCAATCCGCCACCACGCTAACCAACGGCGGCAACTGGCAGGATTCCAACCTGACGCCCACCGAGACCAACGGCCAGAACGTCGTCATGGTGGACACAACCAACACCGCCGGCTTCTTCCGCCTGCGCGGGCCCTGAGTCAATGGGGCGAGATCGGGGCCTCGTATAACTCAGCCGTCGGGAGGCATCCCCCGGAGGGTATTGTAGAAAATCGAAAGTTGATATCTCGATTTTCCAATGTAACCGCTAAAGCATGATACCTCGACCGGATTATTTGGCGGCGATAGACGAGCGAGTGAAGCATAATCCAGTGGTAGCGCTGCTGGGGCCGCGGCAATCCGGCATGCTGCTGGCGCCGCTCGCCTCCACATTCGCCCAACCAACCTGGACCACCGTCGATGGACGGCTCAGATCCTTCAGGCGTGGCACGCGCGGGACTTGGTCACCGCCGCCTGGAGTAGGTGTTGGCTCTTCCATGAGTCGGCATCTTCAAAGGTACGAAAGCGAAAAACGTCTTTCGGGTAAGGCAAGCTGGAAAAAGGCTCAATTCGTCACTTTCTTGTAAGGTCTGCCTCAGCCCGCCGGTTTAACCCTGTGTAACCAAGGAAATCTTGAAACCAATAACACTATGACCAAGAACCAGTTTCTACTATCGTTCACCGGCGCTCTCCTGCTCGCGCCGCTCACTCCCACCCTCGCCCAGTCCACCTGGCAGACGGTGGATGATTTCCAATACGCTCCAGGCAAAGGCACCAGTCCTTGTGGAGTCACGGCGACTCCGGCTGGCGCGATTTTTGTGAGCGGCGCCGCCTATGATGCCGGCAACCTCCAGCGCGGGTTTGTCAATCGCAGCCTGGACGGGGGCGCCACCTGGGATCTCGTGTTTGACCTGCCCGGGGCTTCCTCGGCCAGTTGCTGGGCCGTCGCGGCCGCGCCGTCCGGCACCCTCTGGGCCACCAGCAGCCTGAATTCCACCAACTGGCTTACGCATTCCTCCACGGATGGGGGCGCGGCCTGGGTGCTCTCGGATTCCTACCGGGGCAACGGCCGCAATGCCGTGCCCTTTTGCACCACCGTGGACCCCGCCGGTCGGATCTTCGTCGGCGGATTCGTCTGGGATGCGCAAGGCAAGCAGCACTTTTTCGTCCGGCGGAGCATGGATAACGGAGCAACCTGGAAAACCGTGGATGACCTCGCGGGGTCCATTTCGCGTGTGGAGGGAATCGCCGCCACTCCCACCGCCGTCGTGGCTGCGGGACGGCTCTCCAACGTCTGGCTGGTGCGCCGCAGCACCGATGGTGGCAACACCTGGACCTCCACCGATACATTTCGGCTGAGTTCCGGTGCCCCTTCCTATGCCTACGGGGTGGCGACGGACGCGAACGGCAACTTCTATGTCACGGGCCAAGCGGTTTCCACGGTGAACAAGGTTTCGCAAGCGCACTGGATCACGCGGAAGAGCGCCGACAACGGCAGCACCTGGCGGACGGTGGATGATTTTGTTTCCGCCGGTGGCTGGCCGCGGGGAGTCACGGTGGATGCCTTTGGCCGCGTGTTTGTGACCGGAGCAGTGGGAAATCTCTGGACTGTGCGCGGGAGCGCCGACGGCGGTGCGACCTGGACCACCACAGACAACTTCAACCTCACGCCGACGGGCACTTCCACCGCTCGTGCCGTGGACGCCGACGCGAGTGGCAATGTGTTCGTTACTGGCTACGCTGCCGCCGCCGACGGCACCAGCCACGGCATTGTCCGCAAGTTGGCGACACCGTGATCCGAGCGTCAGAAACGTAGATTCCAGTCAGCAACTGAAAGAAACCATGAAGACTCCTCAAACTCCTCTCGCCGCGCCAGCCCGTCTGTCGATTATCAGACTCCTGCGCCTCGCGCAACTCTGCACCGCGTTGGGCTGTGTTGCCCTCGCATGCATCGCCCAGCCGGCGAAAGCCGCCGTGACCGAGGCATGGGTTCAGCGCTATGACGGCCCGGCAAACAGCGATGACCAACCCCGCGCCATAGCGGTGGACGCCAGCGGCAACGTGGCGGTAACGGGAACGTCGTTCAACGGCACCAATTGGGATTGCTACACCGCCAAGTATGCAGCGGGGAATGGCGCACTGGTCTGGGAGCATCGCTACAACGGCCTGGGGAATGGGCACGACTACGGCTATGCGGTGGCAGTTGACACCAGCGGCAACGTGGTGGTGACGGGATCGTCCTACAGCAGCAGCAGCACTGTCGAATACTACACGGTCAAGTACGCGGCCGCAGACGGCGCGGTGCTCTGGGAGAAACACTACAACAGCCCAAGTGGCTACGCCGCAGCGATCGCGCTGGCGCTGGACAGCAGCGGCAACGTGGCGGTCACGGGATCTTCTTTTGCTGTTGGAGGAAACATGAATTATTACACAGCCAAGTATGCCGCGGCGGATGGCGCACTGCTCTGGGAACATCGCTACAACAGCCCAGTGGATCGGAACGCGTACGCCAAGGCGGTGGCAATAGACAGCAGCGGTAACGTAATCGTGACGGGACGATCCCAATTCGTGGCCGGGAGAGGGCAGTTTTACTACACAGCCAAGTATGCGGCAGCCGACGGCAGGCTGCTCTGGGAAAAACGATACAACGGCCCCGGGAACGGAAACGATAAACCTGGCGGCGTAGCGGTGGACTCCGTTGGCAACGTCGTGGTGACAGGGTCCGCCTACGATGGGTTGCCACCCAATAACGGGTATAGTTCCTACATGGCCAAGTATGCGGCAGCAAATGGCGCACTCCTCTGGAAGAAATCTGATTCGGCATTTACGGCTAGCACAGAAACAGAAAGAATGCCGGTTGTTGTCGACGCCAGTGGCAACGTGGTGGTGACAGGGATGGTGACAGGGATGTCTAACGGAGATTATTACACAGCCAAGTATGCAGCGGCGGACGGCGCGCTGCTCTGGGAGAAACGCTGCAACGGCCCGGCCAACGGGGACGATCGTGTTTCCAGCCTCGCCCTCGGCCCCAACGGCATGGTTGCCGTTATCGGTTCCTCCGTCGGTACCTCCGGCAATCAGGACTTCGCCACCGTCGTTTACTGGGAGAGTCTGCCGGCGGTCTCAATCGCGATGGTTCCGGAGGGCGTCCGCCTCCGCTTCAGCGGCGTCCCCGGCAGGAGCTACAACATCGAGCGTGCCCCTGCCGCCACCGGCCCGTGGAGCATTATCATCACGTCCACCGCCCCGCTCGGTGGTCTCATTGAGTTTGTGGACACCAATGCGCCAGCCGGCCCTGCCTTTTACCGCACCAGTGTTCCGTAGCATCCAAGGAGCGCAAGCCGTCACCAGGTTCGTCCTGCACTCCGCCACCGCGCTGACCAACGGCGGCGACTGGCGGAACTCCTCGCTGACATCCATCGTGACCAACAGCGAGAACGTGGTGACCGTGAATTCAACTTCCCCCGCCGCCTTCTTCCGCCTGCGGAAGCCGTGACCCGCCATGCCGACTCGAAAGTCGGCGTTACGTGACGCCGGTTCGCGAATCGGCGGCGACCGAGCGGCGAGTCGGCGGGATGGGATGCTTGCCTCCGCCATCTGGCTCGTTGCGGCTGGGGCAGCGCCTTTGCTACCATCCCGCCCGCATGACCGAGATTCCGAAGGCCTACGAACCAAAGGCCGTTGAAGAAAAGTGGTACCAGTTCTGGCTGGACCACGGCTGCTTCACCGCCGATCCCGCGTCCCCCAAGCCCGCCTATTCCATCGTCATCCCGCCGCCGAACGTCACCGGCATGCTCCACTTGGGGCACGTCTTGAACAATACCATCCAGGACATCCTCTGCCGCAAGGCGCGCATGGACGGCAAGGAAGTCCTCTGGCTGCCCGGCACCGATCACGCCGGCATCGCCACGCAGGCGGTCGTCGAACGCGCGCTCCGCAAAGAGGGCAAGATGAAGCACCGGGACGACCTCGGCCGCGAGAAATTTCTCGAACACGTCTGGACTTGGAAGGAAAAGCACGGCGGCATCATCATCCAGCAGCTCAAGAAACTCGGCTGCTCCTGCGACTGGACTCGCGAGCGGTTCACGATGGACCCGGAATACTCGCGCTGCGTGCAGAAGGTTTTCGTCGAGCTTTACAAGCAGGGCCTCATCTACCGCGGCAAGCGCATGGTGAACTGGTGCCCGGTTTCCCTAACTGCGCTCTCGGACGAGGAAGTGGTGATGAAGGAGCAGAAGGGGTTCCTGTATCACTTTCGCGTGCAGGTCGTGGAGGCGGATGGCACGCCGGTCAAATTCACCGGCCCTGCCCCGGCGGTGCCTCCGGTGGAGTCGGTCGCGGGCGAAGGCGCGGCCCCAGTCAGCGGCCCCACCACCGATGCCGACGGCCACGTCTGGCTCACCATCGCCACCACCCGGCCCGAGACGATTCCCGCCGACACCGCCGTGGCGGTGAATCCGCTGGATCCACGCTACGCGCACTTAATCGGCAAGCACGTCAAACGCGCCCTGCCGGTGGAGCATCAGGCCGTGATCCCGATCGTCGGGGATGAGCAGATTGACATCAAGTTCGGCACCGGTGTGCTCAAGGTCACTCCCGCGCACGACAAGGTGGACTACGAAATCGGGCAGCGGCATGGCCTGCCGGTGATCGAGGTGCTTCACCCCAACGGCACCATGAACCAGTTGGCGGGACGCGAACTCGCCGGATTGGATCGGGCAGCGGCGCGCAAACTGGCGACCGAGGTGTTGGACGCCCGGGGTGCCCTGGCGAAGGCCGAGCCATACGTCAACACGGTGGGCTTCAGCGAGCGCGCGGATGTGCCCATCGAGCCGCGCCTGAGCGAGCAGTGGTTCTTGAAGTATCCGAGCGTCGAGCAGGCAACCGAGTGTGTGACGGGGAGCGCACGCGTCCCGCGTGCCGATTCCGGCGTCGCGCCGGAATCCTCGTCACACCAATCAAATATGGATGAAGGAGCGTCGGGCGCGACCCCCGCCGCAGCATCCGGGACGGATGCGCTCCCCCAAATGCACTTCCACCCGGAGCGCTGGAGCAAGACCTACGCGCACTGGATGACCAACCTCCGCGACTGGTGCATCAGCCGCCAGCTTTGGTGGGGGCATCGGGTACCGGTGTGGTACTCAGAGGGTTGGCAGAAACTTCAGCAGCGCACGGTGGTCGTTCGCCTCACCGGCCATGAGCTGGCCGGCAATAACATCCGCGAACTCCGCGCCGCGGCCACCCAGCACGCGGTCGCGAACGGAATCCTAGGGCAGGACTTTCTGAACTTGGACACGGGGCAATCCATCACCGTCCATAAGGCAAGTCTTGAACACGCATTCTCGAACTTCGGCGTGGCAAACGTGAAGCTGGTCCCCGGCCTGCCGGAGTTGCTGCGTCACGCCTTGCGGGTGTCCGTGGAGCCGCACGATCCCCCCAGCCGGGATGTGAAGGCGGTGGAAACTTACCTCGCGGCGCTCCACTTGGGAGATCAGTTCCTTCGCGTGAAGTTCCGGGTGAAAGTCTTCGCACCCAACTTCCGGCTTTACGATCATCAGGCCTTGCTCCTCTGGCGGGAAAATGAAATGGAGCCTGACGGTTTCAAGTCTCCGGAGGTGATGGTCCCGAAAGACCAACCCTCGCGGCCTACGTCAGACTCCGCCCCATTACTCGCTGATTTGGTGCCCGATGTCAACTGTGACCGCGCCTTCACGCGCTGCCAGCTCGAATCTCCAAGTCCGGGCTGGACCCAAGACCCCGACGTGCTCGACACCTGGTTCAGCTCCTGGCTCTGGCCCTTCGCCACGATGGGCTGGCCGGAGCAAACGCCGACACTCAAGAAGTTCTATCCCTCCACCGACCTCGTCACCGGGCCGGACATCATTTTCTTCTGGGTCGCGCGCATGATCATGGCGGGCTACGAGTTCATGGGCGACCTGCCGTTCCGCAACGTCTATTTCACCGGCATCATTCGGGACAAACTGGGCCGCAAGATGAGCAAGAGCCTCGGCAATTCGCCCGACCCGCTCGAACTCATCGCCAAATACGGCGCGGACGCCCTCCGCTTCGGCACCATGCGCAGCGCACCGCTCGGCCAGGACGTGCTCTTCGACGAGAAGGACGTCGAACTGGGCCGCAACTTCTGCAACAAGCTTTGGAACGCCTGCCGCTTTCGACAGATGGTAGGACAGGCTTCCAGCCTGTCAGGTAGCGCGGGCTTCCAGCCTGCGGCTCCCGGCAGCGATTCACCTTCCGCGAACAGGCTGGAAGCCCGTTCTACCTCCACAGGCAAGGATGCCTGTGCTACTACCTTCGAAGTCCAAGCCGAAATCAATCCCGCCCTCCTCACCAGCGACGACAAGTGGATTCTCCTCCGCCTCGACTCCGGCATCCGAGAGATCACCACCGCCTTCGCTGAGTATCGTTTCAACGAGGCCACTTCCGCCCTCTATCGCCTGTTCTGGGGCGAGTTCTGCGACTGGTATCTCGAAGCCGCCAAGGCCCCGATGCAGTCCGGCACCCCGGAACAGAAGGCCAACACCCTCGCCGTCCTCGACTTCGTTCTCTCACACATGCTGCGGCTGTTTCATCCCTTCCTGCCCTTCATTACTGAGGAGCTATGGCATGGGATGGGTTACAGCACCGATATGCCGGCGAACCAAGGCGGCAAAACTATCATGTTCGCCCCGTGGCCCAAGCCACTGAGCAACGACGAGCAAGTGCATTACGGTCTGACTGATGCCGACCTCGCCTTCGCCGCCAAGAAGCAGGAACTCATTACGCAGGGCCGCAACCTCCGCCGCGAGGCAAACATTCCCGGCAACAAGCGGGTGAAGTTCGTCCTCAAGCCTATCAACGAGACCGCCCCGCACGACGTCGCCGTGCTGAAGATTCTGCTCAACGCCGATCCCTTCGACCTCGACCCATATTACCAGCCACCCAAGGGCACCCCCACCGCGCCGACCCCGCTGGGCGATCTCTATCTGCCGCTGGAAGGCTTGGTAGATATCGCTGCCGAGAAGGCCCGTCTCAACAAGGAACTGGCGAAGATCGAAGCCGAGATCGCCAAGGTCGAGGCTAACCTGAACAACCCCGCCTTCGTGCAAAAGGTCCCCCCCGCCGTGCTTGAAACCCATCGCGGTCGGCTCGCCGAGTTCAAGACCAAGCAGGAGCGCCTCGAAGCCGCCCTCGCGGCACTGGGCAACTAACATGAACCTCTCCCCGCGTTGGAAGCAGTCGCTCGCGCTCGCCGCGAGCGTTCTATTGGGCGCGCTTTCGCTGCTGGCAGCGGGACTGCCGGCGCTCGACGAAGCCGCCCGGCTCGAAGAACAAGGCCGCTGCAAGGACGCCTCCGCCTTGCTCCAGACAACACTCGCCGATACCAACCTCAGCCCGCGCCTGCGCCAGCAGACCGAGTTCGAACTCGACCGGCTGGATCGCATTCGCAAGGACTACCCGCTCACACGCGAATCTTTGTTCACGGCGCTACAGTCCGCGACGCGCGACCTGACGCCGACGGAATTCGAGCAATGGCTGGAGGCCGGCCGTTTCGACCGCCGCAGCTTCGACGGCGAAGAGCGGTTCATGGCGTCGAGCGTCAGCAACCTCTACTTCCGCCATCCGGAACTCGCCGGTCGCCGCCTCAAGCCCGGCGGGACCGCCGGCTACCAACTCAGCGTCTGGAAGAACTGCCAGAACCTCCTTGCCGCCGTCGTCCGCGAAAAGACCAACTACGTCCTGCCCACGCGCTTCAGTTGCACGATGACTGTGCAGGTGAAGCCCGACATCGTGCCTGCGGGCGAGCCCATCCGCTGCTGGCTGCCCGTGCCCCGGCGCTACCCGTTCCAGCGCGACATCGTCATCCGGTTCTCGCAACCGCTGGAGCGGCAAGTGGCGGACGAGTTCAGCCCCATCCGCAGCGTCTTCCTGGAGCAGCCTTCCGCGGGTTTGCAGCCCACGGTCTTCTCCGTGGATTACGCCTACACGGCCGCCGGCGTACGCTTCGATCTCCAACCCAAGCAGTCCCGCCCCGTGCCGACGAACTCGCCCGCCGCCAGGTTCTTCACCCTGGAAGCACCGCACATCGTCTTCACCCCCGAAATGCGCGCCCTGGCCGCGGAACTGGCCGGCAAAGAAACTAACCCCGTGTTGCTGGCCCGCCGCTATTACGACTGGGTCAGCACTAACATCCAATACAGCTTCGCGCTGGAATACTCGACGATCCGGAATCTCGGCACCTATTGCCTCACGAACCGTTACGGCGACTGCGGCCAGGAAGCTTTTCTCTTCATGACGCTCTGCCGGCTCAGCGGCATCCCGGCTCGCTGGCAATCCGGCTGGGCCACCTTCCCCGGCGGTGAGACCATTCACGATTGGTGTGAGATTTACCTCGCGCCGTGGGGTTGGGTGCCGGTGGATCCCTACATGGGCATCTGGGCCATGCAATGCGCCACGCATCTCAGCCCCGATCAACGCCTGCAAGTGCGGGACTTCTATTTCGGCGGACTCGACCAATGGCGGATGATAACGAATAGCGATCATTGCCAACCACTTTGGCCAGCAAAGAAATCCCTCCGCGCCGACACGGTGGATTTCCAGCGGGGCGAACTTGAAGCCGCCGGCAAACACCTCTACTTCGGCCAATTCAGCTACGACCTCATCGTCCACGAAATACTGATGGGCGTTGCCGAGTGACGACGCCCGAACTCCCCCATTGGATGGTGCGGAACCAGGCGAAAGACCGCGCGGTGGGGTTGGGCGGCGTGCGCTTTTAGCCCAGAGCCGCAGAGAACGCAGAGACAACGCAGAGGAAAACCACCTCTGCGTCCCTCTGCGTCTCGGCGTTGAAATCTGACGCCGCCGCACGCGGCGGGGATGAAACCCGGAGGGTTTCAAGGTGAATAGCCGTGAGTGCAACCCACGGTTGGCCGGACCAGAACGCCGCAACCCCGCAAGGGGTTGAACCCGAGCGGTGCCCGGTCGCCCATGCGGGCAGCGTGAGCGGGCGGTGAGGTTCGACTCCTGCCGGGGTCGTGGGTGTCACGGGCGGGCGAGCCGTGGGTTGGCACCCACG
>Ga0105047_10009980_pt1 | contig 15566 bp, 12 predicted proteins | sample MAT04_FD_78384 | JGI IMG/M metagenome (GOLD analysis project Ga0105047, IMG submission 78384) | Freshwater microbial communities from Lake Fryxell liftoff mats and glacier meltwater in Antarctica - MAT-04 (megahit assembly) | ecosystem: Environmental > Aquatic > Freshwater > Ice > Liftoff... | reverse complement strand
CGTTCCAGCCGTTGTTGACGTCGCCGAGGCGGTGGTCGTCGCGCACGCGCACCTCGTTGAAGAACACCTCGTTGAAGCTGGCGCCGCCGGTCATCTGGCGCAGCGGACGCACCTCCACGCCGGGAGCATGCATGTCGACGATGAAGCCGGTGAGGCCCTTGTGCTTGGGCATGTCGGCGTCGGTGCGGGCGATGATCTCGCCGAGATCGCTGTACTGCGCGCCGGTGGTCCACACCTTCTGGCCGGTGATGACCCACTCTTCGCCGTCGCGCTCGGCCTTGGTTTGCAGGCTGGCCAGGTCGCTGCCGGCGCCCGGCTCGCTGAACAGCTGGCAACCAACGATGTCGGCACGGTACATCTGCTTGAGATACAGGTCTTTGGCGGCGTCGCTGCCATGAGCAAGGATCGTCGGCGCCACCATGCCCAGGCCGATGACGAACGGCCCCTGACCGGGGGTCTCGTACTGCGACTCGAGTTTGAGGTACGCGCGCTCATGCGCGCTGGTGAGCGCAGCGCCGCCGTACTGCGTCGGCCCAGTGATCCACCCGAAGCCGGCGTCGAACTTCTTGCGCCGCCACTCGCACGCAACGGCCACGTCGGCAAGCTCGGTCTCGCGGTCCTTCTCCTCGAAGACGGCCACCTTGTCGGGGCCTTCGCCCCACACGAACTTCTTGTCGCTCTCCTTGCGGGCAGCGTTCGCTTCGAGGAACGCGCGGGCGCTCGCTTCGAACTCTTCCAACGTGATCTCAGCCATGTGCCGAACCGTAGACGTACGCGGTCGCCGTGATCGATACGAGCGCGCACCCGCTGTCGAACCCGTTCGCGTGTGCGCACTTTCGACCGCTGAGCGACCGGAAGTGCACACACGCGGGCAGGGGTGGACGAGCGGAGCAGGGAGGTGCGGTGCTCGGGCCGTTAGCGTTTCGGCAATGCCTCGCCACCTCACCGTTGCTGCCGCGCAGATGGGCCCCGTGCAGAAGGAACACACCCGCGAGCAGGTCGTGGCACGACTGGTCGCAATGCTGCACCAGGCGCACGCCATGGGCGCAGAGCTGGTGGTGTTCCCCGAACTTGCGCTCACCACGTTCTTCCCCCGGTGGTTCGTCGACGACATCCGCGAGGCCGACCATTGGTACGAGCGCAACATGCCCAACGTGGCCACGCAGCCGCTGTTCGACGAGGCCAGGCGCCTCGGTGTGGGTTTCTGCCTCGGCTACGCGCACCTCGACGAGGCGGCCGATGGCACGGTGCGCCGCTGGAACGTGCAGACGCTGGTCGAGCGCGACGGCAGCGTCGTTGCCACCTACAAGAAGACGCACATCCCCGGTCACGAACACCACGAACCTGACCGCCCCTTCCAGCACGCGGAGCGCTACTACTTCGAGCCCAGCCCCGACGGGTTCGGGGTGTGGCGGGCGTTCGGTGGCCTGGTGGGCATGGCCATCTGCAACGACCGTCGCTGGCCCGAGACGTACCGCGAGATGGGCCTGCAGGGCGTGGAATTGGTGCTCATCGGCTACAACACGCCCATCCACTACGTGCCCGACCCCAGCCAGGACATCCTCCAGGGCTTCCACAACGCGCTGGTGATGCAGAGCGGCGCCTACCAGAACGGCACCTGGGTGGTCGGCGTTGCGAAGGGTGGCGTGGAGGAAGGCGTCGACTCGTTGGGTCAGTCGATGATCGTCGCGCCCAGTGGGCAGATCGTGGCGCAGACGCTGACCACCGACGACGAGGTCATCGTGGCTCGCTGCGATCTCGACTGGTGTGCGCGCTACAAAGGCACGCTGTTCGACTTCGACCGCTACCGCCGACCCGAGGTCTACGGTCGCATCACCGGGCAGCGCGGCGTCGTGCTGCCCGACTGAGCACCCCGTATGTCACTGCTCGACGCGGTTCTCATCCTGTTCGCCGGCCTGGCTGCTGGCACCATCAACACCATCGTGGGTAGCGGGTCGCTGATCACCTTCCCCACGCTCATCGCGCTCGGCTATCCGCCGCTGCTGGCCAACGTGTCGAACAACATCGGCCTCGTGCCCGGCTCCCTGTCGGGTGCGTACGGGTATCGACGTGAGCTCAGCGGACAGGCCCTTCGGTTGCGCAAGCTGGTGCCGGCTTCGGCGGTCGGCGCGCTCGTCGGTTCCACATTGTTGCTCACCCTGCCCAGCGATGCGTTCGACAAGGTGGTCATCGTGCTCATCGTGGTGGCGCTGGTGCTGGTGGTCACCGGCCCAACCATCTCACGTCGCGTCGCTGCACGGCGAGAGGCCGGTGGGCACAACCACCTCGCGGTCACCCCCGCCCTCGTGGCCTTGGTGGGTGCCGCGGGCGTGTACGGCGGCTACTTCGGCGCCGCGCAGGGCATCATCCTCACCGCTGTGCTGGGCATCTTCCTCGACGACCACCTACAGCGGCTCAACGCCTGCAAGAACGTGCTGGCGCTCACGGTCAACACCGTTGCCGCCGTGCTGTTCATCGCCACCACCTCGGTGGATTGGAAGGTGGTCGCATGTATCGCAGTGGGCTCGACGATCGGCGGCCAGGTGGGCGCCAAATATGGCCGCACGCTCGACCCGCGAGCGTTGCGTGCGCTCATCGTGGTGGTGGGGCTCACCGCGCTGATACGCCTGCTGTAGCGCTGCGACCACGGCGCTGGTGGCCGCAGAGCGCCCGGCTGTTCACGAACGTGAAACCTGCCTGTCTCGCAATCGGCGCCCAACTTTGACAAAGTGTAAAGCGTGACGGTCGAGTTCATCCTCAACGGCGCCCCGGTCTCGGTGCGATCCGAACATCCACACCTGCTGGCGGCGCTGCGTGAAGAGCTCGATGTCACCTCTGCGAAGGATGGCTGCTCGCCGCAGGGTCAGTGCGGCTGCTGCACGGTGATGATCGACGGCAAGGTGCAGATCTCGTGCACCTACGCCGTCGAGAAGGTGGCGGGCAAGGCCGTCACCACCCTCGAGGGTGTCGACGAGGTGGAGCGCACGCGCTACTCCGATGCGTTCGCGGCCTGCGGCGGCCTGCAGTGCGGGTTCTGTATCCCGGGCATCGTCATGCGAGCCAAGGCCCAGGTCGACAAGAAGGGCGCGGCGCTCGAGCGCGCCGACATGGCCCGGCACCTCGGCGCGCACCTGTGCCGCTGTACCGGCTACGTGAAGGTGCTCGACGCCATCGAGGCGGTGGCCAAGGGCACGTTGGTCGACGCAGGGCTGCCAGGAGGCATCGGCACCAGCGGCGCCAAGTACGAGGCCGTCGAACTGACCCTGGGCGACCGCGGTTACGTCGACGACATCCGCATCCCCGGCATGTTGCACGCCGCGCTGCACCTCACACTGCACGTGCGAGCCGACATCGTGCGCATCGACACCTCCGCTGCCTTGTCGGCGCCTGGCGTGGTCGCGGTGTACACCGCCGCCGACATTCCCGGCCAGCAGTACGTCGGCATCATCTACAAGGACTGGCCGGTGTTCATCGGCGAAGGCCAGCGCACGTCGTACGCCGGCGACGTGTTGGCCGTTGTGGTGGCGGAGACCAAGCAGCAGGCGCGTGAGGCGGCGAAGCTGGTGCAGGTGCAGTACGACGTGTTGCGCCCTATCACCGACCCGGTCGCGGCCATCGACGATCCGGAGCTGGCTGTGTTCGGCACGAAGAGCAACGTGCTGTCGGTCAGTGCGTACGCCCGCGGCGACGTCGACGAGGCGCTCGCCGCCAGCGCGCACGTGGTGCACGAGGTGTTCCAGACCCAGCGCATCGAGCACGCCTTCCTCGAGCCCGAGAGCACGCTGGCGGTGCCGGGCGAGGGTGGCCACCTGCACGTGTACTCGGGCGGACAGGGTGTGTGGGACGACCGCGACCAGATCGCTTCGCTGCTCGGCGTCGGCAACGACGTGGTCACCGTGGAGCTGGTGTCCAATGGTGGCGCGTTCGGCGGCAAGGAAGACATGAGCAACCAGGGGCAGACGGCGCTTGCTGCCTTCCTGCTGCAGCGGCCGGTGAAGTGCACGCTCTCTCGCGAAGAGAGCTTCCTGATCCACCCCAAGCGGCACCCCATCCGGCTCGAGTATTGGGCGGGCTGCGACGCCGAAGGCCACCTCACCGCGGTGAAGGTGCGCGGCATCGGCGACAGTGGCTCCTACGCAAGCGTCGGTATGAAGGTGCTGGAGCGCGCCGCTGGCCACGCCAGCGGCCCGTACCGCGTGCCCACCATCGACGTCGAATGCACGGCCGTGCGCACCAACAATCCGGTCTGCGGTGCCTTCCGTGGGTTCGGCGCCAACCAGGCGCAGTTCGCGATGGAAGGTGTGATGGATCGCCTGGCCGAGTCGGCCGGCATCAGCGGCTGGGAGATGCGCAAGCGCAACGTCATTCACCCGGGCGAGGTGTGGGGGCCCGGCCAGATCATGGACGACGGCGCCGGGGGAGCAGAGGTGTGCCTCGATCAGGCCAAGCGGCACATCGACGCTGCGCTCGCCGCCGGCAAGGCCGTCGGTGTCGGTCTCGGCCTGAAGAACTCGGGCCTCGGCAACGGCCTGCGCGAGGCGTGCGCCGCAGTCGTGCGCTTCCGTTCCAACGACGGCAAGGTGGAGGTACGTCATGGCTTCACCGAGATGGGCCAGGGTGTGCACACGGTGGCCATACAGACCGCGGTCACCGAGTTGGGTATCGACCCGGCGCGCATCGTGGTGATCGTCGACACCACTCGCCAACTGGGTTTCGGGCAGACCACCGGCAGTCGCGGAACCCTGATGGTCGCAGCGAGCGTGCAGAACGCGTGCCAGGTGGCGCTCGCCGCCGAGTGTGCGGCCGACGTCGACCACTATGCCGAGCACGTCGTCGACTGGACCCAGAAGTTGGGCGACCCGGCCGTGCCCAACCCCACCATCCACGCCGCGTTCGGGTTCGCCGCGCAGGTGGTCATCGCCGATCGGTCGACCGGTGCCATCGAGAAGGTGGTCGCCATCCACGACGTCGGTCGTGCCGTCAACCCGCGACTGTGCGAAGGCCAGATCGAGGGCTCGGTGCACATGGGTCTGGGCTACGCGCTCACGGAGGACTTCCCCTCCGACGAGCTCGGCTTCCCCACCAACATGACACTGCGCAGCCTGGGCATCTTGCGGCCCAAGGACGTACCGCCGATCGAGGTGGAGTTGGTGGAGGTGCCCCAGCCGCGCTCGGCCTACGGCATCAAGGGCGTCGGCGAGATCGGCCTCGTGCCGACAGCCGGTGCGGTGGCCGCCGCGTTGCACATGGTGGACGGCGTGTGGCGCAACACGCTGCCCATGCGACGCCCCACCACCGACGACTGAAACGTCGTGCTGGTTGGCTCAGCCGCCGCGAAGGCGGTTGATTTCCGCTTCGAGGGCGGCTGCTCGGGCCTCAGCGGCGTCGGCTCGTTCGCGTTCGGCGTCGGCTCGTTTGCGTTCTTGGACCATCCAGGCGATCGGGTCGTCATCCAGCGTCACCGCCCGGCCACCGGGGCAGCACAAGCCCAGGCGATCGCCGATCATCGTGAACGTCATCTGCATGCCCTCGCTATAGACCCCCGTCGCGTCGCGGTGCACGATCTGGCCATCGACCAGTTCGACGCGGTCGACCGACTGCTGCGCCGGGTGGACGGCGTACACCTCGGGCACGCCGGCTTCCAGCCAACGGCGATAGCGCCGTTCGAGCCGCGGCCAGGTGTTGGAGGCCGACACGACCTCGACGCACACCGACGGCACGATGCCGTGTTCGTCGACCACATAGCGGCCGAAATCGCGGCCACGCATGCCGGGCACGACGAGCAGATCGGGAGCGGTGTGGTACTTCTGGCCCGCGGGAACGAACGGTGTGTTGCCGGAGACCACAGCATCGGTGTCGGCGAGCGTGTGACGGGCCGACGTGACCAGGAGATGGCACCAGGCGGAGTGCAGGGTGCTCTCCAGCAGTGGGTCCAACTCTTCGCCGGGCAGATGCGGGTAGTCGTATTCGGCCGCCTCGTCGTCGGCGTGGATCGGTACGGGCATGGACACGACAGTAGACCTCCCAAGATTTCCGGCAGGGCCGGGTGAGGTTCGACAAGGGGAAGTCGTTGGCGCACGGTATCGAAGGGGTATGACGGAGTACGCGAGGCTGGACGCGATGGAGAGCCCGATCAACGGTCGCTGCGACGAACGGTTCGCCGCTGTGCGCGACGCGTTCGCCCGCAACTTCGCAGAGCGCGGCGAGGTGGGCGCAGCAGTGTGCGTGATGGTCGACGGCGAGCCCGTGGTCGATCTGGTCGGTGGCTGGACAGACGAAGCCCGCACTCGTCAGTGGCAGCCCGACACAATGGTGAACGTGTACTCGGTGGGCAAGGCGATCGTCGCCCTGCTCGTGCTGCAGCTCGTCGACGAGGGTGCTCTCTCGCTCGACCAGCCGATCGCCGATGTTTGGCCGGAGTTCGCGGCGCACGGGAAGGGCGCGGCAACCATCCGCCAGGCGCTGTGCCACCAGGCCGGGGTGCCGGCCATTCGTGAGCGCCTCACCGACGACGACCTGTGGGACTGGGAACGAATGGTCGCCGCGGTCGCGGCGGCCGAGCCATGGTTCGAGCCTGGCTCGCAGCACGTGTACCACACCAACACCTACGGCCATCTGGTGGGTGGCATCGTGCACCGCGCCACCGGTGAACTGCCCGGCACTCGGCTGCGGCGCATCACCGACGCACTCGATGCGCAGGTGCACTGGGGGCTGTCGGTGGGGGAGCAGGCCCGATGCGCCGACGTCATCTGGGCGCCCATGCACTCCATGGACGGCATCGACCCATTCGCGATCGAGGGCGATGGCAGGCTGCCGATGATGAGCTACTTCAACCCGCCCGGGTACTCCTCCAACGGAGTCGTCAACTCTCCACAGTGGCGCGCAGCGCAGGTGCCGTCGACCAACGGCCATGCCACCGCCGTCGGCCTCGCACGGCTGTACGCAGCGCTCATCGGCCCGGCGCCGCTGCTCTCACCGGCGCTGCTGGCGGAGGCCACACGCGTGCACTCCCACGGGCCATGTCCGGTGCTGGGCGAGGACGTCTCGTTCGGCCTCGGGTTCACGCCTACATCGGCTCGCCGGCCGCTCGGCCCCAACCCGCGCAGCTTCGGCCACTTCGGCACCGGCGGCGCGCTGGGCTTCGGTGATCCCGATGCGGGCGTGGCGTTCGGCTACGTGATGAACCACGTCATTCCGCGCTGGCAGAGCACCCGCAACCGCGCGCTGATCGACGCAGTGTACTCCTGCGTGTGACCGCTCCAGAGCCGGCGGGTCAGCGCCGGTCGCGGGCGAGTCGGCGGGCCAGGATTCCCAACGTGCCGCGCAACGCGCCTTCGCTGATGATCGGGAAGATGTCGCGCTTGCGCCACACGGGGTCGATCTGCGACCAGTCGTAGTAGGAGGTGACGAGCGTGCCGCCGTCGACCGGCTGCAGCTGGTAGCCGTAGATGTGGCCGATGGGTGGCTTGATCAGCCCGGTGACGACCCACGCGATCTCACGGTCGTGCTCGTACGTGGTGATGATGACGGTGACGTCGTACTTGCCCAGCGGGTAGTCGTTGAGCGCTTCGCGATCCATATGTACCACGAACTCGTCGCCGACCGCGCTGACAGGTGAGCCGGTGGCGTCCATCAGCATGCCGGAGCTGTCGATGTCGACGTGGCCCTGCGGGTCGCAGAGCGCCTCGAAGATGTCGGCGGCGGCCGCGGGGATGAACCGCTGGACCTCGATGCGCTCCACCGGCTGATCGGCGGCGGGGGCAGTGTCGTCGTTCATCATCGGCGCAGTGTGGCACACACACCTCGCGCTACCGTGCGGCGATGAGCGCCGTCACCGCGGGCATGGTCTGCAGCCACCATCACCTCTATTCGGCGCTCGCGCGGGGCATGCCTGCGCCACCGCAGCAGCCCACATCGTTCCTCGAGATCCTCGAGCAGGTGTGGTGGCGACTCGACGTGGCGCTCGACGCCGAGATGATCCATTGGTCGGCCATGCTCGGCGCAGTCGAGGCGCTGCAGTGCGGCACCACCTCCATCGTCGACCATCACGAGTCCCCGTCGTTCATCGAGGGCAGCCTCGACATCATCGCCGATGCCTGCGCGCAGGTCGGTGTACGCACCAACCTCGCCTACGGCGTCACCGATCGGCACGGCACCGACGGTGCTCGGCGCGGCCTGGCCGAGAACGAACGGTTCCTTCGTGCGGGTGGTCGCGGCATGGTGGGTGTGCATGCTGCGTTCACATGCACCGACGAAACGCTCGCCGGTGCTGCGGCGCTGGCCGCCGACCTCGGCGTCGGCGTGCACATCCACGTGGCGGAAGGGCCCGACGATGCCGACGCGGGGCAGCGGCTGCAACCGCTCGCCGGCGACGACTGGCACCTCGTGCATTGTGTCTACCTGGACCGCGATCTGCTCGGAACCATCGCCCACAACCCGCGCAGCAACATGAACAACTCGGTGGGCTACGCGCGGCCGGCCGAACGACCGAACCGCATCGTGCTCGGCACCGACGGCATCGGCGCCGACATGCTGGAGGAGGCGCGGCTGGCCTACGTGCGCCTGCGCGAGTCCGACGTACTGGCGTCGCCCGACACGGTGTGGGGCTGGCTCGACAACGGCTACGCACTGTTCCCCGAGGCGCGCGACGACCGAGTCACCTGGAGTTACGACCACGCCGACAGCCCCTGGCACGTCGCCTTCACCCCGGGCATGCGTGCGCTGCAGGTTGAGCTCGCTGGCGAGGTGTTGTTGCGCGACGGAGAACCCACGCGCGTCGATGCCGCCGAAGTCTGCGCCAAAGCCGCCGAGCAAGCCCGCCGCCTCTTCGCCCGCCTCTGAACCCACTCTACGTAAAGGCTGTCGACCGCTGACCTGGGGTGGGCGTTCTCGGTTCTTGACACAAAACTGGTCGCTGCGATCTCTACGTCAAAACTCCGACACTGTTCCCGCAGGTCACGGCTCCACAGCCTTTGCGTAAAGGGCGGGTTGGGGGTTGGGGCTGTACAAAACGTCAACCGGCTAGCGTCTCGGCCATGAGCACGCCGATGGCCGTCTACCTGCAGGATGCGCACCCGATCCGCGAGGGCATGGCCATCGCACAATACGCGGAGTCGAAGGGGTTCCACGCCGTCTGGCAGGCCGAGAGCCGGCTGGTCCGTGAGGCCACCGTGCCGATGGCGGCGTTTGCCAGCGTCACAGACCACATCAAGGTCGGCTCCGGAGTGGTCGACTGCTGGAGCCGCAACCCGGCTCGCCTGGCTGCCACGTTCAGCACGCTCGACGACCTTGCGCCGGGCCGAATCATCCTCGGCATCGGCGCCTGGTGGGACCCGCTGGCGGCAAAGGTGGGCATCGAACGCGCCCGCCCGCTCACCGTGATGCGCGAGATCGTCACCGTCGTGCGAGCGCTGCTGCACAACGAGACGGTCACCTTCGACGGTGTCTACGTGCACCTCGACGGCGTGGAGCTCGACTACGTGTACCAGGAGCGTCGCCCCAAGGACGTGCCCATCTACATCGGCGCCACGGGTATGCAGATGATGGAGCTCACCGGCGAGATCGCCGACGGCGCGGTGCTCAACTACCTGGTGTCGCCCGATTACAACCAGCGTGCCATCGAGGCGCTGCAGCGCGGTGCCGACAAGGCCGGCCGCAGCCTCGACGACATCGACCGCCCGCAGTTGGTGGTGTGCAGCGTGCACGAAGACCGCGACACCGCGCTCGACATGGCCCGCATGATGGTCACCCAGTACCTCGGTCAGCAGCCGCACATCATGAAGGCGTCGGGCGTGCCGCAGAGCCTGCTCGACAAGGTGGGGGAGGTGCTCACGTGGCCGGCCACGCACGAGCAGGTGGAAGCCGCCAGCAAGCTGGTACCCGACGAGATCGTGCAGATGCTCACCGCCAGCGGCACGCCGGCCGAGGCGAAGGCCAAGGTGCAGGAGTACATCGACCACGGCTGCACCTGCCCCATCCTGTACCCGCTGGGCGATGTGCACGCGATGATCGACGCCTTCGCCGACTGAGGCGCGTGTCGGGCCGCCTGCACATCTGCAGTGTGAGCTGTGACCGGCGACATGACTAGACCGATCCGTACGTGCTGACCAGGGAAATACGTCGTTGTACAGATGTGGCGAGATGGTGCCGCGGCGCATCATGAACATGTCGGAAACCGAAGAAAGACGCCGCAATGTTCCCCATGTTCCAGTTCACCACAGAGATCGCTCGGCAGCGCCACACGGAGATGCTCCGGTGCGCCGAACGGCACCACCGGCTGTTTCGCCGCCCGGTGCTCGTTGAGCCCGTTCGTGCGGCCACGGCAGGTCAGGCCGTCACAGCGCACGACGCTCCCGTGATCGCAATGCCCGCACGGGCAAGCGTTCGCCAATCCGAGGCTCGTGTCGCCTGATCCCGGAACCGTGCGTTGGTCGCACGGCAGTAGCGTCACCCCCATGCTTCGCGGTCGCTCCGGGCTGTCGCCGATCATGATTGGTCGGCACGCACCCTTGGTGCGACTATTGGGCCTCGTCGAGGCAGCCGAGGTGGCATCGTGCGACGGGCCCGAGATCGCTCTCGTGTCTGGCGAAGCAGGAGTTGGAAAGACCCGGCTGCTGCGCGAGTTCATCGACGCGCTGCCCGCTGATGTCACCGTGCTCACCGCGCAGGCTCGGCCGGGCTCGATGGGGCGCCCGTTCGATGTGATCGGACAGCTGGTGCCCGACAGCCCCGATCCGGCCGCTGCCGCGCGTGAGATGATCGAGCAGGCTGTTCAGCGCGGGCGCACCCTGCTGGTGGTGGAAGACCTGCACTGGGCCGACGCCGACAGCGTGCACTTCATCGAGCAGGTCAGCATGTTGACACTGCCGCAGCTGGTCATCGTTGGCACCTACCGGGGCAACGACCTTTCACGCAAGGCGCCCGGTGGCGAATTGGTGCTGCGCCTCGAGCGACAGCACGCGGTCGAGCAGATCCGCCTCGAACGCCTCGATCGCGGCGATGTCGCCGCCATGCTCACCGCCATCGGTAGCGGATCGCCGTCGTCGGGCGCCGTGGAAGCGGTCTACCGACGCAGCAGTGGTGTGCCGTTCGTCGTCGAGGAGCTCGTGCGCTGCTGCGGACCCGACGCTTGCATCGACGACTTGAAGACCGCCCAGCTGCCATGGTCGCTCGACGAGGCGGTGCGCCAGCAGCTTGCCGGCCTCACCGCCGACGAGCGCCGCGTCGTCGACGCGATGGCAGTGTTCGGCGACCCGGCTCCGTTCGACGTGCTGCTGGGAGTGTGCGACCTTTCTGACGACCGGCTGCTCGGCGCGATGCGAACGCTCGTGGAGAACAGCATCGCAGTGGAGCCCGCCGACGACACCTTCTGGTTCGGTCACGCACTCGTGGCCGACGCCGTGCAACAGCAGCTACTGGGCAGAGAGCGTCGGCGGTTGCACGAGCGCTCGCTCGCTGCGCTGAGGGCGATGCCCGAGCCTGATCATGCTGCGCTGGCCCGTCACGCGCTCGGCTCCGGGCAGTTCGATCTGATTCCGGCCATAGCGCGCGAGGGAGCGCGGCGCTACCTCGATCGAGGTGCGTCGTTCCAAGCGCTGCGACTGGCCAGCGAAGCGCTGGCCGAGGCACCTCACGACCCGGAGCTGCTGGCCGTGGCCACCGACGCAGCGTGGCGCCTGGAGTACGGCGTCGAGGCGCTCGCCTACGCCCAGCAGTGGCATGCGCACGCGGTCACCGATCTCGAAGGGGTCGAGTCGTTGCGCTTCGTCGCCCGCCTGCATCACGAGCTGCTCGACTTCCCCCAACGCGACCGCACCGTTGCCGAGCTCGAGGCGATGGCCGACTCACTGCCCATCGGGCTGGCCCGCGGTCGCAGTGAGGGTGCGGTCGCTCAGCTCCACATGCTGGCCGGTCGCAGCGCCGCCGCAGTGGAGTGGGCCGATCGAGCGCTCGCGGCCGCGCGTCGCGGTGGCGATCAGTGGCTCGAGGCGCAGGCATCGGTCGAGCGTGGCTCTGCGTTCGAGTTGTCCGCATCGCGTGACGAGAGCGAACAGGCGCTGCTGAAGGCCCGCGACCTCGCGCGTCAGGTGGGCGACGGTGTGCTCGAGTGTCGGGCGCTCAACAACTTCCTGAGCATCGTCACCCCGCACGGCGAGATGGGCGCGTGGGCGCGAGCCGAGCTACGCGACGCGTCTGCCCGCTGCGGGCTCGACAAGCTGGGCGCCGGCATGCTTGCCATGTGGGAGGCCGAGGCGGCGCTCGCCAGCGGTGACATGCCCGCCATGCGTCAGGCGGTGGCGGAGGCCGGTCAGCACTGGGACTCCGGTAGCAGCGAGTACTGCAACCAGCGCCTGCAGTTGGCCGACCTGCGTATCGAGGAAGGGCTGGTTGCTGATGCGTTGGCTGCCGCTCGCGAGGCGCGGGCGAGCGAAAGCATCAACGACGATGACCCGGGTGATGCTCGCGTGCGGCTGGTGGCGGCGGCTCTCGAAGGTCGGCGCGCCGATGCGGAGCAAGTGTTCGAAGAGGTGCTGCGCTCGTCGCGAGCGCCCGACAAGACCCACTCCACCTGGCTCATGCTCGAGGTTGTTCTCGCGGCCCTGCACGCGGGAATCCCGTCGTCGCGTGTTCGCGACGAGTTCGTCGAAGGCTGGGCGCACGAGCACGCGTCGCAGGCGTTCCTGCGTCGCCATGCGGAAGGCCTGCTGCTGCTCGCGCAAGGCGACTACGCGGCGGCCGCAGCCGCGCTCGCAGCGGTGCTCGACCCTCCCGACCCCGTGCTGTACGTGCCCACGGTGGCGTCCATGCGCACTGCCTTGGCCAGCGCACTGCTCGCCAGCGGCGACCGCCCGGCTGCACTGACGGCTGCGCACACTGCGCTCGGGGAGCTGGCCCGGTGGCCGGGGTGGCGCCGCGACCGCATCGAGGCATTGGTGCGCCGGCTCGAGGGCAGCGCGCGCAGCGACGGCGAGCTCACGCCGCGCGAACGTGAAGTGGCCGCGCTCATCGCCGAGGGGCTCACCAACAGCCAGCTCGCTGAACGATTGTTCATCTCGCCGCGCACGGCCGCAGTGCACGTCTCCAACATCCTGATGAAGCTCGCGCTCTCGGGCCGTGCCGAGGTGGCCGCATGGGCGGTACGCCACGGCGTGGTGCTGCAACCCGGCTGAGCCGGTGCCGGTGTCGTCCGGCTACAGCCAATCGCGTCGGCGGAACACCCGAAACAGCACCAAGCTCATCGCTGCCATCATGCCCAACGCCATCGGGTAGCCCAGCCGCCAGTCGAGCTCGGGCATGTGGCGGAAGTTCATGCCGTAGATGCCAGCAATGAGGGTGGCACCGAACACGATGGAACCCCAGGCCGTGAGCTGCTTCATCACCGCGTTCATCTGATTGCTCATCACCGCCAGGTGCGCCTCCACCGCGTTGCCCACCAACTCGCGGAGCTCGTCGACCAGGTCGACGGCGCGTAGCAGCTTGTCGAAGGTGTCGCGCAGCACCACGAGTGCCTCGCCGTCAACCCACTGCACCTCCTTGCGCAGCAGCGCGGAGATGACGTCGCGCAGTGGCACCACGGCGCGGCGCAGCTTGAGGAGCTCGCGTCGCACAGCGAACAGTTCGGCCTGTACGTGGCGCTCTGTCTCGGGAGCATCGGCGAAGATCTGGTCCTCGATCGCCTCGAGCTGGTCCTCGAGACCGTCGGTGGAGTCGAAGTAGCCGTCGACGAGTTCCTCGACCACCATCGCCAGAAGCATTCCCGACGTCACGGCGCCCTCTGAGTGGCCCGCAAGCCGGGTGATGCGATCGAGCACGGTCGCCGAGTTCCACTCGCGACTTTCGTCATCGTGGTGGCGCACCGTGATGAACCATCCATCGCCCAGGTACATGTCGATCTCGGCCAGCGACCCGCTGAACGCGACGAGGTAGGCGTGGTCGGCAAAGCGTTGCAGGGTGGGTCGTGCCGAACGGCGGCGTGCCTCGTCGAAGGTGCGGTCACCCAGGCCATGCTGCTTGTCGAGCGACTCGAGCTCATCAGTGGTGGGGTCGAACACGTCGGCCCAGGTAGTGGTACCGAACGTGTGCGTGGTGATCACGAGTCGATCGTACGTCGTATCAGCCGGGCGGCTGGTCTACGGGCTTCGTCGGCGACGCTCGTGGCACTACGCTGGCGACCCATGGGTCAACAGATCGCTGTCGTCGAAAAGCCGAGCTCGAACCCCGGTGTGGTTCGCTTCGTGGCCAACCGCAACCTCACCGGCATGGGGCACGAGCTGTTCCGCACCATCGCCGACGCTGTCGGCCCCCGCCCGGCAGCGGCGCTCGCGCGCAATCTGCTGGCCACCGGGCGCGTCGATGCCGTGCACATCTACGGCAACATCATCACCGTCGACATCGCGAAGGGGTTCGACAGCGCTGGTCTCGGCGATGTGGTGCGCGACCTCTACCAGTTCTGGAAGCCGGGCATGGAGATGCCCACGTTCGACGACGTGATGCCCGAGGCGGAGGCGGCCCCCGCCGCTGCCGCCATCGGTGGTGCCACCGGCCCCGAAGCCGCGTTCCTCGCCAGCGTGCCGGCCGTGCTCGTGGAGCGCAGCCGCGCTGCCATGGCGAAGTGGAAGGCCAGCCGCTGAGTCGGTTTCACGCCGCTGCGTTACGCAGCGACGAGTGCGTGGTCGTACCGTGCCCGGAGTGACCGCCGCGCACACCTTGCATGAGGCTGCCGAACTGCTCGGCGTGCACTACATGACCGCGTACCGGTACGTGCGGCTGGGTGTGCTCCCGGCGTCGAAGGTGGGTGGCACGTGGCAGGTGGCTGCCGCCGACCTCGAGGCCTACCGCAACAGTGTCGTGCCTGCCGAGCCCGGTGTGCGCCGGCGCGCTCCGTGGGCGGCGCGGCTGGAGGCGCGACTGGTGGTTGGCGACTCGCGTGGCGCATGGGGTGTGGTCGAGGCGGCGTTGGCCGCTGGTGCCGAGATCGATGAGGTGTATCTCGACATCATCACTCCGGCAATGCAGTCCATCGGTGCCCGCTGGGCGGCTGGCGAACTCGATGTGTCGGTCGAGCACCGCGCCACGGGCATTGCGTTTCGGCTCATCGGGCGCCTCGGCCCTCGGTTCGCCCGCCGTGGCCGCACCCGTGGTTCCGTGCTGCTCGGAGCACCGGTGGGCGAGCGGCACTCGCTGCCCATCGCAATGCTGGCTGATCTGGTGCGCGGCGAGGGCTGGGAGGTCTCCGACCTCGGGGTCGACCTTCCGTCGGAGTCGTTCGTGCACGCTGCGCTCGACACCTCCGAGCTGATCGCGGTAGGGGTGTCGGTCACTTCGACTGACTGCCTGCCTGCCACCGAGCAGTTGTTGGCGACGCTGAAGGCGTCGTTACCGGCGGCGGTTTTCGTGGCGGTGGGCGGTCACGCGGTGAACGACCTGGCGCATGCCACGGCGCTGGGCGCCGACGGGTGGGCGAGTTCCGCACGCGACTTCGTCGAACAGTTGAGCCAGCGCGGTTCCGGCGAAGTGCTGCTCGCCTGAACGGGCGATCGGCCTGAGCCGGCGCCGCAGTCGCCCTG
>Ga0105047_10009979_pt1 | contig 15568 bp, 15 predicted proteins | sample MAT04_FD_78384 | JGI IMG/M metagenome (GOLD analysis project Ga0105047, IMG submission 78384) | Freshwater microbial communities from Lake Fryxell liftoff mats and glacier meltwater in Antarctica - MAT-04 (megahit assembly) | ecosystem: Environmental > Aquatic > Freshwater > Ice > Liftoff... | reverse complement strand
TTGCGCGAGCTGCTCGGCGACGTCCGTCCGTTGGATCGCGGCGACGGTCCCGAGGTGCGCATCCCGGTGCGCTACGACGGCATCGACTTCGCTGAGGTGGCGGAGCTGACGGGGCTGGGGGCCGACGCGGTGATCGAGGCGCACTCCGCTGCGGTGTACACCGTGGCCTTCTGTGGGTTCATGCACGGCTTCGGGTACCTCGCCGGCCTGCCACCCCAGCTGCACGTCCCTCGCCGGTCGACACCGCGGCCGAGAGTGGATGCCGGGTCGGTGGCGATCGCGGGGGAGTGGGCCGGTGTGTACCCCTCTGCCTCGCCGGGTGGGTGGCGCCTGCTCGGCAATACCGACGTGGTGATGTGGGACGAGGCGCGCTGTCGGCCCGGGTTGCTCGAGCCGGGCATGCGCGTCAGGTTCGAGCCGGTATGAGCTCGTCACAGCTGAAGGTGGTCGCGTGGGGGATCGCGACCTCGGTGCGAGATGCCGGCCGACCCGGTCTGGCTCATCTGGGCCGCAGTCGAGGGGGAGCGGTCGACGTCGCAGCGCTGCAGCTCGGCAACCGCCTGGTCGGCAACCCGCCCGATGTCGCCGGGTTCGAGACCTCCGGTGGGCTGGTGCTGCGCTGCGCCGCCCCGGTGATGGTGGCGGTCGCCGGCAGCCCGACCGACCTGCGCGTCGTCGGTGGTCCACCGCTCGGTTGGGGCGCGCCCGTCGTACTGCCGGCCAGCGCTGTGCTGCACGTCGGTCGACTGCGCGGCGGAGCGCGCAGCTACCTCTGCGTGCGCGGTGGCATCTCCGGCACCGACGGAGCTGCCGTGCACCTCGGTGCCGACCCGAACGCAGCTGCGGCCGCGCACGCCGCTGCACCGCTCCCCCTCGACCGACCGGTGCGCGTGTGGCCGGGGCCGCGTCTCGACTGGTTCACGTCCGGATCGTTGCATGCGCTCGTGACGACCGTCTGGGAGGTGCTGCCCGCGAGCAACCGGGTCGGCCTGCGCCTCACCGGGATGCCCCTCGTTCGAGCGCGCCACGACGAGCTGGCGAGTGAAGGGCTGGTGGAAGGTGCGATCCAGGTGCCGCCCGACGGCCACCCCATCGTGATGCTCGCCGACCATCCGACCACGGGCGGGTATCCGGTGATCGCCGTCGTCGACCCCGCCGATCTGTGGCTGGTCGCGCAGCGGCCTGCCGGCACAGAGGTCCGCTTCTCCCGAGACAGGCGAGCGGGGACTCGCTAGGTTGTTCGCATGGAGCGGCGCATCTTCGGGCTCGAGAACGAGTACGGGGTCACCTGCACGCTCCGGGGGCAACGCCGGCTCAGTCCCGACGAGGTCGCTCGCTACCTGTTCCGGCGCGTGGTCAGCTGGGGGCGCAGCAGCAACGTGTTCCTGCAGAACGGCGCCCGCCTGTACCTCGACGTGGGCTCGCACCCCGAATACGCCACCCCCGAGTGCGACAGCCTCTACGAGGTGGTGGTGCACGACAAGGCCGGCGAGCGGATCCTCGAGAGCCTGGTGGTGTCGGCCGAGCAACGTCTTCGCGAAGAGGGCATCCGGGGCACGGTGTACCTGTTCAAGAACAACACCGATTCGGCGGGCAACAGCTACGGCTGCCACGAGAACTACCTCACCAGCCGCAGCGACGAACTCAGCACCTACGCCGAGGTGCTCATCCCGTTCCTGGTCAGCCGACAGATCTTCACCGGGGCCGGCAAGGTGCTCCAGACCGCGCGGGGCCCGCTGTTCTCGATCGCTCAGCGCGCCGAGCACATCTGGGAAGGCGTGAGCAGTGCCACCACCCGCAGCCGGCCGATCATCAACACGCGCGACGAGCCGCATGCCGACGCCGAGCGGTACCGGCGCCTGCACGTCATCGTCGGCGATTCCAACATGAGTGAGTACACGACGTTCGTGAAGGTCGGTTCAGCCGCCTGCATGCTGCGGATGCTCGAGGATCCCGGCGTGGTGCTACGCGACATGACGCTCGAGAACCCGATCCGGGCCATCCGCGACATCAGCCACGACATCACGTGCCGTCGCCGGGTACGCCTCGCCAACGGCCGCGAGGTGAGTGCGCTCGACATCCAGCGCGAGTACCTCGACCGCGCGCTGCGGTACGCCGACACGAAGGGATTCCCGCCGCTCGAGCAGAAGGCGCTCGAGATGTGGGAGCACTGCATCACCACCATCGAGAACGACCCGTTGAAGCTCGACCGCGAGGTCGATTGGGTGATCAAGCACCGGCTGATCGAGGCCTTCCGAACCCGTCACGATCTGCCCCTCGGTCATGCCCGTGTGCAATTGCTCGATCTGCAGTACCACGACATCACCCGCGAGCGCAGCCCGTTCTACAAGCTGCAGGACCGCGGCCTCGTCGAGCGCATCTGCACCGACGCCGACATCGAGACCGCCATCGACGTACCGCCGCAGACCACCCGAGCCCGGCTGCGTGGCGAGTTCATCAAGAAGGCGAAGGAACACAAGCGCGACTACACCGTCGACTGGGTGCACCTGAAGCTCAACGACCAGGCCCAGCGCACCGTGCTCTGCAAGGACCCGTTGAAGAGCCGCGACGAACGGGTCGAGAAGCTCATCGCCTCGCTCTGAGCGACGCGCACCCCGCATGCCATCGTTCCGTACGCATCGAGTGGAGGAGCTCCTCCTCGAGCGTCGTGGGCTGCAGCGCGTGCGTCTCGACGACGGCAGCCGCGCCTATGTGCTCACCGAGCTGATCGGCGATGTCGCCGTGGGCGACGAGGTCGTGGTCAACACCACGGCGGTCGAGCTGGGCCTGGGCACTGGCGGATGGCACGTGGTGCACTGGAACCTCGCCCGCCGCGACCTCCATCGACCGGGGCCGGGGCACATCATGAAGATGCGCTACACGAGCCTGCAGGCAGACACCGGTTCGGCAGAAGAGCACCTGCCCGCCGACAGCGCGCTGCCGATGCTCGGTGGCGCGGCGGTGTTGATCGGCAGCTTGCACAGCCAGCTCGGCGTGTGCGTGGCGGTGCTGCGTCACCTCCGACCGGAGTCGCGGGTGAGCTATGTGATGACCGACGGGGCCGCCCTGCCGATCGCGCTCAGCGACCTCGTGGCCGACCTCGACGACCGAGGGTGGCTCGCTGGCACGGTCACCGCTGGCCACGCGTTCGGCGGCGACCTCGAGGCAGTGAGCGTGCCATCGGCGATCCAATTGGCGGTCGAGGAGCAGCGAGCTGATGTGGTGGTGGTCGCGATGGGGCCTGGCGTGGTCGGCACGGGACGAGCACTCGGCACCACTGCGGTCGAGACCGCCGGCATCGCGACCGCCACGGCACAGCTCGGGGGCCGGGCGATCATGATCGTGCGTGCCAGTTCGGCAGACGAACGCACCCGCCACCGCGGCATCAGCCACCACACGCTGACCTCGCTCCGGCTGGTACCGCTTCCGGTGGAGGTCGCGCTGCCCCCCGAACTCGCCGAACACGCTGGTGATCTCGCTCCGCACCAGGTGCACGTGGTGGAGCCGGGAGACGTGGCAGCCCTGCTCGATGCAGCCGAGCTGAGCGTCACCACGATGGGTCGCGGACCCGAGCACGACCTCCTGTTCTTCCGAACGGTCGCTGCGGCGGCAACCCATGCCGACCAGTGGCGTGCCGCGCCAAGCGTGGGGACGAACGGTACGGTGTGACCCGAATGACCGAGCAGCTGGGCATCGAGCCCGATCCATCATCGGCGCGAGTCCAGCCCCGCGACCTCCTCGAGGACGGCCGCTCGTCGCGTCCCGCCGCCCCGGCCAAGAAGTTGAATCCGTTCGTCGAGTGGATCGTCGTGGTGGCGGTCGCGATCACTTCGGCACTCCTCGTGCGCGCGTATGTGGTGCAGCAGTTCGCGGTCGAGGGTGAGTCGATGATCAACACCCTGCAGGACGGCGACCGGGTGCTCGTCAACCGGCTCAGCTATCGCCTGCACGATCCACGTCGCGGCGACGTGGTGGTGTTGAAGCGCTTCGACGGCAACGCCACCGAACGCGATCTCATCAAGCGGGTGATCGGTCTGCCGGGCGAGACCGTCGAGGTCCGTTCGTGCGTGGTGTACATCGACGACCAGCCGCTCGTCGAGCCGTACCTCGATGCAGAGGTGCAGCAGCGAGACGGGTGCGGGGGCGACCAGGCGCCGATCGAGGTGCCCAGCGATTCGGTGTTCGTCCTCGGCGATCACCGCGGTAAGTCGAGTGACAGCCGCGCGTTCGGCCCCGTCGCCGACGAGTTCCTCATCGGTCGCGCCTTCGTGATCATCTGGCCTGTCGGCGACTGGGCCTGGCTCTAGTCCTCCGCCATCAGGGCCGCTGGAATCACTCGAGTGGCCGGCCAAGTTCGGCCCGATACGCATCGAGCATCCGGTCGACCCAGTCGCTGTAGATCGCGTCGAGTCCCATCCGCAACGCGGGCCGCAGGTCGTCGTGGTGCTGCAGATCCCAGCCGAATGCGACGCGGTCGAAGCGGTGGAAGAGCGCCACCAGCCCGCCGTTCCAGTCGGTGTGGTGCATGTTGATGCCATCGAGACCCTCGTTGGCGAGCGCCGCCGCCCGGCGCTCGGGGCCCTCCTTGATCCTGTGCAGCCGCGTCGAGTCGATCAGGTGGGCACCCTGGCCCCGGAGGGGGAGCAGGGTCTCGTACACCGGGTGACACAACCAGAGCCGTTCGAGCATCGACGGCGCGGCATCGGCCGTGACACCGATGACGGCTTCCCCGGCGCCGCGCGCCTTGAGGTCGAGCGACAGCGCATAGCCGGTCCCGCAGTGCTCGTACAGCTCGGCCAGGGTGGGGATGTGCGCAGGCAGCTCGGCCCGCTGCATGTCGCTGATCAGCTTCTTGCGCAGCCGTCCGGGCACCACGCCGTCGTGGTCGAGGACGGCTTCGCCGTCGGCGGTGAGCCACACGTCGCTCTCGAGCCCGGTCGCTCCGAGCCGGAGGGCGAGCGCGAACGACTCGAGGGTGTTCTCGGGAGCGTGGGCTCTGGCGCCCCGGTGGGCGAAGGTGATCGGGTCGTCGAGCCTGGACGGGAGACGCTGCTGCACCCGTCCATCCTGCTCCTAGACTGCGGCGCGTGTTCAACTTCAGCGGCAGCGAGATCGTTTTCCTGCTCCTGTTGGCGCTGATCGTCCTCGGCCCCGAGAAGTTGCCCGATGCCGTGCGCAAGTTCGGCAAGACCTACGCCGAGTTCAAGAAGGTCTCCACCGGCTTCCAGACCGAGCTGAAGCAGGCCCTCGACGAACCGATGCGCGAGATGCGCCAGACCGCCGAGATGTTCAAGGAGGCGGCGACCTTCGACGTCGTGAATCCGGCCGACGAGGTGAAGACCGCCGCAAAGGGCGTGTTCGACCCCGCGCCGACGTCTGGGCCTGCGTCGGCCGCTGAGTCGGTACGGCCGGCACTCGACGCACCAGTCGAGGGCGAGTTGGTCGAGAACGCTGCGCCGCCCCGGGTTTCTTCGGTCGCCCAAGCGAACGCGTCGGCCGATCAGCCCTTCGCGAAGGCGGCAGCCGAAACGGCAGCGGCGGCAGAAGCAGGCGACGCGGCGGAGGAAGCAGGCGCCGGCGAGCCCGAACAGCCGATGCGCACCCTCGACGAGGTGATGAGCGCCAAGGCCGGCACCGACCACGAGCCGCCCGCCCCTGGTGAGGAGACCCCGACCGCATGAAGCTGCCCTTCCCGCGCACCGATGCGCCGAAGCCGAAGGTCGCCACGACCGAGGATCGGATGACGCTGATCGAGCACCTGGCCGAACTGCGCACGCGGATCATCCGCTCGTTGCTCGCGGTGGTGATCGGCATCATCGTCGTGCTGGCTTTCTACAGCCCGATCCTCGAGTTCCTGCGCGAGCCGTACTACCGGTTGTGCGACAAGAACGCCGAGCTCACCTGCGACCTGCAGTTCATCAGCCCGCTCGAGGGTTTCAGCACCCGACTGCAGGTCAGTACCTACGGCGGGATCCTGCTCGCCCTGCCGGTGCTGCTGTGGCAGGTGTGGCAGTTCGTCGTACCGGCACTGCACGCGAAGGAGAAGAAGTATGCGATCCCGTTCATCGGGGCGTGCATCGCCCTGTTCGCACTCGGTGCGTTCCTGGCCTACTGGACCCTCGAGAAGGCGCTCGAGTTCCTGATCGCCTGGGCCGGCGAGAACGTCGAGGCCAACTTCCGCGTGGGCGAGTACATCCGTCTGGTCGGGATGATGGTGGCGGCGTTCGGCATCGCCTTCCAGTTCCCGGTACTGCTCGTCGGCCTGCAACTGATCGGCGTCCTCACACCCCAGACCCTGCTCAAGGGGTGGCGCTACGCGATCATGACGTGCTTCGTCATCGCCGCCGTCATCACCCCCTCGGGCGACCCGTTCAGCATGCTGGCGCTGGCGCTGCCGATGTCGGTCTTCTTCTTCCTGTCTGTGCTGATCGGCTGGATCGTGCAACGGTCGAGACGCAAGCGCGACGCAGCTGCGGCGTGAGACGATCGACCCTGTGCGACCCGACCGGTCGGACCTGATCCGCCAGTACGCCTTCCCGCTCGACGGGTTCCAGCTCGAGGCGTTCGACGCGCTCGACGACGGCCATTCGGTGCTCGTGGCCGCACCGACCGGCAGCGGCAAGACCGTGGTGGCCGAGTACGCGATCGAAGCCGCTCGGCTCGCTGGCCGCCGGGCGTTCTACACCGCTCCGATCAAGGCACTGTCGAATCAGAAGTACCACGACCTCGTCGCCCGCTACGGCGTCGACGGCGTCGGCCTCCTCACCGGCGACAACTCGATCAACGGTGACGCCCCGGTGGTGGTGATGACCACCGAGGTGCTGCGCAACATGATCTACGCGCGCAGCTCGGCGCTGGACCTGCTCGACGTCGTGGTGCTCGACGAGGTGCACTTCCTCCAAGATGCGTATCGCGGACCCGTGTGGGAGGAGGTGATCATCCACCTACCGGCCTCGGTGACACTGGTGTGCCTGTCGGCCACGGTGAGCAATGCGCAGGAGCTCACCGACTGGATCGGCACCGTTCGTGGCCCCACCCGACCAGTGGTCGAGGAGCGCCGGCCGGTACGCCTCGAGAACTTGTACTTCGTGGGCGACAAGACCAACGACCGGATGCACCTGCTGCCGGTGCTGCTGAACGGTCGACCGAACCATGAGGCGATGCGACTCGACGGCGAGGCGATGCGCGCCCAGCGCGGCGGCCGCAACCGAAAGGCCACGCAGGGCCGTCGCCGGTTGTACACGCCGTCACGCCTCGAGGTGCTGGAGATGCTCGAGCGGCAGGGGATGTTGCCGGCGATCTGCTTCATCTTCAGCCGCAACCAGTGTGACGAGGCGGCCCGTTCGGTGCTCGCCGCCGGCGCCAGACTCACGACCGGTGAAGAGCGCGACCGTGTGCGGGCGATCGTGGACGCCCGCCTGGGTGGGATGGATCCGGCCGACCTCGCCGTGCTCGGCTATGGCCAGTTCCTTGCCCAGCTCGAGGCCGGTGTCGCCGCCCATCACGCCGGCATGGTGCCGCCATTCAAGGAAGTGGTCGAGGCATGCTTCGTCGAAGGGCTCGTGAAGGTGGTGTTCGCCACCGAGACCCTCGCGGTCGGCATCAACATGCCTGCCAAGTGCGTGGTGATCGAGAAGCTCACCAAGTTCACAGGCGATCACCATGCGTTCCTGACGCCGGGGGAGTACACCCAGCTCACGGGCCGGGCCGGCCGGCGAGGCATCGACGAGCTCGGCAACGCCGTGGTGCTGTGGAGCCCGTTCGTGCCCTTCGACCAGGTGGCCGCGCTGGCGGGTAGCAGGTCGTTCCATCTCAACTCTGCCTTCCGGCCCACCTACAACATGGCCACGAACCTCGTGCGCACGTACAGCAGCGAGCGAGCGCACCACCTCCTGAACATGTCGTTCGCGCAGTACCAGGCCGACCGTGACGTCGTGAAGATCGAGTCGCGACTCGAACGTCGCCAGCAGCACCTGCGCGACCTCGGCGAGGCAGCAACCAGCGCTTACGGCGATGTCGAGGAGTACCGCCGCCTGCTCAAACGGGGCAGCGATGGCGCGTCGCCAAGACAGGTGACGATCGGTCGTGACAACCCGATCGAGCTGGCGTTGATCAAGCTGAAGCCCGGCGACATCGTCTACGCCGAGAAGGGTCGCTATGCAGGTCGCGTCGCGGTGCTGGCCAACGCTCACCGCAAGGGCGGTATGCGCGTCAGCGGCATCACCGCCCGGCGCGACCCGATCCAACTGAGCGAGCTCGACTTCGATGAACCGCCCAGGGCGATCGGACGGATCCAACTCCCGAACGACTTCGCACCGAACCGGCAGGACTTCCAGCGCGAGGTGGCCCTCCGCCTCGAGAAGGCCGAGGTGCAGCCCCACAGCCGTCAGCGGCGCAAGCAGCCCGGACCCGACATCAGCGACGGGCACCCGGTGGAGGACGACCCCGACCTGGCCGAGCGGCTGAAAGCGGCAGCGCAGGCCGACCGTGTGGCCCGCGAGATCGACGAGTTGCAACAGCGCATGCGGGGCCGCAGCCAGTCGATCTCGCGTGACTTCGACCGGGTGTTGCGCATCCTCGAGAACTGGGGCTACGTCGACGGGTGGTCGCTCACCGAGGCGGGCGAGACCCTGTCGCGCACCTTCCACGAGTGCGACCTCCTCATCGTCGAGTGCCTCCGTCAGGGACTGCTCGACGACCTCGAACCTGCGGTGCTCGCCGGCCTCGTGTCGGTGTTCGTGTACGAACACCGCAGCGCTGAACCACCGCCGCGGCCGTGGTTCCCGTCGCCGATTGCGAAGAAGCGGTGGCAGCGGATCGCTGCGGTCAGCGCCGAGCTGCAGGGCATCGAGGAGGAAGCCGGACTCTCGTTGCACCGCGCCCCCGACCCGACGTTCGTCGCAGTGGCGTTCGCGTGGGCGGTCGGCGAGGGCTTCGCCGAGGTGGTCGAGCAGGAAGAGCTCACGGGCGGTGACTTCGTACGCACGATGAAGCAGCTGATCGACGTGCTCCGTCAACTCGCCCTGGTGGCGCCGAACCAGGCCACCCGGCGCAGCGCAGAGCGCGCATCCGAGGCGCTGTTCCGCGGCGTCGTGTCGGCGTCGTCGACGGTGGAGATCGAGCAGCCGGATGCCGATCCGCAAGGGTGAGGCCTGGGGCACGATCGGCCCGTTGCCCGACGGCACCGTGCGCGTGCACTCCGACGAGGACTTGCACCGGCTCGTGGTGGAGGCGCGAGCCGCCGGCGAGGCGATGCCGCCGGTCGCATTGCTCGGGGGCTCGCTGATGCGCGCGGTGGGCGGCACCGGCGACGAACGGCGCCTCGCTGGTGATGTCGCGATCCTGCCGGTCGACCTCGTGCGGGTCGAGCTCGACGACACGACCACCTGGGCAGTCGCGCACGTGATCGCGCGTCGGGCACGGTTCGGGTGGCTACGCGGTGAGATCGTCGCAGCGATGAACGCCGAGTTCGTCGGCACCTGGGACGTCACACCGAGGGGCCATCCCAACGACGGCCGGATCGACCTGCTCGAGGTGTCGGCATCGATGTCGGTGCGCGACCGCTTACGCGCCAAGGGGCGCCTGCCATCGGGGACGCACCTGCCGCATCCGGCGATCCGATTCCGCCAGGTCGTCGCGGTCGAGCGCTCGTTCGGGCGGCCGATGCGGGTCTGGGTCGACGGTGTGGTCGGTGGCGACACCTCGGCGATGCGCCTCGCCGTCGAGCCCGACGCCCTCGTGGTCTGTGTGTAGCGTCGGCGTGTGGTGACCCAGCACCACGACGCAGCCTCCGGAGGACCCCATGACCGACATCGCCCGCACCGACGACCTCAAGATCCGCGTCTGTGCCGAGGTCGACCGTCTCGCTGACCGGCTCGTCGATGCGAGCCATCAGATCCACGCCCACCCGGAGCTCAACTACCAGGAGGTGTTCGCACACGACCTGCTCACGAACATCCTCGACGACCTGGGACGAGCGCCGGTCCGCCACGCCTACGGCGTCGACACTGCGTTCGAGGCGAGGGCCGGTTCGGCCGGCCCCGAGATCGCCGTGCTCTGTGAGTACGACGCCCTGCCGGGCATCGGCCATGCCTGCGGCCACAACGTGATCGCCACGTCGGGGCTCGGTGCGGGTCTTGCCGCTGCGGTGCTCGCAGAGGAGGCCGGCGGCCGCGTGCGGATCATGGGCACGCCGGCAGAAGAGGGCGGTGGCGGCAAGATCCTGATGGCCCGCCAGGGAGCGTTCGAGGGACTGGCGGCGGCGATGATGGTGCACCCCGCCGACGCCGACCTGATCCGGATGGACTGCATCGCTGTCCAGGAGATGTACATCGACTACCACGGAAAGGCCGCCCACGCTGCTGCTGCCCCACAGGAGGGCCGCAATGCGCTCGATGCCGCCGTGCTCGGATACCTGAACGTCGCAGCGCTCCGCCAGCACATCCAGCCCACCGAGCGGATCCACGGCATCTTCGACAGAGCGGGCGACAAGGCCAACATCGTCCCCGCCGAGACATCGATGACCTGGATGGTGCGCTCGCCCACGATCGCTTCGCTGCAGCCGCTGAAGGGAAGGGTGCTGGCCTGCCTCGAGGCGTCCGCAGCGGCCACCGGCTGCTCGTGCAGCCACAGCTGGCAGGACGTCACCTACGCCGACATGATCGACAACGGCCCGATGGTGTCGTCGTACGTCGCCAACGCGGCCAGGCTCGGTCGCACCGTGCAGGATCCACGCTCGATCGGCCACCCGGTGGTGGGCTCGACCGACATGGGCAACGTCAGCTACCTCGTGCCGTCGATCCACCCGATGATCAAGGTGGCCGACGACGGCGTGCCCATCCACACTGCGGCATTTGCCGAGTTCGCCCGCAGCGAGCAGGGCGACCGCGCCGTGATCGACGGCGCCAAGGCGATGGCGATGACCGTGATCGACCTGTGGGCGAACGAGCAGCTACGTGCAGAGGTGGCCACGGCGTTCGAGGGCCGCCCCACCGAGGGCAACGTCCTGTAGGCGCCGGGATCCCACTCCGCGCCGACAGTGGTCTTCTAGGCTGCGGTGTTGTGACGGTCTACGTCCCCGAGGAGTTCACTCCCACCGAAGCAGACATCCTGCGGCGGTACTTCACCAATCTCGATGGCCCCGTTTTCGCCCTCGTGAACCTGCCCGAAGTGGTGAAGGGTGCGTTGTTCGCCCGATACAGCCGCAGCCCCAAGAGCCTGCGACGGCTGTTCCTCGACGAGTTCGTGGGCGATCTCGACATCGAAGGCGACCAGACCGTCGATGCGACGATCGGGCTCGAGCGGGCCGAGGAACTGTACGAGAAGGTGTTCTTCGAGTACGGCGACGACTCGGTCGCCCAGCTCGGCGGGGTGCACCTGGCGTGCGAGCAGGCATCGAACCTGCTCACGAAGATCCTCGAGTGGGGTCGGCTGATGAGCTACCTCGAGCAGAGCACGCGCTACATCTCCTACGACTCACGCCTCGGTGGTCGCTATCGGTACTTCCGCGACCCGGCGCTGCTGTCGAGCCGGTTCGGTACCCGCTACGTCGGCGACATGGACCGGATGTTCGACTCGTACAGCATGTTGCTCGGCAAGGTCACCGATCACGTTCGCGACACGGTGCCCCGTGATCCCGACGACAGCGACTTCGTGTATCGCCAGGCCACCCGTGCCAAGGCGCTCGACGCCGTGCGCGGCGTGTTGCCGGCGTCGTCGCTGTCGAACGTGGGCATCTACGGCACCGGCCAAGCCTTCGAAGCGCTGCTGCTGCGGATGAAGTCGCATCCGCTCCCCGAGGCACAGCACTACGCCGATCTGATGCTGCATGAGTTGCGCAAGGTGATCCCGAGTTTCCTGCGACGTGTCGACCTTCCCGATCGCGGCGGTCGCTGGGTCGACTACCTGAGCAGCACCCGTGACGGATCGGGCGCGCTCGTGCGCTCGTTGTTCGGTGACACACCGGTCGACCAAGCCGACTTCGTCGAACTCGTCGACTTCGATCCGCAGGCAGAGGACAAGCTCCTCACCGCGATCTGCTATCCACACAGCAATCTTCCCGAGCACCAGATCGCCGAGCGGGTGCGCCAACTGGGTGCCGATGAGCGTCGCTCGCTGATCCTGGCCTACGTGGGCGAGCGCGAGAACCGCCGCCACAAACCGGGTCGGGCGTTCGAGCGAATCGACTACCGCTTCGACGTGCTGAGCGACTACGGGGCGTTCCGCGACATGCAGCGCCATCGCATGCTCACCATCGATTGGCAGCGGCTCACGCCCAACCACGGCTATGTGCGGCCCGAACTGGTCGACGACGCCGGCATGGCCGATGTGTTCGACGACGCCATGGCCCGCTCCGCCGCCCTGTACGACGCGTTGAAGGACGAGTTCCCCGAACAGGCCGGGTACGCAGTGTCGATGGCGTACCGCCTGCGCTACTCGATGCAGTTCAACGCCCGGGAGGCGATCCACATGCTCGAGTTGCGATCGTCGCCACAGGGACACCCTGCCTACCGGAGGGTCGCGCTCGAGATGCATCGCCTGATCCGCGAACAGGCGGGCCATACCGCTGTGGCCGATGCGATGACCCACATCACCACGTCTGCGCCCGAACTCGAACGCCTCGAGGCCGAACGGCGCGCCGAGAGCCGACGCAGCATCTGACCCGGATTCGCGTGGCGCCCGTCACGTTTGGATTGCGGAAGCCACCAGCGGTGTGGGTTTGGGGTGCTTTGTGACTGCTGTCACAACCGCTTCTGGCCGTCCCCGCAGGTCCCTCTCGTATCATCCGCGGCCCACAGGGGCGCGTGTGAACGAGATCGACACAGAGGGAGAGGGTTCCAGCGATGGCAGCCGACGACGAGATGATGGAGCCAGACGAGATCGAGCCCGAGGAGACCGAGGAGCCCGACGTCCCTGAGCTCGATGGTCCTGAGCTCGATGGTCCTGAGCTCGACGGGGACGAACTGGTCGAGGATCTCGACGAGGCCGACGAGGAGTTCGGCGTCATCGACGACGACGCCGAGTTGGCCGACGACGACGAGGAAGAAGAAGACGATGAGGCCGCTGCGAAGGCAGGTCCGGTCCGCCGCTCGGTGACAGTGAGCGAGGACGAGGACGACGACGACGACATGATCGCCCCGGACGACGTCGAAGCCGATCTCGACACCATCCTCAAGGATCGTCTCGTGGCCACCGAGGACGAGGTGAACGAGGACGAGGAGGAGCCCGAGGAACGCGGCGAGGCGGCCGACCGTCTGCAGCCCAAGCGGGCCGACGAGCAGCTGTGCCCGAGCTGCTTCCTGCTCGTTCGCCAGAGCGCCCCGAACTGCCCCGTCGGCGACGACGACTGCCCGTTGTTCAGCCGCTGAGACTCGTGCGGCGACCGGACTGCCCGTGAACGACGAGCGACCGTCTCCCGAGCAGCTGTTCGAGCTGGTGCTCGACCTCGCCGTGTATGCGCCGGTGGGGATGCTGATCACTGTCCGCGAACAGCTGCCGAAGCGGGTGCGCCGGGGTCGTCAGGCGATGGAGAACCGGGTGCAACTGGCGCGCTTCATCGGACAGTTGGCGGTGCAGACCGGCCAACGCGAAATTGCCAAGCGGATCGAGGAGCAGCGCGCCGCCACCTCGACCGACAAGCGGCCGCAGCAGCAGCCGTCGCAGCGCGTCACAGGCAGCAACGAGGCCCCCGGTGGCCACATGAGCGAGCAGACGAGCGAGCAGACGGTGGCGTCGACGCCGCGGCCCGACGACCAGCCGCCGCGAGCGGCCGATCTACCGATCAGTGATTACGAGAGCCTTGCCGCGATCCACGTCGTCGAGCGGCTGCGCAGCATGCGCCCCGACGAGATCGAGCTGATCCGTCGTTTCGAGGTCGCCCACCGCAGCCGACGCACGATCGTCGCCAAGATCGAGCAGCTGCAGGCCCGATGAGCGACGGGTTCCCCGCCTCAGCTGTCGACACATCCGGGGGCTCCCCGTTCCCCGAAGGGTGCGAGGTGCGCTCTGTCAGGCTCGACGACGCCGGCCAACTGGCCGAGCTCGAGACCGAGGCGCGCGATGCCCTCGTCGATGCGCGTGGGGGAGCATCGCTGCTCGAGGAGCAGCCCGCCGTGGGCGACTGGGTGGCACTCATGCCGCTGCCCGAGATGCACACGTGGGTCGCCGTGATCGACGGTGTCGTCGTCGGGTACCTCGTGCTGCGCCACGCCGCCGGAGACCCAACGGGCATTGTCGATCAGGTGTACGTGCAACCCGAGGCGCGCGAGATCGGCTTCGGCGACGTGATGCTGGCGGCGGCGATCTGCTGCATCCGCGACGGTGGCGGCATGCGGGTCGAGTCGTTCGCTCTGCCTGGCGACCGTGACACGAAGAACCTCTACGAGCGCGCCGGTGTGACGGCTCGGAAGATCATCGTGTCGAAGCGCATCGACGGTTGACCGGTCAGCGGCCCGTCCACTCGGGGGCACGCTTTTCGATGAACGCGGTGAGCCCCTCCTTGATGTCTTCCGACGACATCACCTTGCCCATTGCCTGGTTGGTCATCTCCTTGAGCGTGTCGTCGTCGGCGTAGGCGGCAGCGAGCACCACCTTGCGGCTCTCCCAGACGGCCATCGGCGCTGCCGCGGTGATCTGGTTCGCCAGCGCCAGTGCCGACTCGAATGCCTCGCCCGGCTCGACCAGCCGGCTCACGAGACCCAGCTCGTAGGCCCGTGTGGCCGGCAGCGGCTCGCCGGTGAGGATCATCTCCATCGCTGGCGCCTGGCCGATCGCACGTGGCAGCCGGAACAGGCCGCCCGCTCCGGCGATCAGGTTGCGCTTCACTTCGGCGAGACCGAACGACGAGCGGGTGGTGGCGACCACGAGGTCGGCGGCGAGCACGATCTCGCATCCGCCGGCAGTGGCGAGGCCGTCGACCGCGACGATGATCGGCTTGGTGCGTTCGCGGTAGACGAAACCGGCGAAGCCGCCCTTTCGCGTGTTGAGACCACCGGCGTTGCCGGAGTTGATCGCCTTGAGGTCGGCCCCGGCGCAGAACACGGGCTTCGCCTGACCCTCGGTGTTGGCGCGCAGGATGCCCACCCAGACCTCTGGATCGTCCTCGAGACGATCGATCGCTGCTTCCAGCCCGGACGCGACATCACCGTTGACGGCGTTGCGCGCTTCGGGACGGTTCAGCGTGATGACGCCGATGCGGCCCTGGATCTCGTACTGCACGATCTCTGACGTTGAGGACTCCGACATGAGCGGAGACAGTACGGGTGCTGATGCACACCGGACGAACCGGTGATCAGGCCTCGGGAGCCGGTGCCTCTTCGACGGGGGCCGGTACGGCCTCGGCGGGAGCCGGTGCCTCTTCGATGAACGCCGAGGCGAACGCGTCCGGCTTCCGATCGGGCTTCGGGGCGGGTGCCCCACCAGCGGTGGGCGGCTTCGGCGGCAGCTTCTTCGCCGGTGCGCCCGGCTTGGTGGGACGCAGCGGCTTCGGTGCCGAACCTCCCTCTTTCACCTCGACCCCGAACAGCGCGGCCACCTGCGGCAGCAGCGCCGCGAGGCGCTTCACCGTCGC
>Ga0105047_10009977_pt1 | contig 15568 bp, 15 predicted proteins | sample MAT04_FD_78384 | JGI IMG/M metagenome (GOLD analysis project Ga0105047, IMG submission 78384) | Freshwater microbial communities from Lake Fryxell liftoff mats and glacier meltwater in Antarctica - MAT-04 (megahit assembly) | ecosystem: Environmental > Aquatic > Freshwater > Ice > Liftoff... | reverse complement strand
TAACTACCACAATAATGGCAGGTTTACTTCCGATACCAACTATGGGTATTAAAAATCCCAATAGTGCTAGACTTGGCATAGATTGTACTACATTTGTAAAACCAATAACAGGAGCAGCAAGTTTTCTATACCTAACTATAAGTATTGTAAGGGGTATTGCAATTAATATAGCCATTAAAATAGAAAATACTGTTAGTTGAATATGCTGCATAAGTAAATTTGATATTTCATTTTTTCGTTCTATTACAAACTTTATAAAAGTTGTTATACTATTCATTATCTTCTACCTCCTCATCTTCATCTATAAACTGATTACTTAATATAGATAAAAGACTACTTTTAGTAATAAGGCCTGATAGCTTTAAGTTTTCATCAAGTACAGGAACAAAGCTTATATCTTCTTTCTTTATAAGTGCTAATACATCTATTATAGAATCTTCGTTATTTACTGTTACAATATTTTTTATCATTATTTCTTTAAGCTTTTTAGTTTTATCTGCGTTTTTTCTAATTTGCTTTAAGGTAACAAGTCCTAGTAAGAGGTTAGCTTTGTCTACCACAAGTAAACTATCTACATGACTCGAGGTCATTATTTCAATTGCTTGTACTATTGTTCTTTCACCAACAGATTTTATAGGCATCTCTATCATAATATCCTTTGCCTTAATTAGTTCGGGCTGGTTCCATATTCTGTTTTTACCTACAAAGTCCCGTACAAAGTCATTAATAGGATTCTTTAGTAGTTCCTCTGGAGTATCAAATTGAACTACAGACCCAGCGTCTAGGATACAAATTTTATCCCCAAGTTTTAAGGCCTCATCCATATCATGAGTTACAAAGATTATAGTTTTCTTGAAATTTTGTTGTATATTAAATATTTCATCTTGGAGTTGAGCTTTTGTTATAGGGTCTAGTGCACTAAAAGGTTCATCCATTAATATTACATCAGGGTCCATTACAAGAGCCCTTGCAACGCCGACTCTTTGCTGCTGACCTCCACTAAGCTGCTTAGGATATTTATTTGTGTATTCATCAGGATCTAGTCCTACTAAATTTAATAGTTCAATGACTTTCTCCTTTATTTTATCCTTTGGCATTTTCTCTATAGATGCTATTAAAGCAATATTATCACCTATAGTTAAATGTGGAAGAAGTCCTGCTTGCTGTATAACGTACCCCATGTTACGTCTAAGCTTTATAGTGTTTTTAGTGTTAATATTCTCCCCATCAATTAAAATTTCACCAGAAGTGGGAGTTAGTAATTTATTTATCATTTTTAGTGTAGTAGTTTTTCCACAACCACTAGGTCCGATAAATACAACTAATTGTCCTTTTTCAATGGTGATATTTATATCCTTTAATATAGGTTTGCCATTAAAATTTTTGTTTACATTTTTAAATTGAATCAAAATATAGCCTCCTTAATAATTTAAAGCAACAACTTAATAATAACATTAAGTTGTTGCTTTGTAAAGATTGCATATTTATACAAAAGGAGAGTTAAGTTGCAGTAAACTGTGGTAAAGTCTTCTAAAAGGCATAAAAAGAGCGTGATATACTAATTTGATAGTATATCACGCTTAGTTTAATTTATTTCATTAAGTTTATTTCATTAAATTTATTGATTTTAAATATTCTTCTGCAACTACTCTTGATTGCTCTCCATTATCTACTCTAAAGTTGAGCTCTCGCATAGTTTTATCACTAATTTTATTTTCTAATAGTTTTAATATACCCTCTAATTCAGGATATTTCTTTAATGTTTCTCCTCTTATTACAGGAACTGCATAGTAAGGTGGGAAAAAACTCTTATCATCTTTCAAAAGTTTAAGATTAAATTTTTGAAGTAACCCATCTGTAGCAAAAGCATCTAATACCTGTGTTTCTCCTTTTTCAAGGGCAGTATATCTAAGCCCGCCATCTATACCTTTTACATTTTTGAATTTTAGTCCATATGCCTTTTGAAGTCCAGGAAAACCATCTGTTCTATTTGTAAATTCCATAGTACATCCAGCATTTAAAGTAGGGCTTATTTTTGCTAAATCAGAAATACCATCTAGTTTATTTTTTTTAGCAAATTCTTGTTCTACGGCTATTACATAAGTATTGTTAAATCCTAAGGGATTCATTACTTTGATATCATAATTTTTATCAAAATCAGTTTTCATAATATTATAAACTTTATTTGGATCAGTCAAAGTAGGTTTTTTTAGAATATTTACAAGACCCGTTCCGGTATATTCTACATAAATATCTACGTTCTTTGATTTAATAGCACTAAATACTACAGCAGTTCCTCCTAAGTTTAATTTTCTTTCAACTTTAATTTTTGTTTTACTTTCTATTAAAGAAGCTACCATATCTCCCATTATTAATTGTTCATTAAAGTTTTTAGAGCCTACTACAATTGTGTCTTTAGATTTAATAAAACTTAAAGCTACTGAAGACACAATGAGTACAAGAGCTAATATCAAGGCTCCAAGTTTGAATTTTTTGTTGCCCAATATTGAATTTTTCTTTCTTACTTTAATAGGAGTATTTCTTATTCCTACAGGAACTACTACGTCTTCTACTTTTCCTATAATTAGATCTAGTAAAATAGCAAGGAAACAAGCTGGAATAGCACCGGCTAGAATCATATTATTGTTAACCGTTGAAACACCGGAAAATACTAAGTACCCTAAACCACCGGCGCCTATGAAAGCTGCTATAGTCATAAGACCTACAGCCGTAACTGAAGATATTCTAACTCCAGACATTATAATAGGCATAGCTAGTGGAAACCTAACTTTAAGAAGCAGTTGAGTTTCAGTAAGTCCCATACCTTTAGCTGCTTCAATAAGTGAAGGATCTATATTAGTTAGTCCTGTATATGTACTTTTTACAATAGGTAGAAGAGAATACATAACTACCATAATAATTGCTGGTTTACTTCCGATACCAAATATTGGTATTAAAAATCCTAGTAAAGCTAAACTTGGTACTGATTGAACTACATTTGTTATCCCAATAATGGGGGCTGAAAGTTTTCTATATCTAACTATAATTATTCCAAGTGGGATAGCAATTGCTACAGCAATTAGAATTGAAAATATAGTTAGTTGAATATGTTGCAAAAGTAAATCTATTATTTCAGTTTTTCTTTCTATTGCGAATTTTACAAAAGAATTTATACTACTCATTATCGTCTTCCTCCTCTTCATCTATAAACTGATTACTTAATATAGACAAAAGGCTACTTTTGGTAATAAGTCCTGACAGTTTTAAGTTTTCATCTATTACTGGTACAAAGCTTATACTTTCTTTCTTTATAAGTTCTAATACATCTATTATAGAATCTTCGTTATTTACGGTTGTAATTCCTTGTATCATTATATCTTTAAGTTTTTTAGTTTTATCTGGGTTTTTTCTGATTTGCTTTAAGGTAACAAGTCCTAGTAAAAGATTAGCTTTATCTACTACAAGTAAACTATCTACATGACTTGAGGTCATAATTTCAATTGCTTGGAGTATTGTTCGCTCTCCAACAGATTTTATAGGCATTTCTATCATAATATCCTTTGCCTTAATTAGTTCAGGCTGATTCCATATTCTGTTTTTACCTACAAAGTCCCGTACAAAGTCATTAATAGGATTTTTTAATAATTCCTCTGGAGTATCAAATTGAATTACAGACCCAGCGTCTAGGATACAAATTTTATCCCCGAGTTTTAAGGCCTCATCCATATCATGAGTTACAAATATTATTGTTTTCTTGAAATTTTGTTGTATATTAAATATTTCATCTTGAAGTTGACCTTTTGTTATAGGGTCTAGTGCACTAAAAGGTTCATCCATTAATATTACATCAGGATCCATTACAAAAGCTCTTGCAACACCAACTCTTTGTTGTTGTCCTCCACTAAGCTGCTTAGGATATTTATTTATGTATTCATCAGGATCTAGTCCTACTAGATTTAATAATTCAATGACCTTAGTTTTTATTTTATCTTTTGGCATTTTTTCCATAGTAGGTATTAAAGCAATGTTTTCACCTATTGTTAAATGAGGAAGAAGTCCTGCTTGTTGTATAACATAGCCCATGTTACGTCTAAGTTTTATAGTGTTTTTAACATTGATATTATCCCCATTAATTAAAATTTCACCAGAAGTTGGAGTTAGTAATTTATTAATCATTTTTAGTGTAGTAGTCTTTCCGCAACCACTAGGTCCAATAAGAACAACTAATTGTCCTTTTTCAATAGTAATATTTACATCTTTCAATATAACTTTACCATTTATGCTTTTGTTCACATTTTTCAAATCGATCAAATTGTCGCCTCCTTAATTATTATAAAGTAACAACTTAATCATACCATTGGGTTGTTACTTTGTAAAATGCAGTATTTAACAATGTACATAATTATTATTCAATTATTAAAAAAAAATTATACATTTTCTTTAAAATTATATGAAAATTTTTTGGGCGCAAAAAAGCTCTTTGAGCACAATGTTATCTTAATCTGTGATAAAAGAGCTATTATATATATTAATTTTCATGAAGAAAGGCTTTTATCCTATTATAACTATTTTCGTCACAAATCACTATAAAGATATCATTATCTTTAAAGATTGTACTTGGGCCAGGCGAAAGTATTAATTTTTCGTCACGTCTTATACCAATTATAGTTGCTCCAGTATTTTGCCAAAATTTAGTTTGGGATATAGTTTCATCGATTATACTCATTTCAGAATGTATTTCAAACTCATAGGGTATAAAGGGATTACTATTTTTAAATCTACTAGAATAATCTACTAGTTCGTCAATAGAATATTCTATATTTTTATCTAATTCTTTTTTCTTTTCAAGTAAATCAACTATCCCCTTTTTAATAGAACTTATAGAATCTATATCTTTAAATTTATCAATAAATTTCAAACAATTATCTACTGAATTTATAACAATTCCGCTACCCTTTGTTACTTTCACTATATCCATGTCACTTAAAAGGCTTACAGATCGCCTTACAGTTTCAGGTGACACATTATATTGGCTTGCAAGTGAAGACCTACCGTATAGTTTATCGCCTATAGAGAAATCTCCAGATATTATCCTATTGGCAATATCAATAGCTATTTTTTGGTAAATAGGTTTTAAATGAGAGTCATTTTGCATTTTTTGTTTTATCAAAAGTATTATTTAGACTTTTGATAAATTCCCCCCTTCGATGGTATATTATTGCTTTTACAAATTAAGTATAGGGTATAATGGTAATAAAGTAAACAAAAACTAGAATGAATAACAATGGTTCAATAAACTCATAATAAGTAGGTACAAAAATTTTCTATGAGGGGACTTGAAAAATGAATAAGAAAAATTTAAGAATAAAAATACTAAGTGGAATGATATGCACAGGCTTAGTATTGAGCGGAGTAAGTTCTAGTTTTGCTGCAGAAAGAAGTAGTGGAGGTGTAAATAATAATCTTGCTACAAGTATGGATATTAAAGTTCCTATGGAGAAGGAAAAGGTAGAACAAACAAGGCGGTCACAAATAAAAAGCACAAAGCTTAGAAATGAAAAACTACAAAATAGCTTAGACACGCTTGTAACTAAGAAAGTGTTAACAGTGGAGCAAAGTATTGTGGTTAAAGACGCTATAATGGCACAACAAATTGAAAGAAAAGAAAATTTTAAAAAGATGAAGAATATGACAGAAAACGAAAGAATAGATTATATGAAAAAAATTAAAAGTTCTAAGGTTAACCTATTGAAGGCACTTATTGATAATGGAACTATAACAAAAGGGCAAGAAAAAGAAATACAAAAGGTGCTATCTCATTATAACAAGGGTAAACATTGTGGACATTGTGGACATTGTAACTAATAGAAGTGTGGTAAAACTACCAAAGTGTAATTAGCACTTTGGTAGTTTTTGCGTCTTAAAAGTATTAAAATTATGATAAGACCATCACAAACTTATGACTAAAAGATTGTGTTGTGTTAAAATAATCATGGATAGATTAAAGTACAATATATATTCAGTAATAAGTTAGTAAGAGAGGAGAATTTAGTTAATGGCAATTTTAGTATGCGGTGGAGCTGGTTACATAGGAAGTCATATGGTAGCTCAGCTTTTAGAAAAAGGAGAAGAGGTAGTTGTCTTAGATAATTTTCAAAAGGGACATCACGATTCATTATTGGGTGGAAAACTTTATTGTGGAGATTTAAGAGATGACGTAATACTTCATAAAATTTTTACGGAGAATACTATAGATGCAGTTATAGATTTTGCAGCAGACTCACTAGTGGGGGAAAGTGTTACAGAACCACTAAAATATTTTGAAAACAATATTGGTTCTACTATAAATTTATTAAAGGCTATGAGAGACCATAATGTTAAAAATATCGTTTTCTCATCTACAGCAGCCACCTATGGTGAGCCAGATAATATTCCTATACTTGAAGAGGATAGGACTTTTCCTACTAATCCATATGGAGAATCAAAGCTTGCAGTGGAAAAGATTTTGAAATGGTGCGATAATGCTTATGGCATAAAATATACAGCATTAAGATATTTTAATGCAGCAGGTGCTCATATAAGTGGTAAGATAGGAGAAGATCATAGACCAGAATCTCATTTGATTCCTCTTATACTTCAGGTTGCACTAGGTCAAAGAGAAAAGATTATGATATTTGGAGATGATTATAATACAGAAGATGGTACTTGTGTTAGAGATTACATCCATGTAACGGATTTGGCTAATGCTCATCTACTTTCAGTGGAAAGGCTTAGACGAGGCGGAGATAGTGTAATTTGTAATCTTGGAAATGGAAAAGGTTTTTCTGTTAAGCAAGTAATTGAAACAACAAGGAAAGTTACTGGCCTTGAAATAAAGGCTGAAATGGCACCTAGACGTGCGGGAGATCCAGCAGTACTTATAGCTTCAAGTGATAAAGCTAAGGAAATTCTTGGATGGGAACCTAAATATGACTCGCTACAAACTATTATAGAAACTGCATGGCAGTGGCATAAAGGCCATCCAGATGGATACGAAAAATAAAAATATATATAAAGAAAATGATTTAAATACTATGAAATTTTAAAAAAACAATTGTACATGCATTTATCTAAAGCATGTACAATTGTTTTGATTTTTTTTTGAAAATTTAACTTCTTAATACCAATTGAACACCATACTTGTCTTTAAAATCCTCGTCTTTACTTGCATATTCAACAAAGAAGGAGCCTTTTAAAAAAGTAGTTATGGAAATTAATATAATAAAATTTTTAAATATAAAATTTAATTTCATAACATTTCTCCTTTCTGATAATACTATATTACTATAATATTATTTTGCTCAAAAATTAATTAAAAACACTATTGAATAATAGGGAATTATTTAAAATATATGAATTGAATATTATTTTTGGGGTATACTTTTTCAATAAGTGTATCCTAAAAAAATGTATTTTTTCAAAAAATAATATAGGGATTTACTGGTAAATTTTTAAATTATATTAATACAATGGGTGTGATAATTTTTTGTAAACTGTCCTATTCAGACTTAAAAATCATGATAACTGTGCTAGTATATAAACATTACGAAGAAAAGGAGGAAAACATGTTGAGAAATAGGAAATCAAAGAAAAATAAACTAATACCTGCACTAACTATTTTAGGAGTAATAACAATTTTTGCATGTATTATATTATATAATAGAGGAATGGACCCTAATAAAACTAATTTTGCTGAGGCTATGAATAAACTTAAAGTTATGCAACCACAAGGTGGAGAAAATACTGATAACAAAAAGAGCGAATTAGAAAAAATAAGAGCAGAAGTTGAAAGGTCTAAACAGGCTGCAATGGAAAAGGAAAACCAAGATACAGCAGAAATTGAAAATCAGGTTAAGAAGGAAGATGGTAATCAGGTTACAGGAGTAAAGGGGAAAGAGACTCAAAAGCAAACTGAATTAGCCAAAGTAAATGATCAGCTAGGGAACGTATATTCTCAGTTGGAGACGCCAAAAGAGCAGGAGATAATTTCAACAATGCGTTTAACTGTGAGTAAATTGGATGCTGATGCTTCCTACGATTCTTCTTCAGACCAAGCAGCTGTTAAGGCTTCTTATAGTAAATTGAATGAGGAAAGTAAGAATAGAATTAAATTTGCATTGTTTACCAATATTGATGGTAACAGTATTGCAGAGTTAAGAAAAACCTTTGGATTATAAGGCTTAATTAGAAATAAAGCTTATTTAGAAAATACGTATTGCTTAAAAATAAAGCTTGTTTACAAAATAAGCTTGCTTACTAATAAAGGCTACCAAAATACCAGACAGGTATTTTGATAGCCTTTTTTCTTTAGTATCTTATTTGGGAAGTTCTATGTCGGAGGGAATCTCAAGTCCTGCCATTTTCATTAAGTACAATGCATTTCTAGTGGTAGAAACACCAGAACGCAATTTATAGTCAAAGAATAGTTTATCATCTTTATAATATTCTTTAAGATGATAATTCTTAACTTTCTTATTGGTATTCTCTATGGCGCCTAATTCTAAGTCATGGGTAGATACAAACCCTAGTGCATTATCATTACTTAGTTTGCTTACCAAAACTTTAGCACCGGTGTGCCTATCTATAGAATTAGTTCCCTTAAAGATTTCATCTAATAAGAAGAAAATTGGAGCATTATTTTCAGTAGCAATTACTAGTTTCTTTATTCTTAAAAGCTCTGCATAGAAGGAAGAAATATTTTTTTCTAAATTATCACTTGTTCGCATGCAGGTATAAATATCCATTATAGAACAGTAAAAACTTTCGGCACATACAGGTGCACCAGCATAGGCTAAAACCAAGTTAATACCTGTAGTACGCAGTAGTGTACTTTTCCCGGACATATTAGAACCAGTTATTAAAAGTATATTTTGTGACTTTTCTATGTGGATATCGTTATATACTCTGTTGCTTCCAAGTAATGGATGCCCCATATTCTTAGCTTTAAATATAGGAGGGGCGTCCTGGAATTTTGGCATTGACCAATCTCTGTGCTCGTATGCTATAGTTGATAAACTGTTTAAAGCTTCCATTTCACCTATAACCTCTAGCCAAGATTTTAAAGAAGCCCCGCTAGCCTTTTTAAAGCGCTGTAAATTAATTAGACATTGATAATCCCACAGGCTAAGGATATTTATAGGCATATAATAAATATTTTTTCTATCAGATATTAAAGTTACTAGGTTCACTAATTTTTTTATTTGATGAGAAGCATTTATACCGTCCATATTTACAAGCTTTTCTTTTAAGCTTTTTAAATATTCTGAGTTGAAATTCTTCTTTTCTATATGCATAAGGAGTTTATTATATATAAGAATTGTATCGTTATATTTACTTACAGTGTCCAAATTTTTACTTATTTCTTTATATCCAAGTAAAAGAAGTATTATCTGTAGCACAATACCTAAGAGACCTATTCTATAGGATACTTTGGAATAAACAAGAGATAACATAAAAATAGATAGGGTTATTATGGGTAATAGCCTTATTATAGCTATTATCCAAGATTTTAAGAAAAACTCATTTTTATCCTCTACCCATTGGATTAATTCTTCAGGGTTATGATTTTTATTTTCACTAAGGATGGCCTCCGCTTCAAATCTTTGTGTCCATCCGATATTCTTTGCTAATTCTTTTATGGCTTCTTGCCTTTTGTAAATTTGTTCAATACTATAAATAGGTGATGATATAGTATCTTTTAATTTTTTTCTTCCAAGGTAGGTTATACAGGAATTAATCCATTGAAAAAGGGAACTCGTACCAAATATATCTAAATCTTTTGAGTAATTATGATCCTCATCAGAGAAATCCTCACCACTATCAGAGAAATCATTCCAATTATTATGGAGTCGCTTTAAAGCATTTTCATTAATTTCAGATAAAATAGAACATCGAATTTTGTTGTGTTTTATCTTGTTATGTTTAATTGCTAAAAATACAAATATTATAACGGTTGCAACTAATATAGAAAGGCATAAATAATAATTAGGTCGTAAATAGAAGAAGACTGTAAACCCTAGTCCGCTTACAAATATTAAAAATCTTAATAGGCCAATAAAACTTGCCGTTTCATTTTGCTTTTTTAATAAAGTATCATAATGCTTTTTTCGATTAACATAAAGTTTTTTCTCAATTTCCATGATATCCTCCTAGGTGTTTCATTATTAGGTATATAATATCATACTAAAGGCTTGGTCCGCAATTTTCAATATTAGGATAATATCACCATTCTCATAGGCAGAAGGGGGTAAATTATTTGTGAATTATTCATTTTACTGTCTTAAATTATTAAAAATATGATATTATATAAACATTATGAATAAAGGGAGAGATTATGGCTAGAACTAAAAGAAAAACGAAAAGCAAAGGAATATGGGTGCTAATTATTATATTAGCGGCACTGGCGTTACTTGCATACAGTGTATTATATACTGGTGGAGTAGTCCCTAAAAAAACCGATTCTACAGAGGTTATAAGCAAACTTAAAATTGCACAAATAAAGGGTGGAGACTTTGAATTAAATCAACAGGATGTAGATGAGTTAAGTAACTTATATTTTGGAAGTCCTAAAAATAAGGGAGATATTACTCTTAAGGGAGTTAATATAGAAATTTTAGAGGATGAACTTTTAATTGAGGCACCTATAAGTTATAAGAATATTAATTTATTACTTTCTTCTAAAGGAAAAATAAATTTTTCTAATGGAGAAATTGATTATGTTGCTGAAAATTTTAAAATTGGCAAGCTACCATTACCTAAAAAGATGGTTATTTCTCAAATATCAAAGATTAATAATGAGAGTTTTTTTGTTAAGGACAATTTAATAAAAATTAAAGAGAGTGCAGTTACTTTTAAAATGCAAAGCTTAAAGATTGTAGATTATAAAATATTAGGAACAGCAGAAAAAATAGATGTAAAAATGTTGCTTGAAAATTTCACTAAGAGTAGTGAGAAAGATATAGATAGACAATTAGCTACATTACAGCAAAAAATGCAAAGTGCTTCTGTAAATATGAATGAATCGCAAAAACAAAAGATGGAAGAAACCCAAATTACTATTGATGAAGTCAAAGATAAATCTATAGAAGAAAAGAAAAAGGTAATAAGTGATATTATTAGCAAGCTTGAAAAAGCTAAAAGTGGAACCGGAGAAAGTCAGTAATGAAGATAACTATAACGGGAGCACTATATTCAGGAAAGAGTACTGTTGCTAGGGCTATAAGTAAGGCTTTAGACTATACTTATTTTAGTGTGGGTGATTTACAAAGAAAGATAGCGGTAGAAAAAGGCATGTCTATAACAGAATATAATAAATATATGCTACAAAATAATTTAGATAATGAAGTTGATAATAAAACTCTAGAAATTGGAAAAGAAAAGGACAATTTCATTTTTGATGCTAGACTTGCATGGCATTTTATACCGGATTCCTATAAAATATATTTGAAAGTAGATTTGGATGTTGCAGTGAACCGGGCTATGACGGATGAACGAGGTAAATCAGAGAAATATGCTTCAAAGGAAGAAGCTAAGGAGAGTATAACTGAAAGACGAAGATTAGAGGTTAGCAGATTTAAGGATATTTATAATATCGATATAAATCAAGAAAGTAACTATGATTTAGTTATTGATACTTCCAACATCAGTATGGAAGGGGTAATACAAGAGGCTATAGATAAGGTGAAATTGTTATATTAAAAAACAATCATAAATCCCCCCGATAATTAATACTATTAGTAGTGATTAGAAAATTATAAACAAAGAGGGGGATTTATAATGGGAAAAGAATTTCGCGGTAGGGCTTTGTGGAAGTTGCCATCAAGAGGAAGAGGAACTTGCCCAGTTTGTAAGACGGAGAGAATAAAATTGTTATATGATATAACTTTAGGTAATAATGAAAAGATTAAAGTTTGTAAACGGTGTCAACATAAAAAAATAGATAGTCTTTAACAATAAAATAAAGAAGGATTATTTTTGAAAGCTGAAAATGATCCTTCTTTTCTATTGATATTGATGAGTAATGAATGCAAATGGTGACCTAAGGTATCATTTGCTTTTTAAAGTCATCTTATATATATATAAATAGTAGGAAAATAAAAATTCACGTAAAGTTAATAATGGATGAAATCCATTACTTATAAAATTCCATGCTATACTATAAATTGATGTCTAAGAAATGTGGTTACATGGAGGTAATAAATTGATATATAAATTAATAGCAATAGATATGGATGGAACATTATTAAGTAATGAAAAGCAAATTTCATCAGCAAATTATGATGCAATACAACAAGCAAAAGAAAATGGAGTGAAAGTTGTACTAGCATCAGGAAGACCTTTAGTCGGTTTTAAAAAATACTTAGAACAACTTGATTTAATTTCAGAGGATGATTATGCAGTAGCTTTTAACGGAGCTCTTGTTCAAACAGCTGATGGTGGGGAAATAATATCTAAAAAAACATTAACTTTGGGTGATTATAAAGATTTGTACAAGCTAAGCAAAGAATTAAAAGTGAATATACACGCATTGACAGAGACTAGTGTAATTGCTCCTAAAGACACTATGTATACTAGAGAAGAGGCAGCAATGAATGGTATTCCTACTGAAATAATTGCGGTGGAAGATGTGCCCTCTGATACAACTATAGTAAAAGTTATGTATGTAGATGCACCAGAGATATTAGATGAAATAATTCAAAATATTCCAGAAGAGGTTAGTAGTAAGTATACAATAGTAAGAAGTGCTCCTTTCTACTTAGAGTTTCTTGATAAGTCAGTTAACAAAGGTACAGGGGTAGCGGCACTGGCTAAAAAACTAAATATCAAGCAAGAAGAAGTTATATGCATAGGTGATGCAGGTAACGATATTCATATGATTAAATATGCTGGGCTAGGAGTTGCCATGGGGAATGCCTTCCCAGAAGTTAAAAAAGCTGCAAATTTTATAACTAAAACTAACGAACAAGATGGAGTGGCATTTATTATTGATAAGTTTATAATACAAGGCGAAGATGCATTTGCAGTATAATAAATATTAAATAAAAAAATCTGTAAACTCCCTTGAAATTCTGATATACTACAAAGGAATATAAAAGGGGGTATTATAGTGAAAAAAAAGGACTTAATATGGATTGGAACATTATTAATAATTGTTTTTTTATTGGCCTATCCATCAACTAATGAAATATATACAATAGCAAATAAAGCACATCCTTACATCATGGGATTTTTAAAGGTTTCCATCTTAGCTACAATGGGGGAGCTGCTAGCACTTAGAATTGCCACTGGTGATTATAAAAAACCTGTAGGAATTATTTATAAATTTATAGTTTGGGGATTTTTGGGTATGGGGTTTGTTATAGCATTTGATTTATTTGCGAATGGTGTAATGGGGTCAATGAAGAAGGGATTACTGCCTAGTGGCGTACCAGATACTTTTTCAGCTAAATTATTATTTGCATTTTTTACAAGTGCTTTTATGAATTTGATTTTTGGACCTACGTTCATGACCTTACATAGACTTACCGATACTTATATAGAGTTAGGACAAGGAAGATTTAGCAAAATTAAAAAGGTTAAGCTTAAAGCGGTAACTACTAAAATAGATTGGTATGGGTTTATGAGTTTTGTTGTTTTTAAAACTATTCCTATTTTTTGGATACCAGCTCATACAATAACTTTCTTATTGCCAGGTGAGTATAGAGTGCTTATGGCAGCATTTTTATCACTGGCCTTGGGTATAATTTTAGCTTCTTCAAAAAGAAAAAATGTTAAAGTTGCATAGGATTTAGAATGTATGGAATTTAACAATTTTTTCTCATTTTATTGAAATTTAAAAACTCAATATATACTAGAATTTTGTTGTATTGTTTGGGTATGAGGAGTATAATAAATTTACAGACTTGAATAGTCTTGTGAGGGAATAAGCGAACAGCCTCGCACTCTCGCCTAGGAGACAATAAATATACTAGGAACTTAGCCGATTAGGGCATAAAATACTGATATGCTGTTCATTTTATTAGAATTATATTTTTTTAGGAGTCTTAACTTTAATTAGTTAAGGCTTTATTAGCATAATAAGATATTATGTTGTAGATATTTTTATATTAATATGTTTTATGGAGGGGCTATGCTAACAACAGAGGAGTTATTAAATTTAACTAGGCTACCCAAGATTTCTGAAATTTCTTTGAAGCTTTTACAGGAGTTTTATGATATATATATTTGCCCTAGCATATATGTGTTTCAACTGGAAAATAAAAATATAATTCAGTTGGAGTTTCTAGATGTTAATTTTTGCCATTTGATAGGACTTCAACACATTGTGTCATATAAGTCGAGAAAATTCTATGGCGGTGAAAATGGTTATATTGGCGTATTAAATGGAGACATAACCATAAAGAAACTAAAAAGTATAGATGAAAGAAAATTTTCTAGAGATAAGGACAAGCTTCTCTGCTTTTCATTTATTTATCAATTATTGCGAAATTGTGAAATCATACGATTTAGTAATACTACTGGTCATTCCAAGGTATCCTGCGAATTTATTTTATATGATTCTCAATTTGAGCGGAGGATTCATCTAGGTATTGAGAAAGATGATAAAAGAGGGGTATACTATCCACGTACTTTTCTTGTAGAGAGAGAAAATAGTGATAGATTTATTATTAATCAAGAATATTTAAAAATTATAAACACGAAAATTGTTTCAAAATATCCATTTGAATCAGAACTGCAAGTTGCAACAACTATTGTGATTAAGCAACGAGGAAAGAAAAACAAAATGTTAAAAAGAAAAAATAGACATTAATCATTTATATATAAAAAATGTTAGGAGGGTAAAATGTCTAAAATAAAAAAGATTTTATTAGCTATTATGTTCCTAGCTATTATAGGTGGTGCATTATATACGACAGATTACGGGGGCAAAATATATGGTAAAATTCTACAAGTAATGAATATTAGTGAAAAAAGCAATAATACTAATAATACTTATACTGATATTGAACCTAATATCGATACTGAGACTGAGACTGATACTGATACTGAAGAAGTCGTAAAAGATATTGGCAAAAAAATAGTTGCGGTAATAGAAAAGAAAGTGCCAGAAGTCAAGAAGACTGAAGCTGAAAAAGAAGTTGAAATGTCAGCTAAAGAAAAAACACAGGTTAAAGTAGAGCAATATAAGAAGATTTCAAAACAACCTTACAAAATGGTTATTGTTATAGACCCAGGACATGCAAGTGCTACTAGCCGGGAAAAAGAGCAGCAAGCCCCAGGTTCCAGCATAATGAAAGTAAAGGAACCCGGTGGTGCTCAAGGTATTAGCACAAGAACTCCTGAGTATGTGGTTAATATGGGAGTAGCAGTTAGACTAAAGAGTATGCTAAAAGAAAAAGGTTATACTGTAATAATGACTAAAACAGAAAATAAGCAAATGTTAGGGAATATTGCAAGATCAAAGGTTGGAAATAAAGCTAAAGCAGATTTGGTTATAAGAATTAATGCGGATTCAAATAATGATTCATCT
>Ga0105047_10009973_pt1 | contig 15570 bp, 9 predicted proteins | sample MAT04_FD_78384 | JGI IMG/M metagenome (GOLD analysis project Ga0105047, IMG submission 78384) | Freshwater microbial communities from Lake Fryxell liftoff mats and glacier meltwater in Antarctica - MAT-04 (megahit assembly) | ecosystem: Environmental > Aquatic > Freshwater > Ice > Liftoff... | reverse complement strand
TTCACGGTCAGCCTGGAACCGGTGGCGCTGCATGTACTGATCGCGGAATGCCTGGCGCTGATCCGGCCCCAGGCCGAAGCCCGCGGCATCCGGATTGGCGAGGTCGGCCCCGACTGCGACCAGCACGTGCAGGCCGACCGCACCCGGCTCAAGCAGGTGCTGCTCAACCTGCTGTCCAACGCGGTCAAGTTCAACCACGAGCGAGGCACGGTCGGCCTTGCCTGCGTGGTGGACGGCGACGCGATCCAGATCCGCATCAGCGACAGCGGCGCCGGCCTCAGCGCTGAACAGCAGGCGCGCCTGTTCGTGGCCTTCGAGCGGTTGGACGCGGACAAGCGCGCCATCGAGGGCACCGGCATCGGCCTGGCCCTGAGCAAGCGCCTGGTGGAACTCATGCAAGGCGAAATCGGCGTCGAAAGCACGCCCGGAGAGGGCAGCACGTTCTGGCTGTCTCTGCCGCGCGCAGACGGCCCGGCGGACAGCGCGCAGCCTGTCGCCGGGCAATCCGAGACGGCATCGGAGCGCGCCGCCGCCGCCGGGCGAAGGCCGCTCCTGTGCATCGAGGACAACCCCGCCAACCTGCGCCTGATCGAACGCATCCTGGCGCGTCGCCCGGACATCCACCTGCTGACGGCCAGCGCGCCGGGCCTCGGGCTGGAACTGGCGCAGACGTATCTGCCCGCGCTGATCCTGCTCGACATCAACCTGCCCGACATGGACGGCTACGAAGTGCTGCGCCGCCTGCAGGCCAACGCCGCAACGCGCGCCATTCCGGTGATCGGCATCAGCGCCAATGCCATGCCGCAGGATCTGGAACGCGCTCGGGCGGCGGGCTTTGTCGACTACCTGACCAAACCCCTGGACATTGGCAAGCTGCTGCGGACGATTGAGGCGACTCTGGTTGCACACCCCCGATCATGATCCATCCTCTTGCCATGCCTCTCCGGCTCAGGCTGAGTCAACATTTTGCCGGCGCCATCACGCCGCATCGAGGAAGCAGTCATGCCAAGAAAATTTGACCCCGCCCCGCCTGAAAACGCTTCGATGCGCGAAGCGGAATCAAGCCCGCCGGCGGCCGCTCATGCCACCCAGCCGAATACCCTCAGATTGCAGCATGAACTCGAGGTGCATCAGATCGAACTCATGTCGCAGAACACGCAACTTCGACAGGCTCACGACGAACTCGAGGCCGGCTTGGCGCGTTACACCGAGCTATACGACAGCTCACCGGTCGGCTATTTGATCATCGACCGCGAGGGGGTTGTGCTCACGCTCAATCTGGCCGGCGCCGGCTTGCTGGAGAGGCCGCGTTCAGAAGTGCGCGGCCGGCGCTTCCTGATCTTCATCGCTCCCGAGTCCTGCGCCGCATTCAATGACTTCCTGGCGCGGGTGCTCACGGGCCAGAGCGGCGTGTCCTGCGAAGTGACACTGCCAGGCGGCGACGGTTTGCCGAGGGTGGTGCAGATCCAGGGCAGCCTGGCCGAAGCCGGGCAGGAGTGCCGCCTGGTGCTGCAGGACATCAGCGCGACAAAAGCACTGGAACGGAGTGAGCGGCGCTACCGGCAACTGCTGGAGGCGGCGCCGAACGCCGTCTACATCAACCAGCAAGGAAAATTCACCTATCTCAATCCCGCCGCCCTCCGATTGTTCGGTGCCGGCGACGCGCATGAATTGCTCGGCACGCGCGTGCTGGATCGCGTCCTTGCCGGGAATCAAGGCCTGATGGATGAGCGCCTGCGCATCCTGACCGAGGAGCGCAGGCCGCTGCCTGCGCTGGAGACGACCTTCATTCGCCTGGATGGCACCCCGGTCGAGGTCGAGGTCATCGCGGTTCCCTACTTGGATCAAAAGCATGCCGGCGCGCAGGTCATCGCGAGAGACATCAGCGCGCGCAAACGCGGCGAAGCGGCCCTGATCGCCAGCGAAATGCGCTACCGCAACCTGGTCGAGCATCTCCATGCCGGCCTGGTGCTGCATGGGGCGGACACCGCCATCCTGCTCGCCAACTCGGCGGCCATAGAATTGCTGGGCTTGACCCTGGACCAGATGCTGGGCAAGACCGCGATCGATCCGGACTGGTGTTTCCAGCATGAGGACGGCGCCGTGATGGAGCCTGCGGACTATCCGGTGCGGCAGGTTCTGGAACGGGATGCGGAGATCATTAACCAGGTGGTCAGCGTGCGCCGGCCGGTAAGCGGATATCTCAAATGGCTGCTGGTGAACGCTTATCCCGAGCGCGATGAGCAGGGATGCATCCAGCAGGTGGTGGTGGCATTCGTGGACATCACCGAGAGAAAAACCGCCGAGGTCTTGCTGCGCCAGGACCGGGAACAACAGAAGACCTTGCGGGAAATGCTGGAAGACGTGGTCAGGGGCGGCACGCTGAAGGAAACCCTGGCGGCCTGCCTGGCCCGACTGCTGTCTGTTTCCTGGCTTGCGCTGGAGCCCAGGGGCGGCATCTTCCTGATGGATGGCCAGGCCCTGCGCCTGACCGTGGCTCAGGGCCTGTCAGCGGAGATACTGAACCTGTGCGACCAGGTGCCGCTGGACCGCTGCCACTGTGGCCGCGCGGCCACCAGCCGGGAGATGCAGTTCTCGCCTTGCCTGGACCACCGTCACGAGGTCAGCTACCCCGGCATGGTCGAACATGGGCACTACAACCTGCCCCTGCTCTCGGAGGGAGACGTGCTGGGGGTCATCATGCTCTATGTACCCCACAACTTCGAACGTGACCCGGTCAAGGAAGCGTTCCTCAGATCCGTCGCCGACGTCCTGGCCGGGTTCATCCGGCGCAAGCAGGCCGAGGAGGCCCTCAGGCAGCTCAACGAGGAACTGGAAGACCGCATCATGGTGCGTACTCATGCCCTGGTCGCCGCCCGGGATGAGGCGCAGCGGGCCAACCTGGCCAAATCGGAATTCCTTTCGCGCATGAGCCACGAGCTGAGGACGCCGCTGCACGCCATCCTGGGCTTCGGCCAGTTGCTGGAACTGAATATCCGGGAGGAGGAGCCGGCGGACAACGTGCAGGAAGTTTTGCACGCCGGGCGGCATCTGCTGGAGCTGATCAACGAGGTGCTGGATCTGGCGCGGGTCGATGCGGGCAAGTTCACGGTCAGCCAGGAGCCGGTGCCGCTGCTGCCGCTGATCGTTGACTGTGTCAGCCTGATCCGGCCGCAGGCCGAGGCGCGCAGCATCGGTATTGTCGAAGCCGGGCGGGTTTGCGGCGAATATGTTCTCGCCGATCGGGTTCGCCTCAAGCAAGTGCTGCTCAACCTGCTGTCCAACGCCGTGAAGTACAACCGGGAAGGGGGCGAGATATTCATTGCCTGTGTCCCTGAGGGCAAGGCCATCCAGATCCGCATCAGCGACACCGGCGCCGGCCTCAGCGCCGAACAGCAGGCGCGCCTGTTCGTGGCCTTCGAGCGGCTGGACGCGGACAAGCACGCCATCGAGGGCACCGGCATCGGCCTGGCCCTGAGCAAGCGCCTGGTGGAACTGATGCAAGGCGAAATCGGCGTCGAAAGCACGCCGGGGCAGGGCAGCACATTCTGGGTGCGTTTGCCGATTGCCGACGGACACGCCGAAGAGCCGCATGACACCGCCGCTGTAGCTTCCGATGATCAGACCAGCAGCTTCGGCAGCCACCAGCAATGGGGCGTGCTGTGCATCGAGGACAACCCGGCCAACCTGCGCCTGATCGAGCGCATCCTGTCGCGCCGCGATGACATTCGCCTGCTCACTGCCGTGGCGCCAGGTCTGGGGCTGGAACTGGCAGAGGCACACCAGCCAGCGTTGATCCTGCTCGACATCAACCTGCCCGACATGGACGGCTACGACGTGATGCAGTGCCTGCGGGAAAATCCAGCGACGCGTGATATCCCGGTGGTGGCGATCAGCGCCAACGCGATGCCGAAGGACCTGGCGCGCGGCAAGGCGGCGGGTTTCCAGGACTATCTGACCAAACCGCTGGAGGTGGGGCGCCTGCTGGCGGTGGTGGATGCGTTCATCGGCACCCTTGCGCCCCCTGTCTTGCCCGAGCAGGGAAATGAACATGTTGCTTAAACGTCTCGGCCTGGTTGTTCTGTTCTTGCTGGCAGCCTGCGATGGCGGTTCTCGCCAGGGTGAGGGGCCGCGCTACAGCAATGTGCCCGCCGGGGATGCCACGCCGCTCTATCGCCTGGCGGTGCATCTCGGCTACAGCCCGGAAAAGCTGTCCAGGACCTATCTGCCGCTGATCGACTACCTCAACCGGAGCGTCCCCGGGGTTCGCTTTGAACTGGAGGCCTCGCGCGATTTCCCGGCCTACCAGGCCAAGATTCGCGCGCGTGAGCCCGAGTTGCTGTTGCCCAATCCCTGGGAAACGCTGCAGGCCATGAAGGCGGGTTACAACGTCATCGCCATGGCGGGCGATGCCGAGGACTTCAAAGGCCTCTTCGTCGTGCGCAAGGAAAGCGGCATCCGCAGCGCGGCCGACCTGAAGGGCAAGGTGGTGAGCTATCCCTCGCCTACCGCGCTGGCCGCGTGCATCATGCCGCAGTACTTCCTGCATAGCCGGGGTATCGACGTTAACCGGGATATCGACAACCGCTACGTCGGCTCGCAGGAATCTTCCATCATGCACGCCTACCTGAAGCAGGCCGCTGCCGCAGCTACCTGGCCGACGAGTTGGCGTTTGTTCCAAAAAGACCATCCCAAGAAAGCCGCCGAACTCAAGGTCGTTTGGGAAACGCCTCCCCTCATGAACAACGCGCTCATGGTTCGGGATGATGTCCCGGCGGCTGTGCGGGAGCGCGTGCGTCAGTCCTTGTTTGATCTCGAACACGGCTCAGAGGGCCGCAAGATACTGGCCGGCATGGAAACTGCGCGCTTCCACGCGGCCAATGACGCTTCCTACGAACCCGTGCGCAAATTCATCGAACGCTTCGAGCACGAAGTGCGACTGGTGGAGAAATAATGATGCTCGACAAGATGCGAACCTTGCTGTTCGGCAGCTTGCGCCGTCAACTCATCATTGGCGTAGCAGTGTTTCAGGCGGTGTTCTTGACGTTGTTTATCTGGCACCTGACCAGCCGGCAACAGGACATGCTGCTGGATCAACAGGTCGGTCATGCCAAGGCCTTGGCGCAGAGCATCGCCACCGCTTCCGCGAGCTGGGTGGTGGCGCGGGATGTGAGCGGCCTGCAGGAAATCATCCAGACGCAGGAACGCTATCCCGAGTTACGTTTCGCCATGCTGCTGGATAGTCGAGGTGCCGTCCTGGCCCATACCGATGCGCAATATCTGGGCAAATTTGTCACCGATCTGCCGGCCCGGCTGGAACTGGCCCTCTTCAGCCAGTCGCCGACGCTGGTCGATGTCATCAGCCCGGTCATGCTTGCCGGGCGGCATGTCGGCTGGGTCCGCATCGGCGTCGGCCAGAAGGGGGCCAGGGCGCAACTGGCCAAGGCCACGCGTGATGGTATTTTCTATGCACTGGCCGCCACCCTGGTCGGCGCGCTGCTGGCCGGCCTGATGGCCATCCGCCTGACGCGCAGGCTTGATGCCATCCAGGCAGTGGCCGACTCGGTACAGGCTGGCGCGTCAGAACGGCGAGTCGTGCTGGAAGGCACTGACGAGGCGGCACAACTCGCCCGCCAGTTCAACTTCATGCTGGATACCCTGGCGCAACGCCAAGAGGAAGCCCTGGTCTCTCGCGATGCGCTGCGCGAGAGCGAGGCGCGTTTTCAGAGAGTCATGCGCGGCGCCAATGATGGCCTCTGGGATTGGGACATGCGGACCAACCAGGTCTTCTACTCGCAGCGCTGGAAAGCCATGCTCGGTTACCACGAAGACGAGCTGGAACCCGATCTCTCGACCTGGCAGCGCTTGGCGCATCCGGACGATGGCCTGCAAGCCATGGCGATGATCCAGGACTATGTCGCCGGCCAACGAGATAACTACGAGATCGAATACCGTATGTTGCACAAGGATGGCCACTGGGTACACATCCTTGCCCGCAGTTATCTGGAACGCGATGACGCGGGCAAGCCGCTGCGTTTGGCCGGCACCCATGTCGATATCAGCGAGCGCAAGTCGCAAGAAGCCCTGCTTCTGCAGGATCGCGAGCAACAAACCGTCCTGCGGGAAATGCTGGAGGTCGTGGTCAAGGGCGGCTCGCTGGAGGAAACGCTGGAACATTGCCTGTGCCGGCTGTTGGCGGTGTCCTGGCTGCTCATCGATCCCAAAGGCGGCATCCTGCTGCTGGAGGATGACCGCCAGACCTTGCGCATGACGGCGTTCCACAACCTGTCGCCAGAGATCATGTCGCTTTGCGCCCGAGTGCCGCTCGGTCTGTGTCACTGCGGCGTCGCCGCCGCCAGTGGCGAGATGCAATTCTCCCGTTGTGTGGATGATCTTCACGCGATCAGCTATCCCGGCATGGCGCAGCATGGACATTACAACCTGCCGCTCATCTCGGAAGGCGAGGTGCTCGGTGTGATGGTGCTCTACCTGCCGTATGGCTTCGAGCGCGATGAGGTGAAGGAGCAATTCCTTCGCTCCATCGCCGATATTTTGGCCGGTTTCATTTGGCGCAAGCAGGCGGAATCCGCTTTGCAGCGCATGAATGAACAACTGGAAGAGCGGGTTCAGTTGCGCACCGTTGAACTGTTGGGCGCCAAGTTGGAAGCGGAGCGCGCCAACAAAGCCAAGTCCGAGTTCCTCTCGCGCATGAGTCACGAGCTACGCACGCCCTTGAATGCCATCCTCGGTTTCGGCCAACTGCTGGGGCTGGAACTCAAAGACAACGAACAGGCGGATAACGTGCAGGAGATCCTGCATGCCGGACATCACCTGCTGAAATTGATCAATGAAATTCTGGATCTGGCGCGCATCGAGTCAGGCAAGCTGACGATCAGCCTGGAGCCGGTCAACTTGGCAGCCATCGTGCGGGAATGCCTGAATCTGGCGCAACCGCTGGCCGAAGCGGCCGGTATGCGGTTGTTGCTGGCGGATTGCCCTGACCACAGCGTCATGGCCGACCACACCCGGCTCAAGCAGGTGTTGCTCAATCTGCTGTCCAACGCCGTCAAGTACAACCGCAAGCGGGGTAAGGTAATCATCGCCTGCGTAGCCGATGGCGACAGCATCCAGGTTCGCATCTCCGACACCGGCGCCGGCCTCAGCGCCGAACAGCAGGCGCGCCTGTTCGTGGCCTTCGAGCGGCTGGATGCTGACAAGGCGGCCATCGAGGGTACCGGTATCGGCCTGGCCCTTTGCAAACGCTTGATGGAACTGATGCAGGGCGAAGTCGGTGTGGAAAGTGCGCCAGGCAGAGGCAGCACTTTCTGGATCCGCCTGCCAACTGCGCTGAATCACGATGACGAGGCCATCCAGACACCACCCGCCTTGCGCGGCGACCTTAGTCCCGACATTGCGACCGACCGGGCGGCCAGCCGGCGGCCTCGGGACATCCTGTGTATCGAAGACAACCCGGCCAACATGCGCCTGATCGAACGCATCCTGGCGCATCGTGATGACATCCGTTTGCTCGGCGCCAGCGCACCGGGTCTGGGACTGGAACTGGCATCGACGCACCGTCCGGCGCTCATCCTGCTGGATATCAACCTGCCCGACATGGACGGCTACGACGTGATGCAGTGCCTGCGGGAAAATCCAGCGACGCGCGACATCCCGGTGGTGGCGATCAGCGCCAATGCCATGCCGAAGGATCTGGCGCGCGGCAAGGCGGCGGGCTTCATGGAGTACCTGACCAAGCCGCTGGAGGTAGACAGACTGTTGCGGCTGGTGGACGATGTCATTGGCAAGGTCATGCCGAATGTTGTCGAAAAGCCAGATCAATCTGATTTCACAGAAGGGCGCTCAGATGAATGAGGAGATAACGGAATTGCACACCCCCCGGCTGGGGGGGGCGGAGTGCTTGGCAGCGAACATCCTGGTGGTCGACGATGAGCCGGCCAATGTGAAGCTGCTGGAGCGGACGCTGCGCACCTTCGGCTATCTCGACCTGAGATCCACGACTGACCCGCGCAGCGTGCTCGACCTTTATCAACAGCACGCTTTTGACCTGATCATCCTCGACCTCAACATGCCCCACATGGATGGCTATGAGGTCATGCGACAGTTGCACGCGCTCGGGCGCGATGACCTGCCTCCTATCCTCATCCTCACCGCCCAGCACGACCAGGAACACCGGGTGCGCGCCCTGAAAGGCGGCGCTCACGATTACGTCACCAAGCCCTTCGCAGTGGATGAATTGCTGGCGCGGGTGCGCAACCTGCTGCAGGTCCAGCTCTACCACAAGTCCATGCGGGGGCGGAACCAATGGCTGGAGGAGCGGGTACAAGAGCGTACCCGCGAGCTCTACGACACCCGCCTGCAGATCGTGCGCCGACTCGGCCGGGCGGCGGAATTCCGCGACAACGAAACCGGTCTGCACATCTTGCGCATGAGCAAGATGTCGGTGGCGCTGGCAGAGGCGGCCGGCTTGAGTTCGGAAGCGTGCGAATTGCTGCTCAACGCGAGTCCGATGCACGACATCGGCAAGATCGGCATTCCCGACCATATCCTGCTCAAGCCCGGCAAGTTCGAGCCGCACGAGTGGGAAATCATGAAGACCCACGCCACCATCGGCGCCGAGATATTGTCGGGGGACGATTCCGAATTGCTTTCAATGGCCCGCATCATCGCCCTGATCCATCACGAGAAATGGGATGGCAGCGGCTATCCGTATGGGCTGGCAGGGGAAGACATTCCGCTGGCAGGGCGCATCGTCGCGCTGGCCGACGTATTCGACGCGCTCACTTCGGAGCGGCCCTACAAGAAGGCCTGGAGCGTGGATGCCGCGATGGAATACATGGACGCCAATCGGGGCAAGCATTTCGATCCGCGCCTGGTGGACCTGTTCCGGACGCGGTTGCCCGACATCCTGGCGATCAAGGATAAATTTGCCGAACCGGCTTCACTTGCTGACCGGCAGGAATTCGCCTTTGCGCCGCCTGCCCGAGACTGAACTTAGGGCTCGTTAATGAATAACCTGAACATTCTGGCTGCGCCATCGGGCGCGCGGCTGCGTTGCCGGTTGCTTGCAGGGAGTAGCCATGCGGCGCAACCGGCGCCTTGCAGCACATCCCGCTAACACACCCATAATCGCCCATGTTATTCATTAACGAGCCCTTATTGTTTCGCGCCAGCGGGAAAAACGGGTTTCAACAGCAGGTTTCTGCTATGCCCAAGGCAAAGTGGACTACATCCCCGGCATCATCCCCTTCATGCCGCGCATCATCTTGGCGAGGCCTCCTTTGCCCATCGACTTCATCATTTTCTGGGCTTGTTCGAACTGCGCCAGCAAACGATTCACATCCTGCACCTGAACGCCTGAGCCAGCGGCGATGCGGCGTTTGCGACTGGCTTTGAGCAACTCAGGTTTGCGCCGTTCGAGTGGCGTCATGGCGTTGATGATGCCTTCGATGCGGCGCATCTGGTTCTCGCCCTGCGCCAGTTCGCCAGCGCCAATTTTGTTGGCACCGGGCAGTTTGTCGACCAGCGATGACAGGCCGCCAAGTTTTTTCATCTGCTGCATCTGCGACTTGAAGTCTTCCAGGTCGAAGCCCTTGCCGCTCTTCAGTTTCTGAACCGCCTTCAGCGCTTCGTCCTTGTCGACCGAACGTTGCGCATCTTCCAGCAGCGACAGCACATCGCCCATGCCCAGGATGCGGCTGGCCATCCGCTCCGGGTGGAAAATTTCGATGCCGTTCAACTTTTCGCCGACGCCGACCAGCTTGATTGGTTTGCCAGTGACCTGGCGAACCGACAAGGCCGCGCCACCGCGGGCATCGCCGTCGAGCTTGGTCAGAATCACGCCAGTCAGCGGCAGCGCGTCGTTGAATGCCTTGGCGGTATTCACTGCGTCCTGGCCCTGCATGGCATCGACCACGAACAGGGTTTCGATCGGCTTCAACAGCGAATGGATATGCTTGATCTCGTCCATCATCGCTACATCGACATGGAGACGACCGGCGGTATCGACGATCAGCACATCGAACAGATGCTTGTGCGCATAGTCGAGCGCGGCGAGCGCGATGTCGGCCGGTTTCTGATCTGGCGATGACGGGAAGAAGTCGGCTTCGGCTTGCGCCGCCACCACCTTCAATTGCTCGATCGCGGCCGGACGATAGACGTCGCAACTGACCACCAGAATCCGCTTCTTGCCGGCTTCGCGGATCACCCGCACCAGCTTGCCGGTGGAGGTGGTTTTACCCGCGCCTTGCAGACCCGCCATCAGGAATACCGCTGGCGGCTGGCAGGCAAAGGACAGCGGCGCCGCCTGCTCGCCCATCAGCGCAGTGAGTTCCTTGTGCACGATGCCGATCAGTACTTGGCCCGGCGTCAGACTGGTCATGACTTCCTGGCCGAGTGCGCGTTCCTTCACCTTGGCGATGAAATCGCGCACGACAGGGAGTGCGACGTCGGCTTCCAACAGGGCGACGCGGACCTCGCGCAGTGCGTCCTGGATATTGGCCTCGGTCAGGCGGCCTTGGCCGCGCAGGTTTTTGACAACGCGGGAAAGTCGGTCGGTCAGATTGTCGAACATGATGAGATAGGCGCGGAGCGATGGGATAAACTGCAGCAGTCTAACAAATCAGCCGCGTCCGACCATGCTGGAAACCCTGCTCTTCATTGTTTGCGCCCTTGCTTATTTCGGTTTGGCCACCTGGTTCTGGCCGGGGCGCCCCGGTTGCTGCCGAACCGACTGGTTGCCGCGGCTGCTGCCTGTCATGCCTTTGTTACTGCACCTGTACCTGCTGAATGAAGGCGTTTTTGGCGGCGAGGGCATTCGCATCGGGTTTGCGACTTCGATTTCGGCAGTTGCTGCGTTGAATGTGCTGATTTATGCCGCCGCCTCATGGCGCTACCATTTGGCTGGCGTGCACGGATTTGTCCTGGCCTTCGCCGGTCTGGCGGTGCTGGCCGAGGCGATCTCACCGATGCCGCATACCGCCGCGCACAGTGCGCTGCCGGTATTCAAACTGCATCTGGCAATGGCTTTTGCCGCCTACAGTTTGTTCACCATTGCGGCACTGCACGCGGGGTTGATCGCGTTGGCGGAAAAACATTTGCATCGTGCCGTACCGCCGACCCTGGTTTCCGGCTTGCCACCCCTGCTGACCATGGAAAAACTCCTGTTTCGCATGATTCAGGCCGGTTTCCTGTTGCTGACCTTGACCTTGATTACTGGCGTTTTCTTTTCCGAAGAAATCTTCGGCAAGCCGGTCACGTTGAACCACAAAACCGTTTTCGGCATTGCCTCCTGGTTTATTTTTGGCGGCCTGTTGCTGGGTCGACAGGTTTACGGCTGGCGCGGTCGTACCGCAATTTACTGGACGTTATCCGGTTTCATGAGCCTGATGCTGGCTTATGTCGGGGTCAAGTTCGTGCTGGAAATCCTGCTCGGGCGGTATTGATTTTTTTATTTTGTTGAAAGTCATGCCATTGGTTGAAATGAGCTAGCGCTGGCTTGGGTCGTTGCGTAATCTGCGGCCACACTTTCGTCGCAACCATGAGGTCATGCAATGTTTGGCAACTCAAAACGGCTCGAAGCCGAAATCGACTCGTTGCGCGCCACGCTGGCGGCAAAAGAACGGGAACTTGCGCTGGCGCGGGAGAACAACCAGCAAATTGCTGCGAAAGCATCAAACGGCGCAAGTGAAAATGCGCTGCGAGAAAACTACGACAAAGGCTTGTTTCAGCGTTTCCTCAGCTTCAGTCAATCGATGGCCGATTGCCAGACATCAATGGGCGGTTTGGCGGCGGCAATGAAGAAGGAGGCGGAAATCATTGACCAGACGGCGGATGCCGCCACGGTGAATGCAACCGCCGTGCATCAGGTCAACGAGAACGTGCAGGTCATGTCGAGTCGTTCGCAAGATATCTCCAAAATTGTGGATCACCTCAATTTGCGCGCGTCCCAGATTGGCGGCATCGTTGGTCTGATCAAGGACATTGCCGATCAGACCAACCTGCTTGCCCTGAATGCCGCCATCGAGGCCGCCCGCGCCGGCGAGCAGGGCCGCGGTTTTGCTGTCGTGGCGGATGAAGTAAGGAAACTGGCCGAGCGCACCGCGGGTTCGACAGCCGAGATCTACAGCTTGGTGAAAGCGATTCAGAATGAAGCTTCGCAGGCCAAAAAAGCAATCGAGATCACACCTGAGCAATCTATGGCGTTCAGTCAGGACGCGATTCGCGCCGACACGGCGATGAGCGAATTGCTCGCAATTGCGGAAGGCAATCGGGCCACCATCCGCTTCCGGGCGCTGCGTTCATTTGTTGAAGTGGCCAAGTTCGACCACCTCATTTTCAAAATGGAGATTTACAAGGTGTTGATGGGCTTGTCGGACAAGAAGCCGGAGAATTTTGCCAGCCACCACGAATGCCGCCTTGGGAAATGGTATTACGAAGGCGATGGCCATGACTGCTTCTCGAAACTGAAGCCTTATCAGGCGATCGAGCCGCCACATGTACATGTTCACTTGCACGGACGTACTGCCGTCCAGGCGTTTTACGCGGGCGACCTGGACCTGGCGTTGAGCGAGGCGGACAAAATGGAATCCACCAGCCGTGTCGTGCTGAAAGAACTGGAAAATCTGGCATTTGTCGGCGAACAGGACAACTGCGTATTGACACACTGAGATTGACGCACTGCGGTTGACGTACTGGGTCTGGCCAACAGGCGCCGCATGGTTCACGCCTCGTTTTTGGCTTCCAGTTCCTCCCAGCGCGCCAGCAAAGTCAACAAGTTGTCTTCAATTTCGGCGCTTCGGGTGTTCAGCTTGGCGGCTTGAGTGTGGTCGGCATAAACGGCCGGGTCGGTCAGTTGACGCGCAACTTCGGCTTGCTCGTTTTCCAGTGCGGCGATCTGCTGCGGCAAGGTTTCCAGTTCTTTCTGCTCCTTGTACGACAAGCCGGATTTCCGTGTTTTGGCTACAACTACCGGCGGTGCGGATTTGCCAGCAGGCTTTGACGCCGGTTTGTCTGCGGCGGCTGTGGCTGCTGTAGCCGCTGATACCGTTGCCACCCGATCACGCCAGCCGAGCCAGTCCGAATAGCCGCCGGGCAATTCAAGTAATTGACCGGGGTTGCCAACACTTCCGGCAAAGACGATGGATTGCGTCGCCACGTTGTCCAGAAAAGCGCGGTCGTGCGACACCAGAATCACGGTGCCGGCGTAGTCCTGCAGCAGTTGTTCGAGTAGCTCCAGTGTGTCGATGTCGAGGTCGTTGGTCGGCTCGTCGAGCACCAGAATATTCGCCGGACGCGCGAAAAGGCGCGCCAGCAACAAGCGGTTGCGCTCGCCGCCGGAGAGGGAGGACACCTTGGCGCGGGCGCGGTCGGCGGGGAACAGGAACTCTTCCAGGTAACCGATGATATGTTTCCGCTGGCCGCCAATTTCGACGTAATCGGAACCCGGCGCGATGGTTTCGATCAGCGTTTTTTCATCGTCGAGCTGGTTGCGGAACTGGTCGAAATACGCCACTTCCTGGCGAGTGCCACGCTTGATGCGGCCTGCAGTCGGTTCGATTTCGCCCAGGATCAGCTTGATCAATGTGGTCTTGCCGGCGCCATTCGGGCCGATCAGGCCAAGCTTGTCACCGCGCAGGATGCGGGTGCTGAAGTCGTGGATCAGCACCTGGTTGCCATAGCCGTGGCTGACGTGATCGAACTCGGCAATCAACTGACCGGAACGTCCGCCGGCATCGAGCGCAAAGCCGACCTGGCCGAGCCGTTCGCGCCGTGCCGCGCGTTCACGGCGGAGCGACTCCAGGCGAAGAACTCGGCCTTCGTTACGCGTACGGCGCGCTTCGACCCCTTTGCGGATCCAGACTTCTTCCTGCTTCCAGAATTTGTCGAACTTGCGGTTTTGCGCTGCTTCCACTTCCAGTTGTTCCGCTTTCTTGATCTGGTAAGCCGAGAAATTGCCCTGGTACTGGCGCAACTGGCCGCGATCCAGTTCGATGATCCGGTTTGCCACCCGGTCGAGAAACGCGCGGTCGTGGGTGATGAACAGCAACGCGCCGACAAACTCGGCCAACTGGTTTTCCAGCCATTCGATGGCGTTGAAATCAAGGTGGTTGGTCGGCTCGTCGAGCAACAGCAATTCCGGTTCTGAAGCGAGTGCCCGCGCCAGCGCGACCCGCTTCTTGTTGCCGCCGGAAAGCGTCTCGACCAGCGCATCGGCAGGCAGGTCGAAGCGGGCGATGACTTCCTCCACCCGGCTGTTCAGACGCCAGACATCATGCACTTCCAGTTCGTGCGACAAGCGTGCCAACTCAGCCATTGCGTGGCTCTCACCACTGGCAGCTTCATGCGCGGCGGCGTGATAAGCACTCAACAACCCGTGCGCTGGCCCCGCGCCAGCGGCAACAGCTTCGAAAACCGTATGGCCGGCGGTGAAAGTGGGCTCCTGCGCGACAAACGCCAGGCGCAAATCGGGCTTGCGCCAGACTACGCCATCATCGGCATGAATCTCGCCGGCAACCACCTTCAGCAGGCTCGATTTGCCAGCGCCATTGCGGCCGATCAGGCCAATGCGTTCGGATTTGTCGATGACCAGGGAAGCGCCGTCGAGTAGCGGCCAATGGCCAAAAGCAAGAGAAACGTTATCTAGGGTGAGGTAAGGCATGCAGGCTTATCAACGGGCGGGCTTGTGCCCAAAAAAGAAAAACGGGCGGTTGGACCGCCCGCAAGTAATTGGCAACGGTTCAGATTGAGCCGTGTTGCTGGCCAGCGTGGGTGTGCTCGTAGTGGCTTTGGCAGGCAATGCAACGGGTCGCCACCGGGTTGGCGATCAGGCGCGCGACGGGAATCTCGGCATCACAGTCGACGCATCGGCCAAAATCTTCATCGTCAAGCCGCAAACGTGCGCTTTCCAATGCTTGCAGAGCGCGAACTTCATGATCCAGTCGCGCCGCCGAAAGATCACCCAGGGTCACCGCCAGAGCTTCATCGGCACTATCTCCCGAAGCTCGGCCGAGGACTTCGGAGAATTGCGTCTGGCCGCTTTCTTCCATGGCGGCTTGCATCGCCTTGATCAACTTGCCGCGTTGGGCTTCCAATGCGGTGCGGATATCTGCTCGGTTTTGTTGGGTGAGATAGCTCATGACAGCTCTTTCTGATGGGTTGCGGGGAATGCTTTGATTATTGGCCTCTGAAGAGGGGGGGACAAGCTCAATATTCATGCCCTGACTCGCTTCTGACGCATCGATGGCACGGGAATTTCGACAAATCAGGCTGCGTGTGTGAGTTACGTGTGTGGGTTAAAATCCGCGCCGCTTTCAAGCGCAATCTACGTTCGTCGTCGTATTGTGCCGGTTCTCAGCCATGCCCCCGTAGCTCAGTGGATAGAGCATCCCCCTCCTAAGGGGAGGGTCACACGTTCGATTCGTGTCGGGGGCACCAGTTGTGCATGAATGTGGGCACCGTTAACACGGTGTCCATTTTCATTTCAGCAACCGCTTTTTCCAGCTGCCCTACGCTGCCACGTAGCGTCACCTGACCGACTTCCACCTGGATGTC
>Ga0105047_10009971_pt1 | contig 15571 bp, 18 predicted proteins | sample MAT04_FD_78384 | JGI IMG/M metagenome (GOLD analysis project Ga0105047, IMG submission 78384) | Freshwater microbial communities from Lake Fryxell liftoff mats and glacier meltwater in Antarctica - MAT-04 (megahit assembly) | ecosystem: Environmental > Aquatic > Freshwater > Ice > Liftoff... | reverse complement strand
GAGTGGGATCCACGCCCCATCCAATAATCAAAACCCAATAGAATCAATCACTCCCGGGTTCGTTTCGTAAAACCGTCAGGTAAGCCCGCATCTGGTCCCGCACTCGCCGAAACGCAGGGAGCGACTCATCACCAGCCTGGCCAGCGGGATCTTCAAACGCGTGGTGGATGCGCTTCCCATGGCCCGGGTAAATCGGGCAACTCTCTTTGGCGTTGTCGCACACAGTGAGCACGAGGTCAAAGGACTCACCGGCAAACTCGTCCACCACCTTGGACCGATGCTGCGAGATGTCGATCCCGATTTCGGCCATCACCTGGATCGCCTCGGGTCGCACCAGCGTGGCCCGAGTCCCGGCGCTTTCCACCTCGAAGACGTCACCGTGGTCGTGCCGCAGTAGACCTTCCGCCATCTGGCTTCGGGCCGAGTTGGCGGTGCAGAGAATGAGTACCCGTTGACGGGTCATGCGCAGCAACAAGCGCCGAAGCAAGATTCGGCGGCTGGCTTAGTCGCCCGGACGAAGGCGCTCATGAACTTGCCGTCCACTTGCGGGGCGATCAAATCGACGTCGATGCCTTGGCCGCTCAAAAAGGCGCGGGCGTCTTCGAGGTGGTAGATGCGGGTGGGCTCGAGGTCGACGTCCGCGAAGCCGGCGGCGACAAGGCGAGAGCGATAGTCGTTCTCTTCGAGTGCCCCGGCGATGCAGCCGACCCAGAGCAGGACCTTCTCCCGGATCTCGGGCAGCATCTCGCCTTTGGTCACCACGTCGGAGACCGCAAGGCGGCCGCCCGGCTTCAAGACCCGGAAAGCCTCGCGCAGCACCTGGTCCTTATCGGTGGACAGGTTGATGACGCAGTTCGAAATGATGACGTCGACGGAGTTGTCGGGCAGCGGGATGTGCTCGATTTCGCCCTTCAGGAATTCGACGTTTAGGATGCCGGACTTCCGCTGGTTTTCGCGGGCCAGCGCGAGCATCTCGTCGGTCATGTCGAGGCCGTAAGCCTTGCCCGTGGGGCCGACGCGCTTCGCCGAAAGCAGGACGTCGATGCCGCCGCCGGAGCCGAGGTCGAGAACGGTCTGCCCGGGTTCCAGCGCGGCGAGCGCGGTGGGATTGCCGCAACCAAGCGAAGCCAAGACGGCTTCGGCGGGCAGGCCGCTCTTTTGCGCCTCGTCGTAGAGGTTCGACGTAATCGGGTCGATGCCCGCGCCACCGGCCGACTCAGTGCCGCAGGCCGACTCGGCGCCGCAGCAGGAACTGCCGCCCGAGGCGACCCGGAGGGCGGCCTGGCCGTAGCGTTCTTTCACGACTTCCTGGATGTTCATATTTGCTCCTATTTGCAAAGGGTGGTGATCTTTTCGGGCGCGATGGCTTGGTTGCGCGTGCAGCATTCGGCGTAGAGGAAGGCCAGCAGATCCTGCAGGGTATCGGTATTGGCCGAATACCAAAGAAAGCTGCTTTCGCGGCGGACACGGACCAAGTCCTCGTGCTTGAGCTTTTCGAGGTGATGGGAAAGCGTCGACCCCGGAATGCCGAGTTCGGCGGCGATGTCGCCCACGGTCATGCCGTCGGGATGGGCTGACAGCAGCAGGCGCAGAATCCGGAGGCGGGCTTCGGTGCCGATGGCGGAGAAGCGGTCCGCGTAGCGGGCGACTTGGTCTTCATTAGGTATCATTTCTATATTTCTATGTTTATCGAAATGTGGAATCGAGTCAAGCAAAATCTTCGGCCCAGAGGGATGAATCCCAGGCCGAAGGGGATGTTCGTGCAGGTCTTATGAAAACCACCAATAACTTCGGCGCTCGCATGATCGACGAGTTTCAGATACTCTCGATGGTGGACGCGGGATTGTTGACCGGGCCGGGTGGAGCCAAGTATGGCTCGGTAGGCATCATCATCGACTGCCCGATGGTGTTCCGCTTCCTCTAAAAGATGCCCGCGCCTGATCGTTTGCCGGAATTCGAAAGTGTGGCGTTGCCGCTGCTGCCCGATCTCTATCGAACGGCGGCGGCCATGCTACGCAATGAGACGGAGGCGAAGGACCTGGTGCAGGACGTTTATCTGCATGCCTGGAAGTCGTTCCATCGCTTTGCGGCGGGGACGAATTGCCGGGGCTGGATGTTCCAAATCCTCTTTCACCGGTTGCACCACACGCGGAGGAAGTTACTCCGCTTCCGGCTGCTGAGCGAGGACGAGCAATTCCGCGAGGACCACTTAGTGGCGGAGACGCCGGTGCCGACGCGTTTGTCTAGCGAAGAGGTGTTGGCGGCATTAGACGAACTGTCGCCGGAACACCGGGAAGTAGTGTTGTTGGCGGATGTGGAAGAGTTGACTTGCCGGGAGGTTTCTGAAGTGCTGGGCATACCCATGGGTACCGTTATGTCGCGTCTGAGCCGCGCGCGCACGAAGTTGCGCGTGACGTTGGCGGGCCCTGCGGCGGACCTTGGGATCGGCCAAGCGCGAGGGTCGCGATGAACTTCGACTGTTCCCAAGTGCGGCCGCTGCTCGATTCCTACCTGACGAATGAGTTGCAGGTGGAAACGTTGCACGCGGTGAACCAGCATCTGCAGTCGTGTGCCGGCTGCCGGGTCGCCTTACAGTCGCGCGAACGGACGCGGGCGGCCCTGCAGGCCACCGTGCGTGGATTGCTGCCTGGCGACGAATTGACGGCGCTGGTAAGGGATTCCGTGCGGGCGGAAGCGGCTCGCCGTGTCGGCGTCCGCTGGCTATGGATGGCCGTGGCGGTGGCCGCCGCGCTCACGCTGGTATTGGCTTTGGGCTGGAAGGAATTTCGCGCCGAACAGGCGCAGATTCTGGCCCGTCTCGGTTTGGGAAAAGGCGACCATATTTTCTGCGCTCGTGGCGGCTTTTTCCCGGACGACCTACCCACTCCCGCCGTCATGCGGGAGCAGGTAGGTGCCGAGTACGCACCGCTGGTGGATCAGGTGATTGCGCGGGCTAAAGGGTACGTCATCCGGGACGGGCACTTGTGCCACTGGCAGGAACGGGAGTTTGTGCACTTCATCCTGGAGCGGGAAAATAAGCTGATTTCGCTGGTGATCGTGCGAAAACATTCGCCCGACGAAGTGTTTCCGCGCCAAGCTCTCTTGTCCACGATGCGGATGGAGGGGCATCCGGTCTACACGAACGCGGATAACGGCATGGCCATCGCCGGTCTCGATACGGGCCGACATCTGGCGTTCACGGTGAGTGAGCGTGGCCCGGCGGAAGGCTTGACTTTGCTGGCCGCATTGACGCCGTCGTTGCCGCGGTGAGGCTGCTGGCGACCGTGCGAGTCCGGCGCATGATCATTAGCGATTCTGGACGCTGCGCACCACGAGGGGCACGGCGGCTTTCAGGTCCTTGAGGGGAGTCAGGCTGCCTTGGACAGTAAGCGGTTTGCCCGCCGGCAGACCCGGTGGCAACAGGTCGAAGAGTTGCTGGGTGCCACTCACCTTGAACCTGCCGGCTTGCACCTCTCCCCGCACGACGACTTTGGTTTCCTTGGGCGTGAAGCCGTTCTTGCGAACGGCGTCCCAAAGTTCATCGGGCCGAAGGATGTTTCCCGGTTTGAGCTTGACGGTGGCCAGCCCCTGGTTCAGGCTGACTTCCACTGACTCAACGCCTGGGAATTTCTTGAGTGCTCCGCGCACGGCGAAGGCGCAGGTCATTCAATCCATGCCAAAGATGGAGAGGTCCATTTGCAGGAACTCGGCCCGGAGCGGGATCAGGACGGCGAAGGCGAGAATAAGGGCTTTCATATCGGAGACTCCTTTAGAAAAAATAGGCGAAATTGAGGGCGAAGCGCACCCGTTCCGTCGGATAAATTGGCGGATAAACGGGTGACGTGGCGCGGTAAACGGGGAATTGGACTCCGGCGGAGACGGCGATGTTTTTGTATACGCCGAGCGTCGTGGGTCCCAGGAAGACTTGGTGACTTTGGCTGTTGGGCCGCAGGATGCCGGCTCGTTGAAACCGGCCGGCCCTTTGAAACCCACCGGAGCGTTCGCCGGTGAGTTCGCCGAAGATGCGCCAGTCCCAGCCACTGTCGGTGCGCCACGAGGGGGGCCGGTAGGCGTAGGCGAGGGAGTAGAAGAGGATGTCGGGACGGCGATCGAGGGCGCCGCCCGAATAGCGCTGATAAGTGCTGCCGGCCCAGGCGTAGTGGCTACGCGAGGCAATGCCGGTGACACCGCCGACTATCACGCCGACCCCACCGCCAAGACCTTTCAGCGCGCCGCCAGCGTCCTGCGGGCCAGGGAAGAGCAGGCCGCCGATCGCCGCGCTTTCAAAGCGGGAGCCAACGCCCGTATCCTGGCGATGAAAGCGCCAGATGCCCAGTGCTTCGACGTCTCCGCTCATGGAGGTGAAGGCGGACAACCGCGAAGGAGCGAACGGTTCCGCGCGCAGGATGACAGGCGCGGAGATGGAAACCTTCAGGTTCTCGGTGATGCCGTAACCGAGGGCCGGCCGAAACATGAAGCCGGATCCCGATCCGCCCCGGCCCATCAGGTTGAGATCGAGGCTCCAACCGCCACGGGGATTGGTGGGGGTGGCCAGGCCAAAGACGGGTCCGTGCCCGGAGGCGGTGAGGTTGGCCGGGGTGGTGCCCAGGACGATGAGGACCGTGGGCCATATGGCACGTTGCATAAACTGCTCCTTCTTGTTCTTACGCATAGCTATCGAAGCCGCGACGGAGAGCGAGTAGCAGCGAAGGTTAGATCAGGAAGGTGGAGTGAAGCACGAGCCGGTCGGGCGGGGAATCGTCGGCGGGCGGGGCTTGGGTGCGAGCCACGGCCAGCGGTAGAGCGAGAGTGGGAAGGGGGGCGAACGACGGAGGCAGATCCACCGCAAGTTCGATGGGCGTCGAGGCTGGTTCGAGAGAGATGCGCTTGCACTCCTTGGCCATAGTCTTGGGGGCCGGCTTCTGGTTCTTACAGGAGCCATCCTTACGGCAGCAGGCTTTGGCAGCAGTGACCGCGGTTGGGAACATGAAGAACTGCGGGCAGGAGATGCAGCCACCCCAGAGCAAGGTGAGCACCATGAGGACGGAAAGGAGGAGACTGGAGACTGCGCGCACTATCCCGAGGCTACCACTGCGATAGCCACTATAGAATGGTGGTGATGACCTCGCCCGTATTTTTATTGCTCCTCGCCTTGCCCCTGTTGGCCCAAGATCAGACCGCCGGACAAAAAGCTTACGAAAGCCGCTGTGGCCGCTGCCATGGGGGCGATGGACGAGGCAGCGACATGGCGCCTTCCATCTTTCGCGGCCTCGGCACGCGCGACGATGCCCAGTTGACGGCTTTGATCCGGATCGGAATTCCCGGGAAGATGCCCGGCAGCAATGTCGGCGAGGATGAACTGAAGGCGTTGATGGGCCATGCGCGAATGTTGCGGGTGCGGGCCATGCGGCGTCCGGTGGTGCGGGAGACGGTGACCTTGACCAATGGCCGGACAATCGAAGGCGAGTTAATGGGCCAGGGCTTTACCGATAAACAACTACGCAGCAATGGGAAAGTGCACTTACTCCGGCGCGTGGCGGGTGAGAAGTATCGCGAGGTAACTTCGTCGGTGGATTGGCCGGGTTACAACGGCGATCCGCGGGGCAATCGTTACACGGCGATGACTCAGATTACGAAGGCGAATGTCGGCGGGATGACCGCCAAGTGGGTTTTTCCCATTCCCAATGGCGCGCGGCTGCAAGGGACGCCGGTGGTGGTGAACGGCATGATGTTCGTGACGAACGTGAACCAATGCTTTGCCCTCGACGCGGGCACGGGGCGGCAGATTTGGCATTGGCAGCGCCCGATTACTCCGGGAACCGTGGGTGCCGGCTCCAACCGCGGCGTGGCCGTAATTGGTGACCGGGTATTTATCGCCACTGACCATGCGCACTTAGTCGCCTTGAATCGGCACACGGGCGAAGAGATCTGGGATACAGAGACGGCGGACTATCGGCAGAATTATTTCGCGACGGGCGCGCCCTTGGCCATCGGCAACTTAGTCCTAACCGGCGTGGGCGGCGGCGAACATGGCGCGCGCGGCTTTGTGGCGGCTTACGACGCACAAACCGGCAAAGAGGCCTGGCGCTTCTGGACCATCCCGGCCCGCGGCGAGCCGGGCGCCGAAACCTGGCAGGGCAAGGACCTCGAACACGGCGGCGCGCCCACTTGGCTGACGGGCACTTACGATCCGGAACTGGACACCATCTACTGGCCGATCGGCAATCCGGCCAAGGAGTATGACGGCACCGACCGCGGCGGAGATAACCTTTACTCCGACTCCGTGGTCGCGCTCGATCCGAAGACCGGTAAGTTGAAATGGCATTTCCAATTTACTCCGCATGACTTATGGGATTGGGACGCGACCGAAACGCCGGTGTTAGTGAACGCGGATTGGGAAGGGAAGCCGCGCAAGTTACTCTTGCATGGTAATCGCAACGGCTTCTTCTATGTGCTCGATCGCACCAACGGCAAAGTCCTATTAGTGAAGCAATTTGTGAAGAAACTCACGTGGGCCACTGGAATGACGCCGGAGGGCCGGCCGATCAAGGCGCCGAACCAGGAGCCCTCAGCGGCGGGGACTTATGTTTGCCCCTCCCAGGACGGAGCCTCGAATTTCTACTCGCCCTCTTACATTCCCGCCACGGGACTTTTCTATTTCCAGACTTTTGAGAAGTGCAGCATTTACACCAAGCGCGACCAGGGCGATTGGACGCCGGGCAAGACTTATCTGGGCGGTGTGCAGCAGACCGCGCCCGGCGTGGCCGAACATTATTTGCGCGCGCTCGACATCAAAACCGGCAAGACCGTCTGGGAGTTGCCCCAGCCCGGCCCCGCCCAGGGTTGGGGCGGCACGATTGCCACGGCGACGGGCCTGATCTTCTTCGGCGAAGAGAACGGCGCCATGATGGCGGCGGACGCGACCACGGGGAAACCATTGTGGCGCTTCGAGACGAATCAGAATTGGAAGGCGTCGCCGATGGCTTATGAGTTCGACGGGAAGCAGTTTATCGCGGGGATTGCCGGGGGGAATGTGTTGGCGTTCGGTCTTCCGGATTAGGTACTTGGCTGAATCCCTCCGGCGTTCGAAGCGGCGCTGCCCGTCTTCGGGCAGAGCGTCGGCGCTGAGGGCGAAGATGGGTACGTGCCGGGCCGCTGTGATGGACGGCTACGAAGCGACTCGTCACATCCGTTCGCAGGCCCCTCTCAGCAAACCTTGCTCAGACAAACGCGCGCGCCACGCCTTGCACTTTGGCTACCTCGGTCAACAGCGCGAGGATGGCGACAATTCCCGCCGATCGTAAATTCCCGAGAAACAGAGGCATTTAAGAGTGTAAAAAGCGCGGCGCTGATCTTGATCAACTTGCCATTCGCCATGATCGGCGGGGACTTGGCTGACGTTAATCGTCCTGCCGGTGCTATACCTGTTATTTGAAGGCAAGCGGCCGAAAAAGGAAGTGGAGCTCTAACCTGATGCCGGTACCGGACGGATTTGTGCAAGCGGTGCGGGAAGCGCGGCACGACGCTGGCCGTCTGCGTTTGCTGGCCCGGGAAGCGCGTGGCTTTGATTGGGAGACGCAAGGGGTCGCACTGGCCCACCAGGCCATTCACTGCGAGCGGGTGATCCTCTTCACCGGCCACATGGTCGATGCGCCCGGCCGCGCCACGCCACGCTTTCCGAACGCCCAAGCCCCACTGGCCGCCGCGGCGATCGAAGCGCAATTGAACGCCATCCTGAAAGGTGGCGCGGCGAATTCGCTCGGCATCGCCGGTGGTGCCAGCGGTGGGGACATACTGTTCCACGAAGCCTGCGCCCGGATCGGCATGCCCACGCGCCTCCACCTGTCGCTGCCCATGGATCTCTTCGTTGCCAAGTCAGTGACGTTCTCCGCCGGCGATTGGGAGCGCCGCTTCCACGCCGTGGAACAGAAGGCGTCCACGGCGGTGCTGGGCGAAAGCGAGGAACTGCCCGCTTGGCTGGCCGCGAAGGAAGGCTACAGCGTGTGGGTCCGCACGAATTTGTGGATGCTGGAAGAGGCTCTTTCGCTGGCGGCACCCGAGGTCCACTTGATCGCGCTCTGGAACCTCGAAGGCGGCGACGGAACCGGAGGCACCGGACACTTTGTCCAGTTCGCACGACAGGAAGGCATTCTGACCCATGTCATCGACACCAAGCAACTATTTGGCCTTTAAGGGCCAGGTGATTCTGCCCGGCGGAGTGCTGCCGGTGGGCGTGGTGGTTTGCCGGAATGGCCGAATTGAGGAGGTCCGCCGATCGTCGCGGGTGCCGCGCGGCACCACCGTCATTGAGGGCGAATGGATTTCGCCTGGCTTCATCGATCTACACGTCCACGGCGCTGACGGCAGCGACTATATGGACGGCACGCCGGATGCCGTGCGTCGCGTGAATCGCGCGCATCTGCGCCATGGTACGACGACTATTTTCCCTACCACCACCACGGGCACGCCCGAGCAGGTGCGGCGAATGCTCGAAGCCTGCCGCGAGGTGCAACGCACGTGGACCCCCGCCGACGGCGCCTATCTAGCCGGCGCGCATCTCTACGGGCCCTACTTCGCCGAGGACAAAGTCGGTTGCCATTCCACCGGCGGACGACGCGAGCCCCTGCCCAGCGAGTACGCGGCCTACTTTGCCCTGGGCATCGTGAAAATCGCCACCTGCGCGGCCGAACTGCCGGGCGCCGAAGCCTTCTACCGGGCGGCTCGACGCCACAAGTGCCTGATCACCTGCGGCCACTCGAATGCCAGTTGGCCGGAGATGGCGCGAGCCTATCGCGCCGGCATGAGACACGTGGACCACTTCTGGTGCGCGATGAGTTCTGTACCTTCCTTGCGTGCGCGCTTCGGTACGCCCATGCAGGCCAGCATGGCGGAGTTTGTGTTGGCGCACGCGGAGATGAGCACCGAAGTGATCGCCGACGGCGAGCACCTCTCAAAGGAACTGCTGGAGTTCGCTTACCGCATAAAGGGCGCGGCGCGTCTGTGCCTGGTCACCGATGCCAATCGCGCATTAGGCATGCCGCCGGGCCGCTATCGCTTCGGATCGGGCGACGATGGGCCGTGGTTCGAAAGCAACGGGCGCGTGGGCTTCGTGCCGGGGCAAGGCTTAGCTAGCTCGGTGCTGCCGCTGAGCACGATGGTGCAGCGAATGAAGCGGATGACCAGCGCGCCGATCGAAGATGTCGTCCGCATGGCAAGCCTCACCCCGGCCGAGCGCGCCGGCATCAATACGGACACGGGCAGTCTTGAAGTGGGCAAGCGCGCCGACCTGCTGGTGCTCAGCCGCACGCTAACGGTGAAGCGCGTCTTCGTCCACGGGCACGAAGCGGCCTAAAGCTTCTCGCGTTTTTCGAGATTTTGCTCGATATCTGCGCGTTCGCGCCACACGGGATGGAGCTTCTTGTCGCGCAGCAACGGCAACTGATCCTCAATATGCGGCGACCCCGGCTGGCTCGCATTGCCATAGCCCAGGGCACATTGCGCCTTCTGCGGCGCGGCGAATTCAATCGCGCAGACGAAAGTTTCACCATGGGAGGGGAAGAAGCGATTGCCGCTCCTCTTCCCAAACTGCATGGTGCGGAAGACGCCCATACGGCCATGGCCGCCGTTGCCGGGCAGATCGGTTTTGCCGCGGGCGAAGCGATACACGTCGCCCCACGGCACATCCAGACGGCCATAGGTGCGCCGGCACTCTTCGGCCGCCGTGCGCAGCGCCTCCAAGGCGAGCTTCGGTTCGGCAACGCCGTAGGCCGAATCGAGGGGACGCGCGGGGTCGTACTTCACGCGCAGATGCTTTTCGATAGTGTCGCCGAGGCCGAAGAAGCGGTCCGCGAAGAGCTGGAACAGCACCGCGCCTTGGCTGGTGGCTTCGGTTTGGCGGTCCCATTGTTCGAGCACCTTGGCCGCTTCGAGCGTCAACGAATCCGCGCTGCCGCGGGCCGCGGTGAGCAATTCCGGCAGCACCGCATCGGCCAATTCCATCCGTGTCGAATGCTTGTAGCCGAGTAACTCATCGTAGGTGATGGACTTGTCTTCGGAAATCATCCGCAGCGAACGCTTGGTGCGGAACGACGTCAGCCGCTCGTTGCCAGGCGCGACGTACGCCGGATACTTGGCGGGGTCCAGCGGCGGCATCGTGAACTGCCATGGCGGCTCATTGGCGTTCTGATGGAAGCCGCTGGCCGGATCCTTCGACTTTGGCAATTCGTCGTACTTCAGATAATCGGTCCACAAGGTTTTGGACGTGTTGCCGGGCACCACTTTGTTCCAATCGGCGTAAGTGCCCGAAGGCCGGCGCGCCACCAGGCCATTGAAGACCAGCAGCAGGTGCCCCGCCGAGTCAGCGTAGTTCACGTGCCACATCGGAATCGCTTGCATGCGGAGGGCCCGCTCAAACTCGTCGAGCGAGCGAGCGCCGCCCATCCGGAACCATTGTTCAAGCATCTTCGGCCGATCGATGCCGGCCACGCGCATGGCGAGCGTGACGCCTTGCTCATCGAGCACCACGGGCCCATGCACGCTCCGCCGCACCTCCAGCTTTTCCTCGCGCATCACGCCATTGGCCTCGCGAATCTTGAGGGTCTTCGTGGCGCGCTCGAAGTCCTTCCATTGGCCGTCGAATTCGTATTTGCCGTCGCGGGCGGTCAGCCGATAGAAGTCCACGGTGTCGATCGTGTTCACCGTGCGGCCCCAGCCGGTGGAGCGATTGAAGCCCACAACGGGCACGGGAAAGCCGATCTGCGGGGCACCGTAAAGGTCGTAGCCGGGGCCCACCAAGTGGACCTCCATGTAGCTATAGAAATCCTCCCAGACCAGATGCGGATTGATGATCAGCATGGGCTTGCCGCTCGCCGAGCGCGACGGGCCCACGGCCCAGGTATTGGAGCCAGCAGCGGCGAGCGGCTCAGTCAGATCCGGCGGCAGCGCGGCCAAGCTCTTCTTCGCGAGCAACGGCGCGGCTTCCGAGCGCAGGCGGGCTTGGCTCCCCATATACATATAGTGGACGGCGCGCAGCGTATGCCCCACCACATCGACGCCGCTTACCGGCAGCACTTGCCGATACGCGGGACTCGTGTGCTCCGGATGCGCGGCGGCAAAGGCGTTAATACCGCGCGCGAAGGCATCGAGGTAGCCGCGGAACTTGGGGTCTTGCGCTTTGTACCATTCGGCGGCGCGCTCCGGCACTTCGTTGGTGCGCACCCAACGGTCAAGCGAAAGATGATCGCGGCCCTGAGATTGCGCGCCCCAATATTCAGCCCCCCGGCCCCGGCTTTCGCCGTATAACCGCAGCAGTAAATCGGCCTGATTCTGCATCTGCGCCCAGCCGTGCGCGTAGAACATATCCTCCAGCGAGTCGGCGAAGATGTGCGGCACGCCGTAGCGATCCCAAAGAATTTCCGGTCTGCCGGCGGCCTGGAGCATCATAGCCATCATCAAGAACAACCACATTTTTCGCATGGACTTGCCTTTCGGATCGAGCCCCGACGGCGACACAGAACCCGGGCTTCGAGATCTCGTGATTCTAGCGAACTTTCACCCCTCCAGCGGCGTGGCGCAAAAAGGAATACAATATTGACGTAATGCTGACGAATAATGACCGAATGCTTGAAGACTTGTTGCCGCCGTCGCCGCAGCCCCAAGTCTTCCGTTTGTCGCAAGGCGCCGGACCGCAGGCGCAGAGAACGGTTTGGGGTAGTGAATACGAAGCGCCGTCGACGCTGGGCAATTGCCATGCCGCCATTGCGCGGGCCTTAGCGGGCGATCAGGCCATGGAACTCACGTGGTGGTCCGCCATGCTGGAGCGCCATTTGGGTCAGTTGGTGGGCGGGTACATGGAAGGCTGCCGGACGGCCCACCACTGGAATCTGCCGGAAATGGCACAGGTGCACTGGTATGCCTTCGCCGTCAAAACCCGGCTGCGCGGCGCGCGCTACTTCCCGAGCCTATGGGCAGGTGCGGGTCGCACTCTCGCAGCTTTGCAGGTAATTCAGTCGTAATAATCGCGTAATTGCTCACTAGCCGCACGCGCCTGCTCGCGCCCGAGAGGGTTGGCCGCCGGGCGGGAGTCCGTTTCGCCTTCGGGACGCAGGGCCCAGATCCAGATAATGGGGTAGAGGATGGATCCGACCTCTAGTAGTTGAGTGCCTACCGCGAAGTACTTGTGATTGAGCAACCAAGCGGCGAGCGCCGTAGTGGCGGCCATCGCTGCCATCGTCCGTTCGTGCCGGATGACGTTGGGTCGCCGGCGCGGGTCGAAGTAATTCAAAACCAATAGCAGCGCCACCGCGCTCACGGCCACCGCTGAGCCAAGCACCCGTTGAATCACAAAAATTCCCCGCGTTGGATGATAGGACGGCTCCATAGCGCCTAAGATTCCCGAGATCGCGGCTATCACCCCGCACGCACCCCAAACCGCGTGCCGACTGATGCCCGGGTAGTGCTCTAGCGAGAGATGTACCGTTTCGAGAAATGCCGCCACGAGAGCAGCCATCGTGATGGCGACGCCATAACGCCAAATGTAATCCGGATCCACCGGTAGGATCGGAACTGCCGTGGCGAGGATCCAAACGAGATGCGAGGCGAAAAAGAGCGCGAGGCAGGGGAATCGTAGCTGGAGTTCGGTCCGCGCCAAGTGGGCAATCAGCGCCACAGCACAGACGGCCTTGAGGATGAGTAAGCTTTTTTGCACCCGGCATAATAGTACGCCGGGTGCGTTATGTTTGCAAGTAAGCGCCGGTAAGGAAAGTCACGCGACGCGGTCGGCTAGAAGCCGAACGGCGGCTCGCCGCCGGGGGGTGGTAGTCCCATGTTAGTTGCCTCCTATGTAAATGATTTCGGTCACAGGATAAGAATAAGAAAATCGGGCAATTTGGGGTGGACATTCGAAGAGATTTTCGAATTAAGCGTCAGGCTTCAGGCACTCCAGGAAATTTTTAGGTCCATCCGGCGTGACGAAATGATTCCAAACTATTTGCTCCTCCGCCATTGACCTGGGGCGCTGCTGCGGAAAAGCACTGATTTTCCAAGTTGTGAACGAGATAAGAAAAGACTCACGATAACGGCACATTGAGGAGAAATTCGTTAGAAATCCCTGCCACCTCGGTTGCCGTCACGAGGCTCTTCCCCTGGCGGCAGCGAAAACGATACACTAAGGCGAGTGCCCGGGTGGCGAAATCGGCAGACGCAACGGACTTAAAATCCGTTATCCTCACGGGTGTGTGGGTTCAAGTCCCACCCCGGGCACCAATTTTTCAACCTCATCTATCCCATGTACAGTCGCGGCAATGGGCAATTGAGCGGTCGCTGCAGGCGGAGCCGAACTAAAAAAACAGCCTATATTTTAAGCTACGCTGATTTCTTGACGATACAAGTGCCACTTTTGCCGCCGGCCTGCTAATGCGTCTGCCGTTTCCAGATTGCTTCCTAGCAGCCTTCGACGGCACTCCCGCAGCCTTCGCATGTTCACCCAAACGCTGGGCAGCGGCGAGCAAGTTCGCGTTCACTGACGATGTCGTAGCGGTCGCGTCTTAGCTCCAGGATCGTTTCGAACCCTTCTGCGGGTGCCATTTTTGTAAAACGTGCGGTTCATTCTAGAACTATTCCTACCCATAATGGAACAGCCGGCGGGGTGTTGAGAAAGGACCCCATGTTCGGAGCGTTGAAAACAATGGTCAATCCGCCAATGGCCCGCTGAATGCTAGGTAGGGCTAAGTAGAATATTCGCACTGAATCGCGCTAAATGCTTTATCTGGCGCGCAGTGTTCCCACTTAAAGGATTCGTTGCAAAAATGTCTCATTTGTCCCTTCTCGCCTTGGCCTTAGCTTCCGGCACGCTCGCCAGCGCCACCATCATCACCCAGACCTGTACTCCTGCCAACCAGACTGCCGTCGGCGGAGGCTCAGTCGTTGCACTGGGGACGACGTCGGTCTCCTGCGCCGGGTTCATGGCCCCGGGTGGCTTCACCATCGGCGGCATCAGTTACAGCTTTTTGGGCACGTTTTCGGATTCTGATGGCAGCAACGGCCTTCATCAGTTAACCTTTAGCGGCACAACGCCCCATGGCTCCTTTGGCCCGTTCAACACCAATAGCGATGGGGAGGTTGGATCCACCGGTGTCCAATCCGGACTTTCCACCGCCTTCAATCTCGGCCCGTCAATCGGCGCTTTCCAGGTGAGCGTCAATGTGGCCAATACGGTGATCACCAATGTCTTCCCGGCCACGGCGCAGTACACTGTCACCGCGGTGTACACCTACGAAGCGATTTCAAGCGGCGTACCTGAGCCGGCGACGATGGCATTAGTGGGTGCGGCCCTGCTTGCCGCATGCTTGCGCAGGTTCCGACTCGGGGCCTGAGCTTGTCAAGCGTGTCGACCGGTGCGGCCGGGAATGGCCCACACCGCCTCCAGCTTACCGCCTCGCAGCGCGCACATTTCATCGTGCAAACAGACGGTGCTGTCGGTGTAGCCGGGGATAAACGCGACCGTGTCGCCCACGGCGGGTTTTGCCGAAGGCTCAGCCAATTCGAGCGTGCCATGCTCGGCCGAAAGCGCGACGCTTTTCACTTCGAGCCCAATCGGCCGTGGCAGACCATGCTGCACACTCATCGTCTTGAAGCCAGCGTCGACGATCACGCGGGTGGGGCTCGGCCTGCTCGCCACCCGCGTCAGCACCGTGAGCGCGAACTCGTGGTCGAGACCCCACTTCTGGTAGCTGAGGTCAGAGAAGACGCCCCCACCGGCCTGCATTTCCGTGATCCCCGGCAATGGCGCGGCCATGCGGAAGGTCCCGCTGCCGCTGGAGGAGACGATCTCGATCGGGATGCCCGCCGCGCGGCACTCATCGGCGGTGGCGACCAGTTGGCTCATCGCGTCGGCGATCTTCGCCAGCTTCGTCTCGTCATCGAAGGCCAGTACATGGCCTTCCCAGCCCATCAGGCCCGACAAGTGCAGGCCCGGCGTCTCCATCACCTGCCGGGCGAGCGCCACGGTCTCCGCGCCGGGCGCGATGCCGGAGCGATTCATGCCGACATTCAGCTCGATCAGGACGTTGAGCGTGACCCCTTCGGCCTGGGCCGCCGCAGAGAGCATGCGAACATGAGCGTCGCTATCGCTGGCCGCGATCAGGCCGGGCGTGCGGCGCGCGAGCCGCGCCAGACGCGCCAGCTTACGTTCGCCCACCACTTGATTCGCCAGTAAGATGCTTTGGGTGCCGGCCGCGGCTATGGCTTCGGCCTCATACAGGGTCGCGCAGGTAACGCCGATGGCCCCGGCGGCGACCGCCTGCTGCGCGAGCGCCGTTGCTTTCTGCCCCTTCATGTGCGGACGCCAGCCCAGGCCATGCTGCCGCACGATATAGTCCACCATCCGCTGGACATTGCGCTCGTACTTGTCGAGATCGAGACAAAGGGCGGGCGTTTCGAGGGCCTCCAAGGGCAGCCCGATGGCTTCGGCATTGGCGCCGGGGATGGGAAGTGTGGTCATGAGAGGGTTCGTCTCATATCTTATCGTTCTGGCGGTACGATCAAAGATTGCCATGTTCGAACTCATTGAAAT
>Ga0105047_10009970_pt1 | contig 15571 bp, 11 predicted proteins | sample MAT04_FD_78384 | JGI IMG/M metagenome (GOLD analysis project Ga0105047, IMG submission 78384) | Freshwater microbial communities from Lake Fryxell liftoff mats and glacier meltwater in Antarctica - MAT-04 (megahit assembly) | ecosystem: Environmental > Aquatic > Freshwater > Ice > Liftoff... | reverse complement strand
CGGTATCTCGATCACTACTGCCAATCGCTGCGGAACCTGGGTGCCTGCGGCATAGGGGTCGTTTGCTACAACTTCATGGCGGTGACGGACTGGACGCGGACGAACCTGTCGATGCGGCTGCCGACGGGGGCATTGGCGCTTCGGTTCGACCAGGTCGATGCGGCCGCGTTTGATCTGTTTGAACTGAAGCGGGCGGACGCGGAGAACGACTACGCCGACGACCTCCGCGCTAAGGCCGCCGAGCGGTGGCGGGGGATGTCGGACGAGGCAAAGCAGCATCTGTCGAAGGTGATTCTCATGGGCCTGCCGGGCACCGTGGGGGATCTGACCGTGCCGGAGTTTCGCGCGCGGCTGGAGCAGTACGCCCGAATCGATTCGGATCAGCTTCGAGATAGTCACAAGGCATTTTTACAGCGCGTGATCCCGGCCGCTGAAGGCGCGGGCGTGGTGCTGGCGATCCATCCCGACGACCCGCCTTTCCCGATGTTCGGCCTGCCGCGAATTGCGGGGGATGAGGCGGGGCTGAAACGCATCATCGACGCGGTGGATTCGCCGGCCAACGGGATCACGTTCTGCTCGGGATCGCTCGGGGCGCTATCCACCAACGACTTGCCGGGAATCATCGATCGCCTCGGACATCGCATCCACTTCCTCCACCTGCGCAGCGTGCAGCGCGAGGCGGATGGGAGTTTTTACGAGGCCGATCACCTCGCCGGCAGCACCGATATGAGTGCGATCATGTCCGCCGCGATCAGGCTGATGCGCAGGCGTGGCGAGTCGATCCCGATGCGGCCGGACCATGGGCATCTGATGCTCAGCGACGTGCAGAACAACCGCTTCTACCCCGGCTATTCATTGCTCGGACGCATGAAGGGCTTGGCGGAGTTGCGCGGACTGGAGATGGGTATGCGAAGTGCGATGCGAGGCGGTTGGCAGGCGGACCCGGCGATGGTCGAGCGGTTTAAAACGCAGAGGCCGCACTGCGAGTTCGATGAATCGAAAGTGCCGGCCTACACGCTGCCTTCGGTGCTGGCGGATCGAGCGACGACCGCCGAAACGTGGAACGTGCGGCGAGAGGAGATCGTCGAACTCTTCCGCGCGAACGTGTTCGGCCACGGGCCGGCGAAGCCGGACGAGGTTGTGTTTGAGGTGGTCGAATCCGATCCGCACGCAATGTCTGGTCGCGCGACGCTAAAGCGCGTCGAAATCCGGTCGAGCTACCGGGGCGCAACGCACCGGTTCGAACTGACGCTGTTCATCCCCAACGGCGCGAACAAGCCCGCCCCGGCGGTCTTGCTGATCAACATCCGCGCGCAAAATCTGACCGATCCGGCTCATCGCCAGCAGTCCGATTTCTGGCGCGCTGAGGCGTTGATCGATCGCGGTTACACGGCCGCGGCGTTCCATGTGGGCGATCTGGCACCGGATGACGCCAACACCTGGCGGGACGGCGCGGCCAGACTATTCGAAGGCGACCAGGACGACTTCGGCGCTCTGGCGATCTGGGCCTGGGGCGCGAGTCGCTGCGCCGATTACCTGTCGCAGGACGCGGCGATCGACGCCAGCAAGCTGGTCGTCGTCGGCCACTCGCGCGGGGGGAAGACGGCGCTGTGGGCGGGCGCGAATGACGAGCGATTCTCGATCGTCATCGCCAACGAATCCGGCTGCGGTGGGGCGGCGATCGCGCGCCGCCGAATCGGTGAAACGCCGGCGGCCATGAACGGAATGTTCCCGCACTGGTTCAACGCGACGTACAAGTCTCACTCCGCCGACGTCTCGGATATGCCGGTCGATCATCACCAGCTCATCGCCTCCATCGCGCCCCGCGCCGTCTACGTTGCCAGCGCCGCAGACGATCTATGGGCCGACCCGAAAGGCGAGTTCCAGTCGCTCGCCCACGCGAACCCCGCGTTCGACCTCTTCGGCGATCTTCCGATCGATCCCGACGCGATGCCGTCCTTGGAGACCCCGCTCATCGAAGGCCGCCGCGGGTATCACGTCCGCCGTGGGCCGCATGGGCTGAACCGGTACGACTGGGACCGGTTCATGGATTTTGCCGATCAGCAGTTCCGCTGATTCGCGATTGACCACAGAGACCCAGAGGCACAGAGAGAAGACCAGCCACGAACCACACGAAATGGGCACGAATGAATTCAATTCGCATCTGCGCTTATTCGTGTTCATTCGTGAAGATTCGTGGCTCAATCCGCATTTCCTCTGTGCCGCTGTGCCTCTCTGTTTCTGTGGCCCATTCCAGAAAGCAGATCAAGATTCGCCATCGCCCGCCAACCCGGATAGGATTGCACGACTTTTATTGAAGGAGCTTCCATGCCCAAGAGTTACAAGTCCGCGCCGGAAATGTCGATCGACCCGAAGAAGAAGTTCACCGCCACGTTTGAGACGTCGCGCGGGACGATCGTGGTCGAGTTGTTCGCCGACCGCGCGCCGGTTACCGTCAACAACTTCGTCTTCCTCGCGAAGGACGGCTTTTTTGACGGGACCGTGTTCCATCGCGTGATCAACGATTTCATGGTCCAAGGCGGCGACCCCGAAGGCTCCGGCCGGGGTGGGCCGGGGTACAAGTGGGCGGATGAAAAGGCGGCGCTGGCGATCCCGCACCAGAAGGGCAGCCTGAGCATGGCCAATGCCGGGCCGAACACCAACGGCAGCCAGTTCTTCATCACCCACATCGCCACCGACTGGCTCAACGGCAAACACGCCGTCTTCGGCCAAGTCACGTCCGGCCAGGACATCGTCGATGCGACCAAGCAAAGCGATACGCTGAAGAAACTTACGATCACCGAAGCGTGATCTACGAATCTTCACGAATCGGCACGAATGAACTCAGAACGAGGCGGCCACTGCCTGACGGCGGGGGCCGCCCGTCTTTCTTATTCTTGTTCTTATTTGTGTCGATTCGTGAAGATTCGTGGACTAAATAGGCGGTAGTTTGGACGGGTGATCGACCTGTTCGGTGATCAGGTTGGTCTGGTTCAGGATCAGCACGCGCGCCTTGTGGGTGTCGATCTCGGATTCGTTAACCCAGTCGAATGCCATGATGATTACGCGGTTGCCGACCTTGGTAAGCCGGGCGGCGGCGCCGTTGACGCCGATCACGCCGGAACCGGCTTCGCCGGGGATGATGTAGGTCTCGAAGCGATTGCCGTTTTCACAGTCGGCGACCAGCACCGCCTCGTTGGGCCTCAGCCCCGCGGCGGCGAGCAGACGCATGTCGATGGTGATGCTCCCGTGGTAGTTCACGTCGGTGAAGGTCACCCGGGCCTGATGGAGCTTGGCGCGAAGCAGCTTGCGAAACATGGAACACATCATCTTAACCGAATTCATCGCGCACGGCACGGGGGGGCGCATCGGATTTGCATCAGCGTCGTTCCGATGCACAATCGGCCGCCAATGAGCGACCTGTCTGAACCCATCGTTCCGTCTGTTCGTTGTTGGCAACTGGCAATCATTCCATTGCCGATCACCATCCTCGAAGGTCCGTCGGGTCCGCATCGGCCGAGCGGGTGTTTTGTCGTGGACGTGCAATCGGGTTACTGCTTCAAGCCTGAGATTGCTTCGCCGGAGACGGGCATTGTCGATCTGGCGATGGCGTCGCTGGCGAGCGCGCTTGAAAAGTCGCAGGGGCGTTGGCCTGAGATGATTCAGGTTCGAGACCCCGAACTGGCGACCGCGTTGCGGCCGGCGCTGGCGGGGAAGGGCGTTCGCGTCGAAGTGTCGGAGTCGCTGGAGATGCTCGACGAGGTGACGACATCTTTTCTGGACCACGTCGCGCCCGGCACATTGCCCAGTTGGCTGGACGAGCCGGGGACGGATGCCGATCTGCTCCGCTTTTTCGCCTCGTCCGCGGCGCGGTATCACGCGGCGGCACCGTGGCGTCTGCTTCATGACGACGATGTGATCGTGATCGAATCCCCACAAGCGCCCCCAGGCATGGCGGCGGCGTCGGTGCTCGGGGCGGGCGGGGAAGTGTTTGGGATCGCTTTCCACGCCAGCCTGAAAGAAGGCGATGCCTTGAGTGACGGCGAGAGATTAGAAGAGAAGTGGTCGCGGTACAGCCTGATGTTTCACGAATTTGTGGACACCCCGCCGAGAGATTCTGAATTGTGGCAGGATCTTGGCCTGGCGACCGTCGGCGACACTGATCTTCAACCCGTATTCTTTCGGTACTCCGATTCCGGCCATGAACGTCCCAGCGCCGAGCACACCCGCTTTGCCGCCGGTGTCTGCTACGCGATGGCGATGGCAACCGAAGCCCAGATCGACTCCGGCCGATGGGAGCAGGTCGTCCCCACGCCGGCGGGTCCGGTCGTGTACCGGCTGACGATCCCGCACCTGCTCGAGCAGCCCATCCCGCTTCGCCAGGGGCCGATGGTCGACCGGCGCGAGATGGAACAAACGCACTTTCGATTCACGCACATGGCACGCAAAGCCGGGTGCAAGACAACGGAGGAAATGAGCGCATTTGCCCAAACGCACATGATTGGAAAGCGCATCGACGAGGTCGCCAATTCGTTCGAAGATCCAAAAGACATCGCGCTGGACCTGTGCTACTCGTCGCTGCGCCACTATTCCCGCCGCCGCATGCGTGACCTGCTCGAGGCGCTGAAGCTCGATCCCGACTGCGCCGAGGCGTACGTGATGCTGGCGGAGCTGGCGAGCAACGACGTTGATCGCTGCGACCTATACCAACGCGCCGCCGAAGCCGGCCGGCGCCGGTTGGGGGAAGAGGCCTTCGCCGATCCGGAATATCCCTTCTGGAGAACGATCGAATCGCGCTCTTACATGCGAGCGATCCAGGGCCTCGCCGACACCAGTCTTCTGATGGACCGGTTCGACGACAGTGCCGCGAAGTACAGGGAACTGCTGGAGCTAAATCCCGGCGATAACCAAGGCGCACGGTACCTGCTGGTTGAGGCCCTGATCGCCGGCGATCGGCTGGCGGAGGCGGTCAGGACGGTTCGCACGGTGCTGCTGGCCAAGCAGGACGTCAGCGCCTTGGGCGAGTGGGTGGAGGCGGTTTTCGCGTTCGTTACCAACGACCCCGAGCAAACCACCGCACTGCGCCAGGCGGCGAAGAAGAACCGGCTGGTACCGTACTGCCTCGACGGTGAGGAGGATTCAGACGATTCCGGCCCCTGGACTCCCGGCAGCCTCGAAGAGGCGGTTTGGATCGCGGATGCAATCGGGCCGGCCTTCGGGACCGAAGAACTCTCGGAAGACTTCATTCGCCGGGCAAAGGCGGCTACTGTCTCACTGGACCGCAAGGTGAGAAAGCTCAACAGCGACCGTCCGGCGGCAAAGAAGGCGCGTCGGAAGAAGAAGTGAACGAATCGGGTGTCGATCGCCGATAACGACCTATAAGGCGGACCTGGGTCTCGCCCGTCACGGACGACCATGCCCAATCCCTATCTCACGAACCTCGCCGACCTACAGCAGCTTGAGGCCCGGCTGGACCAGCGCCTCGCGCTCATCAGCAAGGCCGAGACGAATCTGAAAGGCCTCTTCGAAGCCCTTCGTCTACAGGTGGGAGACGCCTATCCCGTCCTGGAAGACCTGAAGAAGACGCTCCCCTTGTGTCGCCAGCAGGTGGACGAAGCGAAGCTGAACGGCATGGCCGACCGGATCGAAATGGAGATGGCCGGGCGGTTGCACGAATCGCTGGATCTCGCGAAAGACGAACTTCGTGGTGTCGCCGGCCCGCTGAGGCAGGAAATCACTGCGGAACTGCGGACGGTCGTGGTCGCGATCAAGTCGGAGATGGAGGCGATGAAACCCGCGCCGCCGGATGCCACCGAAGCTGCCGCCGCGCTTACGCAGATGGCCGACGCATTCCGCGAAGAGGCCCGCGCCACGCTCGATACCATCCGCCAGTCGATGCTTGACCAGCTCGACCTGCTTCAATCGGACGCACGTCTTCACGTCGATCCGATCCTTTCGCAGCTCACCGCCTCCCAGTCCGCAGCCGAGGCGCAGATCAAGGGGGCGGTCGAAGCGCAGGAGCGGGCGCTCCAGCAGCGCGTCCAGCAGCTCACCCGCAGCGTCGATGAGATCGCCACGGTGATGGAGGAGCGTCTCACGCAACGGGTGGTCTCGATGCAGAAGCGCGCCACCGACAAGATCGCCGCCACCGAGCCGATCCTCCAATCGCGCATCAACCGCTCGCTCGAACAGGCCCACCTCGCCGCCGACGTCGCTGCGGAGAAACTTCAGACAAGACTCGACGCCATCCGCCCGCGGCTTGATGAGCAACTCAACGACGCCGACCGGCATTTGCTCGAACGTCTCAAGCGAATGGACGAGCACGCCAGCGCGATGTCGAGCTATCTCGAACAGAAACTCAGCTCGCACGTCGAAGAGCTGATCCAGCGCCTGCGTCTGAAGCTCCAGCAGGAGATCGCCGCCGTCACCGGAACCGCTTCTCCGATGTCCCGCGCCGAACCGACGATCGCCCCGGCGCGTCCGAAACTCGAAGTCGAAGTCTTCGTCAACAAGCGCCAGGACAAACCCGTCGCCGCGTAGCGTGAGCTTACGATTCGCCGCGGAGCGCACCACTCCGCTGCGCGTCGCGGCTAACCATCTACTGCAAGACCTCTCAACGTTGCATCGCGATCACAGCCGCCGTCGGTAGGGTGATGAGCTGGAGATCGCCCGGTATGCCCATCCGACCCAAGCTCATCATCTGCCTCGCGCGCAGAAAAACGAAAAATAATTGAGAAAAAAGCCGGCGTGCTGCGCGTTTGTCGTGACAAAGGCGCAGCGCCGCACGTCTATACGGAGAGGGTCCGTGCCGGTTGACATCCAGCCTGCGGACAAGGGGGCGGCGCGCCGAAAGCCGACGCGCTGTGCAGTCGTACCGTTGCGGCGGATTTGGGGTATGATCCGCACCCCAGAATGAGGACTACGAATGACCGCTGATTTGCCGGAAACCGAGTCGCCACTGCGTCGCCTGATCGAGGGGACGTCCGGTGCGGTTGTGCTGTTGCTGCTGGTGGTGATCTGCTACGCGATGACCGCGCAGTTCGGGTACATCTGGGATGACGACACCTACGTCGTCAATAACACCCACCTGCGCGATTTCGCGGGGCTGAGCCGGATGTGGACGCACGTCGGCGCGACGCCTCAATACTACCCGGTGACGTTCACGTCGTTCTGGATGGAGTACCAGCTTTTCGGGCTGAACCCGGGCGTGTCGCACGTGGTCAACCTGCTGCTGCACGCCGGGAGCGTGCTGCTGCTGTGGACGATCCTGAAAGGCCTGCGCGTCCCCGGCGCGTGGCTGGCGGCGGCGATTTTTGCGGTGCATCCGATTCATGTGGAATCGGTGGCGTGGATCACGGAGCGGAAGAACACGCTGTCGCTGGCGTTTGGGTTGTCGGCGCTACTGGTCTACCTGCGCTACGCCGGGCTGATCGCCAAGCCGCAAGCGGCACCGAAGCCGACGATCAAGACCGAAGACGGCGAGGAAGAAGACGACGGCGGGGTGGACCTGTCGCTGCCGGACGACCCGAAGCGGCTGTACGCGTTGTTTATCGTCCTGTTTCTGTGCGCCCTGCTTTCCAAGACAACGCTGTCGGTGTTGCCGGGTGTGATCCTGGTGATCGTGTGGTGGAAGAACGGCAAGCTGACGTTGAAGGACGTCACGCCGCTGATCGCGCCGATCGTGCTGGGATTGGGCGCGGGGATGCTGACGTCGTGGATCGAGCAGCACCCGTACATCGTCGGTGCGCGCGGGCCGGCGTGGGAGCATGGGATTCTTGATCGGCTCGCGCTGGCGGGGCAGGTGAGCTGGTTTTACGTCGGCAAACTGCTCTTGCCGCACCCATTCGCGTGGGGCTTGCCTGCGGGGACGCAGCTTCCGAATCCGCCGGTGACGCTGTTGGAAGTGCCCGAGGGCATTCGCGCGTTTCTGCCGTGGTCGTTGATGTTCAACTATCCGAAGTGGGACCTGAACGCCGCGAACGTATTGCAATGGGTAGGCACGATTTCGATGGCGTCGGTGGTGGGCGTGCTCTGGGCGATGCGCCAGCGCCTCGGCCGCGGGGCGCTCGCGTGCGTGCTGCTTTACCTGGGCTGCCTGGTCCCGGCCATGGGGCTGGTCAACGTCTACCCGATGCGCTTCGCGTGGGTCGCCGACCACTTCGCTTACGTCGCATCCATCGGTTTGACCGTCCTGTTCGCGGCAGGCGTGACGCGATTGTTCCGGCACGTCGCGCTCGCGCCGGTGCTGGGCGTGTTGCTCGTGGGGTATCTGGCGAGCGTGACGATCCTGCACGGATTGTCGTTCAAGGACTTCCCGACGATCTGGTCAGACACGCTGCTTCGCAACCACAATTCCTGGCTGTCGGCGGCGAGCCTGGGGGGGTATTGGCGCACCGAGACGGAGAATCGCGTGGCGATGATCGAGTTCGCTGAAACCAAGGAGCAGGAAGAGTTGGCGAAGAAGAAGGCGCAGGACGCACTGGTTGCTGCGGAGCGCTGGCTGGCCAAGGCGGGCGCGATGAACCCGGATTCGTACGAAGTCCCATTCCAGCTCGCGATGATCGAGCGCGCACGCGGCAATTTCGGCAAGGCGATGGCGCTGGCGCTCGACGCCGACCGCATCGCCGCCGAGCAGGGCTCGGTCCAGTACATCTACCCACGCCGGCTGCTGGCGTCGCTGCTGGTGCAGAAAGGCGAACCCGAACAGGCCGAGCAGATCCTTGGTGAGCTGCGCGAGAAAGAACCCCTGATGGGCGACAAAATCCCCGCGACGTTCGCCGAAGCGCGCATGCTGTCGGCGACGCTGTCGCGCAAACGCCTCAAAGGCAGGATCTCGCCGAGCATGTCGCAGGAGGACGGGATCATCCTCGGCCAGGCGATCGACCACCTGGTGGTCGCGACGGAACTGACGCCGCACGATCCGAAGCCGCGCCTCGAACTGGCGCGTATTCTGATCGAGCTGGAACGGCTGCCCGATGCGATCGAGCAGGCGAATCTGATCCTGATGGACAATAAGAACGATGCGGACGCGAAGATGACGATCGCGATGGCGGCGATGAAGGGCAAGAGCTATCAGATCGCCGGGGCGCAGCTGGCGAACCTGATCCAGCAACAACCGCGTCATCTGCCTGCGTACGTGATGCTCGCCGAGGCGCTGGAGGAATTGAAACAGGAGAAGGACGCGATCCGCGAGCTGGAGACGGCGTTAAAGATTAATCCCAACTACATCCCCGCAAAGAACATGCTCGCGAGACTGACCGGCGCGACGACCCAACCGGCGACGACGCAGTCTGTCACCCCCCAACCAACGCCCACGACGCGCCCGTAGTTTACGGACTCCAGTAGCCGCGTCGCTACGCGATGCGCGTCTTCGATTCCGCGCAATGCGTGGCACGCAGCATCGCGGCTATTGAATCCGGGCGGCGGGAATCGAACCCGCACGAGATTTTGTCTCAACGGATTTTAAGTCCGTAGCGTCTGCCGTTCCGCCACGCCCGGGGAGCCGAAGCATCTTACGCTTTGGCGTGGGATCAACCAACTGTTTGAGTTGTAGGGTTCGCCATGCGAACCGCTGGCGGACGGTTCGCATGGCGAACTCTACAGCCACATCGCCGCGATTTTCAGGTCGATCGGCGTCGTGATTTTCAGGTTCGATTCCTCGCCCGCGACGAGCGTGACGGGCAGGCCGATGAGTTCGAGGAGTTGAACGTCGTCGGTGACCTGTTCGAGCGGGATGGGGCAGATGGCGTAGGCTCGCAAGAGATCGTCGCGACGCATCGTTTGCGGGGTTTGCATCGCCCAGAGGCGATCGCGCGGGACGGTCCGGCGGATCGGCGCGGGTAGCGGGCCGGCGGCTTCTTTGATCGTGAGGGAGACGGGCATCGCCGGTGCCGCGGCGCCGGTTTGGATCGCGGCGGCGAAGACGCGGTCGATCAACACCTGGCTCACCAGCGGCCTGGCAGCGTCGTGTACGGCGAGCCACTCGCTCGTCGACGACTTCGCTGCGATCTGCACCGTCTGCGCCCGCGTCCGCCCGCCATCGGTCCAGCGGAGCTTGCTCAATCGGTTAGGGAACAAGGCTTCGAGCGTCGAGCGATCTCGCGTCGCCAGCACGATCTCTGCCACATCCTCCCGATCCAGAAACGCATTGACCGCGCGCACGATCACCGGCACGCCCACCAGATCAGCGGTGAGCTTGTTCGCTCCAAACCGCGCCGACACACCGGCGGCGGGGATGATGACCGAGAACTGGTGCATGCGATTCAAAGGTTAACCCCGAAGCGGCAGAGATGTCATCCACGAATCTTCACGAATCGCCACGAATGCGGAAAGAAAAAGTAGCCGCAGATGAACGCAGATAAACGCAGATAAGAAATACAATTCTCTTGTTTTCATCTGCGAACCCTCTGAATAACTCTGGCTATTGCGCAAGTTGTCATCCTGAGGTTCTCCGAAGGATCTTGTCGGCCCGCAAATCACGTAGTCGAGTAGATGCTTCGGGGTACCTCAGCATGACATTCTGAAGAGAATCAGGTTATTCAGAGGACTCCTGCGTTTATGTGCGTCCATCTTCGGATCAAACGCATTTGATTTCATTCGTGTCGATTCGTGAAGATTCGTGGATCAATTCTGTTTTGTTTGTTCCGGCTTACCTCGCGGCGCGGTATCGACCAGGCGGCCGAAGATCATTTTGCCGGCGCTGGTTTGGACGGTGTTGGTGACGTTGAATTCGATTTCTTCGTTCAGATGCGTGCGGGCCTGTTCGACGACGACCATCGTGCCGTCGTCCATGTATCCAACGCCCTGTCCCGGCGATTCGCCGGGCTTGATGATTCGGACGAACAGGCGCTCGCCGGGCAGCACTTCGGGCTTCATCTGGGCGGCCAGTTCGTTGATGTTTATCACGTCGATCCCACCAAGTTGGGCAACCTTGTTCAGGTTGTAGTCGGTGGTCAGCACGCGGGCTTCCAGTTCCTTCGCCAGGCGCATCAGGCGCTGGTCGACGGTGTCGGTGGGATCGCTGAGGCCGGTTTCGTAGGTGATGACTTCGATCTTGGCGGACTTCTGGAGCTTGGCGAGCACGTCCAACCCGCGCCGGCCGCGGTTGCGTTTCAGGCGGTCGGCGCTGTCGGAGACGGTTTGAAGTTCCAGCAACACGAAGCGAGGGACGATCATCTGGCTTTCAAAGACGCCCGTCTCGGCGATCGCCGCGATGCGGCCGTCGATCAGGGCGCTGGTGTCCAGCAGGATGGGCCTGGCGCCGCGCGTCTGCTTCCGAAATTCCACGTAGGGGACGATGAACCGGAAATCGTCCTTCGTCTGCATGATGAAGCTGATCGAAAAATAAGTGGTCGCGCAGTAGACCAGCAACTGAATGAACGACGTGAGCATCCGGCGTTGCTCGGCGTCCATCTCGCTGTTGAAGGTGAGCTGGTTCAACACCAGCGCTACGACAAAGCTGAGCGCGTACCCTGCGGTCACGCCGACGACCAGCCCGAAGAACGTGCCTGCGAACAGCCCGAGCTTGCGGCGGGAGGGCGCAAGAATGTCGATGCAGACCGCCAGCACGCCGATCGTCAGTCCCACCGCCACCGCCAGCGGGGAGGCGCTGCTGGTCCTGGTTTCAACATCGGTGACGACGTAGTTCCATCCAATGCCCGCCATCATCAGGACGAACACAGCGCGAAGGATGGTGAGAAAAATGCTCATGGACCCCACCACAATCGACCGGTGTTTCGAGACGGCCAAACGGGGAACTCAGGGCGTGTCAAGTTACGTGGCGATACGCCCAAACCAGAACCGCCGTCCCGATGATAATACGGTAGATGGCAAAAGGCACGAAGCCATGTTTACGAACCCAGGCCATGAACCAGGCGATGACGAGGTACGCGCTGGCGAAGCTGACGACCGATCCGATCGCCAACGTGATCCAGCGGGCGGTGGTCATCCCGCCGGCGATGAAGGCGGGGTCGCCGAGGGGGGCGCCGATCGATTCTTTCAGGTCAAAAGCACACGCGGCCAGCATTAGCGGGATGCTGACGAAGAAGCTGAACTCCAGCGCCGTCCGCCGATCCAGCCCCGCCAACTGCCCGGCGGCGATCGTGCTCATGCTGCGGCTGACCCCCGGGAAAACCGCAGAAAGAATCTGCACCGCCCCGATCCACGCCGCCTGCCAGGGTTTCATCGCGTCGATCGATTGCACCTTCCCACGCGACGCATAAACCGCATCAACCACCCACATTACCACGCCGCCGATGACCAACGCCCAGCCCATGATGACCAGGCTCTCAAGATTGTCCTTGATCGCCTTGGACAGGATCTTTGCGGGGATGCCCGTCACCACGGTTGCGATGCCCACCAGCGCCAGCGGGTGGGCGTAGAATTTTTGGAGCGTTAATCCGCCTTTGAACCAGCTTGTGACGAACTCCATCAGGCGTACGCGGAAATAGAGCACCACCGCCAGGATCGCCGGGAGCTGGATCGCGACGGCGAACATTTTCCAGAAACCGTCGTTGAGGTTCACGCCCAGTAGCGCCTGGGTCAGCCGGATATGCGCCGTCGAGCTGACGGGCAGAAACTCGGTCAGCCCTTCGACAATCCCGACAATGACAGCAATAAGGTAGTCGTGCACCAGATTGTTATCGGCCAGCCCCGCGCATGAACTGAACGCTGCGGACTAAATATCCCCACGCCGAACCCACCGTCACCACCAGCGTGGTCCAGATGCAGATATCGCGGAACATCCCAGCGTAGGACCGGTACGCCTCATACGCCTCCGGCGACGCCCGCCGCTGCAAAACTTCGAGAAAATACACGTAAGTGATGATCACCAGGATGGTCACCGACTGCATCACCATCTTCAGTTTGCCCCATTTGTCGGCCCCGAAGCTGACGCCCGATTTCTCCGCCAGCCCGCGGATGCTCGTCACAAGCAGCTCGCGTCCGAGAATCACCACCACCATCGCGGGTGTAACCCCGGTGATCGTGTGGGCGACGTAAATCTGCCCGTCCACCACCTCGGTCGCGATGATAAAATTCTTGCCGGCGAAGAAAATGAACGACCCGAGCACCAATATCTTGTCCACAAACGGGTCGACCACCCGACCGAACCCGCTTTCGACCTTCCATAGCCGGGCAAGGTAGCCGTCGATGTAATCGGTGCTGATGGCGATCAGGCACGTGAAGAACCCGATGGTCAGAAGCGTGGAATGCCCGCGCCCCTCGTACTGATACCAGGAAAGGATGACGAAGAAGACGATCGCCAGGATGAGCCGGGCGGTCGTGATGAGATTCGGGATCTGCCTGTAATCCATCCGGCGGGCGATTGTAAGGAAGGCGGGGGGACACGCCAGCACGTGCGGCGAGAACGCGCAGGGACGGGTCGGGCACTCGACGCTTTCGGGTCGTTCCCCGATGATGCGGGCATGAGCAGCACCTCGCCTTCCGTCGGACCATATGCACCCCCGCCCGTCGTCGGTTACGCGCCGCCGGAGATGGGGAATCAGCGGGTGTGGAACGCGGTGCGGCTGGGGCTGATAATCTGGGCAAGCGTTGTCATCCTCCGGCACGCGTTTTACTGGATCCACATCTACTCCATGACCCGTTCCACTCCCACGCTTAAGTTGGCTCATACGTTGCTGGAGGTCGTGGGGCTTGTGCTGGTCATCGTTGGCGCAATCGTCGGGGCGGCAAGAGTCGTGCTGCTAATGGGGCTTTGCGTATTCCTGGTGGCGGTGCTGTTGGGATTCGGATTGAGCGTAATGGACTTTCGCAGCGGGGGGCCGCAGGCATTGACGGCATTGCCCTGGCGATTTTTTGGGAGCCTGACCGCCGGCGCGCCGGCGATTTTGGCGCTCTTGGCGACATGGGCGGCTCGGCGCGTCCAAACTGTCTGACAATGATGACTTGTAGGGTTCGCCGTGCGAACCGTTTTCGACGGATGGTTCGCACGGCGAACCTTACAGGAGGTGCCCGCGAATCGTTAACGAATTGTGCGTCACGGCGTGTACTGCACCTTGAGGCTTTCGCCGCGCACGAAGGCGTCGAAGCCTTCCTGGAAGCGGTCGAGCGGGAGGGTGTGGCTGACCAGCGGTTTCACGTCGATCGCGCCGCTTGCCAGCAGCGCGATGGCGGGGTCGAAGGTGTAGCAGAGCGCGAAGCTGCCGAGGATCGTCCAGTCGTTTTTGAAGAGTTTGAACGGTTCGATCGGAACCGTCGCGCCGCGCGGCGCGACGCCGAATTGCAGATATTTTCCGTAAGGCCTGAGGTGGTCCAGGGCCTTGCCGATCACCGCCGGCACGCCGGTGGCGTCGGCGACGATGGGGAAGCCGTCGGGAGCCAGTTCTCGCAACATATCAGCCTGATCTGCGCCCGCCAGGATCGTGTGTGTCGCGCCGAGTTTCTTCGCCAGTTCCAGTCGATGCGCCTGTTTTTCGACCACCACCACGCGCGACGCGCCGCGATGTTTGAGTAACTGCATCAACACCAGGCCGATCGGCCCGGTGCCGAACAGCAGCACGTCGTCGCCGGCATCGAACGATAGCCGGTTCATCGCGTGAACGGCGCAGGAAAGGGGTTCGATGAACGCCGCCTGCGCGTCGTCGATCGAATCGGGCACGACGTACGCCAACCGCGCGGGCGCCGCGACGTACTCGGCAAAGCCGCCGGAGCGCGTGATGCCCACGCCTTGCCAGTTGCTGCACTGGTTGTTCTGACGCCTGCGGCAGAACGCGCAGCGGCCGCAATCGATGTTGGGATCGACCGCGACGCGCGTCCCCGTCTTCAAGTACGTCACGTCCCGGCCCACCTCCACCACCTCGCCGCAGAACTCGTGGCCGGGCACGAGCGGGAACTTCGACAGGTATTCGTTACGGGAAATATGCACGTCTGTCCCGCATAGCCCGGCCCGCGCGACCCGGACGATCACCTCGTCAGGCCCGCATACGGGTTCGGGGACATCGGCGACGACGATCTGCTCGGGTGCTGGGAAGGTGACGGCTCGCATCGGGGGATTGTAGCACGCATATTCGTAGCGGCCCCGCCCAACTCAGCCCGACTTCGCCTGAGACGCGCACCTGCGGATCGGAATCAGTGCCCGCAGCCGCGGCTCGCGCAGGAATAGCGCCAGCCAGACGACCATCCCGATGATAACAACGAGTATGAACGGCTCGCCGATGCGCACATGCGTCGCGATCGCGCCGCCGAGATAGCCGGTGACGAGGATCGCGCCGAGGATGGCCGTGCGCGGGATCAGGTACAGGACCACGCACGCCGCCTCCGCGATCGCGATGGGCAATAGCGCCCCGGCCGGATACCCGAGCTTCTCGCCCCAGTCCTTCTGCAACTCCGGCGGATTCACGAACTTCATCGTCGCGCTGAACGCCAGCAGGAGCGAGAGGATAATCGTCATCACCCAGCCGGTGATGGTGAGGGCTTTGTGTTGTTTGGCTGGTATGTTCGGCTGGGTTTGATAGTCGGGCGTCGTCATGTGACGAAATGTATCGTGGCTTTCGAGATCCGCCAACGTAGGGTGCGTCTTCGACGCACCGTTCATCTCGCGCTCGCGCGGCGG
>Ga0105047_10009969_pt1 | contig 15572 bp, 17 predicted proteins | sample MAT04_FD_78384 | JGI IMG/M metagenome (GOLD analysis project Ga0105047, IMG submission 78384) | Freshwater microbial communities from Lake Fryxell liftoff mats and glacier meltwater in Antarctica - MAT-04 (megahit assembly) | ecosystem: Environmental > Aquatic > Freshwater > Ice > Liftoff... | reverse complement strand
GTACGATTGCCAATCCAGATCGCCACAACTTTGGGCATCTGGTTGATTCATCCCAGGAAAAATAGTGATCCCCGTATTCTGCGCATAACCGCTCCCATTGAGATCTGCCTTCCAGATTCCTGAACTAAAATAACCGTTTCCTTCAAGTTGGTTGGTTGTCGGGTTCCACCACATTCCGCGCCAATCGAATCCTGCAGTAGTATTAAAAAGTGGAACACCTGTGGCCGTCCAGGTTTCCAATGGAAAGGAACTATTCCCCGCACGAACACCATAATAGAGGTTCAGGTTAGGGTTAAATGCAACACCGCTATTATTAAAACAATTGGTATTCTGATGGACCAGTGTAATACCTGCAGTAGCATTTGGAAGCAGGGTACATTGCGCATTCGCAAGGAAACAAAGGGCCGCAAAAATATGGACAAGTATAATTTTCTTCATTGTAGGATAGTTAGCCTTCACAAGCTACGGACTTTCAATAAAAACTCCAAGCAGCAAAGGCGAAAAAAATACCTTTAATCTCGACTAATCTAAAATTTTAATGAGGATATGTTGGGCGGCTGACATGCTTTACATTCCAATCTTTGCCTACGAGCTTCACACGCTGATCAGAACAATTCGACGGCAAAGGATTCCAGTCTGCCGCCTGGCAGGTCTACTCCAATCATTGCCGCAGTGTCAGTAATTAATAAAATTATTCTTCCTATTACAAATTTATTATAGCCTTAATCCCAGACCTTTCTTCGCATACTCTTAACCTCCCCTCTTCGTTTCTTACCTTCGATTCGTTTTTCCACCACCCGTCGCGGGGTCTTGGTCGCTATTCGGGCCTTGCGTTTTTCAAGACAATGCTCGATCAGGTGATGAAGTTTTGCTATCGCGATTTCCTTATTGCTTAATTGCGTTCTGGTCTCATTGCATTTGATGATGAGGATATGATCTTTTGTTAGACGTTTCTCCAGTTTCTCGAGGATTATTGCTTTCTGCTCTTCATTCAGGATAGTCGAATCATTCACGGTAAAGCGCACTTCTACCTGTGTCTCCACTTTGTTTACGTTCTGTCCGCCTTTGCCTCCGCTTCGTGATGTGCGTATTTCTATTTCTTTACGTAAGTCCACTTTGAATCTTCTCTTTTGGGCGCAAATCTACAAGTATTTATGAATGCAGCTTTTTATATTAATTAAAAAGATTTCAGACTTAATATTTCTTATCTTCGTTTCATGACATTCATGGAAGAAAATAAAGAAATGCACAAAGCGCTACAACGAATGGCAAGGCTTGTAAAAATGAGGGCCAAACGTTTTAACGTACCCCTTGTTTATGGCGATCATGGTGATGTGATAGTCTGGGATATCAAAAGTAACAAGAAGAAAATAATTAATGCCGCAACCAAGATGTAGAATATTTGCCGGACCAAATGGATCTGGCAAAACAACATTTTATGAATCGTTAAGGAACTCTGATATTATTCATACAGAAATTTATGTAAATGCAGATAAAATTGAAGAACTTATAAAGTCAACAGGATCCTTTAATTTCAATGCATACAGAGTCAAAAGCAATCAGACAGATTTTCATAACCATATATTGAGTTCAGGGTTATACAAAATAAAAATAAACGATACGAATGTATTACGATCCTTTATACTTAAAAGTAGGATTTTAACCATTCAGTCCTCTTCAATTAATTCCTATCATGCCTCATTCATCGCAACATATTTATTGGAATGCCTGTTAGAAACGAAACAGTCGTTCTGCTTTGAAACTGTCTTGTCACATCCAGACAAAATCAAATATTTGAAAATGGCGACAGCGTATGACTATAAAACTTATCTCTATTATTTGTATACTTCAAACGAGATTATCAACATCGAAAGAGTTGCGCATAGAGTAAAACAAGGTAGACACTTTGTAGATCCGGAACTTATCAAGCAACGCTTTTTCCGCTCTTTAAACTTATTAAAGAAATTGATGAAGGCTACTTCAACAGTTTACTTAATAGACAACTCTATGAACCACCTGGTCATTGTCTATTGCAGAAAAGATTCCCGTATTCTCATCGACAACACTGAACATAATTTTATAAAAAAGTATCTCTGATTATGCGAGCAGTCATTCAACGAGTCAGTAAAGCAAGTGTCACTATCGATGGGAACGTACAAGGAAAGATCCTTCAAGGACTGCTTGTATTACTCGGCATTGAACCCGAGGATACCGACGAAGATATCCAATGGCTTAGTGCCAAGATTGTTCAAATGAGAATCTTTTCAGATCAGGCCGGACTAATGAATATTGCATTAAAAGATATTGACGGAGACATTTTATTGATCAGTCAGTTTACATTACATGCTTCCACTAAAAAAGGAAATCGGCCTTCTTTTATACAAGCCGCCAAACCGGATATTGCCATTCCTTTATATGAAAAAATGATCCTGCAATTAGAACAAGATCTTGGCAAAAAAATAGAGACTGGTATTTTCGGTGCGGATATGAAAGTGGAACTGATCAATGATGGTCCGGTAACCATCATCATCGATTCAAAACAAAAACAATAACATGGAACTTAAGGAATTACAAACAGAAGTCGATACATGGATTACTACCACAGGTGTCCGATATTTTAATGAGTTGACAAATCTCGGCATCCTGATGGAAGAAGTGGGTGAACTATCAAGGATCATGGTGCGGAAATACGGCGAACAAAGTTTTAAGGAAAGCGATAAGCAACATGACCTCGCCGATGAAATGGCCGATATACTCTGGGTCCTTACAGCGCTTGCCAATCAATGTGGTGTGGATCTTGAAGCCGCGATGAAAAAGAATTTTGAAAAGAAAACGAACAGGGATGGGGAGAGGCATGTTAGAAATGAGAAGCTTGTTTGATTAGCTAATGTGATAATGAGATGATATGCTAATGTGCTAATTAGAAATGTCTTCAATTGATAATAATCAGTATTTATTGTGGAATTATTTATAATGTGTTAATGATTGTGAATTTGCCCCAATTTTTATTTGCAGCCATTTATCGTTTACTTAATGCTTCAATGTAAGCAGCATAAATGTGATCAGAAAGTGAAGGAATTGATTCCCTTGTAGAATTACATAGTAACGCAATATCATAATTTCCAGGTAAGAACCCGAGAAAAGAAACAGTGCCTCCTCCATTAATTGTCCAGGTACCGGAATGATAATCAATGGGACCGATTTAAGTATTCATCGGGTCGCTCAAACCAAACTTGTTTGTTAGCAATTGATCCCATGTATTTCTATTAATAATCGAACTACACCCCAGTGCCATAACTCACAGAGAGCGTGCCGTTGCTTCCTTGCCGCTGGTCTTTTTTCAGGATGATATTAACGATGCCCGCATTCCCGTTCGCGTCATACTTCGACGAAGGATTTGAGATAATTTCTATTTTGGAGATCTGGCTGGCAATGGTGCTTTTCAGCAAGCTGTTGAGTTGTTCGCCCGAGAGATAAGTAGGTTTGCCATTGATCATAACAAGGCCGCCACTTTTCCACGCATGGAGATATTTCCATCATTATCTACAGAAATAGCAGGCGCTTTCTGGAGAATAGCAATGGCATCATCTGCGGGCGAAGCGAGTGTATTTTCCACGTTATAGATCAGTTTATCGAATCGTCTTTCAAGGATATTCTTTTGAGCCGTGACCTTCACCTCCTTTATCTCTTTTGTTGATTCAGAGATCACTAAACTACCGAGGGAAAATTCCGGCGTAGAGAGGGAAATACCAGGTTTTATAAAAACAAGTTTATTGAAACAGATAATATGTAGGAAATAGTCGCCGTAAGGAATATTATTGAAATGAATTTCCTGTTTGGCAACCGTTGTTTCGATCTTTACCAGCGAAGAGTCTGCTATACGTTTAAGTAGTATGGTATAAAACAATTCGTCCTTATTGGTTTCATTCAGCGTAAGATGGATACTTCCCTTAGATTGCCCGGAGGTTTGCTGTACAAAAAGCCAGGTAAGTATCGCGATCATTAAGTATCTCATGTATTCTTGTTTATCACCAAAATTATCGGTAATTGTTACGTTGTCCATTGTCAATTCCTGCTTATTTCCCTTTAACATAGCCAAATTACCTTTGATATAATTCGAAAGGCCTGCGTAAGGTTCGTGATTTAGTTTCGCCCACCATGAATGTCGAGTTCAAACATAGCACACTTATAAACGAATGGAATTGGAACGAGATCGTATCCAATATTCAGGATTTCCCATTTAGGATTTCCGAGATAGATTCATTGAATAAAGAGATCAAACTCGATAAGGTTTCTTTCAAATATAATATTCAGGGAAAGGAAATCCTTTATCACGCCTAAGGCGGACGCAGTTTTTCAAAAATTAGCAGGTCTCGTCTGAGAGGTTTGTAGAGATTCCCTAAATTTTTCTTTACAATTTAATCATACCTAAAATCATAATTTGGTTACATTTAGTTCATACTTTTGATTTGAAAAATAACCAACCATGAATTATCTGAAAGACCCCTTGTGGCATCGAATAGATTCATACATACCGGACGATCCTGACGCTGATTTTACGTTTACAGACAAGCTTGCGAAAGAAAATAACTGGACACGGCATTTTGCACGAGATGCGGTAATCGAATACAAAAAATTTATGTACCTGTGCTGCATTTCACAAAACGGCGCTTCGCCATCTCATGTTATTGATCAGGTTTGGCATCTGCATCTCACCTATACAGTTTCCTATTGGAAAGTATTTTGTAGGGAAATATTACAATGGGAGATGCATCATCATCCTTCGAAAGGCGGACAAACTGAATCTAAGAAATATGATGCGCTGTATGCAGATACGCTGACCTTGTATGAAGATGTATTTGGTGCCAAACCACCAGTGGAATACTGGGATATTAAAGAGAAGGTAAATTATCCGTTGCAAACTTTTGGCATACGACCACAGCCGGCATACACACAGTATATGGTGTTTGTTATTCCATTCTTCATAACAGGTATCTTATACAACAAAATCAATCCTTACAATCTCACAGGTCCACAGTTCCTGCTCTTCTTCCTGATGTTGGCGATTGCATTTGCCTTTCACATTCTGATCAGGCTGGGCATCAAAAAGCGGATCATAGAAGAGGCCATAGATCGAACTCCTCAACAAACTGATCCCTTTGAACTCGCTTATCTTATGGGGGGAAGAAGTATGTGTCAGCAAATGATCCTGATTGACCTGATTGAACAGGATAAGATCAGGGATCTTAAAGGAAGCAATTACACGATCATCAGAAAACATATCTCAGGCTCACAAAATCCTTTGAATGATTTTATACAAACAAATCCAGAAGATCATATCGGATTTACAGAGATCATGAATGAAGCTTATAGGAAAGCAGTACTGTATGATGAAAAATATCCAGAGGTAGCCATGGTCTCAAAACGGCAATGGTTAGATTATCTGCCTGCCATTCTCATATTGCTGACAGGTTTAATAAAAGAAGGAACATGCCGGCAATGAACAAAACGATACCACCTATGAACCTCACATTTGCTTTACCCCTGCTATTTGTTGCCATAATAAATTGATTGTAGATGTTTCAGGTAAAGATAAAGTTTAAGACTAAAAAATAATGTGAATCTGCTACTTTTACTTTTATGAGAACTATTGAATTAAGATCAGACACTTTTACAAAACCCACACCCGCAATGATGGAGGCCATGTGGCATGCAGAAGTTGGTGATGATGTTTTTGAAGAGGATGGAACAACGATTGCGCTTGAGCAGAAAAGTGCAGCTATGTTTGGATATGAATCCGCTTTATTCTGTGTCTCTGGAACCATGGCGAATCAGATCGCTATTGCCGCTCATACGCAATCCGGAGATGAAGTGATCTGCAATGCACTTTCTCATATCTATTTATATGAAGGCGGAGGTATAATGACAAATGCACGTGCTTCTGTCAGCCTGCTGCAAGGGGACAGAGGAAGAATCACTGCTATACAGATCGAAGAGAATATCAAACCCGACAACGTGCATTATCCCGTTTCGCGATTAGTGAGTTTGGAGAATACGATGAATAAAGGCGGAGGTTCGATGTATTCATTTGATGAGATCAGAAGGATACATGAAGTATGTAAGCGACATCAGATGGCGTTGCATCTTGACGGAGCCCGCTTATTCAATGCATTGGTGGAAACCGGGGAAAGTCCGCTTGAATATGGGACCTTGTTCGATTCGATTTCAATTTGTTTATCAAAAGGTTTGGGCACTCCCATGGGAACTGTGTTGCTTGGAAATAAATCATTCATCAAACAGGCGAGAAGAATTCGAAAACGTCTGGGAGGAGGATGGCGGCAAAGTGGTTATATGGCGGCGGCTGGCGTGTATGCGTTAGATCATCATATTTCACGACTGAAAGATGATCATTCAAGAGCCAAAGAATTGGGCGCAATTGTGGCGGCTCTGCCAATCGTTACTGAAGTGTATCCTGTAGAAACCAATATTGTTATTTTTACGATGGACCAAAAGTATACATCAGATGTAATTGTGAACCAATGGATGGAAGCAGGTTTAAAAACCTCTCCTTTCGGCAAACATCAGATTCGTTTGGTGGCTCACCTTGATTTTACAAATGATGATCTTGAAGCGGCCAGGCAAATCATGAAGAATACAACGCACTGAACATCGTTCACTGTGTTAAATTTCATTTATTTGGGCGTATCCTTCGTCTCGTTTTGAAGAACGAGAACTCAGGTCGGGCCTGACTGAATGTCTCAGCCGGACAGGCACTCGCTGCAAGCCGCTCCCGATCAAGGTCTCGTCCTTCAAGACGAGAGGATCCGGGCTTCCTGTTAGCCACAGACAAGTACACTTCTATCCCTCACGCTAGCGGCATTATGAAGAACATCACACCAATTATATCACTAAAAAGAATGACAGCACCTGGCTGTCATTCTTTAGAAAATACAATAAGAATCTTACTTCTTCACAATACTTTTGAATGTGGCTTCATTTAACTTCACAGGATACTTCTCTTCAAGACTATTGATCCATTCTTTCTCAAGATATTCCTGATATTCAGAGATCACATATCCACGCGCTTCGCCTAATGTTTTTTGTGTGGGGGAATTAAATACTTCTTTCACATTCACCACTGCAAAACTTCCATCCTCATTTTTGTAGTAAGAGGTATGCTTCCCTGCTTCCAGTTTTATACTTGCAGGGAATCTTGTTTTTTCAAACTTACCAGATTCATAAAATACTTTATTCTGAGCACCATCTCCATTGGAAGCTTTTATGATCTCTTCGATTGTTTTATTCTCAGGATTTTCCAGTTCTTTAATTAGTTTTTTAGCAGATGCTTCGTCTACCGCCTTATAAATATCTCCGGTGATAGCAGGTTGCCAAGTGTATTTAGTTTTATTGGTATTGTAAAATTTCTCAAGTCCGGTGCTATCTGTTGATGCTTTACTCCAGACCATTCTGTCTGTTAGTTCAAATAACATGATGCCATCTCTGTATTCTGTAATGAGGTTTCTGTATTCTTCATTTTCATCGATCAACTTATTTTCCTGATAATCCATCAATACTTTGTCTGAATAATTTTTAAATAAAGAACGCAATGTGCTTTCTTTTTGCCCATATATTTTCCCTTTCGTATAGGTTTCGATATAATGCGCGAAATCGGATTGGTTAAATGTCACTCCTGTCATCTGAAACAATGGTTTGCCATAACGCTCATAATCATCTCCTTTATAGCTACCATTTCGTACTGTTGAATCAGGAATGGCATTCAGAAGTTCAGTCAACGCTTCAGGGTATTCTTTATAGTTGACTTTCAGTTTGATCTTATTGGTAAACAATGCTCTGGCTGTTTCAATCCTTCCATCCTTTTCTACACGTTTGGTGATTTCTGTTTTAATGGAATCATACGGTCTTAAAGGTGTTTTTTTAACCAGTTTGATAATATGATAACCATATTCTGTTCTCAGAGGAGCGCTCACATCCCCAGGATTCTTTAACCCAAACGCGGCATCTTCAAAAGATGGTACCATTTGTCCAACTCCAAATGATGCCAACACACCTTCACTGTTCTTTGAGAATTTATCATCGGAATAGGTGGCAACAAGACTTTCAAATTTCTCTCCTTTCTTCAACAACATCAATACAGAATCGATCCTTGCTTTGGCCGCTTTTTCAGCTTCCTCACCGCCACTTTTTTGAACGTTTGTCATAATTTGGGCTACTTGTATCTCGCCACGAGATGCACGCTCGTCTATCTTTTTTATAATATGATAGCCGTAGATCGTTCTGAATGGTTGAGAAATACTTCCTAAGGCAGTATTGTAGGCCGCAGATTCAAATGGATAAGGTACCTGAAGAGCCGTAATAAATCCGATATCACCACCGTTTGCCGCAGATGGTTTGTCTTCGCTGACACTCTTTGCTACAGTGCCGAAATCATTTCCTTTCATTATGGCCTGGTAGATACTATCAATTCGTTTATACGCAACAAGTGTATCTTCTGTGCCTCTCGGAATATTGATTAATATATGTGAGATACGCACATCCTTCTTCATTCGTTCGTATGTTTCCTTAACCAGTTTCTCTGTTACTTCTTTATCAGTCAGGTAGGTTTTGGATAATTGCTTTTTGTAGCCACCGAGTTCCCCTTCTATGGTAGGAAGGGTGTCTAATTTCATTATTTCCGCTTCTGCAACTTTCATTTTGAAACGGCTGTATAATGTGACATATTCCCTTAATGCCTTCTCACTAAAATCCGGTTTCTGGTTGTTGATATTCTTCGTATACATCCTCAAAAATTCAGACTTGCCGACAGGGTTGCCTCCATAGGTAAAAAGAGTCTGGTCTGTCTGCTTAGTTTGCGCGTTTACATTGAATCCTGCTGATACAATAAACAGCAACGCTGCTGAATAAATAATTCTTCTCATGCTGTCGTTAAATTTTTAGTTTTTGTTGTTCTTGTCTGCACCTGCTGATGTGGACTTTTTCTTTCTCTCTAACCATTCAACCAATCCCGTAAGATTGGTATGATCTATACGTTTACCACGGATAATTTTATTCTCATCCAATAAATAAATGGTGGGTGTACTATACACATCATAAAAGTCGCGGAACTTGGTCGTTCTCTTCGGATCGTGTACATGTATCCAGCCTTCCGCTAAATTATGTTCGTTGATATAAGTTTTCCATTTCTCAGTTTCATTATCTGCTTCAACTGCATACATCACTACATTGTATTTCTTTAGAAGTGCGTGGTATAATGAATCGAACTTCGGCATTTCTTTCTGGCAATGCCCGCATGTCGGCGACCAGAAAATAAGGACGGTATAATCTGCCTTTACAGACGATAACGGAATTACTTTCATGCCCGATGTATCCAGCATACGCAGATCCATAGCTGATTTTCCTATCATATTTGGTGCAATCTTACCCGCCCGTTCAATGTATTTCTCGAGTTGTGCAGAATCTATCCAGGTAGCTTTTCCACGCATATAATAATTCTCTACAAGATATACGAAGGCTTCATCAAGACCCATGATCTTGCTGGTTTCTGTCCAACGGGTAAGATACCAAAGAGTGTATTTGAACATCTCATCATGTCCTTCGGTAACTTTTAATAAGCTGTCTGCTTCGCGGATTACTGAATCAGGCACTGGTATCACCAGTTTCGTCATATAATCATCCAGTTTACGTTCATATAATGGTGTATAAATCAGACGATCGTCATGGAGATCGAATTTATCCCAGTAATGAGTCTTATAAAAAAGTCTTGGATAGCTTGAATCTTTCTTTCCATCCGGTAATGTTGGCAACACTGTAGGAACGTCAGGTTCTTCTACTGCATTAAAGATCTTGGCGAGGAAACTCTGTGGTTTTTTATCAATATATGATTTTCTGAAACCCGTCAGCTCTTTCCCTTTCTCTCTCATTTTATTCTGAATAACTGTGGTATCTGCCTTAGTCTTCGCATTGGACAAATCTGCTTCCAGTTTTTGATAGCTTTTACCGTAATCAACCAGAAAAAGCTGGTAGATATAGAAGTCGATATTTTCTGTAACGCCCTTAAAGTTGGCAGTTTTATAAATATTTGCCCTTTCTACCTCCAGCGAGAAGTTATCGCCGTTCAACAAGATCATTTCCATAGAAGCAGATTTGTCTGCAAAAAGCAACATATAAATCCCACCAATTATTTTCTTGTCTGATTTGAACGTGGCATCTCCGTTCGAGTTCAGTCTGGCAGAATCATCTTTAAATACCGTGGTATTTTTTCCGTAATAATGGCATAAGTATATTAGGGAGTCTTTGGTGTCGGTAAAATGTACCTTAATAGTATATCCATCCTTCCCGGCAACGTGTAAACTAAGAGTAACTATTGCCAGGAATGCGAGAACGTATTTATACATGTGAATTTTTTTTAAAAGAAGTCGAAATTACGGAAACAAGACGCAGTAATGAAATAATGAGTTAACACATTTACAGCAGTTTAACAGTTCTATGTTTTAGTGAGTTGGAAGGATTCCCGAACGAAGAACTGACCGTAGACCTATAAGGTTTTCAAGATCTTATAGGTTTGGAATATACAGCCGTTTAACAGTTGTATGATTTAGTGAGTTTTAAAGGTTTTCCGAATGACGAACTGACTGTAGACCTATAAGGTTTTCAAGACCTATAAGGTTTATAAGACCTATAAGGTTTTCCAGACCTTATAGGTTTATAGGTTTAGAATAGGTTAGGAACCTTACTTTTGCGCTTCACCGTTTGTTGTACTATGTCGAAAAAGAAAAAATTTGTATTGGAAGATCTCGCCATCGAGAGCTATGCAGCCGAAGGAAAGTGTATTGCCAGGCACAATGAGAAAGTGATTTTTGTAGAAGGCGTAGTTCCCGGCGATGTCGCGACGGTTTTTGTGCATCGAAATAAGAAAGATTGGGCCGAAGCGAAAGTGAATAGCATTACCAAGTATTCTGAGAATAGGGTAGAACCGTTTTGCTCGCATTTTGAAGTGTGTGGAGGTTGCAAATGGCAGATGCTTCCATACGAGTTTCAGTTGCAATATAAAGAACAGCAAGTCAAAGATCAATTGCGAAGAATAGGTCGCATCGAGGTGGAAGAATATCTACCTATCAAGGGTTGCAGCGAAACGGCATTGTATAGAAATAAACTGGAGTTCACGTTTTCGAACAAACAATATCTGTCTTTTAAAGATTTGAATGCGGGTTTGGAATTCGATAAGAATGTACTTGGTTTTCATGCGCCTCGTTTATTCGATAAGGTGATCGATATTATACATTGCCATCTGCAACCCGAGCCAACGAATGCAGTCAAGAATTTTGTACGTGATTATGCATATGCAAATAAGTTGAGCTTTCATGATATTAGGAATCATACCGGCTTCTTGCGGAATTTAATTATCCGTTTATCGTCGTCAGGAGAAATGATGGTGAATCTGGTGGTGAACGAAGAGGATATGCCTGCGGTCAATGATCTGATGGCGGCCATTTTAGAGAAGTTCCCTGCTATTACTTCGTTGAATTATACCATCAATACCAAGATGAACGATACCATTTACGATCTAGACGTAGTGAATTATTACGGCAGGGAATTTATTGAAGAAAGGCTGGAAAATTTTAGGTTCAAGATTAGTCCTAAATCCTTTTTTCAAACCAATACAAAACAGGCCGAAGAATTATATAAAATAACCAGAGAATTTGCCGATTGTAAAGGCGATGAAGTGTTGTATGATCTGTATTGCGGAACGGGAAGTATCGGGATTTTTCTATCGAAGAATGTGAAAAAGATTATAGGTGTAGATACCGTTGCGGATGCGATCGAAGACGCAAAGGTGAATGCAGCCATGAACGAATTGACGAATGTTAGCTTTTTTGCAGGCGATGTGATCAAGGTGTGTAACCAGGAATTCTTTGATGCAAATGGCAAAGCTGATGTGGTGATTATAGATCCACCACGCGCGGGTTGTCATGAGAAATTGATCCAATTGCTGATCGGTATGCGTGTTCCGAAAATCGTGTATGTAAGTTGCAATCCTGCTACCCAAGCGAGAGATCTTTCATTGTTGTCTGAGGTGTATAAAGTGACAAGATCAAGGGCCGTCGATATGTTTCCTCAAACGCATCATGTCGAGAATGTGGTGCAACTAATTTTAAAATAAGAAATGGATTTTATAGAACTGATACGTGAACGTCTGACGCTTGCCTTGCCCGGTATTGACGCACAAATGAGAATGGCACCACCCATCCGGAAGCGCGATATGATAGCCCCGGATGATGCAAGAGTTAGTGGTGTATTAATCTTGTTGGTAGAGAGCGATAAGGCGTGGAATACAATTCTCATTCGCAGAACAGAGGATGGAAGAATTCATGGCGGACAAATTAGTTTCCCCGGAGGGAAAAAAGATCCGTCGGATATGGATATCATTGCTACCGCATTGAGAGAAGCTGAAGAAGAAATAGGAGTTCAACGGCATGAGGTGGAGGTCTTGGGAATATTGAGTCCACTTTATATACCACCAAGTAATTTTGTGGTGACACCAGTTGTCGGATACATACCTTTTGTACAGGCATTCAAGCCATCAGAAAGAGAAGTACAGGAAATAATTAAAGTACCTTTGGAACTCTTATTGCAACCTTCTATAAAAGAGAAACGAAATGTGAAGCGATCTGATAAGAAAGAAGAAGAGATGAGCACACCCGTTTATGTTTTGAGTGAAGAGATTGTAATTTGGGGTGCAACAGCAATGATCATCTCCGAACTGGAAGAGATAATGAAACTAAAAGACCTTATTTAAAACAATATTATGAATCCTTTATTACGAACTGTACTGGCTGTTATTTCCGGGGTGGTCATTTCCTCACTGGTGATTGGCTCTATAGACGCATTGAATGCGTACTTGTATCCTTCTCCGATTTTAGTTCCTACAATACAAGAGCAAGCAGAGCTTATCAAGAATTCTCCTTTGAACGAATTCCTGTTGGTCCTGTTTGGGTTCATATTAAGTTCCTTTTTCGGAGGGTATACGGCGGCTAGAATTGCCCCAAAGAAGAAAAAGATGGTTTGTGCGATGTTTGTCGGATTTTTCTGGTTGTTATGCGGGATCGTCTACTTCATTATTATCCCTCAGCCTATTTGGTACTCAGTCTCTTCGGGCATTTCTTATCTTCTTTTTGCCTGGTTAGGCGCAAAAGCCGCCATGTACGAATCATGGTAAAGCGGAAATTTCTTCTGCTAGGTGTATTGTTCGTGATTCTGTGTTTACCTGCTAAGATTCTTGCGCAGACAACCTTAACAGGAAAAGCGGTGAAGATCGTGGACGGCGATACATTTGATTTATTAGTGAATGGAAACACCACTTACCGGATACGTTTACTGGATATTGATTGTCCGGAACGTGGACAGGATTTTTACAAAGTAAGTAAAGAGGCACTTGGTAATTATCTGGGCGGATTAACGATTAAGGTGATTTATACTAAAAAAGATCGCCATCAACGGATCCTGGGAACTGTCTATAATGGTCCGGTAAATGTAAATATGATCATGGTTCAGGAAGGATATGCCTGGCATTTTAAGAAATACTCGAAAGATCAGCGTTTTGGAGAAGTAGAACAAAGTGCAAGAAAAGCAAAGCGGGGACTTTGGTCTACTCCACAACCCATAGCACCATGGGATTTCAGGAAAATGCCGCGAAAACGTTCATAATCTTTTAATTTTAATTTATTCACTTTTATAACAAAAAGGCAAATATGTTTTCACAATTCAGTTAAAAGTATATTTTTGCATTCTAAAATAAAAAAAATGTCAGAAATAGCATCTCGTGTAAAAAAAATTATTGTAGATAAATTGGGTGTCGAAGAAGCGGAAGTAGTTCATGAAGCAAGTTTTACGAATGACCTTGGCGCTGATTCATTAGACACAGTGGAGTTGATCATGGAATTTGAAAAAGAATTCAATATCTCTATTCCCGACGAACAAGCTGAGACCATTGCAACCGTTGGTCAGGCAATCACATATTTAGAAGAACACGCGGCCTAATTCTCCTTTCCTTATAGCATGGAATTAAAACGTGTAGTAGTTACAGGACTTGGTGCCCTTACTCCCATAGGCAATACGCTCCCCGAATACTGGGATGGTTTGTGTACGGGAGTTTCGGGTGCGAATTTGATTACTCTTTTCGATGCCGAAAAGTTCAAGACACGTTTTGCCTGTGAAGTGAAGAACTTCAATCCGGAGGATTTCATGGATAAAAAGGAAGCTCGAAAAATAGACCGATTCTCACAACTGGCTATTGTCAGCAGCGATCAGGCTGTAGCAGATGCGCGGTTAAACACCGACGAATCTATTAATAAAGATAGGGTAGGTGTTATCTGGGCTTCAGGGATAGGTGGTATAGGTACGTTTTATGAAGAAATGAAAGGCTTCTTTGCCGGAGACGGAACACCTCGTTTCAATCCATTCTTTATTCCAAAAATGATTTCTGATATTGCCGCAGGACATATTTCTATGAAGTATGGCTTTCGCGGACCAAATTATTGTACAGTAAGCGCCTGTGCTTCTTCATCACATGCCTTAATTGATGCATCTCATTTCATACGATTGGGCAAAGCAGATGTCATTGTTTGCGGAGGCTCTGAAGCCGCTATCACTCCTCCGGGTGTCGGTGGTTTTAACGCCATGAAAGCATTAAGTGAGAATAATGAAAATTATAAAACAGCTTCCCGCCCGTTTGATAAAGACAGGGATGGCTTTGTGCTTGGAGAAGGTGGTGGTGCTATTGTACTCGAAGAGTATGAACATGCGAAAAGACGCGGAGCTACTATCTATGCAGAACTCATAGGCTCCGCATGTAGCGCAGATGCCCATCATATTACAGCACCTCATCCGGAAGGATTGGGTGTTATTTTAGTAATGAATAATGCGCTTGCTGATGCCGGCATGAAACCGGAAAATATTGACTATATCAATGTGCATGGTACCTCTACGCCATTGGGTGATATTGCCGAGGTGACGGCTATTCAAAAGGTATTTGGTGAGCATGCCTATAAACTGAATATCAGTTCAACTAAATCCATGACAGGTCATCTGTTGGGAGCAGCTGGTGCGATTGAGGCCATTGCTTCTATTCTTGCGGTTCAGAATGATATTGTTCCACCAACCATCAATCATTTTACCGATGATGAGAATCTGGATCCTAAATTAAATTTCACCTTTCATACTCCACAACAACGTAAAGTGGATGCAGCCCTAAGTAATACCTTCGGGTTTGGCGGGCATAATGCAACGGTAATCTTCTGTAAAGTTTCGTAGTAGGTATAGCCAGCTTATGGGTCCGAACGAATGCGTCTTTGTGCAGCACCTATGGATTATTTATTTCTTCTTTTTAGGTACCCTTCACGAGATAATACCTCATTTGCTTTTGCTAACTTCACGGGAAACATGACCTTACCCCGGAATTGTTCTAACCTATTGTCAAAAACAATTATAGGAACCTTCGCTATATTTTTTTTACAGTAGTAGTAGTAGTTATGATAGAAGAGTATTATTTTTTTCGG
>Ga0105047_10009966_pt1 | contig 15577 bp, 11 predicted proteins | sample MAT04_FD_78384 | JGI IMG/M metagenome (GOLD analysis project Ga0105047, IMG submission 78384) | Freshwater microbial communities from Lake Fryxell liftoff mats and glacier meltwater in Antarctica - MAT-04 (megahit assembly) | ecosystem: Environmental > Aquatic > Freshwater > Ice > Liftoff... | reverse complement strand
TCAGCGCCGTTCGCGCATAGTGAAGCAGCGGTCGCGAATGCGGCCGAAGGCGTAACTCCCGTACCCGCCCTCGTACATCTGGCGGGTCTGTTCGGACCATGCCAGCGCATCCGGCTCCGAGATCCGTCGGAAGATCTGCGAGACCCCGCCGTCGTAGACGCGGTACTCGGCGACCGCCCCGGGGAAGTCCTTCACGCAGGCCACCTCGACGAACGGGGCACCGCCGGCCTCGCCGATGTACTGCAGCCGGTTGCGGTGGGTGTGCCCGGCGAAGTAACCGATGAGGTTGGGCCGGCGGGCGAACACCTCGAACAGCGCCTCGCTGTCGGCAGGCTTCAACCCGAAGAAGTCGTCGCTGCGATGGTCGACCTCGGGGTTCCAGGCGTGATGGTGCCCGAACACCATCACCGGCGTGTCGACCCGGGCGGCGAGCTCGTCGAGCCACTCGATCTGATCAGCCGACAGTGAACCGTTCACCTGCTGGAGACGGGCGGTGTCGAGCACCGCCAGCGTCGCGCCGGGCACCTTGACCTCCTGGGTGGCGAAGTCGGCGAACACCTCACCGTGGTAAGCGTCATGGTTGCCGCGCACATGCACCAGACGATCGCCGAACGCTCCCCCGTACGCCGCCAGGAACTGCTCGTACTCGTCGAGGGTCCCCCGGCTCGTGAGGTCGCCCTTCACCACGACGTGGTCGGGTTCGATGGCGCGGATCTCGGCGATGGCGCCGCGGTTCATGAGCTCGGGGTAGGGCTCGGCGCCTTCGGGCGACGCGAAGGTCGGCCCGATGTCGGTGCCCGAGATGACCCCGCATTCGACCTCACCGAAGTGCACGTCGTTGACGGTCGCGACCGTGCACAAGAGCTCGCCCGCCTGGCCGAGCGTGCGCACCTCGTGGCCCCCGAACTCGTAGACCGTGGCGGGCTTCAGACCGGTGTACCGCTTCAGGTCACGGCCGTCGAACATCACGACCTCGTCGTCGGCGATGGTTGTCAGCTCCACCGAGTCAGGCTAGCGACCGACACCGGCGACGCGTTGGTGCACTCATGGATCAGCCGTTCCCGCCGACAGGGATCACCGTGGTTGGTGCACGATGACCCGCGAGGTCATTCCCCTCACCCCGGCTCCGGCCCCAGGTGACGCCGTCGTCACCGACGAGCGCGACCGCCAACGCACGCGACGCCAGTGGCTCGCATGGCTCACGTCCGCCATGCTCGTTGCGGTATCGCCCGCCATCGTGTGGCTGGGATACCGGCCCGGCGACCTCGACCTCGGCGTGGTTGCGCTCATCGGCCTGCTGTTCGTCCTCGGCGAGGTTTTCACGATCGACATCGAGCTGCGCCGCGAAAGCCACCGGCTCAGCTTCGTGTCGGTGCCCACCGTCATCGGCATGCTGGTGCTCGCTCCGGGCATCGTTGTGGCGTTGCGGCTCATCACCCTGCTGGCGGTGGACGCGACCGTTCGAAAGTCTCCGACGTTCAAGATGACGGTCAACGCCTGCTCGGCGGTGATCGACGTCGTCCTCATCGGCGTTGTGCTCACGCTTTTCGTCTCGCCCGATCACTTCGGCCCCAAGTCGTGGTTGGTCGTAGCCGCCGTCGTCGTCGCCGGGGACCTGGTCCGGGCCCTCATCGTGACGACCGCCATCGGTCTCTTCGGGGGGGCCTGGGAGCCGACCCTGCTGCGTGGATTGTGGATGAGCGCCGTGGTCGCCTCGGCCGATGTGGCCATCGCCGTCGTGCTCGTCAACATGGTGCAGGCCCGCGATCCGGCCGCCTTCCTCGTACTCGGGCTGGGCGCCTTCGTCGTTTTCATCACCCGGGCGTACGCCAACGTCCGCACCCGCTACCACGGTCTCGAACTGCTCGACCGGTTCACCCGGGCCCTCGGGGAATCAGTCGTCGATGGCCGGGTGCTTGCCCGCCTGCTCAACGAGTCGTCCGACATCCTTCATGCCGAGCGCGCCTGGCTCATCTCACGATCAGCGGCGACCGGTTTGACCCGCACCGAGCTGGACGGAGGCGCCGCCCGGGTGATCCCCGGCACTGCGCTCGATGCCGCTCTCCTCGACGGGCTCGGCTCTGGAGCGCGCCTGATCGACGCCTCCACCACCTTTGCCGTGCTACTCGGCAACGAAGAGCTGGGCGAAGCCATCGCGGCGCGGTTGGCCTCCCCTGACGACGAGATGGCCCTGGTGGTCGCCGACCGCAGCGGTTCGGCGCGGTGCTTCGACGAGGCCGACGTTGCCCTCTTCGAGACGCTGGCCGTCCACGCCGGCCTGGCCCTGCACAACCTCGACCTGGTCGACCAACTGCGCAACGAGGTGGAGGCGAGCGATTACCTCGCGACCCATGACGTGCTGACGTCGCTGCCGAACCGCACCCTGTTCCAACAGCGTCTCGACGCCGCCCTCGCCGACCACCATCCGGTCGCGGTACTGCTCATCGACCTCGACCGGTTCAAGGAGGTCAACGACACACTCGGGCATCACAACGGCGACCTGCTCCTCGAAGAGGTCAGCCGCCGGCTCCGCAGCTCGCTCGGCGGGGACGAGGCGATCGCCCGGCTCGGTGGCGACGAGTTCGCCGTGCTCCTCGACGGCTGCGATGACCGCGCCAGCGCGTTTGCGGCGGCGACGCGGATCATCGACGAGCTCGAGCGACCGTTCGAGCTGGAGGAGGTGGGTGTCGACGTCGGTGTCAGCATCGGCATCGCCATCCGGACGTCGCTCGCTGAGGACGCGGCGACGCTGCTGCGCCAGGCCGACGTGGCGATGTACACCGCCAAGGATGACCGCACCCCCGTCGAGATCTACTCGCCCGACCGCGACCACTACAGCGCCCAGCGACTGGCGCTGGTCGGCAAGCTCCGCGCTGCGATCGACGGTCGCGAACTCGTGCTGTACTACCAACCCCAGATCGACATGATCAGCGGTGAGGTCATCGGCGCCGAGGCGCTCATCCGTTGGCCCCAGCCCGGGCGGCCCCCGATCCCGCCCGACGAGTTCGTGTACGTCGCCGAGCACACCGGGCTGATCCGTCCTCTTACCCAGCTGGTGCTCGAAAGCGCCATCCGCCAGGCATCCATGTGGCACCAGCAGGGTCGTTCGTTGCGGGTCTCGGTCAACCTCTCGGCGTTCAACCTGGTCGAACGCAATCTCGTCAACGAGATCGCCCGGCTACTCGACGTCTCGGGCCTCCCGCCGGAGCTGCTGATGATCGAGCTGACCGAGACCGCCGTCATGATCAACCCCGACCGCAGCGTTGCCGTCATGGAGTCGTTGCGCGCCATCGGCGTGGCGATCGCCATCGACGACTTCGGCACCGGCCACTCGTCGCTGTCGTACCTCACCGGCCTACCCGCCACCGAGCTCAAGATTGACCAGACGTTCGTGTTCTCCATGGGCAGTGACCCGGCGGCCGACACGGTGGTGCGGACCATCGTCGACCTGGGTCACAACCTCGGACTCGACCTGGTGGCCGAAGGGGTCGAGACCGCCGCGCAGGCGATCTCGCTGCAGCAGATGGGCTGCACGGTGGCGCAGGGCTTCTTCTACAGCCGACCCCTCGAGGTGCGCGGCTTCGAGCTGTGGCTCGCGCACCAGCAACTCTCGGTGCCGTCCCGGGCACTGTCGACTAGCGAAGCACGAAACCCTCGTCGCCAACATCGACCGTGACGGTCGAGCCCTCGCTCACCGATCCGTCGAGCACCGCGATTGCCAACCGGTCGCCGATCTCGCGTTGGATCAGTCGCTTGAGCGGTCGGGCACCAAAGAGCGGGTCGTAGCCGAGCTCGGCCAACTTGTCGCTGGCGGCAGCGGTGACATCGAGCGTGATGCGACGGCTCTCGAGCCGCTCGGCCATGATCTCGAGTTGGATTCCGACGATGTGGGCGAGGTCGCCCGGCTCGAGCGACTTGAAGCGCACGATGTCGTCGAGGCGGTTGATGAACTCGGGGCGGAAGAAGTCCTTGGGGTCACCGACCAGGTTCGACGTCATGATGAGGATCACGTTGGTGAAGTCGACCGTGCGTCCCTGACCGTCGGTCAGCCGACCGTCGTCAAGCAACTGCAACAACACGTTGAAGACATCGGGGTTGGCCTTTTCGACCTCGTCGAGCAGGACCACCGCGTAGGGGCGCCGCCGCACCGCTTCGGTGAGCTGGCCGCCCTCGTCGTAGCCGACATATCCGGGAGGGGCACCGATGAGGCGCGACACGGAGTGCTTCTCCATGTACTCGCTCATGTCGATGCGCACCATGGCCCGCTCATCGTCGAAGAGGAACTCGGCCAGCGTGCGGGCCAACTCGGTCTTGCCCACACCGGTGGGTCCGAGGAACAGGAACGACCCGATGGGACGGTGGGGATCACTGAGGCCGGCACGGCTGCGGCGGATGGCATTGGCCACCACGGTGACCGCCTCGTCCTGGCCGACGACCCGCTCGTGCAGCACCTCTTCGAGGCGCAACAGTTTTCCCATCTCGCCCTCGACGAGGCGGCTGACGGGGATGCCGGTCCACTTGCCGACGACCTTGGCGATGTCGCTTTCGTCGACCTCTTCTTTCAACATCTTGTTCTCGGTCTGCAGCTCCGCCAGCTGGTGCGTGGCCAGCTCGACGTCGCGTTCGATGACGGGCAGGTGGCCGTAGCGGATCTCCGACGCCCGGGTGAGGTCGCCGTCGCGCTCGGCGCGCTCGGCTTCGGCTCGCATGGTCTCGAGGCGTTCCTTGACCTCTTGGATCGTGACGATGGCGTCCTTCTCGGACTGCCAGTGGCCGCGCATCGAGTCGGCCTGCTCGCGCAGGTTGCCGAGCTCCTTGTCGATGGCGAGCAGCCGCTCGGTAGAGGCCACGTCGGTCTCCTTGGACAGCGCCACCCGCTCCATGTCGAGGCCGCGGATGCGCCGCTCGACGACATCGATCTCAGTGGGAACCGAGTCGATCTCGATGCGCAGCGAGCTGGCGGCCTCGTCGACGAGGTCGATGGCTTTGTCGGGTAGGAAGCGTCCGGTGAGGTAGCGATCCGACAAAACCGCAGCCGCCACCAGGGCCCCGTCGTTGATGCGCACACCGTGGTGCACCTCGTAGCGCTCCTTGAGGCCGCGCAGGATCGCTATGGAGTCCTCGACCGAGGGCTCGCCGACATAGACCTGCTGGAAGCGGCGCTCGAGGGCGGGATCCTTCTCGATGTGTTTGCGGAACTCGTCGAGCGTGGTCGCCCCGATCATGCGCAGCTCGCCCCGGGCCAGCATGGGCTTGAGCATGTTGCCGGCATCCATGGAGCCGTCCGAGCCGCCGCCGGCACCCACGACCGTGTGCATCTCGTCGATGAACGTGATGACCTCACCGTCGGAATCGGAGATCTCCTTGAGGACGGCCTTGAGCCGCTCCTCGAACTCGCCGCGGTACTTGGCGCCGGCGACCATCGAGGCCAGATCCAGCGAGATGAGCCGCTTGTTGCGCAGCGATTCGGGGATGTCACCTTCGACGATGCGCTGGGCGAGGCCCTCGACCACGGCGGTCTTGCCCACGCCGGGCTCGCCGATGAGCACAGGGTTGTTCTTGGTACGGCGGCTCAGCACCTGGATGACCCGACGGATCTCGTCGTCGCGGCCGATGACCGGATCGAGCTTGCCCCGACGGGCGGCCTCGGTGAGATCACGGCCGTACTTCTCGAGGGACTGGTACTGCTCCTCGGGGTTCTGCGAGGTGACCCGATGGGTGCCGCGCACCTCGGCGAGCGCAGTGAGGACCTGCTCACGAGTGGTGCCATCCAGCCGTTTCTCGGCCGGCGAGCGGTTCTCGTCGGCCATGGCGAGTGCCAACAGCAGGTGCTCGGTGGAGAGGTAGTCGTCCTGGAGCTCGCTGCGCTGCTTGGTGGCCACCTGGAAGATCTCGGTGAGCGCCTTGGAGATGGAGGTCTCGGTGCCGTAGGCCTTGGGCAGGCGCGACAGTTCTTCCTCGGTGCGGTTGCGCAACGAGAGCGGGTTCAGCCCGATCTTGCGGATGACGGGCAACACCACCCCGTTGTCCTGGGACAGCAGTGCCATCAACAGGTGATCGGGGGTTACTTCGGGGTTGTTGGCCGTGCCCGCCGCTTCGATGGCGGCGTTGACGGACTCCTGGGTCTTGAGGGTCCAGGTATTCGGGTCGAGGCTCATATCCTCCTCCTTCGTCCTTCGCTATAGAGAACCACTGCCCCTTGCTGCACGGGGACGAGGTCGCGGCGGTACTGCCGATGGGTGTCGGCGACCGATTCGGCCGCCGCGGTCTTGGTGAGGGCGAGCTCGTGTTCGAGCTTGGCCAGGCGCCATTCGAGTTCGAGCACCCGTTGCACCCCGGCGAGGTTGAGGCCGTCAGTGGTGAGCTCTTGGATGCGCCGCATCATTGCGATGTCGGCATCGCTGTAGCGCCGACTGCCGCCACCGGTGCGGGCCGGGCTGAGGAGGCCCTTGCGTTCGTAGATGCGCAGGGTCTGGGGGTGGACTCCGGCGAGCTCGGCCGCCACCGAGATGACGTAGACGGCTTGGTTGAATTCAGGCACGAATCACCTCCTGGTGATCAGACGCCGAGATGGGAACGCGGCGACTGCACCGAGGCGTCGCGCAGGGCTTCGAGCGCTGACCGCTCCTCGGCCGAGAGTGATCCCGGCACGACGAGGTCGACGGAGATGAGCATGTCGCCCTTACCGTTGGGAGTGGCGATGCCACGCGCTTTGACCCGAAAGACCCTGCCGTTCGGCGTGCCCGGCGGGATCCTGATGGTGACGGCGTCGCCGTCGAGAGTAGGGACCCTCACATCGGCCCCGAGCGCCGCTTCGGCGAACGTGATGGGCACGGTGATGGCCAGGTCGTCGCCCTCACGGGCGAACAAGAGGTGGGAGTCGACGTTGACCCGCACGTACAGGTCGCCCTCGGGTCCGCCGTTGCGGCCGGGGCCGCCCTTGCCTTTGAGACGTATCTGCTGTCCGTCCTTGACCCCTTCGGGGAGACGGACCTTGACCACCCGGGGGCGGTTCATGGTTCCGGTGCCACTGCAACCAGGACACGGCGTGTCGATGAAGCTGCCGCGGCCCTGACAGGTGGGGCACGGGTGGCTGAGGGAGAAGAAGCCCTGGTTGTCGTCGACCACACCGCGACCGGCGCAGTCGGGACAGACCCGGGGCGTGGTGCCCGGCGCCGTTCCCGAACCGCGACAGTCGGTGCAGGTGACGTCGCTGATGAGGTTGACCGAGGTGGTCACACCCTTGACGGCGTCCATGAACGCCAGGTGCAGATCGGCCTCGAGATCGGTGCCGCGCTGAGGGCCCTGGCTGAAGGGTCCGCCGCGACCGCCGGGGGCACCGCCGCCCGGCGTCCAGGCCGGTTGTTCACCACGACCGAAGAGGTTGCCGATGATGTCGCCGAGATCCGACGCGTTGAAGGCCCCGTCACCGGGTCGACCGAAGCCGGCGCCTCCGCCGGGGCGACCGCCCCCACCGCCACGGGTGCCCATGGGGCCCAGGGTTCGGACCTGGTCGTACTCTTTGCGCCGCTCGGCATCGCCGACGACGTCGTAGGCGGCGGAGATCTCCTTGAACTTCTCCTCCGCCGCGTTGTCGCCGGGGTTGGCATCAGGATGGAACTGCCGCGCCATACGACGGTAGGCAGTCGTGATCTCCTTTTGCGTTGCCGTCGGCGAGACACCAAGCGCGGCGTAATAGTTCTTCTCGAACCACTCGCGTTGCATGGTCATCGCTTCACTCCTAGCTCCGGACCTTCACCATTGCGGGACGGACGACTCGTCCGTTCCACGAGTAACCCGTCCTCATGATCTCGATAACCGTGGGGCCATCGTCATTGTCGCCCGCCTCGGTGAGCACTGCTTCGTGCACCGTGGGGTCAAAGGCCACGTCGGTCGCGTCGACCTTGGTCAGGCCCCGGCGCTCGAGCGTGCCGTAGAGCGACGACTGGATGGGCAGTACATCGTCGGCGCCGTGGGCCACCGCGGCCTCACACGCGTCGAGGACCGGGAGGACCTCGACCACGAGTGCTTCGGCCGCCCGCTCGATCTGCTCGACCCGCTGGCCTTCGACCCGGCGCTTGTAGTTCTCGAAGTCGGCCTGCACCCGCTTCACGAGGTCGAGGTACTCGTCTCGCTGAACAGTGGCTTCGTCGCGCTCGACCGTGACCCGTTCGAGGTTGGTCAGGGTGTCACTGAGGGCCTCCTCGCAGCTGGAGTAGCCGGCGAGCTCGGGGCCGTCGACATCGTCCCCGCTGCTGATGACGGTGCCATCGTCGAGGTCGTCGCCGAGTTCACCGTCGTCGTCGATGGGAAGCTCCCCGATGCCGAACGGATCGTGGACCTCTGAGGCCGACCCCGGCGACTTCGGCGACTTCGATCCGCCGAACTTGTCGGACTTGGTCACTTCTGGGTTCCTTCATCCTCGATGACCTCGGCGTCGACGACGTCTTCGTCGGAGGTGGGTCCGTTGGTGGAGGAGGGCTGGGTGTAGCCACCGTCGGCCGCAGCCTGTTCGTAGAGCTGCTGGGCAAACTTCTGGCTGGTGATCATCAGACCCTCGGTGGCGATCTTGATCTTCTCGATCTCGCCTTCGGCGATCGCTTCCTTGAGCGTGGCGAGCGCCTGCTCGACCTGAACCTTGTCGTCGCCGTCGATCTTGTCGCCCTGTTCACGGAGCAACTTCTCGGTCTGGTAGACGAGCGTGTCGGCCTTGTTGAGCTCCTCGGCGTCTTCCTTGCGCTGACGATCCTCCTCGGCGTGGGCCTCGGCGTCCTTGACCATCTGGCTGATCTGGTCCTTGGACAACGACGACTGACCGGTAATGGTGATCGACTGCTCCTTGGAGGTGGCCCGGTCCTTGGCAGCCACGTTCACGATGCCGTTGGCATCGATGTCGAAGGTGACCTCGATCTGGGGCACGCCACGGGGGGCCGGCGGCAGGTCGACCAGCTGGAACTTGCCGAGTGTCTTGTTGTAGCTGGACATCTCGCGCTCGCCCTGCAGGACGTGGATCTCAACCGACGGCTGCATGTCTTCGGCGGTGGTGAACACCTCGGTGCGGCGGGTCGGGATGGTGGTGTTGCGCTCGATGAGCTTGGTCATCACGCCACCCTTGGTCTCGATACCGAGCGACAGCGGGGTCACATCGAGGAGCAGGATGTCCTTGACGTCGCCCTTGAGCACACCGGCCTGGACGGCCGCGCCCATGGCGACGACCTCGTCGGGGTTGACGCCCTTGTGCGGCTCACGGCCGGTCATCGAGTGGACGAGCTCTTGCACGGCGGGCATGCGGGTGGAGCCGCCGACCATGATGACGTGGTCGAGCTGGCCCATGGTGAGCCCGGCATCCTTGAGCGCCAGCTCGAAGGGCACCCGGCAGCGGTCGAGCAGGTCGGCCGTGATGTCTTGGAACTTGGCCCGGGTGAGCGACTCGTCGAGGTGGAGCGGACCGGCGTCGGTGGCCGTGATGAACGGCAGGTTGATCTGGGTCTGCTGGACCTGGCTGAGTTCGATCTTGGCCTTCTCGGCGGCTTCCTTGAGCCGCTGCAGGGCCATGTTGTCCTTGGACAGGTCGACGCCGTTGCTGTTCTTGAAGGACTCGACGAGCCAGTCGATGACCCGCTGGTCCCAGTCGTCGCCGCCGAGCACGGTGTCGCCGTGGGTGGACTTGACCTCGAACACGCCGTCGCCGATTTCGAGGGCTGACACGTCGAAGGTGCCGCCGCCGAGGTCGAACACCAAGATGGTCTGGTCTTCGCCTTCCTTCTCCATACCGTAGGCAAGTGCGGCCGCGGTGGGCTCGTTGATGATGCGGAGCACCTCGAGGCCGGCGATCTGGCCGGCTTCTTTGGTGGCGGTGCGCTGGGCGTCGTCGAAGTACGCGGGCACGGTGATGACGGCCTGGTTGACGGTGTCACCCAGGTACGCCTCGGCGTCGCGCTTGAGCTTCATGAGCGTGCGGGCCGAGATCTCCTGGCTGGCATAGGACTTGCCGTCGATGTCGACGGCCCAGTTGGTGCCCATGTGGCGTTTGACCGAGCGGATGGTGCGGTCGGGGTTGGTGATGGCCTGACGCTTGGCGACCTCGCCGACGAGGACCTCGCCGTCTTTGGTGAACGCGACCACCGAGGGGGTGGTGCGGGCGCCTTCGCTGTTCGGAATGACAACGGGGTCGCCTGCTTCGAGCACTGCGACGACCGAGTTGGTGGTTCCGAGATCGATACCTACTGCCTTGGGCATTTGGGGGCCTCCTGGTGCGACCCCTCAGAGGCCGCCTGTTTGGTGAAAGTGTGATGGTTGAGATGTGTTCTGGGTTCAGCCTAGAGCGCTGATCCTGACACTCACACCTCGCTGACTGGCTCGAACCATATTAGTTGAGTGCTTCATTATCAACTTTGATATTCGATCCTCTTGAGAGTGTTCTCATCTCCACGTTCACGACCGGGCCGGACGGGTCGATATGAACATTATGTTGATTCCTCGTTCCGTCCGAGCCTGCGTTGTGGCGGCCACGGTGGGGGCGCTGTGTATCGCGACGCAGTGGAACCTCGACGACAATCGCCGGGTCGATCTGCGCATCTACTACCGGGCGGTGCGATCCTTCGATGGGGGCCACCTCTACGACTACGGCACCCAGGGAACCAGCTTCCTCTACCCGCCCTTCGCCGCACTCGTACTGCACCCGATGACCCGATTCGGCGAGACGTCGGTGTCGCGACCGTGGCTCATCGCCATGGTCGCCTGCGGGCTCACGGCCCTCGCCGCCGGGATCGGTCTGCTGCGGGGCGACCGACGCCTCCCTCGGGCCACCGTGCCGGTCGTCGCTGCCGCCCTGTTGTGGACCGCTCCCGCGCTCGACTCGTTCCAGCTCGGGCAGATCAACCCCCTCATTGCCGCGCTCATCTGCGTTGACGCTCTGGCCATCACCAGAGGCTCGCGCTACGGAGGAATCGGAGTGGGCTTGGCGGCGGCGCTCAAGGTCACCCCCCTAGTCACGATTGCCATGTTGTTGATCGCCGGGCGCCGCCGCGAGGCGGGCCGAGCGCTGGGCGTCTTCGGACTCTGCGGAACCGTCGGACTCGTCGCCCTACCGCGGGACTCCTGGCGCTACTGGACCTCCGTGGTGTTCGACGCCACCAGAATCGGGGGCGCCGAGAACCCGCAGAAGGCCAACCTGCACACCATGGCCGAGCTGGTCACGCCGTCAGCCGCCCTGCAGAACGCCCTGTGGATCATGGCAAGCGTGGCGCTCGTGGTGGTGGCTGTGCGCTCGGTGCTGCGTTGGCGCGATCGCGACGTGATCGACCTCGTCATCATCTCGATGGGCCTGACCTACCTCATCTCGCCGTTGACCTGGATCCACCACTACTGGCTGGCGCTGGTGGCGATGATCGCCTGGGTGCTGCGGGCCCGGACCCCGCCCCAGGTGGCGGTGGCCGCTCTGGGGCTGGTCGCGTTCATCGACCCGTTGACCTTGGGCAGGACCTCGATGACGCGCACCGTGATGATGGTGGCGTTCTGCATCGCCACCGTGGCGTGGTTGCCGCGCCCGCCGGTTTCGGCACCCTCATCACGGCCTGAGTCCGATGCCAGCCCCGAGAGCGTGGAGCCGCACTCGCCACGAGTGCGGGCATTATGAAGTTCGTTACCGACATCTGGAGGTCGGCGGGCCGATGTGACCCCATGGTCTCCGGTTCGGCTCCAACGCGCTCGCCGCGCCGCGGGCTCATCGGGGCCGGCATCATCAGCGCCCTCTGCCTAGCGGCGCAGTGGAACATCGACGGCAACCGGCGGATCGACTTCCGGATCTATCACCGCGCCGTCGCATCGATCGGCGAGGGTGGCCTCTACGGCTACGGCGAGGGAGTCCTGCGGTTCGCGTACCCCCCGGTCGCCGCCGCCGTCATCTGGCCCTTCACCCTCCTCGACGAATCGGTCGCCGCCCACTGGTGGTTGGTCGTCTCGGTCACCGCCTTCGTCGCCGCCTACACGCTGGCCTTCCGCCACGCCGGCGGTAGCGTCGCACCGGCGCCGGGTGTGGTGCTCGCCGGCGCGGCAACCGCCCTGTGGACCGTGCCCGCAGCCGCTTCGCTGCGGTTCGGGCAGATCAGCCCGCTGCTGACGCTGTTGATCTGCGTCGATATGGCGGTGATCAGTCGACGCAGCCGGTGGGGCGGTGTGCTCAGCGGAGTCGCTGCGGCGCTGAGGGTGACCCCGCTGGCCGCGGTGCCGATTCTGCTGGCCAGTCGGCGACGCGACGGCTGGCGCTGCCTCGCCACGTTCGTGGCCATCTCCGCCACCGCCGCAATCGTCAGTCCCGCCACCACCCGACAGTTCTCGCGGCGTCTGTTCGACGGGGCCGCCGCCCGAGGTGGCCACTCGGTCGACCTTCGCACCATCCTGCGAGCAGTCGTTCCCGGTGACGGGCTCGCCGACGTCGTTTGGCTGGTGGCGTCGGCTGCGCTGGTGATCGCCGGCGCCCGCCGAGCACGCCGGTTGCCCGACGCCGGCGGACGTCCCGACGCCGTGGGCCTACTCACCATCGGTGCCTGCCTGAGTTATGTGATCTCGCCGCTGAGCTGGGTGCACCACTTGACGCTGGCGGTGGTGGCGCTGGTGTTGTGGGCCACCCGCGCCACGGCCCGCTGGCACTACGCGATGGTCGTCATCGGGCTGCTCGGGCTGATCGACCCATCGGCGGGTGAATCCCTGTTCGCGCAGGTCACGCTCGTCGCGTTCGGAATCGCGACGGTGGTGGCCCTGCCCGACGCAATCAAACCCGACGAGGTCGGCCCGAACGCTGTCGCTCACGACGCCGCAGGCGAAGAAGGTGATCGGGCCGATCTGGCGGCGAGCACTGGGCGGGCTTCGGCGTGACGAAAACACGCGCCATGCGCGCCTACGCCGCACCAATCGCTGCGACCTCCGTGTTGGTGGCCGCCCTGACCGCCATCCAGTGGGGCGTCGACGGCAACGGCCGGGCCGATCTGCGCATCTACTACCGCTCGGTCACCTCGATGGGCTCGGGCCACCTCTACGACTACGGCACCCACGGATGGAACTTCCTCTACCCGCCCGCGGCAGCGCTGGTCCTCGCGCCGCTCGGGCTCGTCGGCGAGGACGCCGCCACCCGGGTCTGGCTGGTGGTGTCGATCGGCCTCGGGCTCCTCGCTCTCGGTGCCGCGCTGTGGGCCCTCGACGCCGTCGTGTCGGTACGCCGAATCCCGCGGCGCTGGATCCCCGTGGCGGCTGCGGTGGGCCTGTGGTCCATCCCGGCGTTCCTGTCGTTGCAGATGGGCCAGATCAACCCGCTCATCGCCGCCCTCGTCGCCCTCGATGCCGTGGCGCTCACCCGGCGGTCACGGTGGGGCGGTCTCGCCATCGGCGTCGCCGCCGCACTCAAGGTGACGCCGCTGCTGCTGATCGTCGCGCTGGTGTGGTCGGGCCGGCGTCGCGACGCTGGCCGGGCGGCGTTGTCGTTCGTCGTTGCCGGGCTGGTGGGCCTTGCCGTTCTTCCCGACGAGACGGCCCGCTTCTGGAGCGATGTGGTGTTCGGGGCGTCCACGGTGGGCGGCCGGGCCAACCCGCTCAATGCCAGCCTCTACTCGGTGGCGGGGTTGGTCACCGACCACGCCGCGTCGGCCACCGCGCTGTGGCTCGTCGCCTCGGGCGTGGTGATGATCGGGGCGGCGGCGACGTTGCGGCATCGGTTCGCCGATGACGTGATCGGGGCCGTCACCATGGTGATGTGCGTGACTTACCTGGTGTCACCGCTGACGTGGGTTCACCACCAGTGGTTTGCCACCGTCGCGCTGGCCCTCTGGATCGTCCGGGGCGTCCGCCCGGTCGATGCCGTGGTGATCGCCGTCGGGGCCCTCGCACTGTTCGACCCGTTGGGACTGGGGGAATCGTCGATGCCGCGGACGTTGCTGCTGGTGGCGTTCGTGACGGGCAGTGCCGTGGCCCTGCCGAAGATTTCCATGAGTCCCACCGCATCGCCCAAGATGTTTGCCGTCCGCAAGGAGAATCGAGTGAGCCATGTCTGACCTCATCCTGCTTCGTCACGGCGAGAGCGAATGGAATCGCCTGAACCTGTTCACCGGCTGGTACGACTGCGACCTCACCGAGAACGGCAGCGCCGAGGCTGCCGCCGCCGGTACATCGATGACCGCCGCCGGCGTGGCCCCGACCGTGCTGCACACCTCGCTGCAGAAGCGCGCCATCCGCACCGCTCAGCTCGCCCTCGACACCATGGACCGCCTGTGGCTCCCCGTGCATCGCTCATGGCGGCTCAACGAACGCCACTACGGCGACCTGACCGGCAAGAACAAGGCCGAGACCACCGCCGAGTACGGCGAGGACCAGGTCAAGATCTGGCGCCGCAGCTATGACATCCCGCCGCCCCCCATCAGCCCCGAGAATGCGGCCAACCCGGCCAGCGGCGCCCAGTACATCGGGCTGCCCCCGGAGGTGCTCCCCATGACCGAGTGCCTCAAGGACGTCGTGGTGCGCATGCTCCCCTACTGGTACGACTCGATCGTGCCCGACCTGGCGGTCGGCAACACGGTTCTCGTCGTCGCCCACGGCAACTCGCTGCGGGCGCTCGTGAAGCACCTCGACAACATCAGCGACGACGAGATCACCGAGCTCAACATCCCGACCGGCATTCCGCTGCACTACCGCCTCGATGGCCACTTTCATCCGGTCGAGGACAAGCCGGTCGTCGAGCGGTATCTCGGCGACCCCGCCGAAGCGGCAGCCAAGGCCGCGGCGGTCGCGGCCCAGGCCGGCGGATCGGGGTCGGTCGACGCGCTCGACCCCCCAGGGTGACCCACCACCGATGGGTTTTGCCCCGTGAGACGTCCGGTTACCCGGACGTCTCACGGGGCAAAACGAGCGGCTGGCCGACGAACTCCCCGCAGCGCTGACGCGACGCCTCCAGATTCGCTGCTCGTGCACATCTCCATCGGCCAGTACCTCGCCGTGGCCGCGATCGTCGCGGTCGGGGCGTTCTGTCAGGGCACCATCGGCTTCGGCCTCAACCTCATCGCCGCCCCGATCGTCGGCCTCGTCGCGCCCGAACTGCTTCCCGCAACCATGGTCATGGTGGGCACCCCGCTCTCGATCTCCATGGCCCTGCGCGGCCGATCGAGCATCGACTGGCACGGCGTCGGTTGGAGTTCGCTGGGCAGGGTGCCCGGCACGGTCGCCGGCGTGATCGTCGTGTCGATGGTCTCGGTGCGTGCCCTCGGGGGGATCGTCGGAGGACTGGTCATCGTGGCCTGCGTCGTGGCGTCGGTGCATCGCCGGGTCAGCGGGCGCGAGCATTCCGTCAACCGCGGCAACGCCATCGGGGCCGGCGTTGCGTCGGGCTTCATGGACACCGCGGCGGCGACCGGGGGCCCGCCGCTGGCGCTGCTCTATCAGCACCGACCGGCCGCCGAGGTGCGCTCGACGCTGGCCACCAGCTTCGCGCTCGGCACGATGCTCTCGATCACCGGACTGGTGATCGGCGGCAGCGTCGAGGCGTGGCAGCTGCTCGTCGCGTTGATGCTGGCACCGTCGCTCGTGATCGGCC
>Ga0105047_10009965_pt1 | contig 15579 bp, 15 predicted proteins | sample MAT04_FD_78384 | JGI IMG/M metagenome (GOLD analysis project Ga0105047, IMG submission 78384) | Freshwater microbial communities from Lake Fryxell liftoff mats and glacier meltwater in Antarctica - MAT-04 (megahit assembly) | ecosystem: Environmental > Aquatic > Freshwater > Ice > Liftoff... | reverse complement strand
TGTTCGAGGGGTTCTACCCGGATCTGCCCGCTGACGTACCCGCCGCATTGGGCAGGGCGCGCGTTGATGTCTTCGCCGAGGTGTCGGCGCTGGACACCGGTCTGCTGGACCGGACACCCATAGAGGCCATGCGCGCCCTGACCGCCCGGCTGGCCGACGGCGACGACACCGGGGTCGCGTTCCGGCTACTGGCAGCGCCGGCGGTGTTCACGGCCGCCGTGGTGCGCGCCCAGGCCGGCGAGGCACCCGTCGCGCCTGACCCCACGCTCAGCCACGCCGAAGACATCCTGCGGATGCTGCGCGGCAAGCCGGGCACGAAGGCCGAAGCTGACGCACTGGACACCTATCTGGTGACCGTCGCAGACCATGGGCTCAACGCCTCGACCTTTGCCGCGCGGGTGGTGGCGTCCACCCGCGCCGGTCTGGGTTCGGCAGTGCTGGCCGGAATAAGTGCCCTGAAGGGCCCTCTGCATGGCGGCGCGCCGGGGCCGATTATCGAAATGCTGGACGAGATCGGCGACCCGGCCAATGCGCGCGCCTGGATCGAAACCGCACTGGCCCGCGGCGACCGGCTGATGGGTTTTGGCCACCGGATCTACAAGGTCCGTGACCCCCGCGCCGATGCCCTGAAATCCGCCGTGCGCTGGCTGGACGCGCGGCAGGGTCGACTGGAATTCGCCGAGGCGGTCGAGGCCGCGGCCCTGGCCATCCTTCGCGAGCACAAACCCGACCGCTCCCTGCAAACCAATGTGGAGTTCTACACAGCGCTGTTGCTGGAGGCCCTGGACTACCCGCCCTCGGCCTTCACCTGCGTATTTGCCATGGGCCGGGTCGCGGGCTGGCTGGCCCACGCGCGTGAACAACTGTCCGGCGGTCGCCTGATCCGGCCCGCAAGCGTCTACGTTGGTCCGATGCCGAAGAAGGCGGCGTGAATCTGCGAGTCGTTTGCGCTGGCGACGTTCGCTGACGACGCTAGTTAGGGGCCATGAACGCCACCCACGGCATGACCTCTGCGGATACCCTTGCGCTCACCCGGCGCGTGACCCTGATGTCGGTGGCGACTGCGGTGGTGCTGGTGTCCATCAAGATGGCGGCGTGGATTGCATCGGACTCTACGGCCATGCTGGCGTCGCTGGCAGACTCAGGCCTGGATCTGGTGGCGTCGCTGGTGACGTTCTTCGCCGTGCGGTACGCCGCCGCACCGCCCGATGCCGAGCATCGCTTTGGTCACGGCAAGGCCGAGGCCTTCGCCAGCCTGGTCCAGGCCGGACTGGTCTTTGCTTCCGCGGCCCTGATCGCGCGCGAGGCGGTCGGCGACTTTCTGGATCCCCACCCCCTGCAACGGGAAGGCTGGGCGGTGGCGGTGATGGCCGTGTCTATTGGATTGACGCTGATGTTGCTGCGGGCACAGTCGGCGGTTCTTCGTCAGACGTCGTCGGTGGCGGTGTCAGGCGACCGCGCGCATTACGCCTCCGACCTTGCGTCCAACGTCGTGGCCCTGATCGGCATCGCCGCCTCGGCCTGGCTTGGGGTCAATGGGCTGGACGCGGCCGCAGCCTTGATCGTCGCTGCGCTGTTGCTGTGGAGCGCCATTGGCGTGTTCCGGGAGGCCTCCAGCCAGCTGATGGACCACGAGCTCTCTGACGCCGCGCGGTCCGACATCGTACGGCTCGTCACAGCCGACGGTCGCCTCGCCAACGTCCACCAGCTGCGCACCCGCGCGTCGGGGCCATTTATCCATATGCAGATGCATGTGGATCTCGACCCCGACATCACGCTGGAAGCCGCCCACCAGGCGATTATCGCGGCAGAGAACCGGATCCTCGAGGTGTTTCCCGCCGCAGATATCCTGATCCATGCCGACCCACAGGGTCGGGCCGAACCGCATGGCGGTGCTTTCGCGGAAACCAACACGCCACAGTAAACGTAACCTTAAGACCCGAAGCGTCAGTTGGGAGCTTCCCGATTCGCTGAAGGCGCGGCCCAGGCTCTGATGAGTGTCGAACGCATCCTGCATCACTTTCCGCTTGATCCGGTCTCGCGTCAGGTCCGTCTGGTGCTGGGCGAGAAGCGGCTCGCGTTTGTGGAAAACTCGGTGCGCTACTGGGAGCGTCCGCGCGAGCTGACCAGAATGAACCCGTCCGGCATGATCCCGGTGCTGGTGGAGACCACCGAGGGCCAGCCGCCACTGATCCTGTGTGAGGGCCGGGCGATCCTTGACTATCTGGAGGAGGCCTACCCCGATCCGCCGCTGTTCGCGGCCGATCCTGCAGAGCGTGCCGAAGCCCGGCGGTTGTTGACGTGGTTCGAGCGCAAGTTCGAGTTCGAGGCCAGCGGCTACATCCTGCACGAAAAGATCGAAAAGCGGCTGCTGGGCCTTGGATCTCCAGATATCCCCAACCTGCGGCAGGGCCGCGAGGGGCTGAAGAAGCATCTCTTCATTTTTGACGAACTGCTGCAGGGCCGCGAGTGGTTGGCCGGCAAACGGTTGTCACTGGCAGACTTTGTGGCCGCAGCACATCTGTCGATCATCGACTATTTCGGCGACATGCCCTGGCGCGACTATCCGGCGTGCAAGACCTGGTACATGAAGCTCAAATCGCGCCCCTGCTTCCGGCCACTGCTGAACGACCGCTGGCCGGGCCTGCACCCGGCCGGGCACTATGACGACCTCGACTTCTGAGTCTCAGGAAGACCTGATCAGGGCCGAGGCGCTACGGCTCGGCTTCGACCTTTGCCGATTTACGGACATCGACGAGACCTGGCCCGCCGCCGCACGACTGGTCGATTTTGTCGAGGCCGGCCGGCACGGCGAGATGGACTGGATCGCCGACAGCGTTGAACGCCGCAAGCACCCGCGCGCCATGTGGTCGGGTGCGCGCTCTGCCATCGTGCTTGGGGTGAACTACGGGCCGGACCACGATCCGCTGGAGATCCTGACGCAACCGACGCTGGGTACGATCAGTGTCTACGCTCGGGGCGACGACTATCACGAGGTGATCAAGTCGCGTCTGAAGATGCTCGCCCGTTGGCTGGTCGGCCGGTTCGGCGGCGAGCTGAAGGTGTTCGTCGATACGGCTCCCCTGCTGGAAAAGCCGCTGGCCGAACGCGCCGGTCTGGGTTGGCAGGGCAAGCACACCAATCTGGTCAGTCGCGAATTCGGGTCGTGGCTGTTTCTGGGGTCGATCCTGACGACTCTTGACCTGGCGCCCGACGCGCCAGAACCCACCACCTGCGGGACCTGCCATGCCTGTCTGGACATCTGCCCGACGGGGGCCTTCCCGGCACCCTACCAGCTGGATGCGCGGCGCTGTATCTCCTATCTGACCATCGAGATGAAGGGGCCGATCCCGATCGAGTTCCGAGCGGCGCTGGGCAACCGCATCTACGGCTGCGACGATTGTCTGGCGGTTTGCCCGTGGAACAAGTTCGCCCAGGCAGGCCGCGAGACGAAGCTGGCCGCCCGGCAGGTCCTGAAAGCTCCGACACTGGCTGAACTGGTCCAACTGGACGATGCCGCCTTCCGCGCCCTGTTCACGAAAAGTCCGGTGAAGCGCATCGGCCGCGACCGGTTCATTCGGAACGTGCTTTACGCGATTGGCAATTCCGGCGACCCGGCGCTGGCGACAAACGCGGAGCAACTGCTGGGCGATCCGTCGCCGGCCGTGCGGGGGGCAGCGGTCTGGGCGCTGGGCCGTCTGGGGGCTGACATCGAGACGTTACGCGCCGCACACCTGCCGACTGAAACCGTCGCCAGCGTCCGGGACGAGTGGCGCTATCCCCACACAGTCATCCCGGCTTCGCCGCCAGGCAAAGACCGGGGCGCTTAAGCTCCGAGCATCGGCATGGTCCACAGCGGCATGATCGAGACCCATCCGAGTGGGGATGACCTGGCTTTTCAGTTGGCTCAGAACTGAACCGCCCCCAGGTCCTTCAGCCGCGGCAGCACCTGGTCTTTGCCCGACAGCACCGGCTCGCCATCCAGCGGCCATGGGATGGCCAGATCCGGGTCGTTCCACATAATCCCGCCTTCGCGGTCGGGGGCATACTGGCCGTCGACCTTGTAGAATATCTCGCAGTCGTCGGTGGTCGTGCAATAGCCGTGGGCGAACCCGCGCGGCACCCAGAGTTGTTCACCGCCTTCGGCCGTCAGTTCGGCGCTGACCCATTGGCCAAACGTCGGCGATCCGGCGCGGATGTCGACGGCAACGTCAAAGATCGCGCCCTTCAATGCCCGGATCAGTTTGCCCTGGGCGTGTGGTGCCAACTGGAAGTGCAGGCCCCGCAAGGTACCTTTCGCAGCACTGAAGGCTTGATTGTCCTGCACAAAGCCGGTGTCAGCCGTGGTCCCGGCCAACGCCTTCTGGCTCCAGGTTTCGGCAAACCAGCCCCGCGCATCGCCATGGCGCCTGGGCGTGATAAGCAGGACATCTGGAATGGCGAGCGGCGTGATCGTCATGGGTTACCGTTTTGAACGAGTGAAGCTGTCGCATGGCCCAATCGGCGGGGGATGACAAGACGCAGGCGCCGAGGCTGAGCGTCTGCATCTTCGCCTATGACTCCGGCCCGACGCTGCGGACCTGCCTTGAACATCTGGCGGTCCAGACCTTTCGCGACTTTGAAACCCTGGTGATCGACAACGCCTCGCCAGACCCGAGGGACGCCGAGATCGCGGCGAGCTACCCCTTCGTCCGGCTGATCCGCAATGCCGAGAACCTCGGCTTCTCAGGGGCCGGCAACCAGGCCGCAAGGCTGGCGCGCGGGCGCTGGTATGTGCTGCTGAACCCCGACGCCTTTGCCCGGCCTGATTGGCTTGCCGAGTTGGTAGCGGCCTCGGAACGCCACCCGACGGTACGCGCCTTCACCTCGGTGCAGCTGGCCGAGGATCAGCCGGGCTATCTGGACGGCCTTGGTGACGTGATGACCATCTTCGGCATCCCCTATCGCGGCGGCTATCTGAGCCGTGATGTGGGGCAAGCGCGGGAGGGCGAGGTGTTCTCTCCTTGCGGGGCCGCTATGATGATCGACCGGACGCTGTTTCAGGAGGTCGGCGGCTTCGACGAGGACTTCTTCTGCTACTGCGAGGATGTCGACCTCGGCTACCGGCTGCAATTGGCCAATGAGCCAACCCTGCTGGTTCCTGGAGCGGTGGTCGGACATGTGGGCTCAGCCTCCTCGGGCGGGCGAAAATCCGAATTTTCGGTCTTTCACGGCACGCGAAACCGCTTCTGGGTGCTGTTCAAGAATACGCCGGCACTGTTGTTGCCGCTGGTGGTGCCGCTGCATCTGATGGCGCTGACGGCCATCTATTTACGGGCTGAGAACCGCCCCCACGTGCGGTTGATATGGAAAGCGGTGAAGGCCGCATTCAAGAGCGCGCCGAAGGTGTTCCGCAGCCGCGCGGTGGTACAGCGAGGCCGCGTCGCCTCAATGCTTCAGATCGCCCGGGCCATGACATGGAACCCCCGCGACCTGTCCGGACGCCGGGCGGTGATCAGGCCGCTTCGCTCGCCCATTCGATCAGGCGGCGCATAAACTGGGCACCGCGTTGCATCTGTGAGATGTCGACGTATTCGTCCGGCTGGTGGGCCTGGTCGATGGAGCCGGGGCCGCAGATGACAGTCGAGAACCCTGCCGCCTGAAACTGTCCGGCCTCGGCCGCATAGGCCACCACCCGGGGCGGCCCGTTGTCGCCGGCCATGCGTCGCGCGAAGGCTTCGGCGACACCGTCAGGTTCGGGCACAAAGGGTGGCACGTCGGTGCGCATCTCCACCACCACGCCGGCCTCCGGCGCGCGTGCCTTCAACGCCAGATCCATGGCCGAAGCCTCGGCAAGGAACGGTGCGATCAGTTCCGCGGGTGTGCGCGGACCGGGCGCGCGCAGGTCGAAGACGAAGTGACACTCGCGGGCGATGATGTTGTGGGCGGTGCCCCCCTGAACTGTGCCGATCGTCAGGGTGGGGCCTTTGGGCGTGAACGGCGAGGCGGGGTCGGCTTCTGCCATCAAACGTTCGGACAGCGCACCGAGGGACGACATCAGTTTCACCGCCTCCATCACCGCCGAAACCCCAAGGTGAGGCTGGCTGGAATGGACCTCGCGGCCGGTCACCGTCACGTGGAAGGTGGCGATGCCCTTGTGGCCATTGACCGCCTCCATGCTGGTGGGTTCGCCGACCACAATGACCGCCGGGGCCGGAAGTTCGCGGCGAATGACCTCGATCATCTGCGGGGCACCAAGACAGCCGATTTCCTCGTCATAGGAAAACGCCAGATGCACCGGCCGTGACAGGGTTGCCGCCGCCAGTTCCGGCACCGCCGCCAACGCCAGGGCCAGGAAACCCTTCATGTCGCAGGTGCCCCGCCCGAACAGCCGTTCGCCTTTTTGGGTAAGGGTGAAGGGGTCCGTGCTCCACGGCTGGCCGTCGACCGGCACCACGTCGGTGTGCCCGGACAGCACGACACCGCCCACCACGGCCGGTCCGATGGTCGCCAGCAGGTTCGACTTGGTCCCGTCCGCATTCGGCACGCGCCGGTGCGGCACGCCGTGGCCATCCAGATAGGCCTCAACCCAGCCAATCAGGTCCAGGTTCGAACCGCGCGAGGTGGTGTCAAAGCTGATCAGCCTGGCGAGGATGTCGCGGGCTGCGGGGTAAAGGTCCGTGGTCATGGTCAGTGTCTAGACCCGGCGGGATCTTTCGACACCCCCGCCTCTGCGATCTGTCGACAGAAATTGGCCGCGGCGGGCGCTATCCCTGTTGTATCCGCCCGGGTCCCGGCAGCACATCAATCAGCTCAATGCGGAATTCCAACGGTGCCCCCGGCGGAATCTCGCCGCCGCCGGCACCCTCTTCGCCGTAGCCGAGGTTGGACGGCACATAGAGCACCCATTCGTCGCCGGGCCGCATCAGCTGCAGCGCTTCCTGCCAGCCCGGGATCAGGCCGCGAAGCGGCATGGCCGTGGGCGATCCGCGCTCGTAGGAGCTATCGAACACCTTGCCGGCCTCGGTCTTGCCCTCGTAGTGCACCTTCACCTCGTCGGTGAGCTGCGGCTTCAGGCCAGTGGCAGGCCCAGAACGCACGATCTTGTAGGCCAGGCCCGAGGGCAGGACGATGACGCCCTTCTCCTTCCCGATCTTGCTCATGAACGCCTTGGACGCCTCGCTCTGCCCCTGGGCGACGCCCGGCATTTTCACGCCATCGCTTTTGGGTGAACAGGCCGCCAGCGCCAGAACCAGGGCCAGCATCATCGCATTACGCATCATCGGTCGGGGTCCTTAGACAACGCGCGGCGGGTAGCCGCGTTCACGCAGGGCGTCCATCACTTCCTGGGTGTGCTGACGGTCGCGCGTCTCGATCATCAGGTCAAACTCGGCACCCTTGGCCGGGACATCCAGGGCGAGGCGGTTGTGCGCCACCTCGATGATGTTGGCCCCCATCTGGCCGATGATCGCCGAGACATTGGCCAGCAGGCCAGGCCGGTCGTCGCCAATGACCCGCAATGAAACGATCCGGCTCTCGCGCACCAGTTCGCGGGTCAACACCGATGCCAGCAGGCGTGTGTCGATATTGCCGCCGGTGATCACCAGCCCGCACTTCTTGCCGCGGAACTTGTCAGGATAGGCCAGCAGCGCCGCCAGCGACGCCGCGCCCGCCCCCTCGACCACCGTCTTCTCGACGTTGCAGTAGAGCGCGATGCCGCGCTCGAAAAAGGGCTCCTCGATCAGCAGAACCTCGTCGATCAGAGGCCGGGCGACCGCGTAGCTGATGTCGCCAACTTCTTTGACCGCGATGCCTTCTGCGATCGTCGAAGCGCTGCCGGTTCGCGCGGTATTTACACCGCGCATCCTGGCCGTGAACGACGGGAACATCGCCGGCTCCAGGCCAAATACCTGGATATCCGGCCGCAAATGCTTGGCTGCCGTCGCCATCCCGGCAATCAGGCCGCCGCCGCCGATGGGTATCGGCAGGATCTCCAGATCTGGCACATCTTCCAGCATCTCGATCGCCACCGTGCCCTGACCGGCCATCACATCCAGATCATTGAACGGGTGGACATAAGTCAGCTCACGCTCGGCGCAGAGCCGGTCGGCGGTCGCCGCCGCGTCATCAAACCCCTCGCCATCTATGACCACCTCAGCGCCGTAGGCACGCGTCTGCTGCACCTTCATGAACGGCGTCGCCTTGGGCATGACGATGGTCACCGGAATACCCAGCCGGGCGGCGTGATAGGCCAGTCCCTGGCTGTGGTTGCCGGCCGACGCCGCGATCACGCCGCGCTTGCGGACGTTCTCGCCCAGCTGCAGCAGCTTGTTCAGCGCGCCGCGTTCCTTGTAGGCCGCCGTGAACTGCAGGTTCTCGAACTTCACCCAAACCTCGGCACCGGTGATCTCCGACAGGGTGCGCGAGCGGCGGCACGGCGTGCGCTCAATATGACCCTTCACCCGCTCATGGGCGGCGAGGATGTCGTCAAAGGCGAGGGTCATGTGTGTGGCCGGGGGTTTCAGAAGGCGCGCAACCTAGCGATGGCAAGGCCGGGGGGCAACGCCCGGCAATCTAGACCGGATCGAACTCTGCCACCATGTGCCCCGGGGCCACCTCGCGCAGTTCCGGCGGCGGGCCTGACGCCAGGCGCGAGGGCAGGAACCGGTAGGCGGTTTTCGGGTCCATGGGGCTGGGCGGCTCGCCCGTGAGCTTGAGCCGCTTGCGCGACCGCTCGACCGCCGGATCGGGGATCGGGGCCGCCGACAGCAGGGCCCGGGTATAGGGGTGTTGGGGCGACTGCCAGATGCGGTCGCGGTCTGCCAGTTCCATGACGCGGCCCATGTACAGCACCAGCACCCGGTGACTGATCTCGCGCACCACCGCCAGATCGTGGCTGATGAAGATCATCGCCAGCCCCATCTCGGCCTGCAGCTGGATCAAGAGATCGATGATCTGGGCGCGGATCGAGACGTCCAGGGCCGAGACCGCCTCGTCACAGATCACCAGCTTCGGCTTCAGGATCATCGCCCGGGCGATGCCCACCCGCTGATTCTGGCCACCGCTGAGCTCGTGCGGATAGCGATTGATCAGGTCGGTATCCAGTTCGACCTTGGCCATCATCGCCCGGACTTCCACCTCGCGGGCTGCGCGGTTCAGGTCCGGGCGAAACGCGCTGAGCGGCTCGGCGATGGACGATCCCACCGTCATGCGCGGGTCCAGGCTGGCCAGGGGATCCTGGAAGACGATCTGCAGGTCCTTGCGTGCCGCGCGCATGGTTTCCCGGTCGGCTGACGTGATGTCTCGGCCCAGCAGGGTCACCGCGCCGCCGGTGGCCGGCAGCAGATTGAGCACCGCACGCGCCAGGGTCGACTTGCCCGATCCGCTCTCGCCAACCACGCCCAGCGTCTCGCCCTGCCGCACTTCGAAGGACACGCCGTCGACGGCCCGCAGGGTGCGCGCTTTGCTGAACATCGGCCCCTGGATCGGGAAGTAGACCTTGACGTCCGCGCCCGCCGCGATCACCGGCGCATCCGTGGCCAGCGGCAAAATCTCGGGTCGCCCGCCCCGGTCCGAACGATCCAGACGCGGGATCGCCGCCAGCAGGGCCTTGGTGTAGTCAGTCTTCGGTCGGCGGAAGATGTCCTCGACCAGCCCGGCCTCAACGTAGGCTCCATCCTTCATCACGCAGACCCGGTCGGCCAGCCTGGCGATCACGCCCATGTCGTGGGTGATCAGGGCCATCGCGGTGCCTGTGGCGCGCTGCAGCTCGGCCATCAGGTCGAGGATCTCGGCCTGCACCGTCACATCCAGCGCGGTGGTGGGTTCGTCGGCGATCAGCAGTTCCGGGCCCGGGGCCATGGCGGCGGCGATCATCACCCGCTGGCGCATGCCGCCTGACAGTTCGTGCGGATACTGGCGCATCCGCTGCGCCGCGTTGGGGATGCGCACATTGTCCAGCCACTCGCGGGCCCGCTTGTCGGCGTCGGCCCCGCTCAGCCCTAGATGCAGCCGCAAGGGCTCGGCGATCTGTTCCCCGATCCGCACATGCGGCGTCAGCGCCGTCAGGGGGTCCTGAAAGATCATGGTCATCTTTGACCCGCGCACCCGGTTGAGCTCGCGCGGCGTCATGGTCAGCAGTTCCTGACCCTGCAGGGTCGCCGAACCCGAGGCCCGGCCGTTGCCCGCCAGCAGGCCCATCACCGCCATGAAGGACTGGCTCTTGCCGGACCCGCTCTCGCCGACGATCCCGAGGGTCTCGCCCCGGCCGATCTCCAGAGACACGCCGCGCACGGCATGGATCTGACCGTCATGGGTATCGAAGTCGACCTTCAGGTCATTGATCGTCAGGACGCCAGCCAAGAGGACCTCGCAATTGAAACCAGCCGAACCCTATCGCTGGAATCCCGCAATTTGAAAGCCCATCCCGGGACACTTGGCGATATAGTGACGCCGTGCCCCCATCCACCCTCTTGAAGCCCGCGCTCTTCCTCGACCGCGACGGCGTGCTGAATGAGGATCAGGGCTATGTCCACCGCTGGGAGGACTTCCGCTGGATCGGGGGCGCGCGCGAGGCGGTCGCCGACTTCAATCGTGCGAGCTGGCTGGTGATCGTGGTGACGAACCAGTCCGGCGTCGGGCGCGGCTACTACACCGAAGATGCCGTCCACGCCCTGCACGCCCACATGCAATCCGACCTGGCGCAGGTCGGCGGACACATCGACGCCTTCTACCACGCCCCCCAGCACCCCGAGGCCGCCGAGCCCGCCTACCGCCACCCCGACCCGCCCTTACGCAAACCCAATCCCGGCATGATCCTGCAAGCAATTGCCGACTGGCCTGTCGACCGTGCAGCGTCCCTGCTGGTCGGGGACAAGGCGTCGGATGTGGAGGCAGCAGCGCGCGCGGGGATCCGGGGCGTGTTGTTTCAGGGCGCGGATCTGAGGGCTTTTCTGGCGTCACTTTCCCTCCCTTAATGGGGAGGGACAGACCGCGAAGCGGTCAGGGTGGGGAAGTCGCGATCAAGCTGCGACCCTGCCGGATCGCGTTCTCCTTCCCCGCCGAAGCCGGAGCGACCTCCAGCGCCACGACGACTTGATCCACCACACCTCCCAAGTCGCCGCGAACCTCACTCGCCCAGAACCGCAGCACGCGAAATCCGCATCGAGCCAGCACCTGATCTCGAACAGCGTCATGTTCCGATTGCCGGCCTTCGCCATGCTGGTGGCCATCGACCTCGATCACCAGACGCCGGGCAAGGCACGCAAAGTGGAGGTAGTAGCCACGGAACGGCGCCTGCCGCCGGATGTGAAAGCCGCGTTCCCGCAGGCGTTTCAAGCGCGACCAGAGCATCACCTCCGGCTCGCTCATACCGTTGCGCAGCTCGCGAGCGCGATGAATTTCCCGACGCATAGCGGGATTTTGTTCTTGTATTGTTCTCAAAATCAAGAGGTGATTATATGCTTTGAAACCTAGGCTCCGCGACCTGCGCGTACGGCGACAATCAGCACCGCAACCAGCCGTGCCAAGGCGTAGAGACCTATTCCGAACCAGTATGGCGCTGGATCGGTTTTTCGGCTCGTGATGAGTGATCTTTAGCCGCTCGGGATGGGGCCCATGATCAGGAAAAGGGCTAGCACGGCAAAGCCGAATGTTGGTCCAGTCGCTGCGCTCATCCCGGCTTCGTCTCCCGCGGCCATTGGATACGTGAACGATTGTGGGACAACAACAGATGCGTAGCCTGGTCGTGGCCGCCCCACCCTGACCGCTTCGCGGTCTGTCCCTCCCCATTAAGGGAGGGAGCGCTCGAGCATCGCTTCCAGCGTGGCCAGTTCATCCGCCTCGCCGGGCGGCTTGTCCCACCGGATACGGTGAATCCTCGGAAAGCGCATCGCCACGCCGGACTTATGCCGCGTGGACCGCTGCAACCCTTCGAAGGCGACCTCGAACACCAGGCCCGCCAGCGGCTCTGCGCGCACCGACCGAACTGGCCCGAACCGATCCAGGGTGTTGTCCCGCACGAATTTGTCGATCCGCTTCAGCTCCTCGTCGGTGAAGCCGAAGTAGGCCTTGCCCACGGGCGTCAGAACCCGCCCACCTGCCGCGTCCCCGGTCCAGACGCCGAAGGTATAGTCCGAATAGAAACTGGAGCGCTTTCCGTGCCCCCGCTGGGCATACATCAGCACCGCGTCCACCAGGAACGGATCGCGCTTCCACTTGAACCATATTCCCTTGGGACGACCGGCCTCATAGGTCGAATCCCGCCGTTTCAGCATCAGGCCCTCGGCGATCTGCGGGTCGCCGGGCGGGGGACTTGCGCGCAGGGCGGCCAGGTCAGACCAACCTGTGAACGGCTGGATTGGCGAGATGTCGATGCGGGGGCTGGCTTGCCGGGTGACGAAAGCCTCCAGTCGCAACCGCCGCACCTCGAACGGCAAGGCACGGGTGTCCTCCGGCCCCTCCTGCAAAAGGTCATAGGCGCGGATCGCTGCCGGAAAGGCCGCCATCAGCCTGGCGTCCACGGTCTTGCGATTCAGGCGCTGTTGAAGGTCACCGAAACTGGCCACCTGGCCAGCGCGCATCACCAACAACTCTCCATCCAGCACGCCATCCTCAACCAGGGCGTCCAGCACGTCAGGAAAGGTGCGCGAAATGTCGTCGCCGGTGCGGGTGTAGAGCCTGCGCACCCCGGCCTCGTGTGCCAGCTGCACCCGGATACCATCCCACTTCCATTCGGCGGCGTAGTGGTCAGGATCGAGCTTGGCAAAGTCCACAGCCTCATCGAGCGCATGGGCCAGCATGGCCGGACGAAACCGTGCCGGGTTCGCCGACGACGGCTTTGGCCCCCGACCCTCCAGCCAGGCAAACAACGGCTCATAGGGTGCTTCCAGCGCGTGCCAGAGTTCCTCCACCTCGGCCACCGCCACATCGCCGAGATCCCCCACCGCCTGCTTGGCCAGTCGTGCCGACAGGCCGACCCTCAAGCCCCCGGTCACCAGCTTCAGCAACGCCCAGCGCTCTCGGGCCTGTGACAGGGCGTCCAGCCACGCCTCGATCCGGCCTTGAGCCTCGGCACGGCTGGAGGCTCGCAGGCCCTCGATCACCTCCGACAACACGGGTTCGCGGTTGGCCCCGGGCTGACCCGGCCAGACCAGCGACGCCGCCTCGGCCATGTCGCCCACATAGTCATAGGACCAGGCGAACAGCTGCGCATCCATCCGCGCCTCGACGGCCTTGCGGATAAAGGCGGGCTTCACCGCGTCGAAACTGAGCTCGCCGGTCAGGGCTGCCAGCGCCCAGCCACGGTCCGGGTCCGGCGTCGCCCGCAGATAATCGCGCACCATCGTCAGCTTCGCATTGCGCGAGGACGTCAGGCTGAGCCGGTCCAGCAGGTCTGCGAAGGCGCGCATCGTCAGTCTTCGCTCTCGTCCTCATACCCGACCAGTGCCAGGGCCCGTGCCGGAATGCCCTGAAGTTCCGCCCAACGCGCGAGCGCCTCTTCCCGCCCGTGGGTGATCCACAGTTCGGCCGGCCTGATCTCGGCCACCGTGGCGGTCAGTTCATCCCAGTCGGCGTGGTCGGAGATCACCAGCGGCAGTTCCACGCCCCGCTGGCGGGCACGGGCCCGGATCTGCATCCAGCCCGAGGCGAAGGCCGCCACGGGGTCCGGGAACCGTCGGCTCCAGCGGTCCTGCAAGGCCGACGGCGGGGCGACAATGATCTGGCCGGCGAAGTCCGCCTTGGCTCCACCGGTGGCGGGGGCCAGCGGCCCCAGGTCGATGCCGTGGCGTTCATACAGGCCATTCAACCGTTCCAGCGCGCCATGCACATAGATTGTCCGATCCCACCCGCCCTCGCGCAGCAGCCGGATGATCCGTTGCGCCTTGCCCAGCGCATAGGCACCGATCATGTGGCTGCGCTCCGGAAACTGGGCAACAGATCGCAGCAGGCGCGCCACCTCCTCGCCAGCATCCGGATGGCGAAAGACCGGCAGGCCGAACGTGGCTTCGGTGATAAACACGTCGCAAGACACAGGTTCAAATGCCGGACAGGTCGGATCGCGGCGGCGCTTGTAGTCCCCCGAAACCACCATGGTCAGGCCCTTCCACCGCACCACCGCCTGGGCTGAGCCCAGCACGTGACCCGCTGGCACCAGAGTGACCTCGACCTCATCACGGGACACGGTGCGGCCATAGGCGGCGGCCTCGGTGGTGGTCGCAAAATCAGCCCCGTAGCGCTCCGCCATGATCGCCAGGGTCTCCGGCGTCGCCAGCACCGCGCTGTGTCCGGCGCGGGCATGATCGGCGTGGCCGTGGGTGATCACCGCGCGGTCCACCGGACGCACCGGGTCGATGTAGAAATCACCCGGCGGGCAATAGAGCCCCTCGGGTCGGGGGCATAGCAGATCCTGGGGGCGAAGCATCGTCCAGCCGATATAGGGTGTCGAAACGGCCTTCGCATTGACTTCCGCAGCGCTCCACGCCTACCCGCATAGCCATGGCCGAGACCTACGACAGTGCGCCACTACCCGACCGCATGACCCTGTTCGTGCCGCACGCGGCCGCGCTGGGGATGACGTTGGTGTCCTTGCAAAAGGGTCGTGGTGTCATGCGGGTGGACTGGCGTGAGGATCTGGTCGGCGATCCCGACACCGGGGTCATTGCCAGCGGCGTGGTGACGGCGCTGATCGATCACACCTGCGGACTGGCCATCAACTCGGCCGCCGAGACCCCGTTGCCGATCGCCACGCTGGACTTGAGGATCGACTATCTGCGCGCCGCCGGCCCCCGCCTGGGGATCACCGCCGAGGCGCATGGCTACAAGCTGACCCGGTCCATTGGCTTCGTGCGCGCCCAGGCCTGGGATATCGACTCCGGCGATCCGGTCGCCACCGCCCAGGCGGCCTTCATGCTGACGCGGGCCGGCTGAGATGAGCGATGAGGCCTTCAAGACCCTCGAAACGTTTATCGCGCGCGTGCCCTATGCCCGCTTCCTCGGACTGCGCGTGGAACTGGCCGGCGACGAGATGACCGCCATCCTGCCTTTCGCCCAGCAACTGATCGGCAATCCCGTGCTGCCGGCCCTGCACGGCGGGGTGATCGGGGCCTTCATGGAGATGACCGCTCTGGCGCAGCTCTCGTTGGCTCACCCGGGGCAACGCATCCCCAAGACCATCGACATAACCATCGAATACCTGCGGCCAGGCCGGGCCCAGGACACCTTCGCGCGCGCCACCTTGCGCAAGATCGGCCGCCGCGTCGCCAATGTGCAGGTCGAATGCTGGCAGGACAGCCGCAGCAAGCTGGTGGCGGGGATGACGGGGCATTTTCTGTTGCGCGGGGATGAGCGGGCCCCGACGCTGTCAGGAACCGGAAGCCCCTGAATTTCCCTCTCTGGGGGAAGTGAGGATCACGCCCGCCACGTCCGTGACAGAGGCTAGAGGTTCAGCGCCGCCTTCTCCGTCTTCACCTGCGCCAACGCCGCCTCGGCCTTCGCAATGGCAGCTGCGTCCTTGCGGTTGCGGGCCTCGATCAACGCGCCGGTGGCCTCCATTTCGCGGACCGGCAACAGGTGGGTATCGTCGGCTGGCACGAACGGCTT